>R03__coassemble_51_pt1 | contig 71331 bp, 59 predicted proteins | sample R03__metabat2_low_PE_060 | metagenome-assembled genome bin R03
GTCTCCACATGCACCGTACCCGGGAACTGATCAAGCGGCATAATTGTCCTAACCTCATAGCCTCGCGATATGAATATCTCAAGATCCCTTGCTAAGGATGTAGGTTTGCAGGATATATAGACTATGTTATCAACGCCGTAATTAACAATCTTGTTAAGAGCCTTTGGATTGATACCGTCCCGCGGCGGATCAAGCACTATAAAATCAGGTTTATCTTCTATTTCATCAAGGACCTTAAGTACATCGCCGGCTATGAATTCGCAGTTATGTAAACCATTTAGCTTCGCATTTTCTTTTGCGGCTTCTACTGCCTCTTCGACTATTTCAACGCCTATTACTTTCCCGGCTATCGGAGATAAAAGCTGGGCTATGGTGCCTGTCCCCGAGTACAAATCAAATATGACCGGCCCGGTCTTTTCAGTCTCATAGCACTCCATCACCAGCCTTCGCACCATATCATAAAGTACTTCTGCCGATAAGGAATTTGTCTGAAAGAACGAGAATGGTGTTATCTTAAACCTAAGTCCCAATATTTCCTCGTAAAAATAATCCTGACCATAGAGAATCTCGGTACCTTCATCTATTACCGTATCAGAAACAGCGTCATTTATTGTATTTAAGATTCCCACAATATGTCCCGAAAGCTTAAGACCTTTAAGCATATTGGCCCAATCAGATAATAAAGAAACTTCAGTACATGGTGTATCTGCCGGCTTTTGCGACGAGGTCACAAGATCGATCAATATCTCACCTGTTTTGACCGCTTTCCTTACTATAAGATGTCTTAAATAGCCCTCATGGCTTCTCTTATGATAATAGGGCGTCTCTTTACCCCTAAAATAGCAAAGGCTCTCCCACAATATCCTGCAGAAATCTTCATCAACTATCCTGCAGTCCCTTACGGTTACAATATCATAAAAGCTTCCTTTTTTATGTAAACCAAGTTCAAGCTCACCGTCTTTTGCAGCATCACCAAAGGAAAACTCCATCTTATTCCTGTAGCCAAACTGCACCGGCGAAGGTGTAATATGCTTAAATACTCCTCCGGCATCAGGATTTCCTGCAGTACCCAAATCGCCATTTTGAAAAGCATCTCTTAAAGGTGTGTCAAGTTCAAGTCCCTTCACATTTTCAATCAGTTCGCGTACCTGATTTTCCTTAAGAGCAAGCTGTTCCTTGTAGGGCAGGTTCTGATATGCACAGCCGCCGCACTCACCAAAGTGCCTGCAAAAAGGCTCGCATTCATTATCCGCATGCTTTGTAATCTCTAAAAGATTGCCCTCACACATGCCGCTTTTCTTCTTGGTTACACGAAAAAGAACATGCTGCCCGGGCAACACGTTCTTTATCATGCATTTCGTATCATCGACGACTGCCACACCCTTATTGGGAAACTTAACAGATGTGACAATACCTTCGTAAACCTCATGCTTTTTCATTATTTTTTCTCTTCATCCTCGAAAAAATCGTCCTCAAAATCATCATCCTCAAAATCATCTTCGAAATCCTCGAGATAATCCGGAGTAAAGTAACAATAGAGACCGTAAATCACAGCTGCAATAACAATAACACCGGCAACGATTGCAGCAATCCAAACCCACTTCTTACAGCAGCAGCACTTCTCTTCCTTGGGCTCTTCTTTCTTAAATAAATCGCCGATATCGGAAAAGTCCGGCATCTCAACAGCCTTAACATCTTCCAGGATGTCCTTAGCCTTGGCAATGCCTGCTGCCTCCTGGGCCTTAACTACCTTAACAATTTCATCTAATTTTGCGAATTTTTCCATTATTACTGACCGCCTTTCCTCAACAACGCCCCGCATCCATGCATCTGCCGCATCATTTGGCAAATAACTGCGCCAAATAACTTTCCGCAAAGCCTGCGAAGGCTAAACCCTCGCACATATTTTATCATACCCTTATAAGTTTTGCAAAGCCTGCGAACATTTTCTTAATCCCGGCATCATCGAATTCAACGGTGACCTCCGTGTCTCTTCCGCCCGCTTTCATATCAAGGACTGTTCCCTCGCCGAATTTAATGTGGCGTACTCTGTCACCAACCTTATAATCCACGCTGCCGCCGCTCACCTCGGCGCCCTTTCGTATCGCATTTGCAATATAAGGCCGCGCTGCCTTAGCCCGCTCTTTTGCACCCGAGTAGGCATACGGGCGGGAGGGCGCTGTAGCACCTTTTGTATTCCCCAATCCCGGTGATGAGGCAAAGCCGCCTCTTCCGGTGCCAAAATAGGTTTCGTTCCTTTGCGCCGTCGTAAATTCAGCCTTCCCGGCAAAAAGGAGCGGCGGAATCTCCCTTACAAACTGCGAAACCTCATTATACTGCATCTCTCCGCGCATCATGCGTGATTTTGCCGATGTTATCGTAAGATGCTCCATTGCTCTTGTTATTCCCACATAGCATAAGCGCCTCTCCTCTTCTATCTCATTGGGATCGTCCGCAAACATGCTCATAAAGCCGGGGAAGAGTCCATTCTCCATTCCGCTTAAATAAACATTCGAAAATTCAAGGCCTTTAGCCGAATGGAGCGTCATAAGCCACACCCTGTCCGCATCCTTATCGGCCAGGTCTATGTCCGCAACAAGCGCAACCTCCTCTAAAAACTCATTAAGCGCAGCTTTATCCTCAGAATTTTCTTCAAAGGTAATTGCCTTATTTATAAGTTCTTCAAGGTTATCAATCCTGTCGGCTGCATCATCAGGATTGTCCGTAAGAAGCATCTGTTCATAGCCTATCGTATCTATGATATCCCTGATAAGATTATCAATTGTTAAGAATTCAACCTTGCTCCTAAATACACTGATCATATCAGTAAAGGACAATATCTTATCAGCTGCCTTTCCATGTCCTAATACATTCTCCGCCTCGCACAGTGCAGTATAAAAATCAATATCATTATCGAGAGCATATTCAGTGATTTTGGCAACAGTTGTGGCGCCTATCCCGCGCTTTGGCACATTGAGTATTCTCTTAACTGCCATATCATCCTTGCCGTTATCTATAGTCTTAAGGTATGCAAGAATGTCCTTTATCTCACGCCTTGAATAGAAGTTGACTCCACCCACAACCGTGTAGGGAATCCCTGCCATGATAAATTTTTCTTCAAGAATACGCGACTGGGCATTCGTCCTGTAAAGCACCGCATTGCTGCGGTAATAACCGCTCCCCTCCCGATAATCATGACGGATAAGACTCACTATGTATTCAGCCTCTTCATAGGCAGTATCAAGGCTTCGCAATGTGATTTTCTCTCCTGCACCTTTGCTGGTCCAGAGTGCTTTATCCTTGCGGCCCTTGTTATTGGCAATAACTGCATTTGCCGCGTCCAAAATCACCTGCGTGGATCTGTAATTCTGCTCAAGCTTTACAACCTTCGCACCTTTATATACCTTTTCAAAATCAAGAATATTCCTTATGTTGGCGCCGCGGAATTTATAAATCGACTGATCGTCATCACCAACCACGCAAATATTGCGATATTTATCCGCCAAAAGTCTTATCAGTTCAAACTGCGCCGTATTAGTATCCTGATACTCATCAACCATAATATATTTAAAGCGCTCCTGATAATTATTAAGAACCTCGGGATGCGTTTTAAAAAGCTCTACGGTTTTCATTATAAGATCGTCAAAATCAAACGCATTATTGCCCTTAAGCGCCTTCTGATATTCTGTATAAACCTTTGCATAAAGGGCATCTGAATAATCCCCGCCTGCATTTATGGTTTCTTCCTCACAGGTTATAAGTTCATCCTTTGCACTCGAAATCCTGTTTAAAAATCCTTTTTCGGAGTATTGCTTCGTATCAATCTGCAGCCGCTTTACTATATCCTTCATGAGGCTCTTCTGATCGTCCGCATCATATATCGTAAAGGAAGAATCATATCCCAAAAGTTCGGCATGACGTCTTAGTATCCTTACGCAGGTCGCATGAAAAGTCGCAACCCATATGCTCTCGGCCCCATGTCCTACCATGCCGTTTATTCTCTCACGCATTTCTCCGGCAGCCTTATTGGTAAAGGTTATTGCAAGAATATTCCAGGGATTTATTCCCTTCTCTTTTATCATATATGCCGTTCTGTTGGTAAGAACCCTCGTCTTGCCCGAACCCGCGCCTGCCAGTATAAGCAGCGGGCCCTCTATGCAGGTAGCGGCCTCAAGTTGTCTCTCATTTAACATTTCCAAAACACTCATATATAAAAATCTCCTCTTTAATTATCTGCTATTTACTTTCGGCTCAGCCGGTGTTAAAATCAAAATGCTATGGCACTTTAATGCGGTAACATTAACAAGTGTTAAAGTGTTTTGATTCAATTGACATCAAAGTGCTGCTCTTAAAATATCCATCCGGAGGATAATGATATGAATCCCAAAATAAGAACCGAAGCTGTTGATTTTCTCTTTGAAGGCATCTTAGAACTTAAAGATAAAGAAGAATGCTATGTCTTTTTCGAAGACATCTGCACCATTAACGAAATTTTATCTCTCTCGCAGCGATTTGAAGTGGCCAAAATGCTCCGGGAGAAGAAAACCTATCTTGACATTGCAGAGCATACCGGTGCATCAACCGCAACAATAAGCCGTGTCAACCGATCTCTTAATTACGGAAACGACGGATACGATATGGTATTTGACCGAATGAAAAAAGACGACTGATATGTCGTCTTTTTTCATATCCAGTGTTATATTCTAAATCTGCACACCGAGCTTTGAAAAAAGCTTAAGCAATGAATCACTTTCAAGTGCCATTACCATATTGCTGGTAATATGCTCCTCACCGATTATGAATTCCTCATCAATTATAACAAGCTTCTCACCGGGAGATACAAACTTTTTAGCCGGCAGACACATGATATCCTTAAGAAGACCGGGTATCTGGGTAGGTGTTCCTATATTGACAAACATATTGGTAAGCGTCGCAATAGAATTGGCATAAGCGCCTGAGGTTATATTGGCCATCTCGTTAAGAACGGACGAATCCATCTCGTCAAGAGCATCAAGCCTGTCTATCTTTTTCTCATAGAATGTATTAATAATACGCTCGGCAAACTGCTTATTGACAACATGTATCATAAGGCCTTCAAGATCATCAGTCACATCCACGCATATTCCAAGAACTGCGTTATCTTCGCCGCCTAAATGCTCTGCTGTCGAATCATAGCTGAGTAAGTGGATGTTCGGAACCGACATATCAACGGTAGTACCCAAAAGAACCGACAGGGCCGTGCAGGCATTTCCCGCTCCTATATTGCCGATCTCTCTCATTACATCCAATTGCAATTCACTTAAATTATCGTATGCGCTCATCTGCAATTCCATCCTCATATAAAATAATCATTGGCAATAGTGTACCATAGTTTCAAAAGTGCTTCAAGGGATATGCGTTTTAAAAAATTCCAATATTTTTAGTTAATTTTTAGTCCCGGGCGTAAATCTGACGAAAAATTTCTTTATTAAAGCGGAATTTTCGTGATTTCGCAATCTGCCATTTTAAATATGCTGTGCTATAATCAAAGACGTTAAGTTTTTTAAGTTTTCTCAGGCATTCGGCACAAAATGGAAGCAGCAGAATAAACGCAGCAAAATGGAATCAGCCGAATAGAAACAGCAGAATAAAAACAGCAGAATAAAAACAGCAGAACGGAGATGACAAATAACCATGGAAACCTATCAGATATTTAAATCCCTGGCAATAATAATAATCGCGGCCAAATTTTTCGGAATTGCAGCCCGTAAATTAAAGGCACCTCAGGTAGTAGGTGAAATAATAGCCGGTCTTCTTATCGGCCCCAGCGTTTTGGGGCTTGTTGAGAACACGACCTTTTTAAGCCAGATGGCGGAAATCGGTGTCATTCTCCTTATGTTTTCCGCAGGTCTTGAAACAGATATAAAAGAGCTCTTAAAAACAGGGCCAAAAGCCCTTCTTATTGCATGCTCCGGAGTATTCATCCCGCTTGTTTGCGGAACTGTTTATTATATGATTTTCTACGGAGTGGATTCGATTGGCTCAATAGAATTTTACGAAGCGGTATTTATAGGAACCATCATGACGGCCACCTCCGTCAGCATAACAGTCGAAACACTTAAGGAGCTTGGCTATATAAAGAGTCAGGTCGGAACGACTGTCCTTGCCGCTGCGATAATAGACGATATAATCGGTATCGTGGTGCTGACCTTCGTTATCTCACTGCGCAATACGGATGTTAAGATATCAACTGTCTTAGGTGAGACAGTACTGTTCTTTGTATTCTCCCTCGGTGTCGGCTATATCACCTACAGAATATTCAAAATTGTCGACAAGAGATATCCCCACACGAGGCGTATCCCCATCGCGGGACTTGCACTGTGCTTTGCAATGGCTTACATCGCCGAGGAATTCTTCGGGATTGCAGATATAACAGGTGCCTATGTTGCCGGCATAATCCTGTGCAGCATACGTGATTCTGATTATATAGCCGAGAAAATGGATATTAACTCTTATATGCTGTTCGGTCCCATATTCTTTGCTTCAATAGGACTTAAGACGGATGTGGCGGATTTCTCCGCAGAGATTTTGTGGTTTTCACTTGGATTTGTCGCAGTCGCCCTTTTATCCAAAATCATCGGATGCGGCCTTATGGCCAAAGTCTGCAGGTTCAGCTGGGGTGACTCCTTAAAGGTAGGCGTCGGTATGATGACAAGAGGCGAGGTCGCACTTATCGTGTCCCAAAAAGGTTTGTCGGTAGGTCTTATATCTCCCGTTTACTTCTCATCCGTAATCCTGCTTATTATAATATCCTCAATCGCAACGCCCATACTTCTTAAAGCGCTGTTTGCAGCTTCAGCAAAGAAAAACACCGCAAACGCTGAATCTACTCCTTAGCATTTTTAAGCGTTCTCATGCGATATACCATTATAAGGTCTTCACCGCTTCGCTCCTTGCATGCACCTTTTACCCTCTCAAGTACTCCGGCAGCATCCTCATAGGAATCTGCCGGAAAGAGGATTGCAATCTGCTCGCTGCCCTTTTGGCAAATGGCATCACCGCAGCGCAGCTGTCTTGCGCAGCATTCTATAACATCACTCATCATGCGTTCTAAGCGCGCTATATCCTCCGGTATATCATCTAAGTCTGCAATACGTATATCCATAAGCCCCAAAAATATGGTTGCTTTTGTTCTTGCCTGCATTCTGCGCTGAAGTCTGTATATTTCCTTAAAAGTCGCATAATCACATATAAATGCTTTCTGCTCTACGGTATCGTCCTCTAAATCCTCCTGCATGCGCGCGGCATCATCAACAAGCTTCATTGAAAGCTTATAGACCTGCGAATAATAAACATCAAGTCCCTTATTCGTATCCCTGTCCTTACCAATTAAGTTAAGCTTTGCTATTGCTCCTTCAAGTTCTATAAGCTCAGATGCCCCTATAAGTGACAGTGCCCTATCAGATACATTTACGATTTCCAAATATTCACAGCCATCTTTAAGTATTGCAATATATGCTTCCACAACTCTTGCATATAAATCCCTGTAATAGGCTGCTTTTGATATCATCCATGGCTCAGATTTAAAATCCGGCAAAAGTGAACCCCTGTACAGCTCAATTGCCCCCTTTAGGCATTCTCTTCTGTAGGAATCACCCGAAGCCAGATTAAGTCCTGCCATTGACAGCTGCTCAAAATCAAGAACATCTATTCTCACATCAAGGTTCTTATTCCACTGATAAGTACCTCTTTTTGAAATAACCGCATTGTCAAGTTCCGTTGCGCCTTCCTTTTCAAGCAGAGATCTGAAACGGTAAAGCAGTGTTCTAAGTGCCGTTCCCGGATTGGCATATTCTTCCCCGGACCACAAAAGTTCGAATAATTCCCGATGAGGTATGGCCCTGTCCCTGTTAACAAGAAGATAAGCCACAAAAAGCTTGGTCTTACGTGTATTTGCCAGATTTGTGAGTATCGGCTTACCGTTATTATATATTTCGAAACCATCGAACAATCTTATCTCTATTGTATTATTCTGCATGCCCACTCCTCCGGCTCGCTGCAAATAAGGATCCTCCTTGGAATCCTTATTTTATTTATTCCTGATAAGGTATCACATAATAATCCGGATACACAATTCCCGGATATGCTAATCCGCCGATATAATCGAGCGCATGATAATAAACCTCGCTCCGCTGCATATCCGCTTCAGCTTCAGACGATGCTGCATCGTCACTGCCTAAACTGTTTGTTTCAGCTATCTCATCCGAGAGTATCTTCTTAATTACAGTCTCATTTGAAACAATATTATTATTACCCTGAAGGTATATCCTGTCGCCGCATAAAATAAGACCTTCAACATTACACCCGGGACCTATGATAACATTCGCCGGGGTCATGATTATCCCGGTTATATCCTCATCTATTTCAACATCCTGCGAGGATATGATTTTGCGGTATTCTCCCTCATAATACGAATCATTATTCGAATCATAATAATACGGGATGTCACAAAGTGAAGACAGCGTCGTCTTAGCCATTTTGGATATCCGCAGATATTCATTAAGGTGCTGTTCGGGAAGCTGGCGCACATCATAAACATTTCCCTCTATCGAGCACATCGACTCGGAATTATAGCCGCGCATCTTGCGAAGCTGCCTCATATAGCAGTTAAGCTCCCCGTTATCCTGCGGCGCTATGATGACAAAGGAACCGCTTAAGTTCATATCAGCCTCCGAGGCCACCACGTCAGCCGCTATTCCAAGCTGCGTACCCAGGACATTTATACCGCCATAGGAAGCCACTTCACCGTAGGAAATCTCAATATCACGGCTCTCCGTTGCCGCATGCTCACCTGCATACACATTCCCCACAAAGGAAGAAGTCGCACCCTGGATATATATTCCCTTTCCGGACATCATGCAGTAATCAAAGGCATCCTCATTGCCTGCATAGAAAGTCACCTGCGGAAATTCGATATCATATCTTACGCTTTCGCTTCTTGTTATGCCCGGAAGGCTTTCATATTTTAGTACTACCCCGCGTACAGACGCCGAGACTATGCTGCCATCCGATCCCTCTTCTATATAGAAATAAGGGCTGCACGCATCATCCAATGTGATTTTCCCATAAGGCGGTGTGGGAAGCTTGCCGGTTAGATACTCCCGAAGCGCTTCCTTCGTGCCGACTCGTTCCTTTAAGGAATTTACTATTCCTCTGCGGTAATAGTCCTCTATTTCGGATTCCTTATAGGAAGGCACATCACTTTCAATTACAAGATTGCAGAACACATCATACTTTTCTCTTACTGCATTGCTCGTCTCATAAGATAGTGCCTCGGCAATTGCCATTGATGCCTCTGTAATACTCTCGACACCCCTTACAACCGCCTTCTGCGAAACAGATTGTTTGTAGAAAATCATCGCCTTGCCTGCGCCCACAAGCAATCCTAAAGAAAGCATAAAAATCGCAAGTATGACGAGTACAATGCGGGTTCGCTGATATTGACCCATAATATTACATATTCCCAACGGTTTCGTATAATATAAGAAGCGGTCTTAGCATCGCCATGATCACAAATCCGACAGCAATTGCCAAAATCACCACTATAGCAGGTTCCATACAGGAAGCGGTTTTTCTTACCGCCGTCTCATATTCCCCCTCGTAATAGTCAGCGGCGTTCTCAAACATGGCAGTAAGATTGCCTGTCTCTTCGCCTACGGATATCATATTTATAAGAAATTTAGGGAAAAATCCCGCCCTGTCAAGCTGTTTTGAAAGAGCCTCCCCCGAAGCGACCTGATCACGGGCTTTTAAGAGAGCCCTTCTGAATATTACATGCGACATAAATTGATTGGCAGTAAGTTCTAAGGAACGCGCAAGAGGAATTCCCGAATATAAAAGGGTTGTCATCATTCGCGAAAAAATTGCGCAGTCCTCCGCCATACGCCTTCTGTGGATTCCCTGATAAGTGATCCGAAACCTTGATAAAAACACGCGTCCGATTTTGCTTCTTACAAAGAAGAATGCTGCCAAAGCAAGCATAAGCAGTATTATAAGTGCCAGATACCATCTTCGCACAAGAAAATCACTTATTGCGATTATCACCTTGGACGAAAGCGGCATATCGATTTCAATATCCGCAAACATAGCAAAAAAGCTCGGCACTATAAAAATCATCACTCCAAAGAGTATAAGCACTGTAGCAAGAGTAAGGCACAAAGGGTATATTATCACCCGCTTTGTTGTCTCAGCGCGTTTTTTAAGCATCTCAAAATGGGTCTCAAGCCTGTCCATTGCCGCGCACAGATCACCCTTTGTCTCACCGGCCTCCACTATCGTTGTGAAAAAGTGCGGGAACACATCGCAATCCGCAACCGCCTTTGAAAAGGAAGTTCCCTCCTTAACCCGGTCGATAAGATAATTTATTACATTATGCATGTACTTATTATCCGTCTGCTCGGCCATCATCTTAAGAACGTTAACAGTTCCTATTCCTGCCCTGTAGAAATGGGAAAACTGCCTGCTAAATGCAGCAAATTCCTCATATCCGATTCTGCCTTTTCCGAAAAGAGAATCATCATCCATGATTTCTTCCATACTGACATCGACAATAATAAGTCCTTCCGATATAAGCCGTCCTTCAGCCTGCTCCTTAGTAGAAGCATTCATCGAACCTTTTCTCTCTTTTCCATCCGAATCAATTACTCGGTACACAAATCCGGGCATATCTATTCTTCCTTACTCTCAATAGTTTCTTCTATGATCACCGCGTCTCCCGGTGCGCCTTCGCCTTCTATGATCTCCCCCTTCGAAAGCACCGCCTCCCTTAGGGCCGGTACAAACTCGGAATAATCAACAAGCGAAATATCAAGATCCGCCTTTTGCGCTACTCCGGGAACGGATCCCGAATCCGTATACTGCCATATGGTAAAATCATAGAGAAAATCATTCTGCGGCTGATACTGCGCTGCCCAGAAATCATATTGATTCAGCATTTCAAGATCCATATTGCGGCGCATCCAGTTCTCAGAAGCATATATCACGGGATAATATCCCTCTTCCTTTATTCTTTCGCAAAAGGCTATTGCCATTTGCGAACGCAGTTCCTTACTTATCTCTGTTGTATTGGTTCGTGCCTCACTATCCTCGATAAGCTCGGTATCAAGCGCCACGGGATATGAAAGGTCATAATCCTTTATAAGATCAAGTACAAAATCAGCTTCAGCTTCTGCCTCTTCAACAGTAATCGACTGGGTAAAGAAATACACGCCCAGCTTAATACCCACTCTGTTGGCTTCTGCAGCATACTCATCAAACACTTCGTCCTTTATAAGGCCGCCTTCCGTGTAGCCTCTGTAGCCGCAGCGGAGCATCACGAATTCAACTCCCGAAGCAGCAAGCTTATCCCAGTCAACCATCGGATTATGATAGCTTAAATCTATTCCCAGATGAGAAATTTTCTCACCGTTTTCATCCTTATAGATCATGTAGCCGTCTTCAAGTTCGAAATTTTCCGTTATGTATCCGTTTTTGGCAATCTGTCCCAGTACTCTCTCCCTCTTGGGAATATAAACGTTTGTAACATGATTTTCCGACGCTACAGTCATCTTAAGGGCTTTAGTACTCTCATCTTCATCATTTTGCGATGCGAAATGGATCACCACCATTCCCACAACAAAGCCTATAAGAAAAACCGTAACGAGAACAAGAAAAAAAATTCCCTTTGAGGCGCCTCTTCTTCCGCCTGCATTATTAGCCAAGTGCTTCCCTCACTTTCTCAGCCAGATCAATACCCGCTAAGGGCTGCTTAACACAAATAACATTAGTGGAATGTGACAGAACCCCCGCCAATTGCTCTTTTATATATTCAGGGCTCTGCCCGCCGACTTCACTTCCGATAACAAAAGCATCCGCATTATGTGATTTTAAGTATTCTGCAGCTGACATAAGGGTAGGCAGAACCTTAGCCTTCATTCCGGCATCTTCAAGCGCATGCTTATATTCCTTAAGCATATCTATGTCCGATTCCAGTACGACAACATCCGGAGTAAAAGACCTATGGATCGTCTTTGCCATTATATTGGCAATCTGCGTAAGCATCTCCGACTTTGGAAGTGTCTTTACAATATAACCCGAAGCGCCCTTTGACATAACAGAATGGACGAGCTCCGGAGAATATACCCCCGAGAGAAATGCAACCGGAGTATTGGCGAACTTCTGGTTCTTGCTTATTGCCTCAAGAACCTGCATACCGTTCATTATGGGCATATCCATATCCAGAAGAATCAGATCCGCATCATAAGCATTCATCTTCTCCACAAACCGGTAGCCTTCATTTTCAAGCTGGACATCAAACGTCTCATCAAGATGCTTTTTTATTATTTTAAGTGTGATGATATCATCATCGATAACAAGTACCTTTTTCTTCATTTCAGCCCTTACCTCTATAAGACCAGACCTGCTCAACCGCCGCCATAAGATTTGTTCTGGTCAGCGGCTTTGGAATTGTTCCGAATACGTAGTTTCCGGCCAGGCTATCACGTGTTCCGTAAAAATCACGTCCCACAAGATAAACAACCGGCACACGGCTGCCTTTTGGCTGAAATCTTATCGAAGAAAGTGTCCTTACCCCGTCAAGATTGGGCATTACCGTATCAAGGAAAAGAAGATCCGCAGAATTCTTTACGAAATAATCAATTGCTTTCATTCCTGAGTCACAGGTAACAACCTCAAACTGCGAAGTAAGAAAAAGCTTTGCCGTCCTAAGTACCACTACATCATCATCAACCACAACAATAGTGCCCCGCTTTTTGGGTGCATTCTCTATCTGCGCGTTATCATTTATCGACTTCTCATAGGATTTATAGAAGGCTGACGGATCCTGGCCGATTCCCGCTGACGCTTTGCCTGCAGCGCCGCTATTGCCAAACATAAGACTGTTGGCAAGATCGCTCCTCTTTACGCTGACAGCCGGTTTGGGATTATCAGAAGGTCTTCTGAACTCTTCGGGAATGTCATCCTCATCATATGTCGTGGTAATATATTCATGAATAACACCCGTCGATTTTGATTTATTTAAGTTCCCGATCTTAGTCTCGATATTAAGCTCCTTCTTGCGCTTATCAAGAACTGATATGGGATTTATATGACTATGGCTTGCAGCGCTGTTTTCAACTGCTACTTCCGCCATGATCTGCCTTATGGTCTCTGCCTTCTGGCGCCCTCTTTCCATGGCAGCCTCAAGGCTTTCAAGCTGCTCCTCCATGTTCAGAAGGATACTTCTTTGAGGTTTGTCTTCACTTCCCGCAGGAGCGGATATCGTCTTGCCTATAAGGCGCTCTGCCGATTTATCCTCTGTATATAAAGGTTCCTCATCGATTTCTTCGACAACCTCCGTATCAAGAGCCTCAGCAAAAACGCTGAAGAATTCATTGTCCTCAACATCACCCTCATAAAAGTAGGCATCGCCAATTTCAAGGTAGTCAAGAGCCTTATCGGAGAATTCGTCTTCTATAAGCAGTATCACGGAAACGGGCGCGTTCACGTAGGCCGGCTCTTTATTCTTTATCCAGTCAAAGGTATACAGACCCATTCCCTTCTTATCTTCACCGTTTAATATTATCACCTTGGGAATACGTCCGTCCTTTTCAGGTCTTAACAGTGATATCGCATTATCCCCAAAGCCCGATGTAAATATATCCACATAAGCCGGCAATACAGATTCAATTGCTGCCCGTCTTGAAGCGTTGTCATCAATAACAACCACTTTCAGTTTCTTATCGCTCAATTTAAATCTCCTATTTTATCAAGTGCTTCCCCAATATTGCCTATGATATCCCTGTACATGGATATCAGTTTCTCGTGATTCATAAGCAGAAAATCATTCCTGCCCTCTTTGCCTGCCATTTCATTAATGCGTGCCATGGTATGAAGTCTGTGGGCGCCTATATTCGCCGCAACGGATTTAAGTGCATGAACCGATATTGTATAATCCGCGAAATTTTCATCCGCAATAAGCCTCTCAAGCTCCCTGCATTTATCTTCGCCTAAGTCCCGTACAAAACCCAGAATCTCAAAATAATCCCTGACACTGTAATCGCACTTTGCAAGTCCCGCGTTTATATCAATGCCCTTTATCTCGATATCGGGCATCTGAATGCTGTCATTTTCTGAATCATTTTCCTCAACGATAAGATTACCCGGCAGGAATTTACGCAGCAGATATTCAAGTCTTGCAAGCTCTATCGGTTTTGATAAATAATCCATAAAGCCCTGATTGGTAAACTGCTGTGCCACTCCCCTTATCGCATTTGCGGAAACAGCTATTATATTAACATTTTTCTTCTTCTCATCCTCTAAGGCCCTTATGCGGCCTGTTGCCTCAACGCCGTCCATTTCCGGCATCATATGATCCATAAATATAAGGTCATAATCCTTCTCTTTAACCGCCTCAATTGCCTGCACTCCGCTCTCACACAGCTGCGGTTCTATCTGGTAATGCATAAGAAGTCCGTTCATGATCTTAAGGTTGATCGCATTATCATCAACGACAAGGATCTTTGCATCAGGCGCATAGAATTTGCGTGACTTTTTCTCCTCGCTCTGACCACTCACCATGAACTTTGAAAGTTTGCGCCGATCGAGCACCTTCTGCGGGATCTTGACGGTAAAGCAGGTTCCCTCTCCATAGGTACTCTCAACAGATATCGAACCGTGCATCATATCTATAAGCTGCCTGCTTATGGATAAGCCAAGACCGGTTCCTTCTATTCCCCTGTTCATTCTCGAATCAACCTGCTGGAATTTATCGAATATTTTATGCATATCCTCAGGCTTAATTCCGATTCCCGTGTCCCTCACGGTAAATACATATGTGATATAATCCTCGCCGTCATCTGAAATCTTACGCAGTTCTTCTTCGGAAAGTCTCCCTGTAGTAATACCCTCTTCGAAGGTCGCACCGAATGCAACATAACCCTCGCGCGTGAATTTCACGGCATTATTAACAAGATTTATAAGTATCTGACGTATTCTTACAATATCGCCGTGCATCTGGCTGGGCATCTCGGGATCGATGGAACTTTTAAAGGAAAGTCCTTTCTTCTGGATAGGTATGGAAATAACACTTTCAACATCCGAAAAAAGATATTTGACAAAATACGGAACAAGGGACAGCTCCATTTTGCCGGATTCGATCTTGGAAATATCCAAAAGGTCATTTATTATGGCAAGAAGATTGTTTGAAGCATTCTTAATATCCTGAGCATAGGAATTTACAGTGTCCGATGTGTCCTGCTGCAGGATAAGTTCAGCAAAGCCCAATATCGCATTCATGGGAGTTCTGACCTCATGTGAAATATTGGCAATAAAGGCATTCTTAGCCTTGTCTGCTTCCTCTAATTCTTCTATTTGCTTTAAGAGTTTGTCCCTGTCAGGCATTGCGTCCCCCGTACTGCTCCGATTCTTTACTATTCCGAAATATCAATTGTTACAAGTTCCTGATCATCTTCTAAATCATCTGCTTCTTCAACGTTATTAATTGCAGGAGCATCCTCGATCACTTCAGAAGCAAGGTTCTTTCTCCTGCCTTTCATGCCCTTTGCACCCTTTGCGCCTTTATTTATTTTGAGTTCTTCTTCCGGTATTATTACAGTTTCCTCAGCATCCTCTTCTTCGTATATTACAGGATCCTTAACCGCCTCTTCCTCATATACTACAGACTTTTCTTCCTTGCGGATTCTGCGGCGTTTCTTCTCCTTTTCCTTGTCCCTGTTCATATTGCACTTGCCCTGGAATATGGACTCTTCGTCTATAAGGATCTTGCAGGTTGTTATATCGCCATACACTTCACCTGTAGGTTCAATATTAACCTTGTCGCGGATTTCCATATTGCCGTCCACAATACCGGATACCACCATGTTCTCTGCCATGACATTGCCCTGTATCTGTCCGGATTCCGACAATACAACCGTTCCCTCTGCAATCACGCCGCCTATAACGGTTCCGTCAATTCTTACCGACGAGGTTGTTATTACCTTTCCCTCTATCGTCGTGTCTGCACCGATAAACGTTGTTATCTGAGCGTTTGAAACCCTCACCTTATTATCATCTCTTCCAAACATAAAATACCTCCTTAAGTGGTTATTTGTCTCTGTATTATCCGTATTATCTGCATTATCTGCATTATCTGCATTATCTGTATTATCAGGTGTCTTCCGGTTAATTTTCCATCATGGTATACGGATCCACTAAGCTTCCGTCTTTTGTTATCTCGTAGGCCACAAAGCCTTCGGATTCGGTTACGATTGCAATCATGTCGTTTTTGCGGACGGTATCACCGAATTCCACCTTTATAAGCGCATCAGTCCTGTACGTCGTAATATAGCCGTTCCCATGATCTATCACGACCTGATTACCGTAGTTAGGATCCGAATCAACGCTTATTACGCTCCCCGAGGCCGTTGCCACGATCACGGAGCCTTCAAGCGCCGAGAATACAACTCCGTCCTCCTCTTCACCGCTCTCTTCATCTATCGTGGGGTCTTTTAATACTATTGCCTTCGAGCCCTTAATCGGAATCTCGGTAGGTATCGTCTCTTCCTTAGCCACACTTTCAGCCCTTGCGGCATCCTCATTAAGTCTTGCCTCTATATCATTAAGAACCCTTTCCGACTGCGAAAGTGATTCGTTAAGACTTTCAACCTGATTCTGAAGCGATTGATTTTCTTCCGTAAGAGAAAGTATCGTTTTCTTTGTGTTCTCATCACCGTATTTAAGATTGTGGTTGCTTACGGCCATGGAGACGATAAGCCCTACCATGATTATCAGTATCGCCAGCGTACCGGCTGCAATCTTCATAATACTGTCAAAGGACAATTCAAGTGTTTTCGTTATGTCCGATGAATTCGGTATCAGCATGATTGTAAAACCCGAGGTTGATTTTCTTGAGTTTTTAATCCTGCTTTCCGTCACGACATCCATGGTATCGGATTTTTTCTTTAAAAAGCCAAACATATCATTCACCGAGTTCAAGCTTTAAGTCGCCGTCACTTATGATTCCCTTCCTGCGCATGAATTCCGATACGGCAAATGCAATTACCGCCGGGAAAATCACATGCATCAGTAATATCTTGATTATAACAATAAAACCGCTTTCCGTCTCTGACATTACCTGATATGTCATAAGCTGTCCCACAAGGCCGCTTGTCCCCATTCCGGCGCCTGTGGCATTGCATTCCATCTTAAATACAAGTGTCGATACAGGGCCGAGTGCGGCACTTGAAATAATGGCCGGCAGCCATATTACGGGTTTTTTCATAATATTGGGAACCTGCAGCATGCTCGTACCTATTCCCTGGGCGAAGAAGCCGCCAAGTCCGTTCTCTTTATAGGAAGCAACAGCAAAGCCGATCATATTGGCACAGCACCCAACTGCAGCTGCGCCTGCGGCAAGTCCCGAAAGATTCAGTATAAGGCTTAAGGCTGCAGAACTTATCGGGAGCGTTAATACCATACCCATTATTACCGAAACAACAAGTCCCATTATAAAAGGCTGCTCCTGCGTAGCCCAGTTTACTATTGAGCCAAGCCAGGTCATAAAGCCGGAAATCGGAGGCCCGAATAAAATACCTGCAAAAGCTCCCGACAATATGGTAACAAAAGGCGTTACTATAATATCAAGCTTGGTTTTTCCGGCAACAAGGCGTCCTACGGAAATACCTGCAAGAGCTGCAATATAAGCACCTAAAGGCTCTCCCGGACCCGAATAATTGACAACGCCTTCTATTACAAGTGTTCCCGCAAGAATCTTCGAGGCAAATGCGCCTATCATTCCGCATACGGCTGCAGAGAATATCACAAGAGGCTTCTCTTTGAATTTGGTTGCCACGCCGCAGCCTATTCCGGCGCCTGTAACAGAAGAGGCTATCTGCCCTATCACCACAAGATAGGTGCCTAATATTCCGGGGATATATGAACCGATCTGTTTAATAATGGTTCCGATTATAAGTGTGCAAAAAAGCCCCAAAGCCATTCCGCCAAGTCCGTCAATAAATATGTAATTAAGTATTTTCTTCATGATGTCCTTCCCGATAAATATACAGCATATATTAATACTTTCTTCGTACTATGTGACAAAATCACATTATAATGATTCTACTAAAACATATTTACATTTGCAAGCCTTTGTGATACGATTGCGTTGGTGTGAATAGGCACACCTTAACATTTTTATTTTCGGAGGAATAGGCAATGAAAGGTACAGTTAAGTGGTTCAACAACCAGAAGGGTTACGGATTCATCTGTGACGAGGATGGCAACGATGTATTCGTACACTACTCAGGACTTAACATGGAAGGCTTCAAGTCTCTTGACGAGGGCGCTTCAGTTGAGTTCGATGTAGTTAATGGCGAGAAGGGACCCCAGGCTACTAACGTAACAAAGTTATAATCTCTACAACACGTGCCTTTTTCAACTATAGATATATATATTTATGTGGGGAACTGAGCATCATCTGATTTTTGAGATTATAAAAGCGGCGTGACTTATGTCACGCCGTTTTTATTTACCTATCGGATTTACAACATTCGCCAGCGTCGCCTGCTGTGTAAAGACCTGCTGACTTGCCGCATAATTTTGATGTATCTGCATCTTAATAACTCTTGTAGCCTCCTGCATATCCATATGCACACGCTGGAACGCTGCCACAACCTGCGGATCAAACTGAACACCGGCGCCCTGAGTGATTATATTATAGGCTTCCTCATGAGTCTTAGGAACCTTATAGCTTCTCTCTGCCACAAGTCCGTCATAAACATCAGCCACGGCAAGGATTCTTGCAAGAATCGGAATATTATTGCCGGAGAGTCTGTCGGGATAACCGTTGCCATCCACTCTTTCATGATGGAACCTTGCCATCGTATAGGTATAATACAGGAATTTATTATTCGGAAGTAAGTATGCATACTTCTGAATAGCGCCTGCTGCCATAGTAGTATGGCTCTTCATCTTATTGAATTCTTCATCTGTATATTTGCCGGTCTTGGAAAGGACCGAATCGGGAACGCCTATCTTACCCATATCATGAAGCCTTGAGGATAAAAGGATAAGTTCAAAATCATTGGCGTCTATACCGTAGTTAACTCCCGACAGAAGCATTTCCTTAAGCAGTATCTCCATATATTTAGACACGCATATACAGTGCATTCCCGTATAAGGATCCTTCTCGGCAATAAGGTCTGTTATTATGCCAATGATAAAATACTCAAGGTTCATGGCATTTCTTGCCTGCAGTGAAACAGACTGCTGAAGCTGTGAATTATAAGTATTCATCTGCTTCTTAAAGTCAAGAAGGTCCGTCTGAAGTTCTATACGCTTGCGCAAGAGATCGGGAACTATGGGTTTGCGGATAAAATCAACCGCGCCAAGCCTGTAAGCCTCCATTTCGGTTGAGTTCTCCTTATCCCCGGACAAAAACAGCACCGGGATTTCCTTCGTTTTCTCGCTGGTTTTAAGACGCATTATCATATCAAAGCCGTTTATACCCGGCATTGCTATGTCAAGCATTATAAGATCAGGCATTATTGTTGTTTTGGATAAACGCTGCAATGCTGCCTTACTGTTATTGATCGCTATTATCCTATGCTGCTTTTCAAGAGCCTTTTGTGCGATAAGAAGTTCAGTTTCGTTGTCATCTACAACCATTATTGTGTACATGCACAAATCCCCCTTATGCTAAGATCACCGCCGAATATATCAAGACGGCTGCCTACGGTAAAATTAACATTTCCCCTGCCTATTGTTCTTATATCGTCTATATCTTCCATGCAGGATATTCCTCCTGCGTATGTGACAATATACGGAAGTTTTGATAATATGCAAAGCACATCGGAGTCAATTCCAAGTCCCGTACCTTCAACGCTTACGGCATGAACCAAGAATTCATCACAGTAGGGAGAGAGCATCTTAAAAAGCTTCTCATCCACCACCATATCCGTAAACTTCTGCCACCTGTCCGTCACTACATAGTAGTCTCCGTTTTTTCTGCGGCAGCTTAGATCTATTACTATATGTTCCCTGCCAACTGCATCATAAAGCCGCTTTAGATTATCAAGGTTAAGCCTGCCATCGGAAAATATGTACGAAGTAACTATAACATGGGATGCCCCGGCATTTATATATTCCGGCGCATTCTCGGCAGTTACGCCTCCGCCTATCTGAAGACCGCCCCTGTAGGTCCTAAGAGCCGCAAGCGCCTGATTTTTACTTGCTTCATAATACTCGGAGTCACGGCTGTTAAGTATTATAACATGTCCGCCCTTAAGGTTTAATTCCTTATACAGCTCGGCATAATATGCCGCATCCCTTTTAGAAACAAAATTTTCCTTGGCGCTCTCGCTCTTATCATTGATTGTATCGCCTATAATCTGTTTTACAAGACCGTTGTGAATGTCAATGCACGGACGAAATTCCATATATCACCTACTTAAGAAAGCACATCGGCCATATCGTAATACCCTGCCGGCTTATCATGCAAAAACTTAGCTGCGCTTACTGCGCCCTTGGCAAATACCATTCGCGAATATGCCGTATGACTGAAAGTCACAACCTCATCGCTTCCGGCAAAAATAACATCATGTTCGCCTACGATCGTGCCGCCTCTTATTGCGGAAATACCTATCTCATTTTGCGGCCTCTTCTCTCGTCGCCCGCTCCTGTCATAGACATAATCATATTCATGTGTGCCCTCTTTAACGGCATCTGCCAAAGCAAGTGCTGTGCCTGACGGAGCATCCACCTTCATACGGTGATGTTTTTCTATTATCTCAACATCAAAGCCGGCTTCGGTAAGCTTTGCGGCATTTTCCTTTAATATCTTCATAAGAAGATTTATCCCAAGAGACATGTTGGCAGATTTAAGTACAGCCACCTTAGCAGAAGCCTCTTTAATATGTAAAAGCGTATCTTCTGATAAGCCCGTGGAACAGGTGACTAAAGGGATTGAATTATCAGCACAATAATCTATAACTTCATCTACTGCGGCTGCGGTTCCAAAATCTATCGCAACATCTGCTTTTTCGGTATATTCACTGCAGCATGAAAAAACCGGATACCCATTGTCTATTGTATTGCTGATATCTATTCCGGCAGCTATTTCACAATCAGGATCTTCCTTTACAAGCTGCGTGATCATCTGACCCATGCGGCCGTTGCAGCCGACCATAAGTATGCGTATCATCATAATACCCCGTATTCTTTCATTGCCTTTTCAAGTCTTGCGGCATTAGCTTCTTCCATTTCGGACATAGGACGGCGCAGTACACCCAAATCTCTTCCCTGAAGTTCAATTGCTTTCTTAACAGGAATGGGATTAACCTCACAGAACAAGGCATTTATAATGTCTATCGCCTCAAGCTGCTTAGCACATGCTGCCTTTGTATCACCGTCAAAGAATGCCTGACAGATATCATGCGTCTTCTTAGGTGCCACATTTGACAATACTGATATAACACCTATTCCGCCAAGTGACATAATAGGTATTATCTGATCATCATTACCTGAATATAAGTCAATGCAGCCATCTGCAAGGCTCATGAGTTTTGCCACCTGGCTTATATTGCCGGAGGCTTCCTTAATACCCACGATATTCTTTACATTCTTGCAAAGCGCTGCTGCCGTTTCCGGCTGGATATTGCAGCCTGTACGTGAAGGCACATTATACAAAATGATAGGAAGAGACACGCTCTCTGCCACCATGGTAAAGTGTTCAATAAGTCCCTTCTGTGTAGCCTTGTTATAATAGGGTGTAACTACCAAAAGTCCGTCAACACCGTATTTTTCCGCCTCAGTTGATAAATAAATTGCCGTTTCGGTGCAGTTAGAACCTGTTCCTGCAATAACGGGAATCCGGTGGTTAACAACCTCCGCGCAGAATTTAATACAGTCAAGATGTTCCTCGTGGGATAAGCAGGAGGCTTCACCTGTTGTTCCGCATACAACAATCGCATCGGTACCATTACTGATCTGATACTCTATCTGCTCCTTAAATCTGTCATAATCAACAGCGCCTTCTTTTGTAAAGGGTGTGCATATTGCAACTGCAGCTCCTTTAAAAATAGCCATTTTATCATCCTCCTTATAATCAAATCATTCTATATTAATATTCGAATCAATCGCAAATACAAAATCTGCCGCATTGCCTGACACCTCTATCGGCATAATGCACATCTTATCGGCAAGCAGCTTAGCTCCCTTATCCGACATTACAGGTGGTGTTAAGGATACTTCTATCATATCATGGCTTATCGCTGTCGCATACAAACCATCGCCGATATTGACAAATTCTCCCAATGAATCAAGCGATTCCTCACCAATTGAATCAAATTCCGTCTTGGCAAAACCGCCCGCTATTGCAAGAAGGCCCTCACGGCTTCCCGAGATTGCCGTACTTGCAGATAAATCTCCGTTAATGCTCTGAAGTGCATACGCTCCTGCTTCGTAATTATCGGTAATATAGGCCTCTCCTATAAGGATATCAGAGGATACGAGTCGTGTAAGAGTCCTTAAAAATACTGCAATAAGTTCTGCCGTATTCCAGGGAAGCTCTTCAGGCAGATAAAGCGGAATGATCCTGTCAATATCTCCCGACTTTATGGCATCTACATCCATATTGGTAAAGCCCTTTTCCTTCTGGAATGTAAGAACCCAATCCTCAATCTGTTCAATCGTCAGTATTCCAAGATCCGTCGCGCTCTGTGTAAACTGTATATAGGGATTGCCCTGCAAGGTCAGAAGATTCTTAACCTGAGCCTTATTTAAGAATCCCATTTCAATGGCGATGTCACCGAATCTGCGATCCATCACAAGCTGCTTTTCATTAACCGAATCAGCCTGCTCCTGCGTCATCATTTTCTCTGCAACAGCAATAAATCCAAGCTTAACACGTGTCTTGGCCTGTTCTGCTTTAATGCTGTTATACTGTTTGGCAGTAATTATGCCCTTTTCAATCAGGTATGCACCAAATAGATTTGAAAACATAGACACCTCCATAAATTCTTAATGTATAATTATACAGTATATCATCTTCTTATGCCAATTCTTTTTTACGCGTTTCTAAAGGCAGCTCTCTTACGCATTGTGGGATCGAGTATCTTCTTGCGGATTCTTAAATTCTCCGGTGTGATCTCAAGAAGTTCATCCGTATCAATAAATTCAAGAGCCTGCTCTAGGGATAATATTCTCGGAGGGCTTAAGCGCAGGGCATCATCAGAACCTGATGCTCTTGTATTTGTAAGATGCTTGCTCTTGCAGACATTTATCTCAACATCCTCTGTCTTACCCGTCTGTCCTATCACCATTCCGCAATATACCTTGGCCCCTGCGCCTATAAAGAGTATTCCCCTCTCCTGCGCCTGATGAAGTCCATAGGTTACTGCCTCGCCTGTCTCAAAGGCTATAAGGCTGCCCTGCTTTCTGAACTGGATCTCGCCTTTAAAGGGTGCATATTCATCAAAAACCGTATTGATAATGCCTTCACCCTTTGTATCCGTCATAAACTCTCCGCGGTAGCCTATAAGACCTCTTGCCGGAATGGAGAATTCAAGTCTCGTATAACCGCCCGTGATGGGTGTCATGTTGACAAGTTCGCCTTTTCTTGCCCCGAGCTTTTCTATTACATTGCCGGCAAATTCTTCGGGAACATCAATATAGGCAAGTTCCATAGGCTCCGTTTTTCGCCCCTTTGAATCTTCCCTGTATAATACCTCTGCCTTTGAAACGGCAAATTCATAGCCTTCGCGCCTCATATTTTCTATAAGGACTGATAAATGAAGTTCGCCTCTTCCCGATACCTTAAAAGATTCCGTGGAATCGGTTTCCTCTACCCTTAAGGACACATCCGTGTTAAGTTCCCTAAAGAGTCTGTCACGTAAGTGCCGCGAGGTCACATATTTACCCTCCTGCCCGGCAAAGGGAGAGTCATTTACCATGAAGTTCATGGCAATCGTGGGCTCAGATATCTTCTGGAAAGGAATAGGCTCCGGATTATCGACGCTGCACAAAGTATCTCCTATATGGATATCGCTTATTCCCGATACCGCAACAATTGATCCGACACCCGCCTCCTTTACATTCACCTTATTAAGGCCGTCATATTCATAAAGCGCACTGATTTTGACCTTCTTTTGCTTTTCCGGATCATGGGCATTTACTATTACAACCTCCTGATTGACGCTTACCGTGCCGTTCTCCACTTTACCAACGCCAATCCTGCCTACATAATCATTATAATCTATGGTACTTATAAGAAGCTGCGTCGGAGCTTCAATATCTCCGGAAGGAGCCGGAATATAATTCATTACCGCCTCAAAAAGCGGTGCAAGATCAGGGCCTAATTTATCAGGCGCAAGTCCCGATATTCCGTTCTTGGCGGAAGCAAATATAAACGGACAGTCAAGCTGCTCATCCGATGCATCAAGATCCATAAACAGCTCAAGGACCTCGTCAACCACCTCCTCGCAGCGCGCTTCGGGCCTGTCCACCTTATTAACGCATACAATCACCGGAAGCTTTAATGCCATTGCCTTTTTAAGGACGAACTTAGTCTGCGGCATCGTACCCTCAAACGCGTCAACCACAAGTATTGCACCGTCAACCATTTTGAGCACACGCTCAACCTCGCCGCCGAAATCCGCATGTCCCGGGGTGTCGACTATATTGATCTTGCAGTTTTTATAGGTTACCGCCGTATTCTTAGAGAGTATCGTAATGCCTCTTTCCCTCTCAATATCATTTGAATCCATAACGCGTTCCGCAACCTCCTGATTATCGCGGAATACGCCGGACTGCTTTAAAAGCTCATCAACAAGCGTTGTCTTGCCATGATCTACATGGGCAATGATCGCAATATTGCGAATATCTTCTCTTCTCTGGTTCATAATATTTCTCCTCATTATTCCCGAATCCGGGTTTATCATATATTAAGCATTCTTGTAGCTAAGGTAAAATAAATGCAAAGCGAAAGCGCATCGACTATGGTCGTAATAAAGGGGCTTGCCATAACTGCCGGATCAAAGCCGAGCTTCTGCGCCAGCATCGGCAGCGTACAGCCTACAACCTTGGCAAATACCATCTCAATCACAAGAGTCGCACACACTACTGCCGCAACAACAAGGGATACCCTGTCTATTGCCATCATCTTCACAAAATTAGCCGCCGCCAGCGTAATACCGCAGAAAATCGCCACCCGTATTTCCTTCCATATGACTTTCCCTATATCCGAAAATTCAATCTCATTAAGCGAGAGGCCACGGATTATCGTAACAGAGGCCTGTCCGCCGGCATTTCCGCCCGTATCCATAAGCATGGGAATAAATGCCGTAAGCACCACATATGCGCTCAAGGCGTTCTCGTACGCGGTAATGATTTTACCGGTAACGGTAGCTGATATCATCAGCAGCAGCAGCCATGGAATACGTTTCTTCCAGGTCTCAAAGGTGGAGGTCTTCATGTAGGGCTTATCGGTAGGCAGGATAGCTGCCATCTTCTCGATATCCTCTGTTGCCTCTTCCTGCATGATGTCGACAACGTCATCGATGGTGATGATTCCCACGAGACGCCCCTCATTATCCACAACGGGCATCGTGGTAAAGTCATATTTGGAGAACATCATCGCAACCTCTTCCTGGTCGGTAAGAGTATTAGCTGAAATGATGTTGTCATTCATGAACTCGGTTACAAGCGTATCGCTGCCATGAAGAAGAAGATCCCGCAGTGAAACCGTTCCGAGCAAATGCCTTCCTACGTCAAGGACATAACATATGTTGATCGTCTCTTTATCTATTCCAATCCGGCGTATTCTGTCAATGCACTGCTGAACCGTTAAGTTTTCCTTAAGGTCCACAAATTCCACCGTCATTATGGAGCCGGCGGAATCTTCCGGGTATCTTAGAAGATGGTTGATATCACGCCTTTGCTCGGGATTGACATTGGCAAGAAGTTTTTTAACAACGCCTGCCGGCATCTCTTCCATAAGGTCTGTCGCATCATCGGCCATAAGGTTATTGATAATGTTTGCAGCCTCACGATCCGTTAACGTAGTTATGATATCCTGCTCGATATCCGTAGGCAGATAGGCAAATACATCTGCCGCTATCGCCTTCGGAAGTATCCTGAATACCTTAAGCTGCTCCTCGTGGGGGAGTTCTTCCATTATCGCTGCAATATCGGCTTCATTCCATTCTATGAGTTCCTGCCGAAGGCGCGTATACTGTTTTTCTTCTATGAGATTTAAGATTTCTTCAATTGTCATCTTCTCATCCATAACGCGTCTCCTTAATCATGCCTGCGCCCGGTTTGTTATAACCCAGCCTGCGCTAAAATGTCTCTATATGATCACCAATATAGGCGAAAATCACATCCTCCTCATCCGTAAAGAGGGCCCTCGCAGCCGTCGCATCGGTTATCGCCTTTTCTATGCCTAAAACCTTTTCCTCTTCGGCAATAATTGTAATTATTACCTTCTCACCGTATTCGGTTGACATAACATTCCAATTGTTATTCGCCGCAAGGTAAGTGATTTTCCCGGAATCATTATAATCACAATTTATCTTAAAGCATTTGCCCTTAAGCTTTTTTAATACAACGCACTTATCAAGTGCTGCCCCTACAGCGCCCTGGTAGGCCCTTATAAGACCGCCTGTGCCAAGAAGTGTCCCGCCAAAGTATCTTGTTACAACGCATACCGCATTTGTTATTCTGCGGGAGGTCAGCACCTCAAGCATCGGACGCCCCGCAGTACCTGATGGCTCACCATCATCATTTGAGCGGACTATCTGCGCCTCATCGCCTATTACAATCGCAGTGCAGTTATGCCGCGCATCATAATATTTCTTTTTGACATCGGCAATGATCTCTGCCGCTTCCCTCTCGCTCCCTGCAGGCTTAATCGTTGCGATAAAGCGGGATTTCTTCTCTTCTATTTCCGCGCTTGCGCCGGTATACAGACTGTAATAATCACTCATAATTCAAAAATCATCTTGTAGGTACTCGTACCTGCCTCATCTATCACAAATTCCTTGGCGAAGGTAAGTATAACGCTTTCAATATAATGCCTGTAGAGGTCAGGACATTCTTTGAATTCACCATTTGCTGCAACCGTATATTCACAGGTAACGCTGTTTAGATATCTTGAGCTTACCGTAATCGTGCCGCCAGTCATTCTCTTTTTAAGATATTGCGCTATAAGCCATAAGCAAAAGCTCAGCTGCGCCACAACGTCTCTTTTTATATCCCCCATAAGACAGCTTGAAATTTCGCCCAAAGCTACTGCGGCATTATCCTTAAAGCCGGCAAGTGCATCTACAGTAAACATTTCCTCTAATTTTCCTGCTTCAAGCTTAGTCGTTGTCATAAGGCGGAGCAGCTTTTCACAGGCGTTTTTTACAAATTCGCAGTACTCATCCCGCGCTCTTTTTGTTTCTGTCGCAGATTCGCCCTTTGAATGCAGATCTTCTTCTGTAAGGACCTCCGCATTACTGATTTTTACAATGGCTGATAAATAGGGGTTTAGCACATCCCGCAGCTTATAATAACTGAAACGCTGCTTTGTAAGCGTATCCTTAAGTGATATGAGGGTAGACTCAAACTGGCTGATATCAGCAGCAAGTTCTTCCTGGCGGCGCTTTAAATCATTCTCAAGGCATGCCGCATCAACAGAAGATGCCACCCCGTCAATAATCTCTTCTATCTCCCAGGGCGGCAGATATATCTTGGTAACGCGCCTTATTCCGGATATCCCCGGAACGTGTTTGGGGTCTGCCGTATCCATACAGACATTCAGTATAAGATCCGGGTATTCCCTGGTGCACTTATTTATGAATTCCATCAGTTTCATATCGGGAATATAGCTGTCAACAAGCAGGAGAAGAAACTGACGCTCAGAGAGCATCTCAAACGCCTCCGAAGCGCTTTTTACAATAAGGAATTCCATGTTATTAAGGTCAAGGTGATCCTTAAGCGTACGCGCAACCTCATCATTTGTCTGAAGATATAATATACTGATGTCCATATCGTTTACCTATTGCGACACGATTGTCGAATTTACCGGATTTATTGTCTGCTGGTTAAGAAGCGCAGTCGGATCAAGGAGCGTGGCCGGATCAATGGTCAGCTCCGTTGTCGCATCAACAGTCTGCGTAGTGGGATTAGTTATAAAATCATTCAAGGTCATGCCCTCAGGTATTGCAAAAAGAGGTACGCCGTTTAAATAACTGTGTTCGCAGAACGGTGTCGAAGCATATACATCACCGTCAGGTGCGGCATATACAACGCCCGGAACCGCATAAGGACAGGTATCCGAACACCTTAATCCCGTTGCGGCGCAGACAGTGCTCACCATATGATGATCGCAGGTTTCCGTAGGAACGGTACCCTCCGCAAAATATTCCGTATATGCAGAGCCATCCGCATCGCAGAGGCCTGAAATTGCAAGCTTGCCGGATTTATTGCAGACTGTCGCCTGCGTAATTCCCGCCGGCACTTCAAAGGATGCATAGGGTAAGTCCTCATGGATCCGCGACATGCAGGCCTTCCATAAGTTCTTGGCCGTATTTGTCTCACCGCTCGACATGTGAACATTGTTATCATAGCCTGCCCAGGTAGAGCATGTATAATAAGGCGTAAAGCCGGCAAACCACACATCCACATTAGAAGAGGTTGTACCCGTCTTACCTGCGATCGCCATGTTGCCGAAATTAACTCTGCCGCCTGTTCCCTTTGATACTACGTCCTCCATTGCACTTGTAAGCAGGAATGCCGTTGTCTCCTTAAGAACCTGCCGCGTCTTCATTGTATTCTCAAGAAGGACATTACCGTCGTGGTCAATGATCTTCGTGTAGTAAAGAGGCTTTACGTAAGTACCCTTATTGGCAATCGCAGCATAGGCCGCGGTAAGCTCAACATTTGTAACGCCGTCCGTAAGACCGCCAAGTGAAAGTGCCTGCGTAATATCAGAGGATATGCTGCCGTCATTTTCCGTCCTTCTCTCAACAAGCGTTGTGAAGCCGAAATTCAGAAGATAATCAAAGCCCAGCTGCGGCGTAATATCCGTAATCGTCTTAACTGCTACGATATTAAGTGACTGCTCTATGCCGTATCTTACGGTACATATTCCCTTATAACCAGTCGTATACCAGTTTGAAACAGCCCTGCCGTTTACATAGTTATAGGGTTCATCAACCTGTGTGGATGCAAGGGTGAAGCCTGCCGAATCAAGTGCCGGAGCATATGCCGCAAGGACCTTAAAGCAGGAGCCCGGCTGCCTCTTTGTATCGGTGGCGCGGTTTAATGTAAGGGATGCTAATTTCTCTCCTCTTCCTCCCACGACTGCCTTAACCTGACCGGTCGACTGTTCTATTATCGAAATTGAGGCCTGGGGCTGAGGTGTAAGGGTTATGTTTTCCGCCACAAAGGTATATCCCGGCTCTTCGACATATTCCTTATATTCTTCTACAGCGGTATTGGCATCCTCCTCGGAGGAGAAAATCATATTAAAGCTGCTGCCGTCCTTTTGCTTAAAGTACGACTCCATATTCTGGGAACTGAAGTTTACGGGATCGCCGTTGGCATCCGTGTAACTGAGTTCGCAGGTAAGATGATATTTGACATTCTCCGGATAATTCTCGGCATTGGAGAATTCCTCATCGCATATCTTCTGTATTGAAGGATCCTGCGTTGTGAAAATCGAAAGGCCGCCGCTGTACAGGGAGTTATATGCCTGCGTATAGGAATATCCGAGGCTCTCCTGCATATCGTTAAGAACCTGTTCTGTAAGTTCATCCACAAAATAGGAATATATGGTATTTGATTCAGTCTCCTCATTAACTGTCTGTATCCTCGAATAGACATCATCTGCCATAGCCGTGTCATATTCAAGCTGGGTAATATATCCCTGCTCCAGCATCTTTCTTAAGACTTCAGCTCTTCTTTCCGCATTATTGTCAGGATGTGATATTGGATTCCATTTCGTGGGATTCTGCGTGATACAGGCAATAACAGCGGACTCTGATATCGTAAGTTCTGATACGCTCTTTCCGAAATATCTCATTGAAGCCGCCTGAACGCCTAAGGTTCCCTGACCTAAGTTAATGGTATTAAGGTAATTCTCAAGAATGGTATCTTTGCTTAAATTCTTCTCAAGTTGTACCGCGCAGTACTGCTCCTGGAATTTTCTCTTAAACTTCTCAATCTTCGTGCTCTCAGAGGTCCATGAAGTAAACACATTATTCTTAAGGAGCTGCTGTGTTATGGTAGATGCACCCTGTGAGAGATCACCGCTTGTAAGTGCTTTTACTCCGGCACGCATTATACCCTTTATATCAATACCGTTATGGGTATAGAAACGCTCATCCTCTATCGCCACGAAGGCATGCTGCAAGTGCTCCGGTATCTTATCAAGTTTTACGTAGATACGGTTTGAATTCTCCGCAATAAGCTTTGTCAGCTGATTGCCCTCGCAGTCATAAACCGTTGTTGAATAACCTGCAGGCGCAACATCCACATTTGAAATGTCAGGAGCCGTATCGATAACTCCCATATAAACACCGACGCCGGCGCACAGGCCCACAACGCCTCCTAATACCACCGCAAAGGTTACCACCTTAAATAAAATTATACCGAAAAATTTACCCATCTTAGTGCTTGGCGCATTCATTGCTTTGATTCGCGCCCTTGCACCTCTTCTACCGTAATTCATAATACATCCTCATTTAATTTGTCCGTATGCAGACTTCATAAAATTATAACACATACAAATAAATAAAGGAACAACAAAGCATGCGTACCACTCAAAAGAGTCGTACGCATGTTTTGTTTAAAACCTATATGGTGCATATATACATGCAATCCCGGCAATGCCTTATTTTGCAAGCTCCAGCATTATCTTATTGGATCTTAATACAAATTTCGTCATCGCCTCAGGTGATAAAGGCTTGTTTGCTATAAGAGCCAGATCATAGAGCTGCTCGCAGAACATCGCGCTCTTATCAGAATCCTTATTCTCAAGAATGTACTTAACAAGGTCATTATTGGCATTTAATACAAGCGTCTGCCCTTCATTTCCGAACATACCCATATCCATTGCGCCGCCCATCGAATACATCTTCATCATATCCTGCATTCTGCGGGATTCTTCGGATACCGTAAGAAGCGATGAAACCTCCGCATTCTTAAGCTTTTCAACCCTGATCTCCAGCTTATCATCAGATAAAGCCTTCTTAAATACCTCGGCAAGAGTCTTCTGCATTTCTTCGATATCAGCTTTATCCTCCTCGGTAACTTCTTCCTTGGCAGATTCGTTAAGATCAGCATCAATACGCAGGAATTTAACATCCTCGTTCTTTGCTTCAAGCTGGCTTACGAAGGGCTGGTCTATATTATGAGTAAGGATCACGGCTTCCTGATTTTCATCCTTAAACATCTTGATATACTGCGACTGCTGCTGCTCATCAGTCACATAATAGACCGTCTTGCGGATCTTCTTCTCATCCCCGGCATCATCGCCCGCATCCTCTTCATTTCCGCCGGCCTTATCATCAACAATTTCAGCCTCAACCTTATCTCCGTTTTCATCTGTGGCCTCAGCCTTTTCCTTATTCTCAAGCTCCAGAAGTTCAGGAAGGGTCAGATACTTACCCTCAAGATTCTTAAAGAGAATATAATCGTTCATTTTCTCACAGAACTTGTCATCCTTAAGGCAGCCGAATTTTATAAATGGAGAGATGTCATCCCAGTATTTCTCATATTCTTCCTTCTCAGTCTTGCACATTCCGGTCAGCTTATCGGCAACCTTCTTTGATATATAATCAGAGATCTTCTTGACAAAGCCGTCATTCTGAAGTGCCGAGCGGGACACATTAAGAGGCAGATCCGGGCAATCGATAACACCCTTAAGAAGCATTAAGAATTCCGGAATGACCTCCTTGATATTATCGGCAATAAATACCTGGTTATTATAAAGCTTTATGACACCCTCAATGGACTCGTATTCCATGTTGATCTTCGGGAAATAGAGGATACCCTTAAGATTAAAAGGATAATCCATATTAAGATGTATCCAGAACAAGGGCTCCTTATAATCCATAAATACCTTGCGGTAAAAATCAATATATTCTTCCTTAGTGCAGTCATTGGGATGCTTTGCCCACAAAGGATTTGTATCATTAAGAGGCACCGGGCGCTTTACGATCTTGGCCATTTTCTTCTCGGGTGAGGTCTCGATTTTCTCCTTGGTGCCGTCCTCTTTTTCTTCCTCGCGGTACTTTGCTTCTTCTGTATATTTCTCAATAACCGTATCCTCATCGGTTATCTCTTCTTCGGGTATATTCTCATACTGGACTTCTGCATCTGCCTTCTCTAAGAATATGGGAGTCGGCATAAAGGAACAGTATTTCTTAATCACCTCACGTATACGATACTCATTGCAGAATTCAAGGGAATCTTCATTAAGGAAAAGGGTGATCTCGGTTCCCACTTCGCTTCTGTTGCCATCCTCCATTGAATACTCCGTACCGCCGTCGCATTCCCAATGAACAGCCTTAGCGCCTTCCTTGTAAGAAAGCGTATCGATATGGACCTCATCGGCAACCATAAATGCCGAATAAAATCCCAATCCGAAATGGCCTATTATCTGATCGTCATTTGTCTTATCCTTATACTGCTCCAAGAAAGAGGTCGCGCCGGAAAAAGCGATCTGTGTAATGTATTCTTCAACTTCATCAGCCGTCATTCCAAGACCCGTATCAATGAATTTAAGAGTCTTATCCTTATCGGACACTATGATCTTAATCTGCATCTTAGCATCCTCGGGAATGGAATATTCTCCGATCATATCAAGCTTCTTAAGCTTTGTGATCGCGTCGCAGCCGTTAGACACAAGCTCACGCGCAAAAATATCATGATCTGAATACATCCACTTCTTGATGATGGGGAAAATATTCTCCGAATTAATTGATAAACTGCCCTTTTTAGCCATATATATCATTCCTTTCCATAATTATGATTTTGTTTTGCCAGGAATGCTGCTCATTTTATCTGCGATATATAAGTCTTTCACATTCCGTTTTATATGATAAAACCTTGTTTTAAGAAAGTCAAGAAAAAATTAGCACTCATTAAAAATGAGTGCTAACAAAATCTGTTTCGTGATATTCATTTCCAAACTACTGCTGATTGCGGGGCCTCTCGGCCGCTTCTACCTCTTCTGTAAAAAATTTATCATAGATATCAAAAAAATTATTACTCGTTGCTCCCATGGCTTTATCAAAATGTATTGATGACCACAGGGGTTCGTTTAAGTTTGACGTTAAGTTTACGACGAATGCATCATAAGCCGCATCAAAAGCCGCCTGTTTTCGCTGCATAACAATATTGCTCTTGTTGGCATCGGTTTCGTCCTTATTAAAGGTCGTAAGGCATCTTATTATATGATATCCGTACTCCGTCTCAACAATATCGCTTATCTCATCCGCCGCGAGAGCAAATGCCGCCTCTTCGTAGGCTTCGGGCATCACTCCGCGTCCGAAGCTGTAGGTATTCTGGGTGTCCTCATTATATTCGGCCGCAACCAGATCGAATTCGGCACCCTCTTCCAGAAGTTTTTGGGCCGTAAGTATCCTCTGATAGGCACTCTTTTTCTCATCCTCACTGAATTCATGCCGTATGCCGTTATCATCAACAGTATAGGTTTTTACCAGAATCCCGTTTACCGTGATGGTCCTTGCCTCATCATCGCTTATTTCCGGATTGACATCATCCGTAATATAGTCATAGAGTTTGTTCGCCAGGGCAAAATCATGATAAAGCCCTACTATCGTATCAAGGTCACAGCCCATACAGGCTATATCGCTCTCAGTAAGGTATGAAAAATAATCTCTTGCCGCAGCCACTACCTTTGTCTCTTCATCTTCATCAAGAGCAAGGTCATATTGCTGCGCCAAGAGAGTCATTGATTTAATCTGCGCAAGCCTTGCCAGTATTGTCTCTTTATAGCGCCCTTCAAGGGTAGAATCACCAATGGGTTTATCCCATATTCCTTCCCCGAAAATTTCGCTGTAGCGATTTTCGCTATTGACCAGATAGACCATTATCTCACTCTTAAAGCAGGATAATTCTTCAATCCTGAACACCTCATCTTCAAGAAAATCAGAGGTGAGCACAATCTGCGACGCATTCTTTTTACCGCCGCATCCCGTCATTAGCGCCGCAACAAGCAAGACCGATAAAATTGTGTATAAAAGCCTGTTATTATTAATCTTCTTTTTCATCTGCCTCAAAAGTGGGCTCTTTGGCATCATCGAAGGATTCGAAAGCAAAATCACTTGCATTGTCCTTGTCTTCGTCCTTAACAATTCCAATACCCTTTGCCGCATCCTCAGCCTTCTGCTTCATATCCATTGCAACCGACTTAACGGTCTCCTTAAGGCTTCTCTTTGCTGCAGCCTCAGCCTCGGCAAGCTTCTCCTCTGAGGTGTCCAAGGATACATATTCTCTCTTTGTTTCCTCTTCCTTATCCTCAGCCTCATCCTTTTCATCTTTTTCGCAGGCATAATATTCATCCTTCTTTGATCTGTCAAGGAAATACCAAAAGCCTGCAACTGCAGCACCTGCAATACCTATAAATGCCAATAACTTACCTGTTTTTTTCATTATGTTTCTCCTTTCATGTTCCTGCAATTTTTATTGCTTCCACTGCTTTTACTGTCTTTACCGTTATCATTCTTTTCTGTTTTTGATTTCGAACTGAATTCTTTCCTTTAGATTTCTTGCCTTATCCTTTATGCGGTTGTTGACGCTTGCACTTGTAAGTATTGAAGAAACAAGTCTTGACGCCATATCAAACTCATTGAATCTGAAAGCAAGCTCCGCTATAAGGTAGTCAAAGGTTGTCTCATCCATTCCCGCTATGGGGAAGGTCTCGGCAGAACGGGACTTTGCAAAACCGTCAAAAGCCGTTCTTAATGCCTCATCTTCGTCGGCCCGAAGCTGTTTCATTACTTCTTCATAATCTTCTGCATTAACATCATAGGTTTCCTTCTTGCCCCTTATAAGCCATGCCATCTTAAGACAGATATAAGCCTTTTCGGAATCCTTGGCCTTTTTAACTATGGCACAGGCAAGTGCCAGCTGATGTCTCGTAATGGCATCATCATAGGATAATATCCCGCTGTTCTTAACGCCGTGAATCTTACCGGCAAAATTTGCTTTAATAAGCTTGCCCTGGCCCTGAGTTACCTGTGTTAAATATCTTGTCAGAGCAGAATATCCGCAATAGGGGCAGATAATAACGTCGTACTTAAGAGGATCCATTTTTTCATATCTCGGACGCAGATCCGGATCCTGGCCTATAAGTCTTGCCTTGCCTGTCTTGATGGCGCGATAAGTGAATTCCTTATCGCAAACAGGGCATGTACATTTCTTATCAAAAAGCCAGTCATTTTCATCAAACGGCTTCTCCTTGACTTCCTCCGCAGGCTTTGCTGCCTTAGCCTCCTTCTTTTCTTCCTCGAAAACATCAGCATTTTCAAGCTTTCCCAAACCTAAATTTCCAAGTCCTGATAATAAACCCATTCAATACCTTCCCTTTCAAACGTAAACTGCAGCCGCAGCTGTTAAACGCATAACCGATATCCACTTTCCGACAAGAATCATTATATGATCATTTCGGAAGTTTGAAACTGCTCTTAAGTGACACGATCCTGTTAAATACGAGTGCATCCTCTTTAGAATCCTTGGCATCTACGCAAAAGAATCCCTGACGAACAAACTGGAACGAATCATAAGCCTTTGCGCGCGCAACTGAAGGCTCAATATAGCACTCCTTAAGTATCGTGCGCGAATTGGGATTAAGATTAAGCGAGCCGTCCTCATTATAAACGCCCTTTTCTTCATCTATAAGGTTCTCATAGAGCCTTACCTCTGCTTTTATGGCGGTAGCGGCATTCACCCAGTGGATTGTTCCCTTAACCTTACGTCCTTCGAAGTTACCTGTTCTTGTTGCGGGATCATAGGTGCAGTGAACTGTCCGTACGATTCCGTTTTCATCCTTCTCATAAGATGTGCAGGTCACGAAATACGCATTCATAAGCCGCACCTCATTACCCGGAAAGAGTCTGAAGTATTTCTTAGGCGGCTCCTCCATAAAGTCCTCACGATCAATGTAAAGTTCGCGGGAGAAAGGAACCTTCCTTACACCGAGGGCTTCGTTCTCAAGGTTATTGGGAACCTCAAATTCCTCTGTCATATCTTCCGGATAATTGTCTATTATAAGCTTAATAGGGTCAAGAGCCGCCATAACGCGGGATCTTTTAAGCTTTAAATCTTCCCTTATGCAATACTCAAGCATCGCATAATCAATCGAGGAATTGGCCTTTGATACACCGCATAAATCAACAAACATCTTGATTGATTCAGGCGTAAAGCCTCTTCTTCTTAAAGCGGCGATCGACACAAGACGCGGGTCATCCCAGCCATCAACTATGTTCTCTTCAACAAGCTTCTTAATGTATCTCTTACCTGTAACGACATTTGTAAGATAAAGCTTGGCAAATTCTATCTGCTTGGGCGGATGAGGATATTCAAGCTGGGTAACTACCCAGTCATATAAGGGACGGTGATCCTCGAATTCAAGCGTACAGATACTGTGAGTGATTCCTTCCTCGGCATCCTCGATGGGATGGGCAAAATCATACATGGGATAGATGCACCATTTATCTCCTGTATTGTGATGTGTCATATGAGCCACACGGTAAATAACAGGATCCCTCATGTTGATATTGGCACTTGCCATATCAATTTTGGCACGCAGCACCTTTTCCCCGTCCTCATACATACCGTTCTTCATATTCTCAAAGAGCTCAAGATTTTCTTCTATGGAACGGTTCCTGTAGGGAGATTCCTTACCCGGGGTATCAAAGGTTCCCCTGTATTCCTTGATCTCATCAGCCGTAAGATCGCATACATAGGCAAGACCTTTTTTTATGAGCTTAACAGCGCCCTCATACATCTTGTCAAAATAATTAGACGCATAGTAAAGTCTGTCTTCAAAATCAGCTCCAAGCCACTCAACATCGGCCTTTATCGATTCAACGAATTCCGTCTTTTCCTTTGTCGGGTTGGTATCATCAAATCTTAAGTTGAATTTGCCGCCATACTCCCTGGCCAGCCCATAATTTAAAAGTATTGATTTTGCATGGCCTATATGAAGATATCCGTTGGGTTCAGGCGGAAATCTGGTACAGATCGACTCATATTTACCCTCTGCCAAATCCTCATCAATTATATTCTCGATAAAATTGCGGGAGACTACTTCCTCGCACCCTTCCTTTAATACTTCTTCCGACATGATTCCTCCTAAATTTCCGCTTCGCGGCATGATAATGTAACATTCAAAACAAATTACAGTAGGTGGGCTCTTAGTTCATCGCCCGAAAGGGGTGATAAATAGCAGGGCGCTATATCAAATACCGTCTTGGCACCGGCCACGCCTTCGCTGTTTAATCTGTATATGGCTCTTGCATAGGCGCACAGCACGCTTGAAGTAAATTCCGGATTGGATTCAAGCCTAAGGCTGTATTCCATGACATGCTTATGCTCCTTATTGATTCCCGTAACGCCTGTCCTTATTACGCTGCCGCCGTGGGGCAGACCTGCATGCTCTCTTAATAATTCTTCCTCGCTGATAAAATGAACCGTCGTGTCATAATCTGCGAAATAATTCGGCATGGTCCTTATCTCGTTTTCAATCCTTGCCTTATCAGCGCCCTCCTGCACCACAACAAAGCATTCCCTTGTATGCTTATCCCTTGTGGTAAGCTCGGGATTAAGCCCTTCTCTTACCTTTTTGACGGCGTCTTCAACAGGAACCGTATACTGCCTTGCATCAAGCACACCGTCAATACGCCTTATCGCATCCGAATGCCCCTGGGATACGCCTCTCCCCCAGAAGGTATAATCACTGCCTTCCGGCAAAATCACATTCCCCAAAAGGCGCATCAGTGAAAACATCCCCGGATCCCAGCCGCAGGAAATAAGAGCTGTCTTATTACCCTTTCGGGCAGCCGCATCCACATTGCCGAAATGCTCCGGAATACGTGCATGCGTATCAAAGCTGTCTATAACATTAAAATGCTCTGCCCACATCGGAGTCTGCTCCGGAAGGTCTGTTGCCGAGCCGCCGCATATGATAAGAACATCTATGCCATCCTTCATATCGATAAGCTTATCAGACGAAATAACCGGAACCTTCTCGCTTTTTAGCGTTACGCTTTCGGGATTTCTGCGTGTAAATACCGCTGCAAGTTCCAGATCCTCATTCTGTCTTATGGCGCTTTCTATTCCGCGCCCCAAATTACCATATCCGAGTATGCCGATTCTAATCATAATTTTTCTCCGATTTAAATTAAGCAATAAATAATTATACCAAAATCACTGTTTAAGTTCAATCACTACGTCATATTCAAATACGCCTCCTTGCGTATTTGGCGCCGATTCTACATATTAAGATACATCCAGTGGGCACGCAGTTCCTGTGGTACCTCCTGACCTGCCTTTTTTATACGGTCTAAGGATATACTGTACAAATGCCGGGTATGACCGTTTTTGTTATTGTATATCTCAATCAGCTTCTGATACTGCGGATTGCTGCCAAGCGCAGTCCTTATTGCCTTCGAAAAAGGACAGTAGGTAAAAAGTACCTGGCGCGAGACCTTATTTAAGCGCAGAGCCGACTGGCTTTCAAAGGAAATATACTGAATATAGTCCTCAACAAACATTTCCTTGGAACTGTTGCGGTGCTTTACAAGGGATCCCTTTATCTTCTCCTTTGCTTCCTGCGAGAGTTCCCTGCTGCGCTTATAGGTATCCATATAATCACAGTAATCGCTTGTTAAGGACCTCTCTGTTAAGTCATTCCATCTTGCACCCTGGATCCTGCGGCATAATTCCCATCTGAATTCTCCGCAGAGCTTGATTATTATCTTTGTCAGCTCTTCAGCTTCGAATATCGGCAGGCAGAACCTTGCCGGGGTAGTTCTCTTAGCACCGGCGATTTCCTGCCACATTGCACTTCTCTCTCCCACGCAGGGCATCAGTATGACATCGGGAAGAACCTCGACCTGAATAACCTCCTTCTGAATGCCTATTCCGGGATTGGCATAAACGGTTTCCCTGTAGAATAAGGAATAATCTATCATTTTCACTACATCCACCGTTTTATTGAGCACCTCAAAATTAAGCAGTATCTGTTCAAGAGGCTTGTACACATTCTGATCGGAGAAAAACGGGCAGAATGTCGTAACCCTGGCCGTCATCATGCGGTTGGCTGATTTGAACATATTGTCAATTTCAAATTCCACTCTCTTCTTACCGTTTCGAAGAAGCCTTGCCTCATCTTCCGCCGTAATATTTCCCTGCCGCTTCTCCTGACGAAGATATGCCACATAATCAAGGGAAAATTCATTGACGGAAGGATCCTTTTTGCCTATGTATATAAGCCGCAGCCACTGATACAGCGGAAATACCCTGAAGCTCTCATCAATGCCGATATTCTGCGCCATTGAATACAAAAGCTTCGCATTCTCCTCTCCTGCAAGCTTATCGTCAATATATCCGAAATAGAGGAACATCATAACCTCATTGGGAATCCTCGCATCCGCCTCAACGCTCTTAAAGAAAATCACTTTATAAAGCTCATAGAAATATGCAGTCAGTTCCCTGCGCAGCTTACGGGAATCATCGGAAGAATCTCCCCTGTCGCTAAGAGCCGTATATTTATCAAGAAGCTCCGATAAATGGGCTTTATGCTCCTTTGCAAGCTGTGCGTAATCAAAAATCATTTCCCGCGAATTACTAAGATCAGCCGGTGCGTCATTTACGCTCATACCTTCTGTTTCGCTTGTATCTTCAGCATTCATTGCATCGTTTTCGTTCATAATGCGTCTCCCTTAATTATTTGCAGCCCTTGCATCTGCCCTTACAGCCGCCCTTTAAGTCCCCCTGCTTATCCCAGCAGTACGTGCACAGCCTGCTCTTATCTATTCCTATGGATGATACCATATCGTCAAGCCTGTGGAATCTTAAGGATGTAAAGTTAAGCTGTCTTCGCATATCTTCAAGCATATCCTTATATCGCTCCGAATCCGGATTGGCATACTCAGACAGCACTTCTTCGCTTACATCTTCCCCTTCCTTCTCCCTTATTATCCTTCTTGTAATAAGATCATACTCGGAATTGGAACGGGAAAAATTGAGAAATCTGCAGCCATATAAAAGCGGCGGGCATGCAGGCCGTATATGTACTTCCTTTGCACCGCTTGAATACAAAAATTCAGTCGTTTCCCTAAGCTGGGTACCCCGCACGATCGAATCATCTATAAGAAGCAGGCTTTTATTTCTTATAAGACTCTCAACCGGAATAAGCTTCATCCTCGCTATAAGATTACGCATACTCTGATCGGCAGGCATAAAGGATCTCGGCCAGGTCGGTGTGTATTTTATAAAGGGTCTTGCAAAGGGAATGCCGGATTCATTGGCATAGCCTATCGCATGGGCAAGTCCCGAGTCGGGAACTCCGGCAACAAGATCCGGCGAGGCATCATCGCGCTTTGAAAGCATTGCGCCGCAATGGTACCTCATCTCCTCAACGTTTACACCCTCATAGGTTGAGGTCGGATAGCCGTAATAAACCCAGAGAAAAGCACAAACCTTCATCTCATCGCTCGGCTGCACCAGAGTTGTTACACCTTCCGGTGTTATGTAAACCACTTCTCCGGGCCCCAGTTCTTTTTCATCCCTGTAACCCAGATTGATATACGAAAAGCTTTCAAAGGCCACGCAGTATGCTCCCTCTTTATGACCTATCATGACCGGAGTACGTCCGTAATAATCCCTTGCAGCATATAACCCGCCCGGTGTCATCAGAAGAATCGTAATGGAGCCGTCAATAACCTTCTGGGCGTATCTGATTCCTTCAACTATCGAATCACATCTTGTTATAAGGGATGCCACAAGCTCCGTGGGGTTTATATTGGAGCCGCTCATTTCAAGGAACTGCGCATGACCGTTTGCAAACACCTCTGCCACAAGTTCGTTTATGTTATTGATTTTCCCGACGGTAGTTATTGCAAAGCTGCCAAGATGCGACTGGATAAGCAAAGGCTGCGGCTCATAATCCGATATGCAGCCGATGCCTATATTGCCTTCAAATTCCGTTACATCCCGCTCAAACTTAGTTCTGAAGGGGGAATTTGATATATTATGTATGGCCCTGTCGAAGCCCTTCGGACCGTATACTGCCATTCCTCCGCGCTTCGTTCCCAAATGCGAATGATAATCAGTCCCGAAGAACAGATCGTTCACGCAGCTTTCCTTTGATACTACACCAAATATTCCTCCCATAACATCCTCCTAAATCAAAGTATTCCTATAAGAAGATAAACGGCGGATGATGAAACCGCAAATATCATACACAGCCATAGAACGGGCCTTGCGACTTTATCCTCTCTCTCATCAGCCCACAGGCCGAGGAAAATCGCTTCTATGATGATGGCTATCGCCGAATATCTGAAATCCTGCGCCGAAAAATTCGAATATCCCAAGGAAAAAGCAAAATAACCAGCAGTAAAGGACGCATACAGAATACCGAAAAAGAGCTTATACGAAATATCAAGCATACTCTTTTTATCAAAAATCATTGTAACCGTTGCCCAAAGGCATATTAAGGCCAAAAGCGCCGATACGATAAATAGAATAACGGAAAACGGATTGATATAAGCACTTATCTGCCCGTAGTTGTATTCCCCGAAAAGTGATGATTTCAGCATCTGAAGAATCGTATTGTATTCATCATAAGTATCCCCTAAGGCTATCATTGAAGGGTACACCGAATGCATCCTTATATCAAAAAGCCTTGATACAATATCAGTATGCTCAAGCTGCTCGCCAACTTCCGGAATATAATTAAGCGGCATATCCCACTTTATCATATTGCGGACAGACCAGTATAAACCAATAGGGAAAACAATTACGCCAAATACAATAAACTGCAGTATATAATTTTTGATTTTATCCTTGTTCTTAATAAGTGAAGTCAGCATAAGGGCTCCCACGGCCGGTGCCATAAGCGCCGAGGAAAGCTTTGCAAACATCGCAAGTCCCACTAAAAAGGCCAGGATTATTATCGTTGCAAAACAGGGCTTTTTATACCATAAGATTGCAACGTATGCGGCCATCATGCACAGGCACAGCGCAAGTGCATCATTATTTATGCTGCCCGAAAGGATTATAAATATCGGATGAAAAGAGACAATGAGCATCGTAATGAGCATGCCTCTTTTCTTCATGTTAAGCTCTTTGCATATAAGATATGCCATTATGACCGCCACACACATGTAAATAAGCGTGAGTACCTGGACATTCTCCTCAATAAGGCGCTCTCCAACATTAAGACGCCGCTGAATATACATCCACGCCGCGGCAATTATATGATGCAGCGGCGGCTGGAAAAAGCCCCAGAGGCTTCGCGGATCGCAGTCCGGCAGCCGGTGATTATTGAGAATATATTCAATATAGGCCGCATGACCTTCGTAATATCCAAAATCAATAACGTCATGCTGACGCAGCCATACAGGCGTGTAATATATATACGCAAGCTTCAAAAAGCAGCCTGTAATCACTGCCCATATGCAGTAATCCTTCGTAAGAGTGCGCCGCAGCAAAAAGACAAAGATCAGCAGCACAAGCAAAAGGGCAGCAAACTGATAGGTCATAAGCGTCTGCCCCGTAGTATCAAGACAGGCCGATGTGAAAATTGCGCCTCCGGCCAGTCCCAAAAATATATACAGTAAATTGTTGCAGGATTTTTGTCTGTTCATAGTTAAATTCAAAAATTGCTGCGCAATTTTTTCATTATAAGACGAAATGCTGCGCATTTGTCTTATATATAATCATATGCAGCCACATTAACGATTCGTCAAATATTCGGCAGCATCCAGCGCATTATCCGTCTCGGAAAATTCCCTGATCACACGGTAATAGGTCTCATCAGCCATCGCCGTATCGCCCGATTCCCTGTAGGCATAGGCAAGCGCCATAAGATTATCTGAATCATCAGGATCAAGTTCGCATACCTTTTTGTAATTCTCTATTGCGGTATCGTAATCCTTCTGTCTTAATGCATCATTGGCAATATCCAGATATTCTTTAAGAGCATCCTCTGATGCGGCATTTGAAAGCTTATCATACATCTCCTTAAAGGTCTGTGAAGCTCCTTCAAGATAATCGGGGCTTATCTTATCAAGATTATCAAGAACCGCAGCACCGCCGGCGCCCTCATCCATATATCCCATAGCCGCCGTAAGGAGAAAATCAATATCGGATACAGCTCCGCCCTCGCCTGTAAGTTCTTCTATCTGTTTGCGGAGCATATCCCTGTCCGTTTCAGCAGTCTCGAGGGCCTTAAGAGATTCCTGATGCGATGCTTTTTCCGAGGCGAGTTCTTCACTTACCGCCTTAAACTGCTCATCATTCTCGGCAGTTGCCGTGGCAATCCGCGAAGGCAGCACCAGATACCAGCATATTCCGATGCCGATCACAAGACCTATTATGATATTTATAATACTGGAGAAATTCCGCCTCTCCTTAACGGGCATTGGCTGGATTATCGTCTCGTTGCCGTTTTGATAGGTTATTATCTCCTGGGGCTTTACTCCGCCTTTTATTGCTTTTTTGTGCTCAGCCTGCTCAGTTAATATCTCATTTATTTCTTTAAGATATCTTTGAGTCCTCGTATCATTTGTATCAATCCTTATCGCCCGAAGAAGCGTCCTCCTGGCCTTCTCATAATCCTCCTGCTCCATATACAAAAGAGCAAGGAGCTGATAGCCGACGATAAGCTTTTCGTTAACGGACAAAACCTTTTTAAGCTGAATGATTGCCAGATCCTGACTGTTCTGATAACAGTAATTAAGCGCCTGGTTATACTTTTTAATCGTCTGATCTATTGAATCAAGCTGCGTAGGATTTGACTGAAGGGTGCGAATATAATCATCAGCAATATTCTTTTTCGATTCGTAATTCTTGCTGATGATCCATTCAGATAATGCCAGTACCGCTTCTCCGCGTTCAAAATAGCACAACCCCAGCAGATTCCTGGCATCAGTATTCATTTTATTGTATTTAAGAGATTCATTAAGGGCTATTATCGCACCCGATAGATCTCTTACCTTTGCCTTTTCAAGGCCTTCATTATATAAGCGGTTGGAGACGCACATAATATGCTTATAAAGATGCACATCCGTACCGCAGGACAGGCAGAAATCATGTTCCGAAAGACGATTTCCGCATACGTAACACTTCATAAATATTCTCCGATTAAATGTTGGGAATAACAGGCATTGCCGCAGTAGTCTGCATTACAGGAGTCTGCCCGGCAGGTATGGCACCGGGAGCTGCCTGCGCTGCAGCTTCCTTTTGCTGGCGCAGCATCGCTACCATAATATCCGTCATATCCGTAAGCTCATGTCCCCTTACGGCATCTTCAACCTCTTCTATTTCCATACTTGGACTGAACTTTTTCAGCTCATCCTCAAAATTGATCATCTTGTCTCCTTACACGGGACGCATTCTCAGATCCGATGTGGGATCAGGCACATAGAAATGCATTCCGTTCATAACACTCTTTATTTCCGTTTCCTTATTGCCGACCCTGACGGTACAGCCGGGATTAACCTTGGTCAGAACGGTAACGGAGCCGTTCCTGCCTATGGCCATTGTCTCCTCTAAGGCCTTAAGTTCATCCGTAACGTGTTCTAAGAGGCGCTCATCTCTCTTAATATACCTTCTTATCTGATTGGCCTTTGCAGCCTTTACCTCGGGTGTATCGATGCATATTCGCGCATCCGTAACGCTTGCGAGCTCGGCCTGCGCTTTCTTAATACGTTCTTTGGATATCTGGGCCTTAACGTTAAGGGAATGATTGCGTTTTTCAAGTTCCTCACTTATTCCTGTCGCTGCTATTGTCTTGACCTCTGCGGCATTTCCCAAAATACTGCTGCTTATTCCGCCTACCGCATATATACTTCCGCCTACTATTGTGCCTCTTTTGCCCGACACCTTAAGCATCTTTCCGACCGATACCTGACAGTTCATGATTATATTGGCTTCAAGATTTCCCTTGACCGACACCTCGGTAAATTCAATGAAATTGGCATACAGATCACCGCCGCAGGTGATTTTGGCCTTATTGCCTCCCTGCATACCTTTTTTAAGTACAATATCTCCCTCTGATATGAGTGTTGCACCCTCAACCGATCCCTCTACGGTAATTGATTTTGTGGCACGTATTACAGTGCCGCTTCTGACGTTTCCCCTTACGATAACATCACCGCGAAAATCAATTCTTCCCGTAACGAGGTCTAAGTCGCCCCGCAGCTCATATTCATCAAATACGTTAAGCTTGTACTCTTTATAATCTACACGGCCTTCCTTTAATGCAGTATATGTAGTGCCTTCGTAATCGGTTTCAAAGCCCACGCCTCTTAATACCGGCAGATCTTTTCCGGGTCTGCAGCGCATCTCACGTCCACGCACATCATAGCCGTGAACGCCGGGCTTTGCAGGATGGTAAACAGCAAGCTTCTCGCCGGCCTTTACGGAATGAACAACCGTCATACTGGAATAGTCAACGGAACCGTCAGACCTTATGGCAGGCTTTTTAATTGTTCCCATGTCAAAGAAAAATTCATAATTCCCGTTAACACCGTCAACGGGATCTCTTCCCTGAGCCACAACAACATCCTTATAATATTGTCTAAGTTCCACCATCTCCTCGACAGTTGAAAATATAATACCGTTTACCGCGCCATTGGCCTTTATATAGGCAATAGCCTCATCAACCGTATAAGGATTCCTTTCAACAGGAGGTTCCATATGAAGGATTGCCTTCATAGAGTCTTCCGATATGATTAATTTCCATCCATTGTAATCATCTGCCATATTATCTACCACCGTGTGTGATCATGCAATGCGGACATTCGCGATATACAGCTACCTTAAAGAAGCAAGGCGTTCTGATACCGCAGAAAGCATCTGCGTGTATTTATTAAGTTTCTCACGCTCCTCGGCAATCTTTGCCTCAGGTGCCTTGCTTATGAATTTCTCATTAGACAGCATGTTACTGCAGCGCGCTATTTCGCCCTGAAGGCGTTTTTCTTCCTTAAGAAGTCTTTCCTTTTCAGCCTCTATATCAACAAGCTCCGCAAAAGGCACATACACCGTCGCATCCGGAATAACTACTGATACCGCATCATCCGCAATTCCCGTCTTATCCTGCTGCACGAAAAGCTCCGGCGCATTGACGAGTGATTTAAAGAACAATTCGCCCTTTTTAAAGGCTTCGCGCACCTTGTCAAGCTCCGATACCACATAAACATTTGCCTTGCGGCCGGGTGCCACATTCATCTGGGATCGGATATTTCTAAGACCCCTTACGGCTTCCTTAATGAGTTCTATTTGATTTTCCTCGTCCCAAAACTCCCTGTCCTTTGAATATACAGGCCAGGATGTGATCATAATGGACTCAGCTTCCTTCTCCTTATCATCTGCGGTAAGTGTGCAGTAAATCTCTTCTGTTATAAAGGGCATATACGGATGCAGCATCTTAAGCGAATCGATAAGAACACTTCTCAGCGTATAAAGCGCTGCATTCTGTGAGGCTGCATCATCCGAATTATAGAGCCTTGGCTTGATCATTTCGATATACCAGTCACAGAGCACATCGTATACAAAATCATAAACCTTTGAAACCGCAATACCAAGCTCGTATTTCTCCATATTGTCGGTTACTTCCTTTATCACCCTGTTAAGCTTTGAAAGCACCCATTTATCTGCAGGCTCAAGCTCATCATCGGCGGGCTTTGTGATCGTCTTGCCTTCCATATTCATCATAATGAACCTTGAAGCATTCCATACCTTGTTGGCGAAATTACGGCTGGCCTCAACACGCTCATAAGAAAATCTCATATCATTGCCGGGAGCATTTCCCGTAATAAGCGTAAACCTCAGCGCATCGGCACCGTATTTGTCAATAACCTCAAGCGGATCTATGCCGTTTCCTAAGGATTTACTCATTTTGCGGCCAAGCTCATCTCTTACAAGTCCATGGAAGAGCACCGTACCGAAGGGCTTTTCGCCCATCTGTTCATAGCCTGAGAAAATCATACGGATAACCCAGAAGAATATAATGTCATATCCCGTAACCAGTACGTCCGTAGGATAGAAGTAGTCAAGATCCTCTGTCTTATCGGGCCACCCCAACGTCGAGAAGGGCCAAAGGGCCGATGAAAACCATGTGTCGAGAGTATCAGGGTCCTGGACCATATGATTGTTACCGCATTTAGGGCAGACAGTTACTTCGCTCTTGCTTACGACCATTTCGCCGCAGTCCTGACAGTAATATGCCGGGATCCTGTGACCCCACCAGAGCTGGCGTGAAATACACCAGTCGCGGATGTTATCCGTCCAGTTGTAATAGGTTCTGTCCATTCTTTCGGGAACAAGCTTTATATCGCCGTTTGCAACGCCTTCCCGGGCAGGCTTTATAAGCTCGTCCATCTTGACGAACCACTGCTGCTTAACAAGAGGCTCAACGGTTGTAGAGCATCTGTCATGAGTTCCTACATTATGGGAATAGTCTTCAATCTTAACAAGGAGACCCTCCTTATCAAGTTCCTCAACTATTGCCTTCCTTGCCTCATAACGGTCCATTCCGGCATATTTGCCGCCGTTTTCATTGATCGTTGCGTCATCGTTCATGATATTTACGATGGGAAGGTCATGGCGCTTTCCTACCTCAAAGTCATTAGGGTCATGGCCCGGTGTGATTTTAACAACACCTGTTCCGAACTCAACGTCAACATAAGAATCGCAGACAACGGGAATGGCTTTATTAACAATCGGAAGCCATACATATCTGCCGTGAAGGTTAGTATAACGCTCATCCTCGGGATTAACGGCAACTGCCGTATCACCCAGCATTGTCTCGGGTCTTGTGGTCGCAAAGGTCAAAAACTCCGTATCCGAAGGCTTTCCGTCATCACCAACAAGCGGATATTTAATATGCCATAAATGTCCCGCCTGCTCCTCGTATTCAACCTCGGCATCTGAAATAGATGTATTGCATACGGGGCACCAGTTTATGATTCTTGACCCCTTATAGATCATCTTCTTCTCGTACAGTTTGACAAAGACCTCTGTTACCGCCTCATTGCAGCCCTTGTCCATCGTAAAGCGCTCTCTTTGCCAGTCGCAGGAAGATCCTAATTTGCGAAGCTGCTTTGTGATGCGTCCGCCGTATTCGGCCTTCCATTCCCAGGCTCTTTTTAAGAATTCTTCACGCCCTAAATCCCACTTGTCTATGCCCTGCTGCTTAAGGGCTTCTATGATTTTGACCTCGGTAGCTATCGAAGCATGATCAGTTCCCGGCTGCCAGAGAGCATTATAGCCCTGCATCCTCTTAAAACGGGTCAGTATATCCTGCATGGTATTGTCCAGGGCATGGCCCATATGAAGCTGTCCCGTAATATTCGGCGGCGGCATCACTATCGTAAAGGGTTTCTTCGATCTGTCGACCTCGGCATGAAAATAACCGCTCTTCTCCCATTTTTCGTAAAGTCTTTCCTCCATTTGCGAAGGATCGTAAGTCTTGTTAAGTTCCTTGCTCATTTTTATCACTCCTTATATCGTCAGTATGCGCAGCATGATCATTATTTATTATGCCGCAAAACATACACTTCATTATTTTAACAAAAAAGGTATCTTCATGCAATGAGATACCTTAATTATCTGTCTTAATTATTTATTATTTATCTGCTGATTATTTATCTGATTATTTGTCTTGATTATCTACCTCAGGACTCTGTCCCTGCCGCTCTGCTTACCCTCATAAAGCTTATCATCCGCAGCCCGTATGATTTTGTTTATCGGCATATCTTCGCTGTTCTTAACGACCCCGAAGGTCATTGTAACCTTATGGAACTCTCCGTTATACTCAACCTTCTTATCATGAAGTGCATCTCTTATTTCAAGCAGGGATACGTAGGCCGTATCTATGTCAGCATCTTCATATACGAGAAGGAATTCCTCGCCGCCCCATCTTGCGGCAAAGCCCTTTCCTTTAAGATGCTCATTTAGTATGTTGGACACCTCTTTAAGCACGACATCGCCGCATTCATGACCGTAAGTATCGTTGAATTTTTTAAAGAAATCTATGTCGCCTATTGCCACGCAGTAATCCTTGCAGGAAGCATTAACCTCATCGATTTTCTTCTCCGCGCTCCTTCTGTTATAAAGTCCCGTAAGCACATCCCGCTCGATAAGCTTTTTAAGGGCGCTCTGAAGCGTCAGCATATACCTGCCCATGGCCCCAAGCTCATCTCCCCGCATGCTTACCGTTTCATCAAGTGATGCCGAAAGATTATCCCGTGCAAGTTCCTTTAAAAAGGCCATCATTTTCTTGATGACAGCTACTATTTCAGATGCAAACCTGACTATAAAAAATGCCGTAATAAGAAGAGAGACCAGGATGATCGCAAGGTTTCCGTATACCGATTTATTCACCCTCTTATTTACGTCAAGGGAAGGTTTTGCAACTCCTATCATACCGATGCAGGTACTCATATCCTCAGAATAGATCGGGGCATAATACGCAAAATATTTTGTCGCGTTTATCATGGTATTATCATAAAAAGCATCCTGCCCCTTTGCGAATACTTCATCAAGGATCTTTTCATTAACGCCGGTACCTGTCATGCGCACATCATTTGTGTCGCACAAAGTGGTAAGAAGCCGCGTGTCATAAAAGAAAATCGAAATATCGATTCCTGTATCAGTATATATATTATCTATAAACCCGGTATTATCTGAAAGAGGAGTCTCTCCTTTTCTAAGAATCGTCTGCGTGCCGCCGAGCACAATATTGTAATCACCCTCATACATCTCATCATAGGCCGATAGGATGGAGACTGCCGTCGTGCGCAGTGTTTCATGAACCTCATCGGTTATATTGGCCTTTATATAATAGGAACACGCTATTATCATAACCACACCCGATAAAAATAAGGGCAGCAGCGTCATCCATAAAAACGCGGCATATAAACTTGTGCTCTTTTTAGATTCCACTCTTTCAAGCTTCATGAAAATTCTCCGTTGATTTTTTATTTTAAGTGCGCAGCCGTCCGGCTTAAAAAAGGCATCCTGCAAGGATGCCTTTTAATATCTGTCTCATGCACCGGCATCGTCTGCCGGTAGTGTCTTAATTTTATTCAAATACGCCTCCTGGCGTATTTGGCGCCGAATTTGCGTTGCCTTGGCAACATATTCCTCTGCAAATTCGTGCGCATCCTGCCGGCGGCTTTAACTCAGTCGGAGATTGGACTCCGACTGAGTTAAATTACTTATCGCAGTCACACTCTATATGCTGACCATAGGGATCTTCTTCGCTAACGCCGTGATATTTGCGGTTGGCTTCGCAAAGAGAACAGCTGCAATCCGTAAGATGACGGTCTCTTACCTCATCACGGTGCTTCCAGTAATCGATAATGCTCTGATCGTACTTATCATATCCGTCGGCAGCAACCTTAGTCTGGTATGTGGCCATCTTGGCATCAGCAACTGCCTTCTTGGCATTATAGTCAACAGTAAGTGCCGCAATCTGTGCATTAAGAGCATCTATCTGCGTCTGAACGCTGGGAGAGGTTGCAAGCATCTGTTGATAACCTGCAATCGCATTCTGTGCCTGCTGGATCTGCGCAAGAACGTTTGCTGCTACAGCCGCTGCATTTTCAGCCTCAAGTTTTGATGACTGCATGCCCGAGAGATTCTTAAGCTGTTCATAGCTTACCTCTATGGCCGTCTCCAGATTGGCTCTGTTCGTTATGTTCGTAAGATAGGTCTTTGCGTTGTTGACCTGGTCAAGATACCAGTGGGTGGAATTCTGCGCCGTCGTATAAGCTGCTGCAGCCTGCTCTATTTCAAGCTGAGAGCCCCCTGCCTTAACGGCATTTAATTTATTAAGTGCTTCCGCCTCGCGTACCTTTGCTGCTTCATACGCATTCTGGGCCGCAAGTATCTGCGCATTGGCATCATTAATGGTTGTTATGGAACATGATGCTGCGGCAGATACATCTTCAGTACCTATAGCCGTGAATATTCCGGCAGCCATAACAACAGCCAGTGTTACTGATAATAGTTTCTTCATATTCATACTCCTTCCGTGGATGACCACTCAGCATACTAAAATTCTCAAAACCCTTAAGGATCAGTTCGAGAATCTTTATTATTATAGCAGATATTTGCGCTTTGTCACGATGTTTTGCGATATTTTTGCGTTTTTTTCATCCTTTTCATTCCTTTTCCTTGACGTTTTATCTGCCGCATGTTAATCTCATAGTCACACATCAGGCGGATTTTCCGCAATTTTATTTCACAGCTAACTTAATAGTAAGAAGAGGAACAGAACATGTATGTAAAGAGACCGCTTTGCGTCCTTTGCCTTATTTTCGGCATCATTATCTTTATTTTTGCCGGCGCTGCCCCGCCGCAGCCGTCATTTGATGTTGATGCATATGATGGCATGAAGCTTACGGCAACAGGACAAATAACCGATAAAAGCATCAAAAATGAGAATATAAATGTAACGCTTTCGGATTGCAGGATTTATTTTAATAGCGACGGCATTTCCTCACCGGGCCTTATGGCCTCATTTCCTTTAGATAAATATTCCTATGAACAGTTTAAGATCGGGCAGACGATAAAGTTTTCGGGAAATTTTAGAGCTGCAGACCTTCCGGAAAATGAAGGCGAGTTTAATTTAAGGCAGTATTATGCGCTGCGGGGCATCGACGGAAGTGTTAAAAAGGCTTCTCTTACAGCGGCAGGAAAGAAGTTTTCCGTCCTTAAAGAAAATCTTGCCCTGATGCGTCAGGCCTTCGCCGATATGTTAGAAGAAAGTATGCCCGAAGAAGAATACGGTGTGCTGTGTGCGCTTATCTTAGGCAGCAAGAATGATCTTGATTCAGAACTTAAGGAAAATTACCAGCGCGCCGGAATTGCGCATATACTAAGCCTTTCCGGACTTCATATAGCAACTCTGGGGCTTTTTGTATTAAAATTGCTAAAGCGCACCGGACTTCCCGAATGTATCTCGGTACTTATCTCCCTATCACTTTTAATCTGCTATTCGCTTATGACCGGCATGTCGACCTCCACGGTGCGGGCGCTTATAATGTTCATCCTGTGCGCACTGTCATCGCTTGTAAACAGGGCTTACGACCTTATATCCTCAGCCTGCCTTGCCTGCATCCTCATACTGCTTGCAAATCCCTATTACATAATCGATGTGGGCTTTGAATTGTCATTTGGGGCCGTACTTGGAATCGCTCTTATAAATCCCGCGCTTTCTGACATGATAAGCACAATTGCCCGCAGATTTTTTATTCAGCACACAGTATATTATAGTGCCTCCTTAGACCCGCGGCAAAAAATTCGAGTGTTATTTATTCGTATTTTAAAGGGAATCATAAATTCCTTTACGCTCTCTGCGTCAATTTCTCTTGCAACCCTTCCGATAATTGCCTCTTCATTTTACAGAAGCAGCCGTTATGGTTTTCTTCTTAACCTTATAGTCGTTCCGCTTATGAGTGTGGTTCTATCCGGAGGAATATTGGGACTTGCCTTTGGATATGTATCAGGTGTTCTTGCCGCAACTGAATTTTGTTATTTTGCAAAATTCCCCGATTTTATGCGGATTTGCTCATTTAAAATCGTATGTGTTATTTTAAGATTCTATAATTTTCTCGCTTCTCTTGCTTCCGAAATGCCTTATAACACAAGAGTACTTCCATCTCCCGGTGCAATACGCATCATTTTATATTACGGGCTCCTTAGCGCCGGAATAATCCTCATCGGGCAGGGCCGCAAGGCCAAAGGGCACATTTCCTGTGTTGACCGTGCAAGTCACCGTTTTACTTTTAATAACGCACGTTCCATTGGTGAAATTCACGATAATATAACATGTTCTATTAAAAAGCAAAGCGCTGCATCACATATTACCGGAAAATCCGGAATTTACAGGCGTCTGCGCATTTTATCGTCAATGCTTTCGCGCCTTATATTTAGCAATGCTCATATAGTAAGTGCCTTTTTAATCGTGCTTTCTATTGTGATTTTAACCAATAAGCCCCGCCCGGAATTTCAGATTTGCAATTTTTCAGTGGGGCAGGGCGATTCTTCGCTTATTTTTGCAAAAAATTCACCTGTTATTTTAATCGACGGCGGCTCGAGCAGCGAGGCTGAGCTTGCTAAATATACACTTATTCCCGCCCTTTTATCAAAAGGCATAGATTGTCTTGATTATGTATTCATCACGCACCTTGACAGCGATCATGTAAGCGGAATCCTCGACCTTCTTTATGATAAAGGCTGCGGAATAAACATACGCCGCATCGTCATCTCCGAATATTCCGTATGCAAAAGCCGCACAAATGAAAGTGATGATAATTATGAAGCGCTTCTGAGTATATGCGCAGAGCGAAACATACCGATTCTTGCGATTTCAAGAGGTGATTCTCTCTCATTTGAGGATTTTAATCTTTCCTGTATATGGCCTGCAAAATATGAAAATACGCAAAGCCCAATTGATATTAACGAAGCCTCCCTGGTTCTTAAAATCAGTGCGAATCACAGTCCCTTTAGTGCCCTCTTTACGGGAGATATCGGCACTACGGCTGAAGAGCTCATATTAAGCAGCAGTAATGATATTGACGTGAAGGATAATAGCACCGGGAATAATAATGGCACTGGGAATAATATTATTGCAAATCAGGATGCATACGGTTTAAGCTGTACCTATTTAAAAACTGCCCACCACGGCAGCAAGGGTTCAAGCAGTTCTGACTTTCTTAGGGCGGTATCGCCGGATATGGCAGTGATAAGTGTCGGGAAAAATAACTCCTACGGACATCCCCATGCGGAAACCTTAAAGAGGCTTGAAGATTCGGCCAAACGGATATTGCGGACGGATACGAACGGGGAAATAATGATAAATGTGAAACAGCGCAGCTATTCGGTCATTGAATATTTGCCCTCAAAAGGGGCAGAGAGGTAGAAGCTTCCAAAGGACACCTCCGTCTCACCGTCAATCATTATCTGCACTTTATTTATTCCGGGAAGCGATGTGAGGGAATTAACGATTGAATATATTACAGTCTCATCGCTTACGTTTGTTGCTTTTGTAAGGAAGGCTGTTGATAAGTTTACATAACACACGCCATCTTTCGTTGTTACATTCATAACCTTGCATTCGGGATTAATTGTCGGATAGAGATTCACCGGTCCCTCGATAAGATTATCAACCACGAGACGTTCCATTGAAATATTACTGCTGTAGATTACATTCCGCATTTCCGCAGACAATTTATCACCGCTCTCATTGGCGAAATACAGTTTAAGCAATGCCTTCTCGTAGGCATTTATCATGGCACCGTCATTTTCAAGGAACGAATCCTCATTCATCACCCCTATCGCCTGACCCTTAGTATCGAGTATCGGCTCACCGCAGACGGTAAAAGTCACACCCTTAACGCCTTCTATCTGGCATAAGGTCCTTACCACGGCAGCCCTCTGCAAAGTGCGCCGCGTAATAGTGGAATTGTAATATTCCCTTCCAAAATCCACATTTACGTTATCGCCCTCTATCCTGTATGTAATATCGCCTAAGTCCTTGCCGATTGCGCCTAGGGCGTCAAGTGCATCTGCGCCTGCAATCATACGGTTTAAGCATGCGCCAACGCATTCCGAAGTATAATCATCTGTATTAGGAAGTGCAAATTCGTCCGGAACTAAATGCGTACAATCCCGGTTGATATCATAAACAAGGATCACATCCTCCCTGTTTTCGCTTTTTGCACAGCCTGTAAATGTCAGCAAAGCACATATGGCACATAAAGCAATATTAAATTGTGCATTAAATCTGCGCAATTGCATGTATTTCTCCTCTATCTTCAAATACGCCTCCTGGCGTATTTGGCGCCGGGCACCTTCCTACCCTCGGGGGATCTTGACCGTAAAGGTACTTCCCTCTCCCGGTGTACTTTCGACCTTTATCGCACCCTTGTGCATTATTATCGCATTCCTTGCTATCGCAAGTCCTAAGCCATTGCCTTCTATTTCCTTGGAATGTGATTTATCTACCCTGTAGAATCTCTCAAAAATATTGTCTATATCTTCTGCCGGAATGCCCACCCCGGTATCTGCGACAACCAAAGTAAAGTCCGCCGGCTCTGCATCTAAAGTTACCGTGACTTTCCCACCGGCGGTATTATATTTAATTCCGTTCTCTATAAGATTAGTGACGGCAAGAGACAGCTTAGTCGCATCGACCTGCGCCTCAACGCTCCTTACCGCCTCAAAGACTATCTCAACATTATCCCGCTCTGCTAAAGGCTTAAGCCTTCTTATTATGGAGGCGACAAGTTCTTCAATATCACACTGCTCGCAGGATAATTTCGCATCCTTTTTATCCATCCTGACTAAAGAGAGCAGGTCATTTATTATATCATTCTCCCTGTCTATTTCATGAGCAATATCTTCCATGAATTCACGGTACATCTCAACCGGAACATCTTCCTGACCAAGAAGAGAATCCGCAAGCACCTTTACGGAAGCTATCGGAGTCTTAAGTTCATGTGACACATTTGATACAAAGGCCTGCCGGGAGTCATCAAGTGATCTCATGCGGCCTAACATATCATTAAATGCCTTTGTTATCTGCTCCGTTTCAAAATAGTCATTTACCGATATTTCCGGATGATCATAGCCCTCCTGATAATCATTTATGGCATTTGATAAACCGACCAGCGGGCGCACCAGACTCCTTGTTGCCAGAAAAGAGCACACAAGCACCACTATGATCGCTATAACTATTATAATTGTTGCTCTTTTACGCAGTATGGTTATAGTCTCATGTATCTCTTCAGTAGATACGCTGGTTAACATAACTCCGAGAATTTCATCATTAAACGATAACGGCGTTGTAACCTCGATAAAGCGATTTTTCTCATCATAGCGCGAAATGGATTCTTTTAAGAAAGTCTTAACCACTTCCTCGGATATCATATACTTGCCTTCACTTATCCCATAAGTATCCTTGATTATCCGGTAATCGCTGTTCATGATAAGCACCCGGCCGTCATAAAGATTGGAAAGCTGCTCTAATTCCGCACTTACAGTAGCAATCGACGGGTCCTGCAAATACCCGTTATTAATAAGGTGATTGGCGAGGATAGTGCACTGGTTGCGCACATTTGCCGTACGCACAGAAACAGCTCGTGACTCATAGCCATCAAGAATAATCTCACCAAGAACAATACATGGAATTATTCCCGCCAAAGTCACGAGCATAAAAATACGCAGCTTAAAACTCCGCACCGGCTTAAGTTGTAAAATAAAATTCTTAAGCCTTGTAATAATAACCTACACCCCATTTCGTATGCACATATTTAGGTTCCTTATCATCAGGCTCGATCTTCTCCCGAAGCCTTCGTATATGAACATCAACAGTCCGCACATCACCGGGATAATCATCTCCCCACACAATGCTAAGAAGCTTTTCCCTTGAGAAAATCATATTCGGATTGCTGCACAGAAGTGCCATAAGCTCGAATTCCTTTGACGTAAGATTATATTCCCTGCCTTCTATATAAATGCGTCTTCCGTCAAGCTCGAGTCTTACAGCCCCGCTTTCTATGACATTATCAGCGGTCTGTACCTTTGCAGCATTCCCCTGCGTTTTGCCATAACTATCGATGCGCCGCAGCACGGCCTTCATCCTTGCCTTTACCTCATTGATATTAAAAGGCTTTGTTATATAATCATCTGCACCGTATTCAAGACCTTCTATCTTATCCTCGTCCTCGGATTTTGCCGTCAGCATGATGATGGGAACATTTGAACTTGCGCGGACTGATTTAAGAACCTCATAGCCGGTCATTTTAGGAAGCATAACATCGAGCAGCACAAAATCAAAATTGCCGCCCATTATCATATCGTAAGCCTCCTGTCCGTCATACGCGCACAAAACCTCATGTCCGTCCTGCTCAAGTGAAAATTTAAGCCCCTTGACTATAAGCTTCTCATCATCTACCACAAGTATCTTCATATCGCTCATCCTCTTATTCGGTGCAGATTAAATCCTTAACCTTATCATACAACCCATTTTTTATTCCGTCTACAAGCATAATGTCGCTTGGAGATTTAAATTTACCGTTTGCCTCCCTATAGGCTATGATTTTCTCCGCCTTAGAACTCCCTATCCCGGGCAAAGTCATAAGTGCGGCTAAATCAGCCGTATTAATGTTGATTTTACCTCCGCTTGTGCTGCCTTCATCAGCTAAAGCTGCGCCCGATGAGTCGCCTGTTAAATCTTCCGTAAAATCAGCATCTGTCTCCCCGCTGCCAAACTTCCGGCTTAAGGCATCATAGGCTGCAGCGGCAAGTTCATCTGAGGTTGGCACATATATCTTCATCCCATCACTAAGGGAGCCTGCTAAGTTAAGATAATTATCTCCCGCATCTTCCCTTACTCCGCCGGCGGCATTGATGGCATCAATAATGTGGTCATTTGCATCAAGTTCGTAAACTCCGGGGCATATAACGGCACCGCATACATACACATACAGCCTTGTCATCTGCGTCGTATTAACATTTGCATCTGCCGGCGCACCGTCTATATATAAGCCCTCATCAGTTTCTGCTGCCGCATTTTCCTGCCCTGCCTTATCAAGGTTTTTAACCTCATACTGCGCGCCATCATTCCCCGCTGCAAAAGCCGTCTCGCCTGCTGCCGTCTCTTCTATCACATCTTCTATCGCAACAAGCTCCTCATCATTATCGCACCCTGAAAGCGCAATTACCAAAGTAAACATAAGTGCCATGCATACGATAAGTATCCCATAGCTGTCAATGCGCAAAAACGGAACCAACGCCCCAGAGCCTTGATTCCGCCTTGCATAAATAATCATTCGTTTGTTTTTTTGCATGAACTCTCCTATCTACCCTATATGTCATGCAATTTTAAAAATCTATCTAATTTATTTTATTTATTTAATTATTTTATTTAATTCCCGAAAAATGAATTTATATCAAAATCAAATATGCTGCCGTTTCCGTTTTTGGGCTCGCTGCCCTGCCCGTCATTTGGTTTATCATGACCGTCCGCAGAACCTGCATCGCCGCCTTCATTTGCTCCTGCGGAATTTTCCGTATTATTATCCGGATCAAGGGCAGTTCCTTTTCTGCTTGCAAGCGTTACCTTCGTGCTCTTTTCGGTATATTCGCCGTCATCTGCGCGGTAATATATTATCTCAACAGTCTCACCGGGCTTATAATACAAAAGCTCATCCTTAAGGTCCGCAATGCTGTCCATGGTTATGCCGTCGAATTTTCTTATGACATCACCCTTTATAAGGCCTGCCTTATCTGCAGGAGAGCCTTCTGTTACCTCCTGAAGATATACGCCCTGCGGAATTCCATATGTCTTCGAAACATCCGCATCCACATTCATGCCCGAAATTCCCAAATAACCGGCGTCTCTTTCATCAAGAAGGTCACGGGTTTCACGCTGCATAAGTTCCTCGACGATCGGCTTAAAGGTAGATACCGGAATGGAAAATCCAAATCCCTCAACCTGAGTCGATGCAAACTTTGCGGAATTGATTCCCACAAGCTCGCCCTTCATATTAAGAAGCGCACCGCCGCTGTTGCCGGGATTGATGGCAGCATCTGTCTGAATAAGGCTGTTAGTTACATTATCTATTGTTATTTCCCTGTTAAGAGCACTTACGACACCTACCGTAACACTCTGCCCATAACCAAGTGCATTACCTATGGCAACTACCTGCTCTCCGACTTCAAGCTCATCCTCATTGCCAATCACTGCCATACTTATCTTGGACATGGTATCATCGGAAATGTCCGATAACTTAACTGCAACTATTGCTATATCCCTATCGGATTCCGTGCCCTTTACGCTGGCCTCGTATACCTCATCATCAACGAATCCGACCGTTAAGGAATTAGCCCCTTCTATAACATGATTGTTTGTTACAATCAAAAGCTCTTCATCATTTTTACCGAGGATTATTCCGCTTCCTGCAGATACGTTTTCATATTCCTGTATTCCCATTCCCCAAAGAGAACGATACTGCTGTATACTCGTATTGGTAATGGATACTACTGAAGGCATTGCATTTTTAACTACCTCAGTAACGCTAAACTGCGTGCTGCCCTCATCATCACCGGCTTTAATTTCTGTAATTTCACTTTCTGCAGCATCAGCAGCTGTTTTATTCTTTTTAAGTTCTATTTCATTTTCACTATCATCAGCGTTTTCGCTTATCACCTCTTCTGTCTTATTCTTATCGGGGAAGATAAGTCCGGCCACCTTCGTTACCGCAAAAAAAGTGCCTCCTGCCATCAATCCGAATGTAATTCCCAAAACAAGCGATAAAAGAAACTTTTTACCAAAGGACGTTTTTGTCTTTTTTACTTCATTTTCATTCTCATACATAATGTCCACCTCTTAAATACATGTCACAGCCGTGACATTTCCCTATAAATTTGTCCGTTCAAATACCCCTAAAAGCAGTGGGTTATTTCTTTATCCGACATACTACAAACCCACAGTGAGAAAGATACGAAGAAAAAGTATTGATGTTGTGTCTAATTTGTGTTCAATCTGTGAACCCGTCATTCAATAAGGCCGGCTGCTCCGCCGCGGAAGGATTCCTGTGTCGGAAGATCAGCCCGTATCTTATCTATCTGACCTCCCATGGTCTCTGAAAACTCCTTAAGAGTCTCATCGGGATCTGCTCCATCCCAGATTTTGGTCATTGCTATTTCAAGCTGAACCCAGTAGTTGCTGGCTTCTACCATTTTAGGAAGCGGCATTGACTTTTCATATTCATCCATTATGTTGTTTATTTCGGAATTGTCGTACGCTACGCCCTTTTTGCAGGATATCTTCCCTGCCTTTTTATAAAAATCAGATGATTTCTCCTCGCAGATGTACCGGGCAAAAGCAGCCGCCGTATCACTCTTATCAGAATATCCGTTTACAGCCGCAACCGTTGTAACGGAAAGCCCTCTCGCCTTAAGAAGGGAGCTTATGTCCGGAAGGACAGTAACGCCGTATTCAAAATCAAAAGTGCCTTCGGCCTTTGCCTTTTCAATCCTGGCAATTGCATCTGTTGTTGCTACGGTAAATACCGTTTTGCCGCTGATAAAATCATCAAGGATATTATCATAGCTCACGGTTTTGGCATCTATGGAGAAAAACTGGTTCATGCTCTGAAAAACCTTAAGACAGTCAACTGCCTGCTGATTATAAATATTGAATATTGCCGTGTTATCACCGGCCTGCCCGCCTACTTCCATATAGTTACCCACGAAGAAATAATTATAGAAAATATCAGACACATCCCATTCGAATACGGATTCTACAGCTTCAGGTGCATCATAGTTGTTGGCAAAGGTTGTAATATCATCTATTGTAGAGGGTATCATTGTCGCAAGGCGTTCTAGAACCTCAGCACTTGCAAGAACATCCTCCTGCCCCATGGGATCCGCATCGGCATCCGCATCCTCTGTTCCTTCTGCATCACCGCCATCAGCGTCACCGGTATCAGCAGTATCACCGCCATCAGCGTCCCCCGCGCCATCGGTATCACCGCTATCAGCCTTCGTGCCGTCCTCGGTATCTTCCTTCTTATCTTCTTCAAGTTTTAAGACCTCGGAATCTTCAGGCTTCTTGCTTACGTTATCCGCTTCCTCCTGAGCCGCTGTACCTTCTGCTAAATCTGCCTCAGACTCAATACGGTTCTGGGCGATTGAAGCCATGTACGTCTTATTATATAAGAAGTAATTCGTCTCATAATAAAGCGGATAACCCACATATGAACCATAGCAGGTTACCGCATTAATTGCAGTATTTGGAAAATTCGACGGGATTAAGAATTCGGAAGCGTCCTCTATTGGCATGGCAAGCCCTGACAGATATGCCTTAAGAAGCACATCATGGGTTGTTATATACACATCCGGCGGCAATTCCCGCCTGTCCGACTCATCCGTAAGGGATGCGCTGTTGATTTTCTCTAAAAATTCAACTCCGGAGGTAAGCACAGGCTCTACCCGCACTCCTGTCTCTTTCTGAAAAGAAAGTCCTGCAGAGGTTAAGAATTCGGTGAGCGCATCATCAGTATACCAAAGGACTAACGTGTTAGGATCCGCGCTGATGCCTGCTGACATCTCTCCATTCCCCATCTCTCCTTCATCTGATGCTCCGTACAGATAATCCGAAGTCCTTGCCGCCGTAACATACAAAAACAGCCCAAGTGCTGCTGCCATTACGACGCAGATAATTCTTTTAAACATATAAACCTCAATCAGTCAGCAAACTGCAGAAACGTCTTTCTAAGCAGTGCATCCATTTCATCAATGTCATTTTTCGTCACGATAAGCGGCGGCAGTAAGCGCAGCACGTTTGTACCTGCCGTTATTACGATCAAGCCGTTATCAAGTGCTGCCTTTGATACAGCAGCAGGGGTAAGCTTCTCATTGTCAAATACAAGGCCGCGTATAAGTCCCATTCCGCGCGTACCGGTAAGAAAATCATAATCCCTGACAAGGCCTTTTAAAACCTCATCAAGATATTCGCCCATCACCTTTACATTCTCAAGGATATTCTCATCCTTAAAAATATTAAGGACCTCGCAGATTGCGGCGCATACAAAAGGATTGCCGCCATAGGTAGTGCCATGATCCCCGGGAACAAGCGATGCGCCTGCGATTTTCTCAGTCATAAGAAATGCCCCCACGGGAACTCCGCAGCCTACGGCCTTTGCAACCGTAAGAATATCGGGTTTGATGCCGAAATGTTCAAAAGCAAACATCTGCCCGCTCCTGCCCATTCCGCACTGTATCTCATCTAATATAAGAAGTATGTCCTTTTCGTCGCAAAGAGCACGTACCTTCCTGATAAATTCACCATCCGCAGGATAAATTCCGCCCTCACCCTGCACAGTCTCCATGATTATGGCACAGGTCTTATCATTTACAAGAGACGTTATCGAGTCAAAATCATTAAAGGTGGCAAACTTAACATTGCCTATCATTGGCTCAAAGGGCTCACGATAGTGGCAGTTACCGGTCACGGAAAGTGCTCCGAAAGTCCTACCGTGGAAGGAATGTTCCATCGCAATTATCTCATGATCAGTCGTGCCGTCCTTAAGATAAGCATATTTTCTTGCCGTCTTAATCGCACCCTCAACTGCCTCAGCTCCGCTATTCGTAAAGAAGACCCTGTCCATGCCGGCCGCTTTGCATAAGAGCTTTGCCGCCTCTACCGTTGCACTGCTGTAATAAAGGTTCGAGGTGTGCATGATTTTATCTATCTGATTCTTAAGGGCATTATTATAGCGTTCATTGCCATGACCTAAAGCGTATACTGCAATCCCTGCACAGAAATCCAAGTATTCTTTGCCATCTGTGTCATACAGCTTCATCCCCTTTCCGTGATCAAACACAACCGGAAAGCGGTTATAGGTGTGAAGGAGATACTCATCTCCCTGTGCAACAATATCCTGCATTGACATTTTTAATTCTCCTCATCATCATCCCTGAAAAACATCGTTCCTATACCTGTTGCGGTAAATACCTCAAGAAGAAGGCTGTGAGGCTTTCGCCCGTCTAATATATGCACCCTGTTTACGCCATTCTTAACGGCATCTGTGCAGTTATTAAGCTTAGGCAGCATTCCGCCTCCTATACAGCCGTTTGATATAAGCTCTTCAGCCTCCGATATCGTAAGTCTTGAGATAAAAGTCTCGGGATCCTCAGGATTCTGATATACTCCCTCGATATCCGTAAGGAATGCCAGTTTATCCGCATGCATTGCCTTTGCAATGGCACAGGCAGCGTCATCCGCATTTATATTATAGGTATCATAATTCTCATCAAGCCCTATAGGCGCAACTATTGGAAGAAAATCCTTTTCAAGAAGATCCTCAAGTATCTTGGTATCGACCTTTGTAATCTCTCCGACATATCCTATATCTTCTCCGCCGGAATATTTTTTCTGAACGGTAAGAAGATTGCCGTCCTTACCGGAAATGCCGACGGCCTTTATACCAAGCTCAGAAACCAAGGCCACAAGGGATTTATTGACTTTCCCTAAGACCATCTCGGCAATTTCCATTGTCTCAGCATCCGTTACCCGAAGACCGTTTACAAATTCCGGGGTCTTGCCTACCTTATTTATCCAGGAACTTATATCCTTACCGCCTCCGTGAACCAGGATCGGTTTAAAGCCTACCAGTTTAAGAAGCGTCACATCCTTTATCACATTGCGTTTAAGGTTCTCATCCGTCATGGCCGAGCCGCCGTATTTGACAACTATAACCTTCCTGTTGAATTTCTGGATGTAAGGCAGAGCCTCAATTAAGATCTCAGCCTTATGAAGATACTTTTCCTTGTAAATTTCGTTCATTTTAAGTCACCTCTTGTCAGTATGAGTGTGTATGAGTGTTATTCCTAACTTCTGTAATCCGCATTGATTTTCACATAATCATATGTAAGATCGCATCCCCAAGCCGTTGCAAATTCATCGCCCATGTTCATGTTTGCAAGAATTATCACTTCTTTTTCCGATAAGATCTCGGTCGCTTCCTCTTCATCAAAAGGCTGCGGCGTGCCATCCTTAAACATAAGGAGTGAGCCCGCCTCGGATTTAAAATAAAGTTCCACCTTATCGGGATCAAACTTTACGCCGCTGTAGCCAAGAGCGCACAGAAATCTGCCGAAATTGGCATCGTGTCCGTAAATGGCAGCCTTGCAAAGAGATGAAGAAACGACTGATTTTGCAAGTATCCTTGCATTTTCTTTGGTATCTGCGCCGGTAACACGGCAGGTAAAGAGGCAGGTTGCTCCTTCACCGTCTGCAGCCATTTTTCTGGCCAGCGTCTCGTTAATATAATGAAGACATTCACAGAATATCCTGTAATCCTCACCCTCTGATACGATTTCCTCATTGCCGGCCATCCCGTTAGATAATAAAAGCAATGTGTCATTCGTGGAGGTATCACCATCAACCGTTATCATGTTGAAAGTATCAACAACATCTGATTTAAGCGCCTTCGTAAGCATTTCCCTGCTTATATTGCAGTCAGTGCATATGTAGGCGAGCATCGTGCACATATTGGGATGTATCATTCCGCTTCCCTTGCTCATGGCGCCGAAGGTAACCGTTTTACCGCCGATAACGGCCGTAAGGGCAACCTCCTTGGGAACTGTATCGGTTGTCATTATCGCACGCTCAGCATCATTTGCCGCCTGACGCGATGTGGAGAGTGCCGGAATAAGCTTATCAATTCCGCCCTTTACCTTATCAATATCAATCTGCATTCCGATTACACCCGTAGAACCTATGAGCACGGAATCATCCGGGATGCCGAGAAGCTCTGCTGCATATTCCGCAGTCTTTTTGCAGACTTCCATGCCCTCATGTCCCGTGGTGGCATTCGCTATTCCGGAATTAACAACAACAGCCTGCGCATAAGGGGACTCTTCAACAATTCCCATGTCCCATATTACCGGAGCTGCCTTAACAAGATTGGTCGTAAAGCATCCCGCAGCGCGGCAGGGCTTTTGTGAATAGATCAAGGCCATGTCCGGTCTATTCACATATTTGATGCCTGCTGCCACACCGGCTGCGCTAAAGCCCGCAGGCGCCGTGACACCGCCGTCGATTATTTTAAAGTTAGTTGACATAATATTGCTCCTTTGCATTTTTTAAAGCATTTTTATTTTCATTTATCCATTAAATCTTTCGATATTTGAAGCATCAAGGACAAAATCATAATAATTTAAGTCTTCTCTTTTAGTCCAGCCTATCGTGTTCCAAAAGGCATTGCCTATATCATTTGCCGTAAATGCAATGAGCGACACCTTGCTTATGTTTTCTTCCTTAAGGGCCTGCATCGCATGGACCACCATCAGCTTGCCTATTCCCCTTCGCCGGTAGTCAGGATGTACACATACATGGTAAAGGCAGCCCCTTCTGCCGTCGTGACCGCATAATATCGAACCCACAATATGATTATCTTCTATTGCCACTACACTGGTCGTGGGATTTCTTCTAAGGAACATTTCCACCCCATCATGGGAATCATCAAGGGATTTCATGGAAAAGCCCCTGATGCTCATCCAAAGGTCAAAGACCTCCTTATAATCATCAATTGTCATTATCCGGATATCCGCCATCATAATCTCCTGCCGGCCGGATGCTCTGCCTTAAGAAAAGCCCGGCCTATGATTCAGTTTGCGCCCAAATACGCCTTGCGGCATACTTGGCACTTGGCTTATCATACTACAATGCGGCGCAATTCTCAATGCGTTCTTTCATATTATAAATGCAAGCCATTGATATTTCCGCATTTTATTTAATATTTATGCACTATTTCTGCATAATATGCATTGATGATTTTCTCTCTTATAATATAAAATGTCAATAGTTTTATAAATGTTTTTCAAAAAGTGCATCTTTTTTGTTTATTTTACTTGTTGCATTTTATACATCCATGCTGTATATTGATATGCGTACCGTAAAAAGGTAAACTATTTATTATTTCCGGAGGTCATACAAATGAAAGAAAAAGTTATTCTTGCTTATTCAGGCGGACTTGATACAACTGCAATCATCCCCTGGCTCAAAGAGAACTATGATTATGAAGTAATATGCTGCTGCATCGACTGCGGTCAGGCTGAGGAGCTCGACGGCCTTGAAGAAAGAGCCAAGGCATGCGGAGCCGCAAAGCTTTATATCGAGGATGTAATCGATGAATTCTGTGATGAATATGTAGTTCCCTGCGTACAGGGTTATTCCGTTTATGAGAATAAATACTTGCTCGGCACCTCAATGGCACGCCCTGTAATAGCAAAACGTCTTGTTGAGATCGCACGCAAGGAAGGCGCAACGGCCATCTGCCATGGTGCAACCGGCAAGGGTAATGACCAGATTCGTTTTGAGCTCGGAATCAAGGCACTTGCACCCGACCTTAAGATAATCGCAGCCTGGAGAGATGACAAGTGGACAATGGATTCACGTGAGTCTGAAATCGAATACTGCCATCAGCACGGAATCGATCTTCCTTTCTCTGCCGATTCAAGCTACAGCCGTGACCGTAACTTATGGCATATAAGCCATGAAGGTCTTGAACTCGAAGATCCCGCCAATGAGCCCAATTATGACCATCTTCTTGTTCTTGGCGTATCACCTGAAAAAGCGCCTGATGAAGGAGAATACGTAACCATGACCTTTAAGGCCGGTGTCCCCACCTCTGTAAACGGCAAAGAGATGAAGGTTTCCGATATCATCCGTGAGCTTAACAGACTCGGCGGCAAGCATGGTATAGGAATCGTTGATATAGTTGAGAACCGTGTTGTCGGAATGAAGTCCCGCGGCGTATATGAGACACCCGGCGGAACAATTCTCATGGAAGCACATCAGCAGCTTGAAGAGCTTATATTAGACCGTGATACCTATGCACTTAAGAAGGACATGGGCAGCAAGCTTGCTCAGATAGTATATGAGGGCAAGTGGTTCACTCCCCTTCGCGAAGCAGTATGTGCCTTTATTGAGAGCACGCAGAAGTATGTAACCGGCGAGGTGAAATTCAAACTCTACAAGGGCAATATAATAAAGGCCGGCACGACTTCACCCTATTCCCTTTATAACGAGAGTATCGCAAGCTTTACAACCGGCGATCTTTATGATCACCATGATGCATCGGGCTTTATCAACCTCTTTGGTTTATCCAGCAAGGTTCGTGCCATGAAGATGCAGGAAGTAAACGGCGGGAATAAATAAGCAGACAAATGACAATAAAGCAGACTGTCTTATTATACATAATCGTATATATTGCAGGCATTAACGTAGTGTCCTTCCTCCTTATGTTTTTTGATAAGAGGAAGGCACGGCGCAATGCCTTTCGAATTCCCGAAGCGACGCTTTTTCTCTTTGCTGCCTTCGGCGGCTCTTTGGGGTCTCTTCTTGGAATGAAGATTTTCAGGCATAAAACTCAAAAGCCGGCTTTCTATATCGGGATACCGGCTATTCTTATTGTGCATGTTCTTATTTTGCTTTACTTTTTATTCCTGTCCGGCTTCACCTTCAAAATCATGTAATGACGCTGTATCATTATCTAATAGCCTTTAATAAAAACCGATGCGAAAGATTTTCCTATGATTTCACTTAGAATCCTTGACATAAAATTATTAATGCAAAAGCTCCTGCTCGACCGTGAGAATGCCTTTGATGATTACTATCTCTCGGAGGCAGTCGTTAAAATGGCTGTCACCTATTCAATAGACGGTCATCTCAATAAGGATTTTGGCTCTCCCGATGATGATTTTACCTCCCCTGATGATGAGCTTAATGAAATCAACATGGCCTATTGGAAGGACGTCAAGCAGAACGTATTCTCCGTAATAAAAGGGAAGAAGGTCCCTGCAGGATTTAATATAATTCTCTACAAAAGACATGACCATACTAATTTCATGCTCCGTCTTAGCTATGACGGCAGCGAGCTGTTTGCGTTGACCGGTACGGTCTGCGACTATTTTACCCTTGATAAATCCATTGACCGCATCTGGGATGATGAGGTAATAAAGTTCTTCACGCTTTGTGGGATTCCATTTGAGAGGCAATAAGCATCTCCTTGGCGCGATACCTTCTTGCAGCACTTTCAAGCACTTCCTCCATCAATACAATACGGTTATTTATATCTGTAAGCCTGTCTGTTATTCTCTCAAGTGCCATATTCGAATAAATCCTTTCGGCAAAACCGTAATCATTAACCTCCTTAAGCTCCGCTATCCTGTCAATGACCCTTATGGTCATATTCCGATGCTCATAAAAATTCCCTGCGGCTTCCCTTATTCCCATTTCATCAAAATAAACTCCGCCCGATGGAAGTGATTTTATTTCGCTCTCCTTATCATCAAAGACAGAATTCATCTTAACGGAGATTACAGCCATTCCCTCCTTAACGCTTTTCTTTATGCCTTCTGCTGCGCCATCGCTTCCCTCAGCCATTACAATATTGGCAACCGTATCTCCAAGGAGCGTACACAGGATAAAATTATCGCCATCATCCATAAGACTTATAACCGAGGCAATATCGCCTGAAACCTTCCCGATTGCCTTCGCTATAAGCGATTGACTCTTTTGGTCAGTAAAATTCCCGTCTGCATCAAAATCATTCGAAGCAAGAAGATGGTAGCTTGAATGGGCATTCACGCCGGATTCGTTATTGTTAACGTAAAGGACAGTACCCGCTATTGCGCCTAAAAGGACATTAACGTAATCATTGTAAGCGCATATTGATTTTATCTTGGGTGCGCTTTTTGCTATTCTCTCAGCATTATCCGCAATAAATTCATCATTAAAGCCCTGCCCGTCAAAGGATACGCAGCGTGATATTTTATCATCATTCATGACCGTAACATACTGGCTTAAGTTACCGCCCTTAGAATGCCCAGTGACCGTTATATCCTCATATGCCCCGCATTCATATCTTACGAATTCATCCGCAGTATTCTGCAGCCTGGTATTGTCATTATAGGCACCGTATACATTATCCCGCCAGGCTTCCTTGGTCCCTCCCGTACCTCTAAAGACCACAACAGGATTTTCATCCGAAGACGTAGTGTAGCATACGGCGCGTATATCAGACTCCTCAAGACGCCTTGCAGGGCTTAAATCCCCAAAGGACGGATCTTTTGCGCACTCAGCCTTCATACGGGTAAAAAGATCGCTTACCTCATCTGCATCAAGTCCGCCGCCTATACCGACCCTGCTTACCGACTCTTTGCTAAAGGTGCCGTCGGCATTTTCATACATTGACAGCACTTCGCTTATAGTGCCTTCATTTTGGGATGCGCCTAAGTATACAAAATTAGAGAGCATAAGAAGCTGTTCTTCACTGTAATTATCCACTAAAACCTCACAATCAGGGACAAAAGTCCCAGCTTTAACATATCTCCGTCCTTAAGTTCACTTAAGGAATATATCTTCTGTCCGTTTATGTAGGTGCCGTTTGAAGAATTAAGGTCACGTACAAACACCCGGCCTTCTGACTGTGTTATTTCACAATGGGCGGCAGAGACAGAATCATCATAATCAAATACAAGATCGCACAGGGAAGCACTCCTTCCAAGGCGCATCCTGCCGCTTAAGGTTCTCCTTATATATTTAGACGGGTCAGAAGCATCTTCAAAGGAAAGATTAACGCTTCCCATTTCATCATTAAGAAGTCTTGTTGCGTTTTCACTCTTTAGGCTCTCCTGTCTGCGCACAAGGCTTACCGTCCGGCAGTCTTTATCTGTTCCTAAATCTCCTGCGTCCCTATAGCCGCCTGCTGCCTCCGCCTTTGCCATCTGCTCATTCATTTTTTCTTCGATGCGGCGCCTTAAGGCCTCCTCTTCATCCCTGTTCTTCTTTTTCCTTCTTATCACGAAGCACCAGCTTAAGAAACAGGCGCATATGGCAAGGAAGAGACTTCCCCCGATTATTCCCATGGAAAGGGGATCGGAAAATATATCCTTCGTCTCTTCGCGGTATATTATTTCTTCATCATAAGGGTCGCTTAATGCCTCATCATTCATAATGCTTTCGGTAATAAGTTCCTCTTCAGCGCTGCCTTCATTTTCATCACTGTCTTTATTTTCATCACCGCTTATGCCATCATCTGTATCATCAGAAGTCAAGGTATCTTCCGTCTCTTCGTAAACTGCCCAGTTCGCTTTTTCATAAGCTTCCATTTCAGCTAAAATCTGTTCGCTAAGCTGCCTTTCAACTTCAGCCTCGCTCCCTTCAAATTCCGTAGAAAAAAGCCTGCCGCCGCTTATACGGCATATGGCACTAAGATCCATTCTTGCATTGTCATTCTCCTCCTGTTCAAGAAGCAGCGCATATACCGGATATGAGGTGTTATTAAGCATATAATAAAGTTCCTCATCTCTGTAGCGTATCGGAGCCTCCTGCTTACCGTCCGTGATTATGAGGATATTTCTGCAGGCATAATCGCCCTCCTGCCATTTTTCAAGGATTCCTGTTAAAGTATCTGTTATGCTGACATCCTTATCTGTATACTCAAGCCTTCCGGCCATGTCCTCAAGTCCGATATAGTCCGTCGTATAGCTTTCCGCATAATCAAGTTCATGCGCAAAGGGGGCAAAGCAGTACGCCCTGCCCTCCGGCGAATGTGTGAACAGATATTTAAGTGTGAGCTTTGTTATCTCCCTGTTGACCTTTGATACGGAAAGGGAATTGTCAATAAGCACAAGGGTTTGCGCATTAATATCCACTCTCAGCTTACAACCTCCGTATTAAGAGCATTAGCCTGTTCTATGCTTTCATTTTCTGCCTGCTGATATTCTGCGGCCATCTCATTAAGATCCGCAACGTGTTCAGCTATCATTCGATTGATTTTCTCAATATCATCGGCAAGCCCGTTAAATTTGTTGGTAAAGCCGCTTGCCGCTTCGCCCTGCCATATCCCCTTAAGGCTGTTTACTATGGACAGCATTTCCTGAGTGATGCTGCTTACTGCACTTCCGGACGCTTCGAATTCAGAAGATGCCTCCATTAATTTCTCGGGTGTAACTTTCAAAAAGCCCTGCATAATATTCCTCCTTTTTCTGACAATCATTACTGTGTATGGGTTTCATCTTTTTCATCTTTTTTCAGATTTTTTCAGATTTTGCCGTTTGCATCATTTCTTTTAATCAGTAGCTGCGCTCGCTTGCAATTTCCGCATTCCTGCGTTCTGCTATCTCGTAGCGCTCGGCAATAACTAAAATTGCCGCAATATACTGCTCAACCGTATCGTAAAACGCATCCATCTGCGTCGCATCATGGATAAAGGCAGCATGAAAGGCATCATTGGCCTCGCCCTCCCACATGCTTTTAAGATTCTGCTCTAATGCGCGCAGTGTCTCCTCCTGGGACTTAAAGCGTGAATTAAGTCCTCTCATTTCCTCTGCACGGTTTCTAAGCTCCGAGCTTGTTACCTGATAAAATGACATATTTCTCTCCTCCTTTTTATTTCTGCAAAATGTATAGGATTTGACGTAAAAGCCTGTCAAATCCCATAAACAGGCGCATCTTGAATTTGCTGCGCAAATGGGCGCCTGTTT
>R03__coassemble_77_pt1 | contig 59967 bp, 51 predicted proteins | sample R03__metabat2_low_PE_060 | metagenome-assembled genome bin R03
CCGTCTTAATAAACTTATCCTGCTCCCAGATTATCCTAAACTGCCTGGTATCAGGCGTCCCAAAATAAACCTTTGCATCGGGCGGTGAGAAAAATTCAATATTTTCAGGCGTAGCCGCGCCTTCCCTTTTAAAATCAATTGATTTTACCTTCTCGGTAAGAATATCCCTAATCGCAGGATCGCCGGCATCTTCTATCGTGTAAATAAGTCCCTGTGTATCGATGCTATAACCCTTAGCCGTAAAATAATAATAAACAACCGTCTGGGCAAAGGAGCTGATTCCTCTTCCGTCACCGATTCCATGGGAGGCAATGACGGTTATCCTGTTATCCAAATAGGTAACCCTGAAAAGATATCCGTTTGTATCCTTTGTCCCAAGCCTTACCTTCTTACCATCAGCTTTATGTACAGGGACTTTGGCAGCATTATCGCAGGCTGCAAGGCGGCCCTCTGCGCTTATATACGGCCTAAGGCGAAAAAACGGAAATGCCTTCAGCGCATCTGCAACTGCTCCCTTTAGTATATCCTCATCAATGGATTCCTTTAAATCATACATGTATTCCATATTTGCAGCTTTATCGCTCAAAGACAGATATAAAAACATTTTATTGTTATTTCCAAAGTCCATTGCTTAATTCTCCTTTTGCTGTTTCCGATACTTTTTACCATTTATGATTTTCTCCAAAAGGCAGGAGAAAGCGAAGGTGAGAACGGTAACAATTATATAGTTCACATTCGGTGTCACAAGAAGATCGTCGGTGCCGATTTTCGTAAAGGGTATATTAAAAATCATCGCCTCCGCAAAGCGAACTATGTTCATAAACACCGGATGTAAGAGATACACCCACAGCGTGGATGCGCTGATAATCCCGAATTCATGCTTTAATTCAAAGGAAGAAAAGGCTGCCACAGCAAAAAATGCCGCAAGAGTAATAACCGGATTATATGGAGACGTATGACCCATCAGCATATCAATATCCTTAAATTTAAAGGCAAATACTAACGAAAGTGCCAGTAAGAGTGCGGCAATAAAAAGCAGATACCACCCCTTCTTCGTACCCTTAAGCTTAAGTCCCCATTCATGGGCAATATATCCCAAAAGAAATGTTCCTGCCATATTAACGCAAAAGCCCAGTGACCAGAAATATTCGCTTGCCCCGGTAAGGTTACTTAAGGTTCCCCATATCCATACTGTCCATATGAATATTTTAAAGTCCCTATCAGATGCGGCATTTTTAAACAGTGCAACAAAAGGGCATAATAAATATATGCCGATAAGAGTAAACATATACCACATATGAGCTTCAGGCTTACCGATAAGGGTTTCCTTTACGGCTGCCTGAACTGAAATCTTAAAGACTTCATCATAGCCTGCAAGCTGGTCTGTGATGTTTAAAAACAAAATGCGCTCAAAAAAGTAAAATACCGTAAATACAAGTGTTGGGATGCCGAGCCTCCTCCAGGTCTTTTTAAAAAAGCTTTTATAGTCGGCTGTCTTAGGCGAGGCAATTACAAAAGCACCGGAGAGCATAAAAAATACCGGCACTGCCATCTCGGCAGTATAGCGAAAAATTTTATAGTATATTCTGATGCTCCCTGCAGAGTCATAAGAATGATATGCTGATGTGTATACATGCGCTCCCACCACAAGGAGTGCAGCGATAATACGCAAAAGATCCAATGCATTTTCTCTTTTTGGCATGATATGTATCCGTCCTTATTGATATCAACTTAGGTAAAGTGGACTTTAGCAGGTTAAGAATTAAGGAGTCCCTCAAGCAGTGTCTTATTATCAAAATAATCAATCACCTGCGGCAGATTGTCGTGATTTTGATAAAACTGATACTTAACATAGCCCGCAAGATCGCCAAAATATTTATCGAAAATTTCCGAAATGCCCTCATCCTCTTCAAGAGCCTCTCTTCCAACCTCCTGATAGCAGGGCCTTATGTAACAGTCCTCCATGGCACCGTCCATCCAGGCAATGACCTTATCCTGCCATTTTGGATTTTCAATAAAGAATTCATGATTTTTCATGAAATTCTTAACAACCGTATCACCGCCGAAGGTTGCCACAAGAAGCTTTTTCATAAACGCAGGCGACTTTGTTCCCTTTGAGAGGCTGTCCCCTATCATTCTGTAGATAACGCTGTAATAGGGCGTAACAACGTAGCGCTTTGCAAGCATTGCGCACTCTAAACACATTATGATGTCCTCTGACATTTTAATATCGGGCATATACAGTTTATTATCACGCAAAAAGGCTGTTCTAAAAAGCTTGCCCCACACATTTTCGCCAAGGCTTGCATTCATGACCTTTGTAATTCGTTCTTCATAATCAGACTCAAGCAGCATGGGCTCTTTGGTAAGCGCATCCTTGGTATGCTTTTTAAGCTTATCAAAAGGAACTGTCATTATATCATCCGGAGTCGGATACATTGCGGGAATCAGAGACCCGGCGCTTTGCACAACATCAGCATTAAACTTATCAGCCGCATCATACAGCTTTTCAAGCGCATCGGGAACCATTCCGTCATCACTGTCAAGAAACGCCACGTATTCGCCCCTTGCCATATCAATGCCTTTGTTTCTTGCCTTTGCAGGGCCTCCGTTTTGCTCCATCTTATGATAGATCACCTTTTCATTATCACGGAATTCACTTTTTACAAGTTCGGGCCCTTCATCCATTGAGCAGTCATCCATAATAAGGATCTCTATGTCCTTAAAGGTCTGATTAAGCAGCGCATTAACGGTAGGCACAATAAACCTCTTAGCATTATATAAGGGAATTATCACGGATATTTTGGGATTGTTCATATTCATATCTCCTATTTATTTTTATCGATTCAGTAAGTGCTCATACCGATACAATCATTTAGCTGCATCTGTCTGCTTTTCCTTCATGGCCCGCCAGAAGGCCGGGCTTGTTATCATATCATATATATTATCACCTGCGGGAAGATTGGCATGAGCTGAATAAAACTGATTTTCCGCAAAATACGAATTATCTCCGAAGTACTCCGTAAATACGTTGCAAAGCGCGGCATCAGACCTTAAATTATCCTCTCCCGCATCCTTAAAGGTCGGTATGATAAAGCCCTTCTCGAGTGCATCAAACACATATCGGATCGCCTTATCCTGCGCCGCGGGATTATTATCAAAATATTCAACCCCCGCCATTGCCGCCTTCATGCAGGACGGCATATTAAGCTGGGAAGTAAGGGCCTTAATCATAAAAGCCGCTCCCCGCCTGCCCCTTGATAAGGATTCAGAACCTATTCTGTACATGTACCACTCTCCGGGAAGCATAACATACTTATCCGCCCGGCAAAGGCACCTGAAGCTGAATACCTGGTCCTCAGCAAACTTCATATCACCGAATACTATGTCATTGCAAAGAAGAAAATCCCTTTTATAAAGCTTATTCCATATCGACCAGTGAATCTCATGCAAAAGCCACTTTGATAACCGCTCCTGCATATCAACGGTAAGTACGGTAAGCTCATTTATTTTAGGGCCTTCGTCCAAAGTCACACGGAACACTTCATCTTCACTTAGTTCATTAAGATCACAGGGAGCCTCATCCACCGTCTGCATAAGAACGCCCGTCACATGCAGTACGTCCGCATCTTTCTGCTGTGCCGCCTCATACATTGCCCTGTAGGCCCCGGGCCGCAGACCGTCATCACTGTCCATAAAAGTAACATACTTACCCCTTGCCCTCTTAATACCGGTATTTCTCGCCTGACCCGGCCCCATATTGCAAGGCTGGTTTATAAGTATGACATTATCATTGCCGCCAAAGTGCTCACGGCAGATATTCATACTCTCATCCGTTGAGCAGTCATTTACGATTATAACCTCAATCCCTTCAAGATCCTGGGACAAAACCGCATTAACGCAGTTTACGATATAATCAGCCGCATTGTACATTGGAATTATCACTGAAAGATTATACATATATCCTCCTTACGATTATCCACAATATCAGGATTCTCTCACATTAATCCGCAAAAAGTACTCGCCATTACGCCGTATCAAACTGGCTGTAATAAAGTTCACTGTAAAAGCCGCCCCCTTTAAGCAGTTCCTCATGATTTCCGGCCTCTATGATATCTCCGTCCTTTAAGACGAAAATAATATCCGCATTGCAAATTGTTGAGAGCCTGTGGGCTATTACAAAGCTTGTACGCTCCCTTGTCAGTTCATCAAGCGCCCTTTGGATATAAACCTCAGTCCTTGTATCCACAGAGGAGGTTGCTTCATCAAGTATTAAGATAGGGGCATTCTTAAGCATCGCCCTTGCTATTGTTATAAGCTGTTTCTGCCCAGCAGACACAGAACTTTGCTCACCTATTACAGTATCAACCCCCAAAGGAAGCGCATCAATGAAAAACGATAAGCCGCTCTTATCAATAACTGCCTTAAGTTCTTCCTCGCTTACACCTTGCGTTGAATATACAATATTCTCCCGGATAGTCCCGCTAAAGCACCAGGTATCCTGAAGAACCATCGCTATCATGTTATGAAGGTCTTCCCTTTTTAAGGCATCTACCAAAACTCCGTCTATGTATATCCCACCCGAATTAAGCTCATAAAAACGCATCAGAAGATTAACAACAGTGGATTTACCTGCACCTGTGGGCCCAACAATCGCAACCTTCATCCCCGGCTTAATGACGGCGGAAAAATCATTTATAATGATCTTATCCTTAATATAGCCGAATCTTACATGGTCAAAGGCGACCTCACCTCTTACCCTTTTAATAGTTTCATTTCCTTCATCCGCAAACTCCTCGGTCTCTAAAAACTCCAAGACGCGCTCCGCGCTTGCCATTGCAGGCGGAAGCTTGCCTATATTCTGGGCCAGCTGTGAAATCGGATTGGAAAACATCTTAACATAAAGGATAAAGGCAATTATTGTACCGACATCACTCCTGCCGGTCAGCGTCAGATAGATTCCGACTATGCATACGATAATGTAGGCCAAATTACCCGTAAAGGTCATTACCGCAGGCATAGCGCCCTGGTAAAAATTCGACTTCCATACATTCTCATAAAGTATATCATTATTTTCATTAAATTGCTTAAGTACATCCGCTTCGCAATTAAAGGATTTAATGACAAGATGGCCGCTAAAAACCTCTTCAACCTCTCCGTTCATCCTGCCAAGGAGCTTGCGCTGTGCCTTGGAGGTTTTCTTGTTCTTCTTCATTATTGCCGAATTAAAGGCAGTCGCCGCAAGGGTTCCCGCAACAACGCAGAGAGTAAGGATAACGTTTGAGGTCAGCATCATTATGATGCAGGCGGCAATCATGATCAAGGAAAAAACAATCTCACACAGATTGCCGGAAATTGCCTTTGAAAATGTGGATATATCATCGGTTACACGGCTTAGGATATCCCCTGTCACCATCGTATCATAGTAATCCATCGGAATCCTGTCCATCTTCTCATTCATGCTGCTGCACATATCCTTCATAAGGCTCCTGCTTACAGTCGCCATGATGGTCGTCTGCAGGAATTTAAGAAGACAGCCCAAGATTATGATGATGAAAGAAATCACCGCCATTTCCCGGATGATATCATAATCTATGTATGTATCCATACCCTCATATATGACATTTGATATGCCCTTTATATATTTGGGAATAAATACATTCATAACAGAGCCTGCAATCCCCAAAAGGACTCCGGCAATGATTTTCCCCTTATATCTTCTGTAGTAAGGAAGCATTTTTCTTAGAATTTCTATCATGAATCTGCCTCCTTTATATTCTGGGACTGTGCAATCTCCCTGTATACTCTGCAGCCCGCCATAAGTTCCGCGTGAGTCCCCTCTCCGACGATTTTCCCTTTATCAAGTACTATTATCTTATCGGCACCCTGTACGGTTGATATCCTCTGGGCTACTATGAGCATAGTGGCACCGCCTGCCCTCGTTCGCAGATTTTTCCGCAAAACGGCATCTGTTTTATAATCAAGGGCCGAGAAGGAATCATCAAAAAGATATATTTCGGGATCGCGGCAGATAGCTCTTGATATTGCAAGGCGCTGTCTCTGTCCGCCGGAAAAATTTGCGCCTCCCTGGGCTACCGGCGCCTCATATTGTCCCTCTTTCTGGCTTATAAATTCGGCAGCCTGCCCAAGATATGCCGCCTCCTTTATATCATCAAGCGCCGCCTTGAATCTCCCGTTTTCGCCGTAAGCAATATTGCCGCCTATAGTTCCCGCAAAAAGGAAATTCTTCTGCGGAACATAACCGATTATATTCCTAAGTGAATCCACCTTATATTCCTTAACGTTAATACCGTTTACAAGCACAGCCCCCTCGGACGCGTCATATAATCTCGGAATAAGATTCAAAAGAGTAGTCTTGCCGCACCCTGTAGCACCAATAAGCGCTGCATTCTCACCCTTTGATACCTTAAAGGATATGTCCTTAAGAACATAGTCCTTACTCCCCGGATATTTAAAGGACACATGTGAAAATTCAATCTCGCCGTTTTTATCTCCAGCGGCGGTAATATCTCTATTGCCATCAGTGATGCTGAGCTTAGTATCCAGGACTTCTTCGATACGCCCTGCTGATACAAGGGTTGCCGGGAGGTTTGAAATTATCATGATAAGATAAATAAAAGACGAAATAAGCATTCCCGAATACGAAATGAACTCCACCATATTCGAAAAAAGCCGCATTTTTTCAGAAGGTCCCGCCGCCGTAATAAGATATGCACCGGAAACATATATTACTACGGAAAGGATATACAAAACAGCCGTCGCACCGGGATTAAAAATCGCCATTGCCTTATCATAAAAAAGCAGAAGGGCTCTATGCTCTTCGTTTGCTCCTTCATATCGCTCTCTTTGAAAATCAAAAGCCGTATAGGCATGAACAGTACGGATACCCATAATATGCTCCCGGCTTATTTCCATAAGTTTATCCTTGACGGACTGGAGTCTCTTTACATAGGGCATTGTGACAATCGTAATTACCGAAAACGAAACAGCGATTATCAAAACGGCAACAACGGTGGAGACAGTCCACAGGGAATCGGCTCCCGAAATACATATTATTACCCACACAATGGTTATTAGTGACTCAACAAGAAGCTGGAGACCTCCCGTTATAAAGCTCTGCACCTGGGTAATGTCGCTTGTGCATCTTGCTATAAGGCTTGAGGTTCCGAATTTTTCCATTTCTTCTAAAGAAAAGGAAATGATTTTCTCAAATACATTTTTACGCAAAATACGGTCAAGCGCAGCTCCCGCCTTCGATACGAAAAACGAGGTCAAAAAAGCCGCCGCAAGCGCTAAGAGCGAATATACGAACATGCTCACGCCCTGCCTCATTATGCCGCCCATGGCGGCATCACTTTCCTGAAGCATGTCCGTCATCTCTCCCATCTTCTGCGGAATTGCCACTTCAAGGCCGACCTGCAGTATGACGCATAAGGCACTGCATATGTACAAAAATATTTCTTTTTTGGTAATAAGCGTAAATATCTTTTTCATAAAGCAAATAAATCGTCTGCTGCATCAAACAGTTTCTTAAAATCTTCTTGCGAAGTACTCATAAGCGCATCTACCATCCGGTCAACATACGCGGCAATCTTTAGGTCGCACGCACTGCGTTCTGAAAATACGGCGGTTATGGACGGCACCATTGAAATATAATAAAAAACATCGAGTATCCCTGTTAATGCCGCCCTGTGCTCACAAAGCTCTAAGCCGCCAAAATAATACTCAAGATATTTCTCGTATATCTTCGTATATATTCCGTTATTATCACCTGACGTTTCGGCCTTTTTCATCAGCCGGTACATACTGAAAAAATCAAAAACGGGATGGCCTGCGCCCGCTCCGCCTGCATCTATGAGAATCGGTCCCCTATCGCCTGTTATGACATTATCCGGATGAAAATCACCATGGATAAAATTATCCCTATCCGGTATCGCGCAGATAAGCTCATTTACATGAGCATATTCTTCTTTAGAAAGCCACCCCTCCATGTAGGGAAGCATTTTATCAAAAAGAGAGGCCGCCTTAGGGAAAATCCCTCTGTCTGCTTTTTTTAAGTGAATATCATGTCCAATGCGTGCAAGCTCTTTTATCTGTGCATCAAGGCAGTCACCTTTTTTAATAAGCTCAAACATTGTATCGCCGCTTACATACTCATAGGAAGCACCGTATACACCCTCACACTCATACATATCAAAGGGTTTTGCGGTGGGAATTCCCATTTTGCAGCATGCCATGGAAATTTCAAATTCCTTCTCCACAAAGGAAAGGCTGTTCCTTGCACCCTTATCATACATTTTAAGGATCCGGTCCTTTGTAAGCATATAAACCGTGGCACAGCGCCCGGTGCCTGCTGTCGTAAGCTTATTAAGTTCATCGCAAGTGATTGTAATCATATTATCAATATTGACCTCTGTCTGTTATGACCTGCCCGTCATTTACTCATTCACCGGCAGATATACCCGTGCAAGTTCATATTCCTCATTACGCACAAGGGCTGCATCAATACCTTCATCAGTACAAACCTTTATAAAGGCATCCGCATAGGAAGTATCAAGGCCTCGTTTAATAAGGGACATATTAAAATTCCCGCCGCAGTCATAGATGTTGAATACGAAACCGTCACGTGGCATCGAAGCCCCATCGCAGCCCTTTATATGCTCGCTGTATCCGTTTGCATTAAACTTGCCCATATAACTTATGAATATGGTATCTGCTGTAGGCGCTGTCAGGGAATTGTAAAAGTCAAAGCGCGATTTATAATCCTTATGTGCTGCCGCAGTATCAAGAAAATCCATTGTCGCATTTGCAATTGCCCTAAAGGCATCAGGATCCATCTTTCTCTTAAGTTCGCCTCTTAAGCGTTCACCTGTCTGCCTTATATTCTCACCGCAAAGCTCTGAAGGCTTAACATAGAGTGCAACATCCGATGTTGTATTCTTAAAGGTGTCCGGAATATTTAAGGCATCGCGGATATTTACCGGAATGTTTATCCTTATTGTTTTGGTATTATCGGGGTGAAGAGACTGGATTGCTTTTGCGGCCAGTAAGCCCATTGCAATTGAAGGCGATGCATTATTGCTCCTTGAATATTCCATAAGCCGGGAGCTTTGAAGGCGTATTACCTGAATAACATCCTTATCGCCGCTGTTTTCGGGCATATTAAGAAGGCTGAATAATTCTGTAGTTTCATTATCATCTTCTGCTGATTCTCCCGCATCAATACCTGGTTTATCAGTAAAGGCAGTATCAGCGCCCGGTTTATCAGTAATTCCCGTATCAGCGCCCGGTTTATCAGTAAAGGCGGCATAACGCTTTGCATAGGGCTCCATGGTAAGCGTTTCATATTCAGTGGCAGCCTTTGTCATGACTTGCTCCTGTGGATAGGCTTTTGAATCCTTTCCGCAGAAATAAAAATATACAATGCTCTCAAGGACCCTTTTGGCCGCAAGGCCGTCAAGAAGTCCGTGAAAAAATGAAAAGCCGATCACATTATCATAATAAATAACCGCGGCAAGCCTTCCTAATGCATCCCCCGTGCCAAGAGCAGGAAATCTGTTACCCGCACTTAGCAGTATTTCTTCATCTGCTGCAACATAATAAAAGTCACCCCTATCCTCTCTTACATTCCATGTAAGATAGGGATGAACAGTCTTAGTTTTTCTAAGTGCTTCCTTTAGGATACTCCCGCTTACCGTCTCATCGAGATATACCCTGTACTCAATTCCGGCAAGTACGGAATCATAATAAAAATACATCTCACCTGATTGTATCCTTACATCCAAATCAGCTACCATGCAATCTCCTTAAAATCACCTTTGATTTCATCCATAAGCGCATATATTGAATCAATATTTAAGTCAACGTACCTTCGCAGCTCATCATCTGATTCACCCCGCATATAAAGCGGCGCAAAAAATCTCATAAAGGAAGAAGCCTTTGTAAATATCCGGTCGTAATGCATAAGCTTATCCCTATCCGCACTTTTAAAATAAGCACCTAAGAATCTAAGCAGGAATTCATCAAGCGCTTCATCTGTAAGATTCATATACTGCCTGTACTCTTTGGGTATCGGTGTCCTGTAGGTACAGTAGGTTTGCATAAGGTCGAAGATGGGACTGCCTGTGCACATACCGTCAAGATCTATAAGATAGAACTTATCATTGCAAACCATTATATTATTCTCGTGAAAATCACCATGCAGAACGCAGCCGGAGCCCGGAATATTATGAACAAAGGAAACAAAATCATTAATCTGATCAGCCTTAAAAAATTCAGAAACAGTTCCAAGGATCCCGCCGAACATACTCTTAAGTGGCGGAAATACGCCGGTATCTGCCGCAAGAGCATGAACGCTCTTTAGAAGGCTTCCCATCTTTTCTGCGGCCTCGTACCTCTTATCAATATCACCGCCGATATACTTAACTAAAGATTCGCCCTCTAATAATTCAAATATGATTCCATGCTGACCTGCGCTTATTACCTGCTCATAAGGCTTTGCCGTAGTAACGCCGCCCAAATGCACGCTTTGCGCAATATTAAAAGCCGACGAAACCATTTCCTTACTCCAGGCCTTTTTATACAGTTTTAAGACCCTGCCCTCGTCATAACGATAGACACTGCCGCTTGCGCCCTGACCGATAAGTTCAAGCGCCTCTATCTCTTTTTTCTCTATACTTATCATATCCGATGCTTTCTGCCCGATGCTTTTATCCGATACTTTTTATCCGATGCTTTCTGTCCGATACTTTCTGTCCGATACTTTCTATCAGATGCCTTCTCCCGATGCTTTCTATCTGATACCCCGGTTACTTACCGCCTATTGCCAATGCATATTTTACGAATACTCCCTCGGGTAAATTCTTTACTACCTCAAGTGTTACATTCGTTCTGTAACGATATAAACCGGCATTGTTTGTAATAATAACTTCATATACACCGCCCTCTTTAAGCTCATCACTTACCACACACTTATTCGCAGGATCCTTATCCGGCAGGAATTCCATAAATGTTATATTGTCAAGCAGCATATAAACATCCGTATCAAGGCCCGTTGACTTGGCAATTACACCCTCGGAGGTTGTAATATAACCGTTATCAACGGGGACAGAGCCTGTATATTTCTTCATTTCAACAGTCGAAAAGGCATAAAAGCCAGTACCTGAAGCCACAATGACTTCAAGATGAGGCCATATCTTCTTTGCGATATCATCAAAGCCCTCGCGGCATATCTGGGCTATTTCCATGGCGCGTTCCGGATTGGGAGATAGCTGTGCTGAAAGGGCCTCACAGGCAGTTTCCGATAATCCCGATGCTTTTGAAACAGTCCCGATAAAGATATCCTGCACCAGCTGACTCCAGTTATCCTCTAAACAGTGCATTGCATTAAGCACATTTTCCGTAAAGGGAGCAACTATCTGGGTAACACCCTTATCGGCCAAGGCAAATAAAAGTCCCGCATAGGTTAAATCTGCCTTTTCATCAGAATATACCAAAAGCTCCGGACTTGTAATCGTACCGTACTTAATCTCCCTTTTATGGGAATTGAATATGTCGGAATTATTAAGGCCTCTTAGCCATGCACAGTTAAGATCCTCAAAGCGGCTGCCGTCATTATTTATCTCAGTCTTTGCAAGCTTTGCCGTAAAGAGTGAATAAGTACTGCCTTCTGCCTTGTTGATGCAGTTTAAATAATTGCTTCTTACAAAGCCGATCATACCGTCAGAAAGGGGAATATAATGATTTTCTCCTCTTCTGCCGTGGACTGCCGAATAGGTGTTTATCTTATTCTGTGTAATGATTTTCTCATCACCAACCTTAGTCATTATGTCGACGATGGGTTTTAATACGGAATAATCCATAAGCGGCAGGGCTTTTTGATAATCCTCTATGGACTTTATATCGGAAAAATGATATCTTCTGCCGATTTCGCATTCGGAATTTACCGATAATATAGGAGCAAGCACGGTTGCAAAATGATCCTTCTTCTCGGCAATCTGCCCCAGTATTACGGAATTTACGAAATCCATAGTCTGGACTGAACTTTCCCTGGTATATATCTTGCCGTCATCAACAAGCTTTGGAAGCTTTGTAATGTAGGGGCCAAGCTTATCATAGACATATTTACGGTCCTCTTTAGTAATGTCTGTTGATATTACTAAAGACATTGCCATAAGGCTGCCTACTCCCCAGCCCACATAATAAAGATCAACGCCTGCATCAATTGCGGCATCGAGTATATCGGTGCAGTTATCGGCAAGATCCCTTATGCTCTTTGAAGTATGAGCGGCATTTACCGTATTCTGGGCAAGCGAGCCGTGATTCATAAAGTATCTGTAGCCTATAAGATGCGGAAGAAGCAGTACCTTCTCGGCATATTTATAGCAGTTAAGATTAAAAAGACCATCCTCGCCTATGGTAACAGCCTTATTAAATCTTATATTGTGTTCATTTAAGAAATCGAGCCGTATCATCTTAGACCATACTGTCGCATTGCCGCCGTATAGAAGCATTCCGCGGCGCTTATCGTTTTTATCCAGCACATAGCACTCATCAAGCTGCTCATAGGGTGCTCTTGCATCCATAAACTTTACGACTGTTCTGTCTTCTGCTTCCATTTCAGCCCGAAAGCTTGCCATTTCGGCTTTATTTTCTTCTAAGAAGGTATATGCATCCTTAAGGGCGTTTAAGTTAAAGCTGTCGTCAGAATCCATAAATGCAGCATATTTGCCTGTCGCATTGTCAAGACAGTAATTTCGCGGCACGGAAGGAGTACGCTCTTTGGAATTAAGCTTTAATACCTTTATGTTATCGTAATCCTTTGTAAGTTCTACTGTATCCTCGTAATTAGATTCTTCCGAATTATGGACTGTAATTACCCACTCAATGTTCTCAAAGCCTATTGTCTGGTTAAGAAGCGAATCCATACCCTTCTTAAGCAGTTCTATTTTTGTATTGTGGCTCGGCGTAATAACCGATACCATATATGACTTATTGCTCATTGCGCTCTCCCTTCTGTATTTTGGTCCATTTGCGCTGCATAAGTTTGACTGCGATTAAGCCTTCTTAATATCGATCATTTTGGTAAATCCCGTGACATCAAAAATATCATAAAGTGCATCCGAAACGTTAATGATCGAAAAATCATCTATGGCATCCTTAATGCTAAAGACGCCCCTTAAACCGGCACTTGATAAGTACTCAAGCTCTGCGGCATCCATTAGAACGGAAGTAATTGTTTTACCTTCCATTGCATCAAAAAAACCTTTTTCGAATTCACCTGCGTTTGCGGAATCGATTTTCCCACTTGCCTTAATGATCATCCTGCCGTCTGCAGCATCAAAGCTGAAATTATCCATTATGCATCCTCCGTTTTTATTGTTTATTCCAAATACCTATGCTCTTTTCATTATTCAGTAGTCTATTATTCAGTGGTCTCTTGTTCAGTGGTCTCTTTTTAATACCACCACGGTAATATCGTCAAACTGCTCCGTATTCTTCTGAAAATCCTCAGCAAGATCAAGCACTAAGCTGCCGTAATCAGCTGCATGCGTTCCCTTGTTATCATGAGATAAGGAATATTCATTAAGCGCATTTATTAAGCCATCCATCCCGAGCATCCTGCCCGTCTCATCAGTAGCCTCAGGCACACCGTCCGAATAAATTATAATACAATCGCCCTTAGCAAGTCTTGTATCATATTGTGAATATTTAATGTTTTTGACCATTCCCATCACAAAATCATGTTTATCTTCCACGCGGAAGGCTTTTTTATCACGTATTATTATGGGGTACTCATGTCCGGCGTTTGCCATGGTGATAATGCCGGTTGATATTTCATATATTCCCACCCAGGCCGTTATCATCATCTTCATGGACTTATATTCATAAAGCTTATTGTTGACATTCTCCAAAATTGCCGCCGGAGAATCATAAAGGCTGCAGGCATTTTCAAAAATAACCTTGCTTATCATCATATAAAGCGCGGCCGGAACACCTTTTCCGGATACATCACCGGCAATAATGCACAAATGGTCCTCATCAAGAAGCACGGAATCATAAAGATCCCCTCCGATCTCTTTGGCAGGATGCATCGCTGCAAAAAATTCTATCCCAAGCTCCTTTGGAAAATCACCCGCATTCTTCTTAAGGATACTCTGCTGGATAGCCGAAGCCAAAGACATTTCCGTAGCAAGCTTAGCCTCCTTTGCAGCTGTATTGGCGGTTTCTTTGATGTAATAGTCAAGTTCACGGCCTAATAAAAGCAGATTATTGCTTAATGAAGTTATTTCATTATCAGAAGAAATCCGCGGCAGGTTCTTAGAGAGTTCCTCAGGATCCTTTGATTTTACAAATTCAACAACAGCCGCATCGGATTCCATTATCGGAACCAGCAGTTTATTGCGAAGGGATATATATATGCCAAAATATATGAGCAGCATTATCAGTGCCATGGCTGCAATTACCGTCCAGGTATCCTCAATAACACTCTCTATTACACCGCTTACATCAAAGACGATAGCTGCGATGGCAATTATTTTATCGCCCTGCTTAAGAGGCCTAAACAGAATGCGGTTTTCCACATCCCCCTCGCCCGGTATGGCAGCAAGCGCATATTCCTCATCACCGCGATACATCTCTTCAAGCAAATAATAAGTACTCTCTGTAAATACGGCATCTTCTCCCAGAAAATCGGAACTTATGGTTTTATCCTCTTCTCCGACCGTATCAAGAACCCATTTTGCAGGAAAAATATATGTCCAGTTTCTTTTATTTTCATCCGTTTTTTCTGATGGAATAAGAATGCAGCAGGACTTTGCTCCGATGTCTTCCTTTATCAGCGCAAATTCATTCGCATACAGGCAATGGTAATAATGAGCCATTGCAAGCTGCTCTGCTTCACTAATGCTGTCAAAGAGCGCAAAATTTTCCGCAGCATTCCTCCCCTTATATTTAAAGAGATATTGATTGCTTCCCTCCGCAATATTACCAGTATCATCCGGGCCTGTATGATCAGCAGGTTCAATAATCATGTCCTTATTCACGATTTCCGCATTATCAATCCAAAGGGTAAATACAGCTTCTGCATTATCTGCCAAAGCATCGGATAATCCCCCCGCAAGTTCCATCATGCTTCCGGAGTCTTTTATTTTCTCGTCAATGTATATATCCGTTATGCTGTGCTCAAAAAACGTGATCACGGTAAGTACGAGAATAAGGCCTATTATTATCCCATAGCCCCTGACACACCTTAATATGACGCTGTTTCGCGTTTTTATCCTATTCTCCCTTAACGTTTCTCTTATCATTTAATATCTCGCCGATTGCAAAAAGCGCTGTATTAATCTCATCCTGTGTATTTGACTCACCAAAGGAAAACCGAATGGTCCCCGTTGGATACGTGCCGATAGTACGATGTGCCAAAGGCGCGCAGTGAAGCCCGGCTCTTACCTTAATATGATACCTATTATCAAGTAAATACGCAAGAGAAGCAAGATCGGTATCAAGCGTCTCAAAGGACACCAGGGCGCAGCGGTTTTTCGTATCACGCTTCCCGCAGATTCTTATAAGTCCGTCCTCCTCGTAAGCCTTAAGACCATCAATAAAGGTCTGCGTTAAGATTCTCTCATGACTTATATATGCGTCAAAATCACGGGATCGTATGTAGCGAACTCCCTCTAAAAGCCCCATAAAACCCGGTAGATTAAGCGTCCCCGCTTCAAAGCGATCCGGAAGGATATCAGGCATTGTAAGAATATCGGAAAAGCTTCCCGTACCGCCTAGAATAAGCGGTTTTATCTTCCACGCAAGTTCCTGCTTTATGATAAAGCCGCCGGTCCCCTGCGGCCCCAAAAGTCCTTTATGGCCTGAAAAGCATAAAATATCAATATTAAGTTCATTGATATTGATGGGATATTCGCCTGCTGCCTGGGCACTGTCAACGATAAATATTATATCATTTTGGCGGCATATATTTCCAAGACGCTTAAGCGGCAGATGAGTCCCTGTCACGTTGCTTGCGGCAGTTACGGCCATTGCCTTAACCCCCGGTGCAATAAGGGCTTTAATTTCTTCATCCGAGAGGTTTAATTCGCCTTTTTCATCGCACTGCATAATGCTGACACTTGTGCCCTTTTTCTTAAGCTCCTCGGCAACTCTTGCAACCGCATTATGCTCCATGGAAGATATTATGAGCCCATCCCCCTCACCAAGCAGTCCCTTAAGGACCATGTTAAGGCTGTAGGTGATTCCCGGTGTCAAAATCACACAGGACGGATCATCCGCACCAAAAAGCGCTGCAATTTCCTCCCTTAGGTTAATAAGGCTCTCCTCTGCCTCATAGGCTTCGTCATAGCCTCCCCTGCCTATATTGGCACCGTTATTGAGCATATAGTTTTGTACGGCTTTAGCAACTGCTGCAGGCTTTGGAAAAGATGTGGCCGCATGATCTAAATAAATCGACATATTCTTCCTCATAATTTTTCAGCTTAGTTCTTTTTGGTATTCTTTAACTTAGTTCTTTTTGGTATTCTTTAACTTAGTTCTTTTTTGGTTTCACACTGTTTGGCTTCGTTAAATTATGGTATAATCATCGTGCTCTTAACAATGGATACGGATGGGTGCCGGTGTGCCCCGCGGTCTTCAAAACCGTTGCCGGAAGCTAATTACTTCCCAGGTGGGTTCGATTCCCACACGTATCCGCCAACAATTATCCCCCGTATTTTGTTACTCAAGCAGAATATGGGGGTTTTTAGCATCAAGGGGCTCTCTTACCTCTCCGATGATCGCAGCTTCTATTTTATTAGCCCGCATCTTATCAAGACATTTTATTGCTTCATTTTCAGGAAGGCTTATAAGAAGTCCGCCGTTTGTCTGCGGATCATAAAGTATATCCATAAGGGCCCTGTCTTCTTTCGCTGCGGCTGTGATTTTCCCCGCAGTATATTCCCTGTTCTTATAGGCACCCTCCGGAATAAGACCCATTTTTGCAAAATCATAGGCCTCCTTATGATAAGGAATGGCACTTACAAAAAGAGCTATGTCATTTTTACTGCCTGCTGCCATCTCGCAGCAGTGCCCTAAAAGAGAAAAACCCGTTACGTCAGTGCAGGCATTTACCAAATAACCGGTCATGATATCCCCTGCATACTTATTAAGGGCAGTAAGCTGGTTATATACCCGTCTTTTCAGTTCATCATCTGCAAGATCGGCCTTTATTGCCGTTGTAAGAATACCTGTTCCTAAGGGTTTGGTAAGAATGAGCTTATCACCTGCTTTTGCCCCGTCATTTTTAAGGAGCCTTTTAGGATCCGCAAAGCCCGATACAGACAGGCCGTACAATAGCTCCTTTGTATGTATGCTGTGTCCGCCTGCAATAATGGCGCCCGCTTCATAAACCTTATCGTATCCGCCTCTTAATATTTCATGAACAGCCTCTTTGGGCATGTCTTTGGGTATGCCCAGTATATTAAGGGCAAGGCATGGCTTAGCGCCCATGGCGTAGACATCACTTAGGGCATTTGCTGCCGCAATCTGCCCATAGAGATAAGGATCGTCTGCAACCGGCGGGAAGAAATCCACCGTATTAACAAGAGCCGTGTCTTCGTTTATTAAATATACGCAGGCATCGTCACTTTTATCAAAGCCTACAAGAAGTCTCTCATCCTGCCCAACCTTAAGGCCGTCAAGCAGCCCCTTGAGTGTTTCGGCCCCGACCTTTGCGGCACATCCTGCGCACTCTGCAAGTTTTGTTAATTTCATTTCATTTTCCATAACTGCTCTATCTCATCTTTAATATTCTCATCAAGACTTTCGCAAAATTCGTTAAGCTCATTTTCATCTTCTATCCCGCTTATTTTACAGCACGTCCCGCAGCTTGAGCTTAAGAAGCGCGGAACCGGCATAAGGGCACTGTTTAAGCCTCTTTTTTTACATTCTTTATTAAAGCGCACCGCACCAAAATGCGAGAAAAAAGTATATATATAATCCATCAGCGTACCGCCTTCAGTGTGTATTCTGCGCCGTTTTTTAAAGCAGTGACCAAAAAGCCCTGATTTTCCAAAAATCTTGTTGCGTTTTCATAGGCAGCAGGATTATCAACCCTTACAAGATATTCATTTTCATCTGCTTTTATTGATTTTCTGACCATAAGGACAGGTTCGGGGCAGGATAAACCCCGTGCATCTATTTCCATCATTTTTTCATTCTCCTATTACTCTTATGATTTTTCTAACCCGGTCGGAGATTTAACACCAGCTGAGTTTTGTTTGTTATAACCACACCTGCCCTGTCACTTAGAGGCGGGGGCTTTCTTTGACTGAGCCGAATTAAGAAATGCTATAAGCGCGGTAAGGACGATACATATTATCACCGCTATCCTGCCGTTTTGCGTAGGGCCTTCTGCAGAAGATGCCAGCTTAAAATTATGGGAAATTGCAGCCCCTGCCATAAGACCTAAAACGGTAACGGCGCTGTCGGTATTGCCTTCACCGGAAAGTACAAGGTGCCTAAGCGGACAGCCGCCAAGAAGGACACAGCCAAAACCCGCAAGATACATTCCAAGAAAATTCCACAGCATATCGGTGTGCGCAATCGGCTCGTTATAAAGGCCCGGGTTAAAATATGCTGTTTGCGTAAATGCCGTCAGTACAAGATTCATGATAAAGCAGCCTGCAAATACTGCGGCAAAGCCCCAAAGCAGCTTTTTATCCCTAAATAGCATAAAATCCCTTATTCCGCCCACAAAGCACAGCCTGGTGCGCTGCGCAAGCACGCCTACGATAAGGCCTGCCGCAAGGGATACTGCAATTGATGCGTGCATTCCGCCCGGTCCTGCACCATCTTCTGTAAATGTCATAAACGAAGGCCTTACTGCTGCTATAATTAAAAGTGCTACTGCACATACCGGCAATATTCCGCCTTCAGCATAAGAAAGGCGGGTGTTTTTTTTAAGCGAATAGCCGCGGTTTAAAAAAAATATGCCTGTAAGAATTCCGGGGATAAAGCCCAAAAGGCCAAAAAGCGCATTTAAATCCCCTCCCGCAAGCCTTATCATCATCCTAAGCGGGCAGCCTAAAAACATAAGGCATCCGATCATCACCATGGCCCCAAGAGCAAACCTTGTCATGGGAGACGATCCGCCCTTTGGAGCAAATTCCTTATTAATTACTGCAGCAGCAAGAGCACCTGTTACGATACCTGTTATTTCAGGTCTTATATAGCGCACCGCCTCCGCATTATGTAAACCTATGCCCCCGGCCGTATCCCTTAGGAAGCAGGCAATGCAAAACCCCATGTTTTTAGGATTCCCCAAAAGAGTTAAAAGAGCGGAGATTATTCCAACGATAAAGCCTGTTAATATTATGTAAACCATTTCCTTTTTAGATTTTCCCATTGGCATATTTCCTTATATCTCCCTCTTTTAGGGTTATCTTCTTTAAGTCAAAATATTCAAGCAGGGATAGTGCCACCTTACGCGAACTCTTAAGCCTGTCCCTGTAATCGCCGAGCGTAAAGCCTTCTGTCATATGCATATCCATTTTAACAAGAAGCTCCAATGCCCTTTCATAAGCAGAGTCGCTTATGTAATAGCGCTCATCAAGCTTAATGAGCTTTTTCTCCTTAACAAGAGCTGCAAATACCGATTTAAAACGTTCACACCCGTAAAATATGAGTTTTAAATCATTATAGGCAGGCGGTGTAAGATACGCCTCATCATATATTTTAAGAAGCTTTTCCCTTATCTGCTCATCACCTTTAAGTATCTTAGCCTTAAAGTCATAAAGGCTTACTGCGCCGCCTGTTTCTTTAATAAGGCCGCAGGCTTTCCAGTAATTTAGAAGAGCTCCCGCCTCCTTATTCCTACCCCTGCCTAAAAGGTGCATTTTAGCCTCCCCGCTCTGCATCCCCATCCTGTCAGGGAAATTCCTGTTGTAATCTGCAATGATTCGCAAAAAGAAGCTGCGAAGACGCGCTTCATCCTCGCTTACAACAAAGAAACGCTCCTCAAGAAGGATAATGCTCTCCTCGTCACATAATTCTTTTAAAGGGCCCTTTAGCTGAATTTTCCTATTATCATCATAAGCAATGTAATCCTTAAATATCGGATTTGTGACCGTTAGAAAATCAGGATTATGCTCTCTTATTTTTACGTAAAGGCGTTCTTTTTGGGTGCCTTTTTCCTTTATCGCAAAATTTTCTCTCCACTTTGCAGAGCTCTTTTTTTTCTTGGCCGGGCAGGCATCTAAAATGATACCGCCTCCCATGGTAAATATCGGCGAGGGACACCTTATAATAAAGGGATCCATCTCGCGGACGGCTATTGGAGTATCAAACCGCAGCTGGGCATAGCCTTCCTGTCCTGCTCTTATTACCTGTCCATCTATAAGCGTCACGCTGCAGAGAGTCTCTAAACTTGCATAATGAAAAGAAATCCTTGCATGATTTTTTAAGGGAAGCGGTGCAGCCCCTGAAATGCTGAGCCTTACATCAAGCATATAGCTGTCCCTAAGGGAACCCTTCGCCGCCAAAATATCGCCCCTTTTAATCTCCTCTTTTTTGTAATCGGCTATATTTGCGGCACATCGCTGGCCGGGATAAGCGGCTTCGCAGTCAGCTCCATGGACCTGAAGATTACGCAGATGCGCCGCCCTTTGGCCCGGATAAAGGGCATATTCCCCGCCCTTTTTTAAAACCCCTGAGCGAAGAGAGCCTGTAACAACCGTTCCTATACCCTTTACCGTAAAGGAGCGGTCAAGAGGCATAAAAAGCGAATCATCCGCCTGCCTTTTGCTGCAAGCCTTAAGACGCCTTGCAAGTTCTCCTTTAAGCTCTTTAATCCCCTCTAATGTAAGTGAGGATACAGGATAAATCTCAGGAGGCAGAAAATCATATTCATAAAAAGTGCTCCGTATCTGATTTTGCGCCTCTTTAAGCTCCTGCGCATAATTCTCAGAATGTTCTCTTAAAATATCTGTTTTAGTAAGTGCAACGCAGACCTCTTTGATGCCAAGAAGTCTTAATATTTCAAGGTGTTCCTCAGTCTGCGGCATAATGCCCTCGTTTACGTCAATGACCATCAGGACAAGGTCCATTGCATAGATCCCGCAGAGCATGTTTTTTATAAATCTCTCATGCCCCGGAACATCAACTATCCCCACTCTCCCGACATCCGGCAGGTCGATATATGCAAAGCCTATATCAACGGTCATGCCTCTTTCTTTTTCTTCCTTAAGCCTGTCGGCATCAATTCCGGTAAGTGCCTTTATAAGAGATGTCTTGCCATGATCAACATGGCCTGCCGTACCGATTATATAATGTTCATTCATAAAAGTTTGTTATAGCCCCACCTGCCCTGTCACTTAGATGTGGGAAATTCCTCCGACTGAGTTTTCAATCTGCCTTCTTACATATCTTAAGGCGTTAATGACCTCATCAAATTCCTCTACGCCGACAGTTCTCATTGAGATTAAGAATTCATCATCTTTAATCCTGCCGATTATCGGCACTGCGGGATTTAATCGAAAGGCCCTTGATATTTCTTCGGCGCCCATCCTTTCAGACGATACGCCAAGACACAGCTCCGGCATTAAAATGCCCGGCCTCGAGCCGCCGCCTGTTTCCGTAACGGTTTCAACCTTTTCCAAGGTGACAATCATACCAGCGCCTGCTTCTTTGCGGCAGCACTCATTGAATTTCTCAATAAAAATATCCGCTTTCTTATCCATCTCATCAATCGTCATCCCCAAAAGTCTTGAAACAGGGCTCTCCTCTCCCCTGTAGAGTCTGTCCTTTAAAGTCTCGGAAAGTGCGGCAAGTGTCATCTTGTCAGGGCGGATGGTCCTGTTTAAATTATCGGCCTTTATTATGTCTATATATTTCTTCTTCCCGCATATGATACCCGCCTGGGGCCCGCCTAAAAGCTTATCCCCGGAAAAGCATATTACATCGGCCGAACTTTCAATATGTTCAAGGTCTCCTGAGCCTAAATCATAGATGATCGGAAGATTCTTCTTATCTGCCAGCGTGCGCAGCTCATCTATAGAAACCGTGCTCGTAAAGCCTTCCACAACGTAATTGCTGGTATGTACCTTAAGTATTGCTGCCGTGTCATCATCAATTGCATTCTCATAATCAGATAAATGCGTTCTGTTGGTACAGCCCGTTTCTTTAAGGGCTACCCCGCTTATCTCCATTATCGCAGGAATCCTGAAGGATCCGCCTATTTCCACCATTTCGCCTCTTGAAATAACCATATTCTTTTTATAGCCAAGAGAATGCAGAATAAGCATGACTGCAGCCGCATTGTTATTGACCACAAGTGCCGCCTCGGTCCCGGTAAGTTCTGTGATAAGCCCCTCTGCATGAGAATATCTCGATCCGCGCCTTCCGGTTTTTATGTCATACTCTAAGTCGGTATAGTTAACTGCCGCCTCATAGGCTGCCTTTGCTGCCCTTATTCCTATCGGCGCCCTGCCGAGATTTGTGTGCAGGGTTATCCCCGTTGCGTTTATGACTTTCCTAAGCCCTTGCTCTAAACGGGCATTATGCTGCGCTATTACAGATTCGATAAGTTCGGATTTAGGGGGAAACTCTGCAGCAGCGCCCCCAATTATTCCTTCCCTCAGTTCATCAATTACCACCCGGCAATAAGGCACAAAAAGGGAAGGCTCTGCCAAAGGGCAGTCCTCCCCAAAATTCATATTATAATATTCCAAACACTCTTCTGCGAGCTCGTCTACCCGCGGAAGGCTTCTTAATAATTCTTTGTTCATAACATCTCCCACCGATGGCACCGCCACCTGCATTCCGGATTAACAGTTACATTAAGGATTATTTATTTATCAAGGCAATATTCTGTGTGAAGCAGATGATGCGCCTTTTCGGAACCGGGCTCACCTAAGAACTCATCATAAATAAGCTTGATACTGGGATTCTCATGAGATTTACGAATGGGAAGATTTGCATCATGCTCATAAATGCATTTTCTTCTTGCATCGAAAACCTCGGGTGCATCGATATCCTCTAACAGCTTGGGCTGTCCGCCGCCTGATATACATCCCTGAGGGCATGCCATAACCTCGATGAACTGAACATCAAGGGTACCCTCCTTAACCTGATTCAGGACGTCTATCACATTTTTAAGACCGCATACAACACAAACCTTTAAGGTCAAATCATCAATCTGAACCTCGCCGAAGCGGACACCGTCCTTACCCCGGACAGCTTCTATCTCAACAGCAGGAATCTGCTTATCCGTGATAAGCTCATAACCGGTTCTTATGGCAGCTTCCATAACGCCGCCCGTTACGCCGAATATTGCGCCTGCGCCCGTATAGGCTCCCAGCATCAGCTCAAACTCGCGCTCTTTAAGGGAGGCAAAATCAATTCCCTTCTCGCGGATCATATAAGCCAGTTCTCTTGTTGTAAGGACTGAGTCAATGTCACGGTGGCCCGAATCCCACATCTCATCGCGATTGCTCTCGAATATCTTGGCGGTACAGGGCATAATGGAAACGGTATATACAGAACCCGTTGGTATGCCAAGCTTATCCGCTCCGTAGGTCTTCTCCACAGCGCCCTGCATCTGCTGAGGGCTCTTGCAGCTTGAGAGGTGGTCCTTAAGCTCCGGGAAGGAATTTTCCATAAAGCTTACCCATCCGGGACAGCAGGAGGTGATCATAGGAAGCACCCCTTCGCCCTTTGTCACGCGGTTAATAAGTTCCGTACCCTCTTCCATGATCGTAAGGTCAGCCGCAAAATTTGCATCATACACATGGTCAAAGCCCAGCTCATATAATGCTGCTGCCATCTTGCCCGATACATCAGTCCCCGCGGGAAGTCCGAATTCCTCACCCAAAGCAACCCTTACGGCAGGAGCTGCATGAACCGTACATACCTTGGCAGGGTTTGCGAGATTTTCTTTTATCTCGCGTATATGGCACACATTATGTGCTGCAAATAAAGGCTCCTTTACGGTCTCAGGAAGGCCGCGTTCTTCTCTTTTGGCATTGTAAACTTCCTCGCCATCTGCAAGGGATATACATGCCTTGCATTTCTGAACACACTGACCGCAGCGGATGCATCTGTCCTCAAGAATCGTCTGGGGCTTGCCATGCTCGCCTTCAATTGCATATGCAGGACATACCTTGGTACATTCCTGACAGCCTGTACATATATCTTTATCAATCTTAATTACATCCATTCTAGGCCTCACTTCCCGCTGTCTTAAGCATTGTCTCAAGGGCAGCTAAGTTCTTTTTCTTCTTGTCATCTTGGGGGTCCACTATAAACAGAGCCTCATTAGGGCAGGCTCTTACGCAGGCCGGGCCATTGGGATTATCAATACATAAATCACACTTATGAGCGGCAATTCTGCAGTCGTCTGAGCCATTCTGCCTAACCTCCTCACCGTTCTTATAAACCTTATAAAGTTCAATCGCACCGAAGGGGCAGGCCAGCATACAGTCTTTGCAGCCGATGCACTTATCTGTATCTATTATAACCTGACCGTCTATGCGGCTTATTGCTTCCTTGCTGCAGGCATTTAAGCAGGGAGCATCCTCACAGTGCTTGCACTGGATGGGAGCCGAAACCTCGCAGGAAAGCTTTGTCACAAAAAGTCTCGGGTTAACAGGTACTGATACCGTACCCACGCTCACACCGACACCGTTGCCTGCATTATGTTCCTTAAAGCAGGCCATTTCACAGGCTCTGCAGCCTGAGCATTTCGATATATCACATGTTACATATTTACCAAATTGCATAATAGAATCCTCTCGATTAATACAATGCCATAATGTTTTCTTTGCCACAATTCGCTTCGCCCATGAGCAGGATAGAAAATCTTTGATTTCGTAATCGAACTTATGCCTTGCGCCAAAGCTGCTTCTGTCTCTTAAGTTCCGCCTTCTCCTTAACTTCATCGGTATCAACGACCGAAAGCGCACAGGTGGGGCATACTCTTACGCAGGCAGGTCCGCCCTCTACGCCTTTGCAAAGATCGCATTTATTGGCTATAAGCTCATTGCCTTTAGCATCCGGCGCATCCCTTTTAACCATATCTATGGCGCCAAAGGGACATGCCTTCTCGCAGTCTCCGCAGCCGTCGCACTTACCTGCATCAATAAGTACCCTGTCTTCATCATGATATATTGCACCCTTAGTGCAGACCGTCATACATTCGGGGTTCTCACAATGCCTGCACTGATATGGAACCGTTATATCATAGGATTTGATCATGTGGAGCTTGGGGTTAAAATTAATGCTGTCCGGCTGAATCTCGAATAAATTCTTATCCGTATGTGCTTCCACACAGGCGATAAGGCATGTGCGGCATCCCATACACAGATCGGGGTTGCCTCTGACACACTTATTCACAAACATCACACCCCTTTCTGTTATGGATATCAGGCGGCGGGGTACCCAGTACCTTCTGCTCGCCCACACACTTAATACCCATGGTTTCACGCAGTTTGCGATATTCCGTAACAAGATATTCCTCTGCCCATTTCTGATCATTCATCTTCTCAATGCGGCAGCTGCAATACTTGTACTCCGGCGTGCGGCTTATGGGATCTAAGTTCTTGCCTATAGTAAGCTCGTTGCAGGCACCTATCCACCACTGATAGGTCATATAGGTGGCTCCCGGCATTACACGTTCCGTCGGCAGACATCTTGTTATGCAAAAGCCCCTCTTATTAACAACCTTAACAAGCTCACCCTGCTTAATATCAAGGCGTTCACAATCCTTGGGATTCATCTGTATCCATCCCGGCTCATCCTCTAAGGAAGCAAGAAGACGGCAGTTGCCTGTCATCGTTCTTACGGAATAATGGCCTACCTCTCTTACAGTTGAAAAGGTGAACGGATATTCCTCACTCTCAAGTTCATAGGGTGCTCTCCAGTCTGCAGCCCAGAATCTGCCGCGTCCGTCGATAGATTCAAAAATTCCGCCCTTATGGAGATAATGAGTGCCTTTGGCTGCGTCATTGCGGCTGCGGCAGGGCCACTGTACACAGCCGTACTTTTCCATCTTCTCATAGGTCGCACCCTGAAAATCAGGAGTAAGCATCAATACTTCTTCCCATATTTCCTTGGAATCCGCATATTTCATCGGGTAACCCATTGCCGTTGATACCCGGCATATTATCTCCCAGTCATCAAGAACACCTTCTATGGGTTCTATCACCTTACGAACTCTCTGGAAGCCTCTGTCACAGCTTGAATATACGCCATCGTATTCTCCCCATGCGGTACTCGGTAAAATAGCATCCGCAAACTGGCAGGTCTTATTCATATAAATATCCTGCACAACGACAAAATCAAGCTTTTCCAAGGTTTCTCTTATCTCGGCAAGATCGGGATCTGACTGCGCCGGATCTTCACCGAATATATAATATGCATGCAGCTGCTTGGCAGGATCCTTCTCTTCAAGGACCCTTTCGGGAACACGGCTTAAGTGGATGCCCGGCTTATCGGAAAGCTTGCATTCCCACAGGGTTTCAAACCTCTCATGGGTCTTCTGCCATTCAACATTCTGATAGCCCGAGAAGGATACGGGTAATGCGCCCATATCACAGGCACCCTGCACATTATTCTGACCTCTTACAGGTCCTACGCCGGAGGAGGGTTTGCCGACATTGCCGGTCATAAGCGCTAAGTTTGCTAAGCCCCGCACAACATCAACTGCCTGTCCGAACTGGCACACTCCCATGCCGTAGAGAATCATCGCAGAGCCTGCCGAAGCGTACATCCTTGCAGCCTTGCGGATATCCTCGGCAGGTACTCCCGTAATCTCCTCTGCATACTCGGGAGTATATTTAATAATGGTCTTAATGATGTCATTAAAACCAACCGTATGTTTACTTATGAATTCTTCATCACACAGATTCTCTGTATAGATAACATTGGCAAGGGCATTTACAAGAGCAAGATTTGTTCCGCCCTTAAGCTGCAGATGAATATCTGAAATACGAGCCGCCTCAATGCGTCTCGGATCTGCGACTATCAGCTTAGCGCCACGCTGCTTGGCCATTATTATCTGTCTGTGTACGATAGGATGCGAATCCGCACCGTTATATCCGAAATCGAATATAAGCTCTGCGTCCGCGATCTCATCTACGCCCATCGTCATCGCTCCGGACCCGAAAGAGTACAGTAGTCCCGCTACCGAAGGAGCATGTCATATACGGGCGCAATGATCGACATTATTGGTGCCGACACATGCGCGGGCGAATTTCTGCATTATAAAGTTACTTTCATTCGAGGCTCTTGCGCACCCCGTCATCATGATTGCATCGGGGCCCCACTTCTCTTTAATCCTCGTAAGATTACGAGCCACAAAGGTAATGGCCTCATCCCATTCCACCTCTTCAAGTGGACTCTTTCTGCCATGCCGGCGAATCATGGGCTTGCGAAGTCTCTTCGTAAGGATCTGAGGATCATTGATATAATCCCATCCGTACCTGCCCTTAAGGCACAACGTGCCCTGATTCGTACGACCGTCCGCAGGCTCCGCCTTGATTATCTTATTAGCGTCCGTATCTACCGTAAAATTAATCTGGCAGCCGGCTCCGCAATAAGCACAGGTGGTTTTTACCTGTTTCATTGCCATGCTGTTTATCACCTCATTTTATTAAGTACTGCCGCAAAAAGCGGCCTTCTATGATGTATAAATATGTTACCATATTGCAAATTTTAATACAATAATCAACCTTGACTTCGCTCCCAGAAGCAACAATTTTTCACGTTTTGGCGGTTTTGGTTGCTTTTGAATCTTTTGATTACTTGCGATAAACAACAATTTTTCACGTTTTGGCGGTTTTGGTTGCTTTTGAACCTCTGGGCCAGCCTCGATAAGCAAGTTTCCATTTGGAGCAGTACCCACCGAGGTCCTTCACGAGGTGTTGGTACTGCCCATGCGATAGGTCTCGGACGAGGTATTTCACGAGTCCGTTAAGACCGAACCGCTTGGTCAAGTGTTTTCATGATAAAAAATGGTAAAATTGCATTAAAATGTTTTCCAACAACTCTTTTTCAAGAAATCTCTGATTACACCGATTTCTTCACCTTCATAAAATGCTATCAGTTTTTTCTTAAATTCCGGCACATGTTTTTCAGGAATCACGAGAAATCCCTGTCCGTGAGCTATCAAATAGTGATTGGCAAATATAACAGATGCCCTCTTATTTCCATCAAGAAAAACCTGTGTTTTCATACTGTACATACACAATTCAATGGCAGTATCTATCGCTTCTCCACCTGAATTAAGAATTCCATCAATATTTTCTTTTACAATAGCCTCAATAGGAAGTGGCGGTATATAACTGCATCCTCCTATTGTGACCGGAACGCCGCGGATTCTCCCACCATCGGCAAAGAACCCCTCATTTACCAGTTTTGCAATGTGACAAAGTAAATAATAATCTGTTCTCGCCTGTATTACATCGGAATCAAGTATGAACTCCCAGGCATGCTTAAGATTCAGTATCTTCTGAATATCTGTGGCCGTCATTCCATTCACAGTTCCGTTATTGATAATATCCTCCGTTTGCGGGAAGGAAGTTGCAACACCCTCCAAAACGGCCTGGTCATATATGTTTTCTTTCATATTTGCCCGTGCAAAATCTAAATTTTGTATCACACGAGATTCAAGTTCGGCAGAAACATATCCAAGTTCTGCAAGCTGTTTGTCAATTTTTCTTATACTCTTTTTAAGTTCACGAAGTTCCTTTGAATTACGAAGCAGAAGCTGATATAAATCGTCTGAATATACATCCACATATGTAGATGTGAGTCTGCTTCCTATTCTCTTGCGAATATACAGGTATTTCCCACTGGCATTTTCTTTGATTTCCGGTGAACCATCATATGGTATCAGTTTTGCCCGCGCCTGATAATCTGCTTTATCCTGTAGTAATTTTTGAATTCTTTCAAAATCAGTCATTATTTAGCTCCTTTAGGGAATTTTCTTGATATTATTCTATCAAAAAGTTCCCTAAAATTCAATGTAAAATAGGGAACTTTTCGAAGATATTTATCTCGAAAAGTTCCCTACCACTGTACCAATCAATAAAAGAAAATCATATCAGAGAAATGTATATCAACAAGATAAACACGCTTTGGCAGTTTATTCATCACGCATAGTCTGTTTTGGGGTATAATCTGATTATGAGACTGTCTGATTACGGGACCATCTGATTACGATAACAAGTGTAAGCAGGAAATCTGCGGAAGGGAAGCTATAACCATGTATATTCTTAATGACGATATTGCCTTGCATTCATATGCTAATCTGCTGTTTTGCTACACAAGGCTGGGAAATGAAAGGCCCGTACGGCTTACTACAGATGAATTTATAACATTAAAAAAATGTGACGGACAAACCGACATCGAATATGATGAGGTTTTAAAAAAATTAATTGACGATAAGGTTATTCGCCCCGTAAAGGATTCTGATGACAGACTGAAAAAATGGCAGGAGCACCGTATATCGGATAATCCTTTTACACCCTGCATGACTTTGGCAATAACAGAGAAATGTAATTTTAACTGCATGCATTGCTTTAATGCTGTTGACAGCGGCATTCCGTCAAATCATCTTAGCTACGATCAGATTACTTATATCATTGATGAGGCTTATAATGCCGGCATTTTGCAATTTAAAATCACCGGCGGTGAGCCGCTTGTCCATCCGGAATTCACTAAAATAGTAAATTACATATATGATAATGGTATGTGGATATATATGTTAAACACTAACGGCTATTTGCTTGATGCGGATATGCTTGATATGTTAAGGCGGCTTCCGGTTATTCCTCAAATAAATATTTCCTATGACGGCATCGGTTTTCATGATAAAATGCGCGGAGTTACCGGTGCACAATCGCGTACTCTTGCAGCCATAAAATCATGCGTGGATGCAGATGTCCCCCTGCAGGTAACATTAAATATCAATAAGCTCAATGAAGATGTTATTCTTCCGTCACTTATTATGCTGGATGAAATGGGTGTCAGCAGTGCTCGGGTAATAAGGACAACCGAGGCACCGCGTTGGAAAGAAAAATCCGGTGCAGCGCTTATGAGCTGGAGGGATTATTATGAAAAATCACTTGCTATTACCGAAGGATATATGGCAGAAGATCATTTTATTTTTTCTTTTTTCGAGTATAGAGGCCGGGTGCGTTCTGAAGTGCCTCCCATCCCGGGCATGTTCCTGCGCTGATGGCCTCTAAGTCTTCCTCTGTGAGTTCATTGCCATACTCATTGAGCATTTTGTCGAGTTCTTCTTTGCTTTTTGCGGTTTTGAGTTTCTCTTTTAATTCTTCAGTCATAAGTTAATACCTCCTTAGTGTCGTTTGCTGATTTTCATTAAAAGTACTTCAATAGCCATCTGCGCATCTTGCGCAGATTTCATCATATACTGCCTTAGCTGCAGCCATCTTATATTCAAGGCGGCTTTCTTTAGGCGGAATGCTTATGTGATAAGATGTTGTTTCTCCCTGATAGATAATTGCAAAATAGACCTCTCCCGGAACTGAATTCTTAGGATTTTTCGGATCAATATTGCCCATTGTACCGGTTAAGCCGATTCCTATATCGGCATCAAGTTTATCAGCGGCCGCACGCGCCATTGCAGAAGCAGTCTCAGCAGAATAAACCGAATATTTATCTATGATTTCTTTGGGAACCCCCTGCAGGATTTTGGCCTCATTGCTGTAGGTAATAAAGGCACCCTTCATTATTGCGGAAGCGCCCTCGGTATCAGTGATTAAAGAAGCTATTAAACCTGCCGTTGCGCTTTCCATTGTTGTTATTGTCAGGTTCCGCTCAATAAGAAACCGTGTTAAATTTTCGTAATCCTTCCGGATACTCTCAATGATGTCGTCATTCATCGTCTCTTGCAACTTATTAATGCTTTCTTCAGTGATTTTACAACTGCCGCATCTTGTAAAATGAATCATCTTACCGATACAATGTTATATACGATGCCTGCTTGAAAAAGTATTATTTCAATTCTTAAAATCCCGCGAATAGGTTATATCGCTGCAGGCAAAGCACAAAAGCGTCCCCACAATCGCCGTAACAACTATATCGTAAAGGGCGCTCGCAACTCCCTGCGTGAATGCTCTGACCGCAGGTTCACCATATATATAAACGTCGCATAGCGGCGCTGCAAACGCAAAGGCCAAAATATAGGAAAATGCCTGAACAAGATTAAAACGGATGATATCCTTAACCGTGAATTCGCCCTCCGTTATCTTAAGCTTTCTGCATCCAAGGCCTATCAGCAGGCCGCTTATTCCCGAAGCTGCAATCCAGTTCCACCAGATATCGTATTCAGTACCGAGCGCTACAAAAAAATGGCCCAAAAGTCCTGTCAGCAAGCCGCTAAGGGGTCCGAAGGCAGCCGCGGAAAATCCCAAAACCCCATACTGCATTGCAATGTCCGTATTTATAATGCCGCTTGGTATAAGCACCAGCCTTCCTAAAAGAACAAATAATGCTGTTGCAGCAAGTGTGGCAATTATCTTTCTTATCCCGGTATTCTTCATCATAGGTAAAATCACTTTCCGTATTATTGCAACATATTCATATTGAATTATAACACATGCTAAATACTGTTGAGTATATGTTTTGGTACATCAAACAGACAAACGCGCAGTCTTTTGGCTGTTTGCCGTAAACGAAAGATTCCCATTTTTGCAAAAGAAGAATATAATAAACAAGTAATTAATATGTGCAGAATATAATGCGCGGGTACTCAAAAAGAGAAAAGGATTTTATTTATGAATATTACGGCAAACGACAATAGCAGAAGTTTTACTGCAAATAGTGACAGCATAAATCTTACCGCTGCTTATAATGATGGAAATTTCATCATAAAGGGCGATATATGCTATTCAAAAACAAAAACTGAATTGTCTTACCAAAAGGATGGCTACTTAATATGCAGCGAAGGCATCTCGCAGGGAGTGTTTAAAGAAATCCCCGAAGAATTTCGTGATTTTCCCGTTAGGGATTATTCGGGGATGCTCATTATTCCCGGAATGACAGATCTTCATATTCATGCGCCCCAGTATGCCTTCAGGGGTCTGGGCATGGACTTAGAGCTTCTCGACTGGCTCAAAACCTACACTTTCCCGGAAGAAGCCAAATATTCAGACAAAGATTATGCGCGGAAGGCTTATGCCATCTTCACATCGAGCCTTAGAAAAAGTGCTACCACGCGGGCAGCTATATTTGCGACAGTCCACATAGACTCTACAATCATGCTCATGGACATGTTAGAAGCCTCAGGGCTTGTAACGTATGTTGGCAAAATCAATATGGACAGGGATGCTCCGGATAATCTTCGTGAGGCAAGTGCCGAAAGCTCGGCCTTTGATACCTTTGGCTGGTTAAATAAGATAAATGGGCAATATAAAAACACCATGCCAATACTGACTCCGAGATTTCTGCCAAGCTGCTCGGATTATCTTCTTAATGAACTGCATGAAATCCAGCTCGCTTATGAGCTGCCGGTCCAGTCCCATCTTTCAGAAAACCCCGGGGAAGTTGAGCTTGTGCACAAATTATTCCCGAAGGCTGCCTTTTACGGCGCAGGCTATGATTACTACGGATTATTTGGCGGCGATGTTAAGACTGTTATGGCCCATTGCATCTACAGCACTCCCGAAGAAATTGAACTCATTAAACAAAACGGTGTATATGTTGCCCACTGTCCCGCTTCTAATATGAATCTGTCTTCAGGCATTGCGCCAATAAGAAAATATATGGATTTGGGAATCAGAGTAGGCCTTGGCAGTGATGTTGCCGGCGGAGAATCAGAATCCATCTTCAGGGCAATATCCGACTGTGTGCAGGTATCAAAGCTTTATTGGAGACTTGTTGATAATAATTGCCCTCCGCTTACCTTTGAAGAAGCCTTCTATTTAGCAACAGTCGGCGGCGGAGAGTTTTTCGGAAAGGTCGGAAGCTTTGAGGCCGGATACGAGTTTGATGCCCTTGTCATTGATGATTCCGATCTGTGCATGGACAATAGCCTTGATATCCCGCAGCGTATACAGCGTGATGTGTACTTAGAAGCCGACAGAAATTACTTGCGCGCAAAATTTGTCCGCGGCAGCGAAATCGCACTCGACTAGTTTTCCGATGCAGCAGATGGAAATTCAGGCAAGTTTTCGGTCCGGTTATTTGCAGAACGATGTACTATTGCAGCATCTCCCGCAGTATGCTTCCTACGTTAATTGTAAGCTCACCGTTATATATGTTGACACCAACTTCAAAATCCAGCGGATATATACACGGATATTCGTCTTTTTCGAAAAAGTACACGAGAACTTTATCCTTGAAAGGGTCTACGAGCCAATACTCCCTTACGCCCTTTTCCCTGTATTTTCTGAGCTTTATTGTATAGTCTCTTATGCCGCCCGCTTCAGAGATCACCTCGAGCACAAAATCAGGCGCATCAATGATTTTCTTAATATCATATTTATCCCTGCTGCATACAATAGTAAGGTCCGGAACCAGGTAATCACATTCGTCATCCTTAAATGTGACTGCAACATCCTGAAAAGGCTTGCAATCGCCCTTATTGTTAAGAATATATTCCATAAAGAGATACTGTATCCGTGCAACAATCCATTGATGGCTTGTTGTCGGCTCAGCCATATCATATATCACGCCGTCAATAAGTTCTGCCCGCACCTCTTCCGGCATTGCTTCCATATCTTCTACTCTATAGAGCCCCTGCGCCTTAATCTCATCAAGAAACGGAATAAACTTATCGGAAGGAAGCACCGCCTTATGCCCATTACTTATAGGTGCAAAATCATTCTCATACCTGCAGCCAAGTGTTGCGGCAAGTCTTGTTATGGTATCAAGCGAAGGATTGCCCTCTCCCCGCTCTATCCTGCTGACATCAGCCTGCGTCATCCCGGCCTTTTGTCCAAGTTCTTTTTGCGTAAGTCCGATTTTATCCCTCATGGTAAGCACAAGCTGGGCAAGCCTTATATGCGGGTCATCTATATCCACCATCTCAACAAGAATACCATCCGACCATATGACATCACCATCAAGACTGATATTGTAATCCCATTTTATATGAGTGCGCATATTATCCACTCTTCCGCCATTTCTTAACGCTTCATCCCCAAGAAGCTTAAATTCCGGAAAGGATTCATATAAATCTTCAAGCTTGTAGCGTTTCCTTGATCCATCGAAAAAGACAGTATCCATCGTAGCATCTTTGTTGAATTCAACCTTATATATCTTGTGGTCCATTTTCTCTCACCTCCGAATTTGCAGATATCAGGTATGCCGCCGGATAAGTGAAGCAACAAATCTTTGATTTGTGTAGCTGAACTTATGCATAGCAGGCTTTATCTCCGTCGGAGATTGGACCCCGACTGAGACAAAATTGACGCCTCTCCCTACGCTACGCTTAGAGGAAGTGGCCTTCTCCGACTGAGATAATATGTTTTAACATATAATATATATTATATTATAAATCATATTTTTTTATTTTGCAAGCTAATTGATATTCTTTCGCCGCGCGGGCCGCATGTCCGCAAGGACAATTTTCCATATGCGGCCCTGTGATCGAGTAGGAAGGGAGTTACGATACATAAAAAACCCCGGCAGCTATGTGCCGGGGCTCTTTATCTCTCATTTGCAAATATCTTTTAAGTGCGCATCCTTAAAGCATCGTCATATTGGGCTTTATTTAAAGTAACTTACCGTTTCATTAAGATTTACTGCCATCTCATTGGTGCTCTCGGAATTATCCGCAATACTCGTTATTGCCTGTGCAATCTGCGTAACCGATGCGGATACTTCCTCATTGGAGGCTGCATTTTCTTCGGATATTGCGCCAAGGTCACCTACGGATCTCATTATGGATTCCTTAGCTTCGTTAAGGTTTGAAACCTTATCGGAAATACTCTGGATCTCAGCCATTGAATTGCCGATCTCACGATTAAGTATCTCAAACTTCTCCCCTGTCTGGCTGATATAACTCTGCTCCTGGGAAATAATATCCGTTACCTGCTCGGCAAGATTCACACTCTTTGAGGACTGAGCCATAACTTCCCCGACTACCACTCTTATCTCTTCAGCTGAAGCATTTGACTGCTCGGAAAGAGTCTTAATCTCATCTGCAACTACCGCAAAGCCTCTGCCCGCTTCACCGGCACGTGCTGCTTCGATTGAAGCATTAAGTGCTAACAGATTGGTCTTATTGGCAATGGCGCCGATCATGTCAGCCGCGTCGCGGATCTTATTAACGGAATCATTGGTTGCATTTATCTGCTGGCTTATTGCAGATACTGCGCTTACTGATTTACCCGATGATTCAGATACTTTATTTATATAAGCGGATGCATCATCATTGGCATCCTTAATTGCCGATGACATATTAACAAGTCTGTCGGCATTATCGGCAATACTGTCAATAGATGAACCCATGTCTATAACCTGTTCATTAATGGTCTGAACACTCTCTGCCATGGAGGTTGCGCCCTGGGCTAAATCTTCCATTGCCTGCGATATCTGCATTGATCCGCTCTTTGAGTTTTCCGCAAGCTGGGCAACATTTTCCGCTCCGTCCTTAAGCGTTGCGCTTATGCTCTGTGTCTGGCCTATGGTCTTTTGCAGGACTCCCTGCAGCGTCTTTGTTGATTCGATAAGTTCCTTTGTCTCATACAATGTGGCCTTTGCATTAACGTCGGCACTTAAGTCACCTGCTGCCGTAGCCGTAAGACCGGCAACAACAGCCTCTAAGGAGGCAACAACCTTTCCGGTAAAGTAGATCGCAATCAGTATGAAAATCACAACAACAGCCGCCGCCATTGCGATGCCCTGCCACATTATCGTCTTGACATTGCCCATTACATCATCTTCATCAGCTGATATGACAAGGACAAAATCATTATGCTCCGAAACATAATAAGCGGCATACTTAACGGAACCGTTAAATACATATTCAACGACCTCAGGCTCTATCGTCTTGCCCGCTGCCATATCCGCACAAACACCCAATATGACACTATTGGTAACAGGCTGACCTACCTTCTCAGCAGTAGGATGATAGAGCATCGTGCCGCTTGCGTCAGCAACATAACAGTAGGAAGAATCAACATCCGTAACCTTAATGTCCTCACAGAAGGATGCCAAGTTATTGCTCGCAAGTGCAAATATAGCGCCTCTGTTCTTAACCTCACTGTCAAGACCTTCGCCCTTTGAAATGGCCATTGAATACATATAATTATGCATTACGGTCTTTATCTCGGTCTTGCTCCTGCTTATAAGGAAGGCTGTATTGATTATTGTTGCAACAAGAAGCGGAAGAAGTGCAAACAGCAGCAGCATCTTCTTAAAGTCAAACCTTAAGACTGCTCCTTTTTTGCTTTTTCTTTTTTCTTTAACTGTTTTAGATCCCATACACGTCACCTCATAAATAATTATTGTCTGTCATATTCTGCCTGCGTAAATGCTTAGATAGAGGATTCTCCGACTTAAGTTAAATCAGGCTGTCAACGCTTTCATTATAGCAGATTATCAGGCGCATTTAAAATTGTTTATGTATTTTATACAAAATATTTTATTTTTCTTTTGATTTTTCCGTGTTTTTTACTTCTCTTACTACGCTTTACGTAGAATACGGGATTTCCCCGACTGAGTTTGTTTTGTTATAACCCCCACCTGCGTTATCATGTAGAGGTGGGGGATTTCTCCGACTGAAATAAGGAGGCTTCGCCGTCCGGCACAAAAAGCCGTCTCTTGCGTTCTATCATCTCATCAATCTTCTCAATGTACATATTAACATCCTTAACATTATCGCATCGCTCGATCCGGCCATCCGAATACACCCTCTTTGACACCGTTCCTGCGCCTAAGGCCACGATAGACTGTACCTCTTCCATAATGAGGATATTATATAAACCGCAGCAGCTCTCTCTGGCATAGCCGACGTTCTCATAATTGCCCGCCATATTTTTCTGCCGGTAAAGATAATATGGCTTAAGAGAGAGCTTATGAGCCGTCTTCGCGCTCATTGCCATCATCTCTTGCGTATTGGTGCTTTCAATATCGGGATGCGCTAATAAAAATTCATGCATCCCGGCAGCTCTCTTTATTGCCATACTGTGTACGGTAAGGCTGTCGGGTGAAAGTTCTTCTATCTTATCAAGTGTATTGCGCAGCATCTCCTCGTTTTCGCCGGGCAGGCCTAAGATAATATCCATATTGATATTGCTAAAGCCGGCAGAGCGCGCCATATTAAAAGCCTCTTCAACATCCGAAACACTGTGGCGGCGTCCTATAAGATCAAGCGTTGCCTGATTCATTGTCTGTGGATTTACCGATATTCTTGTTACGTTATGATTTTTAAGCACCAAAAGCTTATCTAAGGTTATACTGTCCGGTCTTCCCGCTTCCACGGTAAATTCTCTTACCGCCTTTACGTCAAAATATTCCTCCGTCATCGTAAGTAAAAGGTCAAGTTCATCTGCTGATAGCGAAGTCGGAGTTCCTCCGCCTATGTAAATCGTATCAGGATTCTTCCCTTTAAATTGCTCATGCACGAAGGCAAGTTCTTTTTTTATGCACTTAAAATACTCATCAACACGCTTCTTATAAGAAGCTATGGGGTAGGAGGTAAAGGAGCAGTAAAGGCATCTTGTGGGGCAGAAAGGAATTCCTATGTACAGACTGTAGCCGTCTGCCTTATTACACACGTCCTTAAGAATGCTGTTCTCTCTTTTGGCAATATCCATTGACAATGTGATTTTCTCATCAGAGCATTTATAAATGTTCTTAAGATAATCCCGTATATACTCATCATCCCTGCCCTGATTCATTAAAGACATGGGAATCTTAGTGGGACGTATTCCGGTAAGGGTGCCCCAGGGAAGAGTTCTTCTATTAACAGAGCATAAAAGCTCATAAATTGCGATCTTTACGATATTCTTAAGCTCCGAGCGGGTAACGTTTTCGGCTCTTTTAACAATCTTTTCAATGCTTTTATCTGCTGCTTTGGCACCATCAAAAAAAACAGCGGTAATCTCACCGCTGTATAATAAGGTCTCGTCAGGAGAAGGAATATCCTCCGGCAGCGCCGTAACGCTTACCGCAGCCTCCCCGGGTTCATACGTGATGCGCACATCCTCCTCCGGATAAAAAGCCTTAAGGAGCGAATGCACATCATATTCAAATGTCTGACAATTAAGATATACTATCATAACTCTTCTTTCCGCAGCGGATTCTGCTGCCGGCGTCATTTGGCAAACGCCCGGTAGTAAAGCCCGCTACTTAACAAAAGGATTGTATTTTTTCTCTGTATCTATATCAGTCTCCTCGCCGTGCCCCGGATAAGCCTTAACATGCCCCGGCAGAGCATCGCATAAATTTCTAACGCTCGTTATAATGGCACTTGTGTCACCTGTCGGAAGATCTGTACGGCCTACAGAACCGGCAAAGAGAGTATCTCCCGTTATCACCACATCATCCCTGTAGAAATAATAGCAGCAGCTTCCGGCAGTATGCCCAGGAGTTGACATAACTTTGCAAGGATGGCCTGATACAATCTCAACCTCCTCGCCATCGTTAAGCAGCACATCTGCCGTAACGGTATAGGGACAGCGTATCTGCCCGGAGGCATTAAGAGCAGCGTCCGATAAAAGTGCGGCTTCTTCTTTAAGGGCATAAACCTTAGCTCCTGTTAAGTCCCTAAGCTCGTTAACCCCCATTATATGATCGAAATGGCCGTGAGTTAAAAATATTGCCTTGCAGCCAAAGCCCTTCATATTAAGCCTTTCGCAGACACCGTCCTTTGCAGGATCGATAACTATAACATCCTTTTTGTTATCCTCATCATATATAAAATAGCAGTTGGTCTCAACTACTCCCATAACCATTCTGCCTACGCATAATTTGCCCATTGTGTTTTATCCTTTCCGATTCTCAATGTCTCCGATATGAAGTACTACGATATAAAGCACTACTTCCCTGCGTTCGCCTTGTCTTCTCTATTGTCTCTCTTGTCTTCTCTATTGTCTCTCTATTGTCTTCTCTCTTGTCTCTCTCTTGTCTCTCTATCCTCTCGTTCTTTCTATATCGAGGATTCCTTCTATCTGACGGAGCTTCTCGATTATATTGGACAGCTCCAGGGTTCCGGTTGTTGAGAAGGAAGTCGAAATCGTGCCCCTTCCCTGCTTATTGATCCTGACATTCATGGATATGATGCTTATATTTTTCTCAGTAAGTGTCTTGGTAACATCAGCTAACAGTCCTGCCCTGTCATCCGCATATATGCGGATCTCAGCCACATAATGCTCATTCTTTGAGGCGATTTCCTCATCCTCTTCCCACTCTGCGGCAATGACACGCATACGCTCATCCTCCGGAAGATTAAGCATATTGATGCAGTCCGACCTGTGGATTGATACGCCTCGTCCGCGCGTTACGTAGCCCACTATCTCATCTCCGGGGATCGGAGAGCAGCATTTGGAAAATCGCACCGCTACGCCGTCAGTTCCGAGGACTTCCACTCCGCCGTGGCTCTTGACGCGTATCTTATTCTGGCGGACCGGATCATTAATATCACTTAAGACTTCTTCGTCTGTTATGATCCTGGGATTGTCCTTCTCATACAGTTCAAGCATCCTGTTGATTATCTGACCTTCCCTAAGTCCCCCGTGACCTACGGCAGCCCTTACGGCATCCCAGTCCTTAAAACCATAGCGGGTCTGGATCGCCTGCATGTACTTAGGAACCATTATCTTTAGAGGATCAATTCCCCGGGTTTTGCAGTAAGTTGACATAAGTTCCTTGCCGCGGGTAATATTTTCCTCCTTAAGTTCGTTTTTAAACCACTGGTTTATCTTATTGCGTGCCTGCGTTGATTTAACTATCTTAAGCCAGTCTCTTGAAGGTCCGTGGACATTCTGTGAGGTTATTATCTCAACGCGGTCACCGTTTTTAATCTCATAATTAATCGATACCAGCTGTCCGTTGACTCTCGCACCGCTCATCCTGTTGCCGACGCCCGAATGTATTGCATAGGCAAAATCAATCGGATTAGAGCCTGCCGGCAGCGTCTTTACGTCGCCCTCCGGCGTAAAGCAGTACACAGTATCCGAAAACAGATCAAGGTCGCTCTTTAAGAAATTTAAGAATTCCCTATTGTCCGATAAGTTGACCTGCCAGTCCAGTATCTGACGCAGCCAGGAGAGCTTTTCAGCTTCCGACTCCGCCGCCTTCTTGCCGTCGCCGTGCTCCTTGTATTTCCAGTGGGCAGCTATACCGTATTCGGCAGTCCTGTGCATATCATAGGTTCTTATCTGTATCTCAAAGGGTTTTCCGTTCGGACCTATAAGTGTTGTATGAAGCGAGCGGTACATGTTGGGCTTGGGCATTGCTATATAATCCTTAAAACGCCCCGGGATGGGCTTATACATTTCATGGATTACGCCAAGCGCCGCATAGCAGTCGGGCACCGTATCGACAATAATTCTTACGGCAAACAGATCGTAGATCTGATCAAGCGTCTTATCCTGATTGATCATCTTCCTGTATATGCTGAAGAAATGTTTGACTCTCCCGTCAAAGGTCGCCTTGATTCCGGCATTGGTTATATGCGTGGCCACCTCGTCCACGATACTCTGGACGTATTCTTCTCTTTCGCTCTTTCTTATTGCAATCTTATCGACAAGATCAAAATAAGCCTGGGGTTCTAAGTATCTTAAAGAAAGGTCATCAAGTTCTACCTTGACCTTTGATATGCCAAGTCTCTCAGCAAGGGGCGCATAGATATCCATCGTCTCACGGGCTATTTCCACGCGTTTTTCCTCGGGTTGATACTGAAGCGTCCTCATATTGTGGAGACGATCGGCAAGCTTTACCATTATTACCCGTATGTCCTTTGACATTGCAAGGAACATCTTGCGGAGATTCTCAGCCTGATACTCTAGTTTATCCCCGTTGTATTTGATTTTCTCAAGCTTTGTTACACCCTCTACTATAAGTGCAACGTAATGGCCGAACTGCTCCTCTATTTCTTCATCCGTAAGCACCGTGTCCTCTACAACATCATGCAAAAGCCCTGCGCATATTGACTCCTGGTCAAGCTGAAGCTCTGCCAATATTATCGCCGTTGAAAGGGGGTGGATAATGTAGGGCTCACCTGACTTGCGAAGCTGGTCCTTATGAGCATCCTTTGCCACATTGTAGGCTTTTTCGATAAGACTTATGTCATCACTCGGGTGATATTTGCGCACACGCGAAATAAGGTCCTGATACAGTTCCTCGGGACTTCTGTTGCCGGCAATATCATCTATCCTGCCGTTATCGATTACAAGTTCAGTTACATGATGAGTCGCATCTGCCATTTAAGCTCTACTCCCAAAATGTGTTCAGGCGCCTAAAAATCCGTCTATTATCCTCTGCTCGGCCTCTTCATTGGTAAGGCCCAAAGTCATAAGCTTAATTATCTGCTCGCCGGCAATCTTGCCTATGGCCGCCTCATGGATCAGTGAGGCTTCTAAGTGATTGGCATCAAGTGCCGGGGATGCAAGTACTTTTCCGTTCCCAACAAGGATTGCATCGCATTCAGAGTGCCCCGTGCAGCGCCTGTTGCCCATGATTTTCGACGTATAGCTCTGCAGGGAATTGCCCTTTGCAACGCTTCTTGATATTAGGTTGACTGAGGAATCATCCCCGTCCATTGCTATCTCAAAATGAGTCTCGGCCTTCTCGTCGTTATCCGTAAGAAGACTCTCCTTTATGATAAGTTTTCCGTTATCAAGCACAGCGCCCCTGGTATTTCTGTTAGTTGAATCAACGCCGCCAAGCTGGAGTGTTTCCATCTCAAGCACTGCGCCTTTTCCGATATAAACCTCTGTGACGGGATCTATTATTTTCTTACCCGTGCCCTCACCGATTCCTATGTGTTTTTCTTTATATACAACATGTGAATCATCTTCCAAAAAGAAACGATGAACACCATTATGGCTTGAGGCCTCCTCGGAATCCGTATGCACACCGCAGCCGGCTACTATAGTAATATCCGCTCCGCTTTGCACGTGAAAATCATTATATACAAGGTCATTAACCGCACTTTTGGTGACACAGGCCGGAATATAAACTGTCTCACCCTTAGCCTCATTCGATATATAAATATCTATTCCCGGCTTATCCTCCTTCTTAACAATCCTTATGTGATCGCTATTCTGAAAGGTTATGCATTCACCATTCTCGCGAAGTGAATAAGCACCGTCAAATATGCCGTCCCAGTCGGTTATCTCTTTTAGTATCTGCTCTGTAACAGCATTAAGTTCCATATCTAAAACAGCTCCTTTCCAAGAGGACAATGGGCCTTAAAACCGTCCTTTAAAAGATCCGGGAGCACTTCATTTACTCCTCCCTTTGCACTTATCCTGCCATCCGACACAACAGCAATCTCATCTGCAATCGATAATATCCTCTCCTGGTGGGATATTATAAGAAGCGCCTTATCGTCCTCACCTTTAAGCATTTCAAAGGTTTCTATAAGGCTCTTAAAGCTCCATAGATCAATACCCGCTTCAGGCTCGTCAAAGACAAGATATTTAGCATCCCTTGCAAGGACTGTCGCTATTTCTATTCTTTTAAACTCACCGCCCGATAAATGAGAATCAAGCGGACGGTTCATATATTCCTTGGCACATAAGCCCACGCGCTCTAATATCCTGCACAGCTTAACCTCGGGCATCTCATGCCCTGCTGCAATCTCCATAAGCTGCTTTACCGACAGACCCTTAAATCTTACAGGCTGCTGAAAGGCATAAGCGATTCCGGCCTTTGCCCTCTCCGTTATTGAATCACCTGTAATATCACGGCCGTCAAGCACTATGCTGCCGGAGGATACCTCATATATTCCGGCAATAAGCTTTGCAAGGGAAGTTTTGCCCCCTCCGTTGGGGCCCGTTATAACCGTAAGCTTTCCGGGTTCTATTTCAAGGCTTACGCCGTTTATAAGCTTTGTTCCGTCATCAAGGACATAATGAATATTATTAAGTGTCAGCATTTTTATATTACCGTTTCCGTGATCGCACCTGTTAAGCACAGCCGTTTCATAAATAATAATTATAAATCATTTATACCGCATATTGCAATGTGCCTTATCAAGATTTACCTGCAATGTATTCCTCTGCTTTGTCTTTAGATGTAAATACCACGCCGTTGATACCGCATTTAATGGCAGCTTCAACATTATCCTCCCTGTCATCAAAAAATACGGCATTTTCCGGGGTAATATCATAGCGTTTAAGCAGAAGCTCATATATGGCAGGATCCGGCTTAATAAGCTTCTCCTCGTAGGATATTAAGGCCCCGTCTGCTTCCTTTACAAACTTAAGCTTATCCGCGCCTTCCGTATATGCCTTGCGGGAGAAATTCGATAATATATATACCTTAAAGCCTCTTTTTTTAAGGTCCCTTATCCACGCTCCGGCATAATCAAAGGGTTCAAGCACATCTGATATATTATCCCACAAAGCCCTTATCTCCTTCTCAATCCCCGGATCATTTGATATGAATTCCGCTAATATCTCTTCATCGGATAAATCACCCTTATCATTGCGGTTCCAGGTTTCATTGCGTGTCGTGGCATTTGCAAGGCGCTCAAAAGTATCTCCCGATAAACCAAGCGTCTTTCTAAAGCACTTCTCCCAGCAAAAATCAATAAGAACGTTTCCAAGATCAAAAATAATCGTATCAATCATAATCTTCTCCTATAATGATGAAAGTGACAAAATCACTTTTGCCACTTTCAATAATAAATAATAATCAATAAACAATAAACAATTCAGGGATATTCTCCTACAGGCCGCCCTCTATCTGGCATATCTGTATGCACTCAGCATAGGTATGCTTATGAGCATATACCTTCCAATCATCTTCACTTGTCTGGCCTTCTCTCCACCAGAAGCCCTTAAGGAAATTATACTGGGCCTGGGTAAAGGTATGTGTACCGTCAGCACATTCAATGGTGGGACCTGCTGCCGCTGCAGCTGCTGCAAGAGCTGCCTGCTGAGCCGCAAGTTCTTCAGCCGCTTTCTGGGCTGCCTCTGCTGCCGCTGCTTCCGCAGCCTTAGCCTTCTCCTCATCAGACTGTGTTGTCTCTTCGGTCTTTGTCTCCTCGGTCTTTGTCTCTTCGGTCTTTGTCTCTTCGGTCTTTGTCTCTTCCTTCTTGGTCTCAGTAGTTGTCTGGCTCTGGGCACTCATGGCTTCTTCTTCAGTTACTTCCTTTAAGTACTCACTCTTAATATAGCCATCCTGACCGTTGTACATTATATGTGTCCAGTCATCAACAGTCTCAACCTTCTCAAAGGTCTGACCCTTTTTAGCCTTGCCTAATATATCGCAGTCTGTATTATTCTGGGAGCGCACATTGACATTATCACCCGTCATCATGACATACATCTTGGCATTGGCTGCCTCTTCTGCCGCTGCCGCTTCTGCTTCGGCTGCTGCTGCAGCTTCTGCTTCGGCTGCTGCTGCTTCTGCTGCTGCTTCTTCTGCCGCACGAGCCGCAGCATCCACTATCTGGTAGGTTAACACATTACTCTGTACATCCTTATACTCAACATATACAGTAACGGTTCCTTCAGCTCCGCCCGTATATAAGGTTGCGCTCTCACCGTCTTTTGATATCTCAAAGGCTACATTCATGTTATCACAGGAAGCTTCTGCTTTTTTAAGAGAAGCCTTACCGGGTGCAGCCTCCAAAGAGAAGGTATACTCTGAGTTGATGTTAAGCTCGGTTTCGGTAAAAGCAGGAGTAAGCTGTATGCTCTCAACACTTTTAGATGCCGTAAGCAGGTATATACCGCCGCCGATCAATACTATTGCATCAAGTACCGCGAATACAATAATAAGAATCTTAAGTATTCCGCCATTGTTGTCATTCATTTTAAAGTCTCCCTTATTTTTTATTTATCAGTGCTGTGTAGCACCTATAACCGCTTCAAGTTCGCTTATCGTATGATGACCCGCCATCTCGACTGCATCACCTGCAAAATCCCAGGTGGCATGTATCTTCTGAAGCTGCGCCGCAGTTACATAGCAGGTTCCGTCCTTGCATGCAATCGGAGTGCCTGCTGCCGCTGCTGCTGCCGCAAGAGCCGCCTGCTGGGCTGCAAGTTCTGCCTGCTGGGCTGCAAGCTCATCTGCCGCCTGCTGTGCTGCCGCCGCTGCCGCCGTTGCCGCTTCAGCCGCTTTTTCTTCTTCGGTCTTTTCCTCGGTCTTTTCTTCTGTCTTTTCCTCGGTCTTTGCAGCAGAAGCTGTATCCTTAGCCGCTGTATCGGTATTTGTATTTGCCGAGCCGCCGCTTAGAGCCTCTTCTTCTGAAACTTCAGTTAAAAATTCCGTCTTAATATATCCGTCCTGACCGTTATACATTATATGGGTCCAGTCGCCTACGTCTTCAACCTTCTCAAAGGTATCGCCCTTTTTGGCCTTGCCCAAAATATCGCTGTCAGTATTATTCTGTGATCTTACGTTAACATTATCGCCTGTCATCTTAACATACATTTTAGCAGGCTCTTCCTCTGCCGCTGCTTCTGCTTCTGCCGCTGCTGCAGCTTCGGCCTCTGCTGCCTCTGCTGCCTCTATAGCCTCCTGCTGCGCTCTTGCCACAAGATCTGCTATCTGGAAGGTAAGGACATTACTCTCTATATCTTTGTACTTAACAGAAACCGTAACAACACCTTCTTCTGAGCCCGTTGTAAGGGTTGCCCTGCCGTCCTTTGATATTTCAAATTCCACAGAAGAATTATCACATACGCATTTTACTTTTTTAAGTGATGCCTTAGCCGGAGTGGCGCTTACGCTGAAGCTGTATTCTGTCTGCACACCCAGTTCCGTATCGGAAAAATCAGGTGTGAGTGTAAGACTCTTTATACTGTTTTTCGCGGTGATAAGATATATGCCTCCGCCTATCACAAGAGCCGCGATCAGAACCGCAAATACAAGTATCAGAATTCTGAGAATATCATTTTTCCTCATATATACATCTCCTAACACAACAAAAACTAAGCCATGCATACGCACACATGGTTAAGATACCACAAAATCACAGAAAAATACAGTATAATTTGTTCCTTCACATTACAGGACGAATTTATATATTGCTTCTGCAACGCCGTCTTCATCATTATTATGCATTGTTACATAGTCCGCGCAGGCTCTTACATGCTCGGGTCCGTTGCACATGCACACGCCCACATGTGCCTCTTTTATCATGGAAATATCATTTTCCTCATCGCCTATGGCAACCGTATTCTCCATCGGGATATTAAGGTGCTCAGCAAGCATTTTAACCGCTGCACCCTTTCCGACCGCAAGATGCTCGTACTCAAGGAGAAAATCACAGGAAAATATACTGATAAGCTTATCCTTACTCCACTCAAGGTGCTGCTGCCTGAAAGGTTCTAACAGTTTTCGCCCCTCTAAGGACATAACAATCGCCTTAACCGGCGGTTTGTCAAGTCTTTCAAGAGGATTGTCACATACTATGGCTTCCATTTTATTATGGTCGATATACATTTTAAGCTCAGGAGTATGATTTTTACATATGAGCTTTGAATCATTATCCGTATAGGTGTGGATATGAAGGCCTGCTGCCTCCGCTTCTTTAAAAAGATACTCAACATGTTCAAGGGGCAGCCTGTATTCCTTTACAATCTTATCCTGCGAGCAGTCATATATCTGTCCCCCGTTAAAGGTGGCAATATATGCGCCCTCCATTATAAGATCGTATTCCTTGGCAACGCGCATTGCGCTTACTAACGGCCGGCCCGTTACTATGGCAAAGGCATTGCCCTTTTGAGCCATTTCCCTTATGGCCTTTAGATTACCCTCGCTTACTCTTTTTTCACTATCAAGGAGCGTATTATCAAGATCACAGCACAGCAGTTTCATATCTAAAATTCCTCAACATCATCTTCATTATTGGCAGTATACACGAATCTCTTACGCGCCATCACATCGCTTGCAAGATATTCATCGTAGGTTGTTATCTTATCTATCATGGAGCCATCAGGCAGGATCTCCATAATGCGGTTTGCAGTCGTCTCAACAAACTGATGGTCATGGGAGGTAAAGAGTATGACTCCGGGGAACTTAATAAGGCCGTTATTAAGAGCCGTGATACTCTCCATGTCAAGATGGTTTGTCGGCTCATCAAGGATTAAGATGTTGGCTCCCGAAATCATCATCTTCGACAGCAGGCATCTTACCTTCTCACCGCCCGATAATATATTGATTTTCTTAACACCGTCTTCTCCCGGGAAAAGCATTCTGCCAAGGTATCCTCTTACGTAGGTAATATCCTTAACCGGCGAATAGCCCATGAGCCAGTCACTTATCGTATAATCCTTGTCGAATTCCTCCGTATAATCTCTTGGGAAATATGCCTGGGAAGTGGTAACACCCCATTTATAGGTTCCCTCATCAGGCTCCATTTCGCCCATCAGTATCTTAAAGAGGGTTGTCTTGGCCAGTTCGTTGCCGCCTACAAAGGCAACCTTGTCATCATGTCCTAATATAAAGGAAATGTTATCAAGCACCTTGACGCCGTCTATGGTCTTGGAAATACCCTCAACACACAAGACCTCATTGCCGATTTCCCTGTCGGGTTTAAAATCAATATAGGGATATTTACGGCTCGAGGGCTTGATCTCATCAAGCTCGATCTTCTCAAGCGCTCTCTTACGGGAGGTTGCCTGTTTTGACTTGGAAGCATTTGCCGAGAAGCGTGAGATGAATTCCTGAAGTTCTTTTATCTTCTCTTCCTTCTTCTTGTTGGCCTCCTTCATCTGCCGGATAAGAAGCTGGCTTGATTCATACCAGAAATCATAATTGCCGGCATAGAGCTGAATCTTGCCGTAATCTATATCAGCGGTATGTGTGCAGACTTTGTTTAAGAAATATCTGTCATGGGATACAACAATAACCGTATTCTCAAAATTGATAAGGAATTCCTCAAGCCATTCTATTGCATCAAGGTCAAGGTGGTTGGTAGGCTCATCAAGAAGGAGTATGTCGGGATTACCGAAAAGCGCCCTTGCCAGTAAGACCTTAACCTTCTGCGGACCTGTAAGGTCTCCTACGAGCGAATAATGGAGTTCTGTCTCAATCCCAAGGCCGTTAAGAAGCGTTGCCGCATTACTCTCCGCTTCCCAGCCGTCCATCTCGGCAAATTCAGCCTCAAGCTCAGATGCCCTTATGCCGTCCTCATCCGTAAAATCCTCCTTGGCGTATATGGCATCCTTTTCCTTCATGACATCATAAAGGCGTTTATTACCCATAATTACCGTATCCATGACAGGATAGGCATCATACTTAAAATGGTCCTGCTCAAGGACTGACATTCTCTGCCCCGGAGTCATTGCAATATCTCCGTTTGTCGTATCAAGGGCACCTGATAAAATCTTTAAAAATGTGGACTTTCCTGCACCGTTTGCACCGATAAGTCCGTAGCAGTTGCCCTCTGTGAATTTGATATTTACATCTTCAAAAAGAGCCTTCTTACCCACACGGTAGGTTACGTTGTTAGCACTGATCATTTCTCACAATCTCCTCTTAAACTAATGTCTTTAATACCTTATAGAACTCGGCAATGGGGAATCCCATTACGCTTGCATATTCGCCCTCGATACCGGTGATGAATTTGGCAAACTTACCCTGAATGGCGTAGCCACCGGCCTTATCCATCCATTCATCATCCGCTGCATACTCATCCATTTCCTCATCGCTTAAAGAGGCCACATTTACCTTTGTAATCTGCGCGAATGATTTTCTCGTCATTACGCCATCGACATCATATAAAAGCGTAACGCCGGTTATTACGTCATGGCTCCTGCCGCTCATCTTCTTTAGGAATTCATATTCTTCCTTTTTATTGCGCGGCTTGCCAAGCCTGTCTTCATCCACATACACAAGGGTATCGGCGCCTATCACAAGGATATTCTCCTCTCCGGCAAGCGTCTCGTATACGGCTTTTGCCTTTCTGTAGGACAATGTCATGCCTGTCTCTGCCGGATCCGCCCTGCCTATTGTTTCATCGGCGTCTGAGGTTATTATTTCAAAATCAAACCCCGCGCCTTCTAATATTTCTTTTCTTCTCGGGCTTGCAGAGGCCAAAATCATTCTTCTTGCCATTATAATATGCTCCTGTCTGTTTATATTTCAAAATGCGCCATTAAGTATTTGGCGCCGAATTTGCACTGCCTTGGCAGTATATTCAATATTCAAATGCGCCATTAAGTATTTGGCACCGAATTTGCACTGCATCAGCAATATATTAAATGCACCATTACATTGGAATAAAGGTTCTCGTAGTTCCCATATTCTCTCCGCCAAGGCCTTTTGCCGCCTTAATGCTCTCTTCCTTAAAATACTGCTGGGCGCATATTCGCTCCTTGCCTCTTTTATCGACTCTTGCATAAGTGCCGTCCGCCTTAAGTATCCTTGCCTTTTCGGTGTCGCTTAAAAGAACATCAAGCATTCCCTCTATCCGTGATTTTATAAGGCTGTCCTTTATAGGGAACATTATCTCGACACGGCGCTCTAAATTACGCGGCATCCAGTCAGAGGATGCGCAGTAAACCTCACTGTTTCCGGCATTTTCAAAGTAAAATATACGGCTGTGTTCCAAAAATTCCCCGACTATTGAACGCACATGTATATTCTCTGATATGCCCGAAGTTTCTGCCTTAAGACAGCATATACCGCGGATTATAAGATCTATCCTGACCCCTGCCCTTGAGGCATCATAAAGAGCATCTATTATATCAGGGTCACATAAGGAATTGATTTTGGCAATTATATGCGCACTCTTATTATCAAGGGCATTGTCCCTCTCCCTGTTTATAAGGTGCAAAAAGGTATCCTTAAGCCAGTAAGGCGCAAGCGATAAGGCATTCCAGTTAGCAGGCTCTGAGTAGCCCGAGAGCATGTTAAATACAGCCGTTGCGTCCTCTCCTATTTCTTCCTTGCAGGTTAAGAGCCCAACGTCTGTATAAAGCTTTGCCGTGGAATCGTTGTAATTGCCGGTCCCCAAATGGACATAACGCCTTATGCCATCAGATTCCCTTCTTACAACAAGAGTTATCTTGCAGTGGGTCTTAAGCCCCACAAGACCGTATATGACATGGCAGCCTGCCTGCTCAAGTTTCCTTGCCCATACTATATTATGTTCTTCATCAAAGCGGGCCTTAAGTTCTACCAAAACCATGACCTGCTTGCCGTTTTCCGCAGCCTCCGCAAGCGCCGCAACGATCGGCGAATTGCCGCTTACGCGGTAGAGCGTCTGCTTTATTGCAAGAACTGCCGGGTCCTTAGCCGCGCTTTTTATAAAATCAATTACCGGCTCAAAGGTCTCATAAGGATGGTGGAGCATTATATCCTGTCTTCTTATCTGGGAGAAAATATTCTCACCTTCAGCAAGCATCGGGTTAGGCATGGGCGTATGCGCGGGATTCCTTAAATTATCATATCCGCTTATCCCGTAAAGCTTCATAAGGAAAGTCAAATCGATGGGGCCGTTTATCTTATATATACCCTTTTCGGAAATATCAAACTCCCTGCAAAGTCGCTTCTTTAATCGCTCATCACAGTTATCTTCAAGCTCAAGCCTTATGACCTCGCCCCACTGGCGCTTCTTGATCTGCTTTTCAATCTCCACAAGGATATCCGCAGCCTCATCCTCATCAATTGATAGGTCGGCGTTTCTCATTACCCTGAAGGTATGCTCACAGATTATATCATAATTATGAAAAAGCATCCCGATATTGCGTCTTATGATTTCCTCAAGAAGTATAAGTGTTCTGCCATCGCCGTTTTCATTCGGAATGTTTATTATCCTCGGCAGGACTGAAGGAACCTGCACGAGGGCAAAATCAGTCTGGGAACCCTTCTGTCTGCCCCTTATTAGCGCACCTATATTAAGCGTCTTGTTGCGAACAAGCGGAAATGGTCTTGAAGAATCAACTGCCATGGGAGTCAGCACAGGATAAACCTCCTCCTCAAAATATTCATCGACAAACCTGCCCTCTTTTTCGTCAAGCTGCTTATGTGAAGTAAGCAGTCTTATGCCTTCCTTTTCAAGTTCGGGAAGAAGGGATAGGTTAAAGGTTGAATACTGTGCCTTCACAAGATCATGCGCAGCCTTTCCTATCTTGGCAAGCTGCTGGGAAGGCGTCATTCCCGCAATATCTTTTTTGTCATAGCCTGCATGGATCATATCGATAAGGGAAGCAACCCTTACCATAATGAATTCATCGAGATTGGAGGCAGTGATACTCAAAAATTTAAGACGCTCCAAAAGAAGGTTTGATTTATCTCTTGCCTCTCCAAGCACTCTTTCATTAAAAAGAAGCCAGGATAATTCCCTGTTCGTGTATAAATCGTATTTGTTTTCGGAATCCTTTTTAGCCATTTAATCACCTGCCGTCCGCAATATGACCTGCCATTTATGCTGCTGTCATTTATGGTGCTGTCATTTAGGGTTTGCCGTCTTTAAGACCTGCCATCGCCATAGCCTCATCCACAAGTCTTCCCTGCAGCATTATCTCCCTGTACTCCGCTTCTCTTTCATTACCGCCCTTTAATGACTCTTTATTAAGTACACAGGCGGCAAATTTATCAATGCCATGCAAAAAGGCATCCTCAGGGCGCGCCTTAAAGTGTGAAGTCCCGTCTTTTGTCGTAAGAGAAATCTCAGGCGTAAAGGCCGCGGGAGGCGTATATATCCTCGGCGCCTGTATCGTACCGATGCTTCCCCACACTTCAAGCTCGCACTTATACTGATTGTCCATTCCAAAGGCAAGCTGGGCCGTAAGGCCGTCATCATTTACCGCAGTTACAGTGCCCCAGCCGTCAACATCATGATGCGGAAGCATTTGCACATTCGATGATATTATGCGCATTGAATCTCCTAAAAAGAATCTTGCCGCCTTAAGCGTATAACCGCCGCAGTCAAGGAGGGCTCCGCCGCCTAAGGCTTTTACATGGCGAAAATCATTATCAGGGCGCTTTGGGAATCCAAAATATCCCCTTATAAGCCTAAGCTGCCCGATGTCATTTCCTCTAAGAGCATCTATAAGCTTCATCTGGTCATTAAAGGTAAAGCCGTAATTTTCAAAAAGCGCAAGACCCTTTACCTTTGCTAAATTAACGAGCTCCTGTGTATTGGCAAGCTCCGTTGTAAAGGGCTTCTCCATGTAGACGTGCTTACCTGCATAAAGCGCCTTTTTGCCCCAGTAATAGTGAAGAGATGGAGGAAGAGGAATATATACCGCATCTATCTCATCGCTGTTAATAAGGTCCTCATAGCTTTCAAAAACCTTCCCGCCGAATTCTTCAGTTAATGCAGCGGCCTTTTTAAGGCGGTCTGCATTACCGTTATTATCGCGGCTATTATTGCTGTTATCATCGCGGCCGCTATCGCTGCTATTATCACCGGTGCCGCTTAGAGTCTTAAGGCAGGCTCTCTCTTCATCTGTTGCTGCCGCAACGCCGATAAATTCACATTCTTTAGAATTCCCAAGTGCCGGCAGAAACCTTCTCTTTGCTATGTCGGCTGCGCCGAGTATTCCTATCCTTATCATATTATGTAAACCTCCCGAATCTTATCCCTTATTAGCAAAACCTTTTTATTTCATCTTATCACCAAAGGTATTCTTATCTATCCGGTACTACAGTTCAATAAGCGAGAGCAGATTCCTAAGCTGGATATTAAGACAGTTATTGACCTGCGTTAAGATGTTAAGAGTTCCGTAGTCACTCCAGACATAGCCCTTAGGCACCTCGCCCACATCTTCTTTTTTTACAAAAACGATGGCATTGCGATTTTCCTCCTGGTAAAAGCGCCCGCCTTCTTCTGACAGAATAGCGTCTGCGATTATATCTTCCCCCGCATTAAGCTTAGCCATAAAAAGTTCCCAAATCCTGTCAGGCTGTGCATCAATTCCGCAGGCTTCCCTCTGTACGGTTGGTCCTATCTCGATTCCGTCAAAGCAGCCTATTTCATTGCGAACCTTTACAAGGAATTTCATGACTCCTTCATCATCGCAGCACAGAAGGCCGAAAAGCGCCCTGCCGTTTGCCGCAAATAAGGGCTGGCTCCAATGGGTAACCTCTCTCCCTTCAATATCGATATCACAGAATACAACTTTAAATGGATATGGCTTTTTGCAGATAAATTCCTTATCGGTAAATTCCCAGTCGCTAAGCTCGCAAAGCGGCAGAATAGACACCTTTGCATCCGCAAACATCTTGTAATCGTTTATCTCATGATAAAGTTCTGCCAAAGTACGCCGGTTCATGCTCCAGGCAGTCTTATAAAAATAAGGCTTGTTTTTAAAGGGGGCATCGCCCTCCTGCCCCATAAGGACATAAGGAATGCACGAGAGCACCGTCCTTGTATCCATATTGACAAGATTATCGCAGTGCATCATTCCCTTTATCTGGGATAAAGTCATCCACCTGTGGGTATCAGGCTCATCAAGAAGATGATCCACCATCAGTATCACATTTCTGTTGCGCTTATGCATAAAACGCGAGGACTGCTCTGACTGGATCTGATCGACTATTATATCCTCAGGCTTCATTCCCGTAAAATATTCAAGAAACTGCGGCTTTTTGCCTCCATGGGCCTGAGTAAAGTTGCTTCTTGTTGCCTGAAGCGTAGGTGAGAGCTGAACCACATTTACATTGCCCGGCTCGATTTTAGCCTGCATAAGATAATGCCATTCGCCTTTATATTTACAGCACAGGATTCCCAAAAAACCTATCTCATTCTGCTCTATCACAGGCTGCTGCACACATACATTTTCACCTGTTTCAGGATCTGTATAATTCCATTGGGCGCCGAAGATTTTAAAGAAGGACCCCTTCTCATTCCTTATGCAGCCTTCCTTATCATCATAATACCAGCCTGTGCATTCATCCCTTTTAACAAGAGAAAGTGCCACATGGGTATTATCCTTGCGCTCCTCTATCCAGTCGTATAATTCCTTATCGCTATGCATACAAACAGCCGGCCTATGATCATCATCTGCCGGTTGTTCCTCATCAGCTGCCATTGCATTTAATATCTTAAGAAGTTCATCCGATGCCATTAAGAGCCTCCAGATACTCATCGTAATTCTCGTAGGTCTCATTGCCGGGCGCATAGACATGATCGCAAAAAGCCATCATGACGCAGTCGGGAGTAAAATTATACATAGTCCTCCAGAGCATCTCATCGATGTATAAACCCTTTGTGGGATCATCCATATGATAGGTGAACTTCTTAGTGCCGTCATCTACCTCAACGTCGCAGCTTCCCGCAACCGGCACAAGCACAAGCTTTGTCTGCTTGGTGGCATGCTCACCTCTCCTTGCGCCTTTAATAACATTGCATACCCAGAATACCCTCTTTATATCAAAGGGAAGGGGGTTATTATTATGTTCAACGACAAGAAGCTCGCCATCGGCTTCCACATTGCGCCGTATATCTATAAGATAATGCTTTCTGTCCATGTTAAAATCATCCTCTCGATATTATGTCAACTATACGCATACTTCCATGCATACCCACTTCAAATATGCCACCTTAAGTATTTGGCATCAGATTTGCGTTGCACCGGCAGCATTTTCCTCTTATATATCATGCATAATAATCATCAATACGCGTTTACAACCTTAATAACCGTGTCAATCTCTTCATCCGTCATATAATCCATCATGGGGAGGGATACCACACTGCGGCAATATTTTTCGCCTATAGGGCAGGTGCCTTCCTTATAGCCTAAATATTCCATTGCAGGCTGCATGTAAGGTGTCTTGGGGAAGTGAACCGCAGAGCCAACACCGTTTTCTTTAAGATATTCCCTAAAACCCTCCTGATCCTCTACCTTAACCACAAACAGATACCATATGACTTCACATCCTTTGGCAACCTTGGGAAGTTCTACCTTAGGATTGTCAATTGCGGCAAGATATCTTTTTGCAATTTCGCGCCTGTTATTTATAAGTTCATCCATATGGGAGAGCTTAACGCGCAGAAGTCCTGCCTGCATCTCATCAAGTCTTGAATTATATCCCGGAAGAATATTGTGATACTGATAATCACTTCCATAATTGCGAAGAGTCTTGATTTTATCTATAAAATCCTTATTGCGGGAGACTACTCCGCCGCCATCGCCAAAGCCGCCTAAGTTCTTGGTGGGATAAAAGCTGAAGAATGAAGCGTCCCCAAAAAGTCCTGAATTAACACCGTTATAGGAAGCAAAGTGTGACTGGGCACAGTCTTCAAAAAGCATGAGATTGTGCTTCTTACAAACCTCCACCACTCTGTCCATTCTCGTACACTGCCCGTAAAGGTGTGTTACAAGCACCGCCTTTGTCCTTTCGGTAATGGCGCCCTCTATTGCATCCGCGTCAAGCTCGTAATATTCATCCGGCTCAACAAATACGGGAGTTGCTCCGTTTTGAGTAATACCGAGTGTTGTTGCTATATAGCCGTTTGCCTGCATTATAACCTCATCACCGCTCGTTATGCCTGCTGCATGAAGGCCTATTGAAATGGCATTAAGCCCGTTATCTACGCCTGCGCAGTAGCAGTCCTTGCCGAGCTTTGCGGCAAATTCCTCTTCAAACTGCTTAACCTGGCTGCCGAGGATATAATATCCGCTCTTTAATACCTCGATTGCCCGGCTGTTGTACTCTTCCTCATAAAGGTTATAGCTTCTTATAAGTTCATTGCATGGAATCATCCTAAATTACCCTTTCTGTATGTGTGATTACTATCGTAAAATGACATTATAGCACATTTGCCATTGATTTTTTATTATATTTTAGAATACATTTAACCGCAAAAACTTCCTCAAAAAGACTTGATTTTCTCGCAAAAAATCCCTGCTCTAAGGCAATGCTTTCCGTGCAGTCAATGCTTATTACAAGCTCCTGGGGCTTTAATGATAATTTTACGGCATTGATCTTGGGTCTGTAGCATCTGCACACACCATCCGCCACCCTGAATATTGCAGAGAGCTTTGCTATCCTCAAATAGGTATCATGGTCTACTCCCGCTCCGCGGGTAAAATCATTGAAATATTGAAACGGAAGCTTGTTATAGCGCACAATATTGGCCACGATTTCTCTCTCTGTATGGGATAAGCCTATCATCTCATTATTCATTATTATGTTATAGCCGCACTCTGCAGCGGCTTCTATCGACATATAGCGCCCGCAGTCACCGAGTATTGCCGCAATGCGGATAAGCAGCCGGTCTCTCCTGCTTAAATTGTGAAGCTTTTTCGTGCCGTCAAATACCTGAAGGGCAATCTCCTCAACAAGCTTATTCCTGTCGGTATTTCCATTGTAGCGCTTTGATAAAACGCTTGCCGCCGATAGGATATCGTTTTCAAAATCATGCGGGTTCTTAAACAGCTTCTCCCTCTCGGCATATTCATATGCTATTCCGTCTGATAGATCAACTCCGGGACACCATATATTTTCTGCCTTTGTGACTTTAAGTATCCTGTTTACAAGGGCACAGGCCGGCTGAAGAAGTCCTGCGGATTCTTCAGGAATCGCAAACCTTTTCGATAATTCTACGGGAGAAATTTTATTAACTGCGCTTGCCGCGTCTTTAAATTTCTGGGCCGTTACCAGTTTTGTATCGGGACTTAGCTTTGCCATTGCCGGAGAAATATAATCATCAATAAGAATTAAATTCTCAATCTCACGTCCCTTAAGGTAATGACGTTTGAAGAAGTAAAGCTGGTTGTCTATAAGCTCATTTAATACCTGGGCGTAGTCCTTGGTCCTTGGCTGAAGGGTCCCGAGCATATCCTGAAGGCGCAGAATTCCGAGACGTATATTCTGCGTCGTAATAAGACGGCCCTCATCAAATAAGGATATCTGTATGCTGCCGCCGCCTAAATCCGCAATCGCTGTTCCCCTTGCGATAAGTTCATCAAAAGCCGAACCCTTTGAGGCCACTGCCTTGCAGTGCAGAAAACGCTGCTCGGAGTTCGATATGACTGAGATATCAAGCCCCGTGCGCATCCGTATCTGTTCCAGTATTATGCTGGTATTCTCCGTTTCACGTATCGCGCTTGTTCCATAGGCCTTATAATCGCTTACACCGTAGCCCTTCATGATTTTGCCATACTCCGACAAAACGCGGCAGAGCTCATCCATGCGCTCTGCGGATATCTTGCCGTTATGATAGGTATCCGTCCCGAGCGGGATCCTGTGGCGCACATGATCTATGACTTTCATATTGCCCTTACCGGAAAATTCGAAAATCTTCATTCCGAGTTCATAAGAGCCCACGTCAATTGCCGCAAAAGTTCTTTGAGCCATTTACCTTCCTCCGAGTATATAGTTGATAAAATTCTGCGCCGTTCTGCCGGATAAACCGCCGTGGCTCAGCTCCCATTTATTGGCTTCAAGCAGAAGCTCCTCCTCGTCCATCGTGATGCCGTGGCGGGCTGCAAGAGTGGTGACGATATTATTAAATTCCTTTTTATTAGGAGACCCGAAATAGATCGTAACTCCAAAGCGCGAGGATAAGGAAAGCTTCTCCTGAACCGTATCGTCAGCATGCATGTCCTCTCTTATCTCTGCCCTGTCATTATAATTCTCCCTTACTATGTGACGTCTGTTCGAGGTCGCATAGATAAGGATATTTGCGGGCTTTTTCTCAAGTCCGCCCTCTATTACGGCTTTAAGATATTTATATTCGATCTCGAAATCTTCAAAGGAGAGATCGTCCATGTACAGAATGAATTTGTAATTGCGGCTCTTTATCTGGGCAATAACCTCATTAAGATCCACAAACTGGTGTTTATACACCTCTATTATTCTAAGACCTTTTTCGTAATAACGGTTTAATATTCCCTTTATGCTGCTTGATTTTCCCGTTCCGGCATCTCCGAACAAGAGACAGTTGTTGCAGGGTTTTCCTTCGATAAAGGCCTCTGTATTATCGATAAGCTTCTGCTTGGCAAGCTCATAACCCACAAGGTCTTCAAGATAGACGTGCTTAATATTTGTAATAGGCTTGATGATGGTGCTGCCGTCCTTATCATGGTCGATTCTGAAGGCTTTATGTAAACCAAATTTGCCGACGCCGAATTCCCTGTAGAACTCCGTCGTCATGGCTTTGAGTTCCTCGGCATCCTTAGCCGTCGAAAGCATTTCGGCAAGGTCACATATCCTGTCCCTTATGCGCTTATTGAACATCTTGCCCTCATCCGCCTTTGCATAATTTTTTATTATGGGCGCAAAAGAAGTTTTGAGCCTTTCATCAAAATAGGCAAAATCAAAGGCGAACAGCTCCTTAAATATCATAAAATCATGATGAGCCACGTCATTTACGGAGCCTAAAATATTCCCTCTTATCTCACAGGCCGTTGAGTAGGCATTCTCATGATTGGCCAAAAGATACGTAAGATAGGTGTGCCATAAATTCCCGTAAAAGCCATGGGATGAAGATAACTCAAAAAGCTTATGAAGAATATCGTAATAAAGCTTAAGGGTATCAGAACCCGTGCTTTCGCCTTCTGCATCCAGGGCCGCCTTAAGCTGCAGCGTCTCCTCCAAAATATCCCCGTGGTGAAAATCACGGTACAAAATCAGTTCAGAAATCCGCATAGGGATCTTCCTCCTCCCAGTCATCTGTTATTATCTTATCCTGCAGTTCGCAGGAGCTCTGCATGAGCGTAATGAAAAGCTGCGCCGCGCCATCGCGGTACTCAGGCTTTGCAACACCATCCATTACCTTCTCCAAAAGCTGCGTCTCGCGCTCGGGATCATAAGAAGAAAGTTCATTTTCCTTCTTATATTCCCCTATTTTATAACAAATATCCATCCTCTGCTCATAGAGTTTTAAAATCTGTTCATCAATCTTATCTATTTCGCCCCTGTACCAGGTTAGCTTCTTATCATCACTCATTTGATATCTCCTTTATACGCCGCATTAAGCAGTTGGCGCCGAATTTGCATTACGGCAGTCCCATACTCATCTGCAAATAGGTACGCCGCCTCTGCGATACAGCAAGGGGCAGCCGTAAGGCTGCCCCATAAAGCACACTAAAATGCCGGATAGGCTTTTATCAGATCTTTCCCAGGAATTTAAGCGAACGAACAAGCCACGGCTCCTTGGCATATCCTAAGAATACCTGGAATATCGCAATAATATTTACAACAGCCAATATGCAGGCAAGAACGACTGCAGCTACCGGTACGATACAGGTCCAGCAGAGAAACGTTGTTGCCAGAAGTAAAAGTGTCTGTGCAACCGTGATCTTGATGGCCTGTTTAGCATGGAACATCGCATAAGGTGAATCCTTTGCCGCAAGGTAAGTAACTATGAGTCCATATACCGAGAAGATATATCCAAGCAGTGCGAATATCTTGTTCTTTTCAATATCTTCCTGATCGAATTCACTCGTATGATCCCATACATTCTGTTTGGTTTCTGCCTGTGATGCGGCAGAAGATGAAACCTCAGTTCCGCATGCCTCGCACTTTACGGCATCATCATTTAACTGGGCTCCGCAATTTGAACAATATTTCATAATCATCATACTCCTTTCATACGTTGCCTTGGCGTTAACCAACGCCTACCGGTAATTTTAACACTTTAATACATCTTAAGCAATTATTTTCAATGCGGCAATAGCGTAAATCTAATGTAGGAATTAAATAGACAGAGATGTCCTTGATCTGGTTAAGATTAAAATCACCTGCTTATTATATTCCTATTTCACGAAAAAGGAAACCTTCCGGGTGCCTTGGCACCTTTTCTCAAGGGCATCGGCGCAGCCGATGGCTTCCTTTTTTATTTTTTGCGTAATCCATATGATCGGAAGCAACAATTTTTCACGTTTTGGCGGTTTTGGTTGCTTT
>R03__coassemble_81_pt1 | contig 58977 bp, 46 predicted proteins | sample R03__metabat2_low_PE_060 | metagenome-assembled genome bin R03
TATGCATACGCTTGGGCCGCAGCCTTAGCCACGGTGATAGTTGTCATAATGTATATGTTTTGGTACATCAAACAGACAAAAGCGCAGTCTTTTGGCTGTTTGCCGTAAAAGCCGAATTGCCACAAAACAGGGAGCAAACCGGTTGAGTTTTTGAAATAATCATGTTAGATTAACACGGAGCCCGAAAACAAAATTACCAACAAAGGCCCAAAGTAATAAAAATAGCAAGTGATAATAACAAAGCACCAGAAACAATAATTCAATAAGGAATGACAAATCATGATTCGCAACATAGATATGAATGAAGTATCAGACGGAAGACTCTACTCCTCGGGCGACCTCGTAAAGTGCGGCTGCAGTGACTGCACCGGCTGCACGGACTGCTGCTGCTACGGCATGAGGGATACCATAATCCTAGACCCCTATGACATCTATATGCTCGAAAAAGGCCTTAATACCACCTTTACAAAGCTTTTGTCAGACGAAGTGATCAAACTGAACGTTGTAGACGGAGTGCTGCTTCCTAACCTTAAGATGCAAAAGGATACTAACGGCTGCATCTTTCTTAACGAAGATGACCGCTGCAGCATACACGATTACCGTCCCGGCATCTGCCGCCTCTTTCCCTTAGGACGCATCTATAATGATACGGGATTTGATTATTTCCTGCAGGTAAATGAGTGCCCGCACCCTAATAAGACCAAGGTGAAAATCAAAAAATGGCTTTCAATTCCAAACCTTCCCAAATACGAAGAATTCATATTTACCTGGCATAGTCTTCTTAAAGAATTCGGCACCCAAATAGAAAAAGCCGATGTCAATTGCGCCTCTAAGCTTACTGTTGATTTCCTTAAGCTGTATTATGAGACGCCCTATGACACCGGCCGTGATTTCTATGAACAGTTTTATGACAGGTTAAACGCTGTACTCTGTACTAATTAAGCATTGTTACCACAATTCCACCGATTCCGTTGAACTTGCACAGATCCAGCCATTCAACATAGCCTGCCTTGTTAAGCACCTTCGTAAGGTTATAGCCCTTAGGGATGGTAAGGCGGAAGTTATGCCCGTTAAACGGGAAATAGCATTCGATCTTAACATCCTTGCGCAGTGCCATATATGCAGCCACGTTCGTATCAAAGCTCTTAGGCATAGTGGACGTTACCTTAACAGTTCCGTTCTTCTTAGCTGCCTGGATCTTAAGGATCGTATCGTAGTTGACCTGGGGATCTACCACGTTGCTTGTTACCACAAGCCCGGTATTAAGACTCTGGGCCTTAGTGCCTACAGTAACTGTTGCCGTAGCCATCTTGCCGCCGTCAACCGTTGCACAGGTAACAACTGCCGTACCTACTGCCTTGGCTGCGATCATTCCGTTTGAATCAACTGCCGCAACGGCAGGGTTAGAGCTTGCCCATGTAACCGCTTTATTAGCTGCGTTATCAGGATATACGGTCGGGGTCAAAATCATATACTGGCCTATACCCAAAGAAACAGACGTAAGATTTAAGGATACGCTTCTTACTGCTGCCGTTCCCGATGAACCCTTAACAGTAACGTTGCAATATGCGGGAATTCCGTTTTCTGCTGTTCTTACTGAAATGATGGTCGAGCCTGAACCAAGGGCACGAACATAGCCCTTTGAATCCACGGTTGCTACATTTGAATTGCTCGAGCACCAGGATACGCTCTTGTTGCTGGCATTGCTGGGAATAACGTTTGCAGAAAGCGTATGTGTATCGCCGACATTAAGTGTAAGGCTCGTGGAGCTTATGCTTAAGCCTGTTACTCCCACATAAGTAGGCTGGGAAGCTGCTACACTTACTGACGTATAAGCCGAATCAACTGGCACGGCATTATAGTAAAGTGTTGCGGTGATGCCGCAGCTTCCTGCGGAAACGCCACGCACGGTTGCCACATTACCGGAACCTGATACTGCTGCGACTCCGGAGTTTTGTGAAGACCATTCTACTGAAAGCTTGTCAGCATTTGCGCCATGGGAATCAATGGAAACTGAAACAACTGTCGTGCTGCCCACGTTAATGGTGCTGTCACTTATGGAAATAGCCGAGATATCAGGATCCTGATAATCCTCCTGAATTATCTCCTGGTAGGTCTCCTGCTTCTCTACTTCCTCCCAGAAATCATCGTCATCGTCGTACCAATACCAGTCATCATCGTCATCATCTGCCCATACAGCCGCAGGTACAGCCGTAAAGGCAATGACAGCGCCTAAGGACACTGCCAATAATCTTGAAATCAGTCTCTTATTCACTATCTCTACCTCCTTATCAAAGCTTAATTCATCAGCTTGTTGGAATTGTAGCATGAAACGACGCTTCATTCAAGCAGGGATGGACCTAACATTTTATTATCATGCTCTCGCCGTTATAGACACTCTCAGCCGCATAATCTCCTATGGTTACCTTAATCCTGCGGCCTATTATCCCGTAGCCTGTCTTTTGTCTGCAGGCATCCAGGCAGAGCTCCTTACGGCCGTCATCCCATCTCATATTGACTGTATTGTAATTGCCCGTCTCATACTCATAATCGTCGCCTGCATCCTCATAATAAGTAAACTCACCGTCCGCCCCGGGATATATGTGGATTTCAAGGGGCGTTCCGACCTGTTGACCGGCATAGTCAAGCTTTGCTTCCATTGGTATGATTGAGCCGGCCCTTACAAATACCGGAATATTATCAAGGGAGACTGTAAGTGTAATGTTCCTTCCGCCTTCATATACCTTGCCGCTGTAATAATCTGTCCATTTAGTGCCGGCAGGCAGATAGCATTCCACGCTCCTGTCTGTATCCTGAGGCATTTTAGCAGAGCCTGCCTCATAATACATGGGCCGTATGACAGGACATATAAGAAGATTCTTTCCGAACATATACTCAGTATCGCAGGCGCAGGCCTTAGAATCACCCGGAAAATCAAAGAATAAAGGTCTCATGATCGTTCCGTTATTAAGCCACACATCACCTGCAAGAGAATATATATAAGGCATCAGCCTGTAGCGAAGCCTTATGGCCTCTGCTATTGCATCATAAAATGCATCTCCCTTATTTCCGAAATTCCAGATCTCCCTTGGCGCATCGGTGCCATGTGATCTGAACATGGGAAGAAATACTCCCATCTGAAGCCATCTGACATAGAGTTCCCTATACCCCATGTCCTCTATTCCGCTCTCATAATCTCCCTGCCAGAACCACTTCATGGCCGGATCGTTATTACATTCACAGCCGCGCTTTTGCCAGTTCTTGCAAAGCACGAAAAATCCTCCTATATCAAGTGTCCAGTAGGGCATCCCGGAGGAAGCCATATTAAGACCTTCCGCTATCTGCTTTTTAAGCGTATCCCACTTGGCCGTAATATCTCCGGACCAGAGCATTGTTCCGTATTTTTGTATTGAAGAATAACCGGAACGGGTAAGGTTTAATACGCGCTTTTTAGGGTTTGATTTTATCTGATTCTCATAAATCCCCTTTGCATGGGCAACTGCATACAGGTTGGCTCTTTTCGGCCCTAAAAACTTATTGTGCTCACCGCCGACAAGCTCATAGCGCTCTTTCTCATCCCTTTTATTCTCACCGCCCCAGTCAGGACCCGAGAAAGGTTCTGTTGAATCACACCACCAGGAGTCAAAGCCGCCGGCAAAAAGGTCTCTCTCTGCCTGCTGCCAGTAAAGCTTCCTCGCCTCCTCATTAAAGGCATCATAGGTAGCAAGGTCATTAAGCAGATATCCTGCCTTATCCATCTCTTCATAATCTTCGGTGCCCGAATTGATATTGGGCCATACCGATACCATACTGTGAACATTAAGGCGTTTAAGCTCATCAGTTGCCGCCTTAAGATCCGGATATCTTTCTCTATCCAGTCTCTTGCAGCCCCATTCGTCGCCCTTCCAGGTCTTCCAGTCCTGAACAACGCAGTCAATGGGAATATCAAGCCTGCGGTATTCTTTGGCAACCGCAACAAGTTCCTCCTGATTACAGTAGCGCTCCTTGGACTGAACATATCCAAAAGACCACTTAGGCAGCATCACCGCCTTTCCCGTAAGCCGCCGATAGCCGTCAATTATCTCATCGGCACTATCGCCCTGTATCACATAATAATCAAGCCGGTCAACGCTCTCGCATATAAGACTTGCCCTCTTATCCCCTTCGGTAAAAATCATAAGTGATCCGCAGTTTACGAACACCCCGTAGCCCTTTTCGGATATAAAGAAAGGAATGGGTATTCTCATATTATGCTGGTACATATAATGGGTATGATACCGCAGGTTGAAGATTCCATCTTCCCCCTGCCCTAAGCCGTGGATTGCTTCATTATCATCAAACTCAAAATTAAGGGCTGCCCTTAGGGTTTCTCCTGCAGCAGCGGGTCTTAAATTCTTAACAAAGTTTCTCTCGCCGTCTACGGTCTTTACCCTTTCTATAACAGGCGCTTCACCTTCGGTTGTATATTCGATAAGTGGAATCTTTTCCAATTCTTTGACTTTTTCGGTCAATAGTATTTTTCCGGTGCCATCGCACCATTTGATTCCGCCATCGGCTAACACACGGGCCGAAAGCTTTTCGCACTTATATACCTGTTCTTTATCTATCGCGGCAGGAATAAGTTCTTCATCATTCTTAATGCATATCGCAACCGGAGCTTCATAACTTGCCGCGGCAAAGCCTGAATCTTCTGCCGCGCTAAGGAGTGCTACGCACCTTATTATATTCTCTGATACCTTATAAAACCGCGTACTTATTTTCTCATTCATACCTTATCATCCCTTTACTGCGCCTGCAGTTGCGCCGCCTACAATGTATTTCTGGCATAACAGATACATGATAAGTACCGGTGCACAGGTCAAGATTACGTCTGCACAGATGAGATTCCAGTTCATCTCGAACTGTCCGAAGAAGTTATAGACCGCAAGAGTCATCGGCCACTTTTCTGATGAATTCAGGAAATAAAGCGGCATCGTGAATTCATTCCAGGTATTTAAAAAGCACAATACCGAAGCTGTTACAACCGCCGGCTTAAGAAGCGGAAATACTATCGAAAAATAAAGTCTTGCAGGAGTAGCTCCGTCTATAACCGCCGCCTCATCGAGTTCAACCGGTATTTTTGACACAAAACCGTATATCAGGAATACCGAAAAGGGTGTCTGAAGAGCCGTGTACAGCAGGATGATGCCTATCGCCGAGTTATTAAGGTTCGTCATCTGCATGACTTTCATAAGGGCTACATAGTTAACGGGAATAACCATGCCGAGGATTAAGTACATGTAAAGTGCCGAAAATCCCTTTGTTCTTCTTCTTGAGAACACATACGCGCTCATGGAGCCAAAGAAAATCGTAAGGATCGTGGAGAGGCCCGCATAGATCATGCTGTTCTTAAAACTGTTAAGAAGCTTGCCCTTTTCTATTACAACTCCGAAGTTATCAAATATCCACTCCTTCGGAAGCTGCAGCGTCATAGTCATCGTCTCGCCGTTTGCCTTAAAAGCATTAAGTACGATAAGTATAAGCGGCAGCAGCACCATAAGTGATGCTATCCATGCAACTATATTCTGAAGGATCGTCTGAATAATATGTTTAGTCTTTGTATTCATTATTCAACCACCTCATCTTTCGTTAAGACCTTGACCATAAAGAAGCCTATTATAACCATGAATATAAACATAACCGATGATATCGTGGTGCCTTCCGCATATAAGCCCTTTGAGAACATCTTAAATACCGCCGTGTACATAACCTCTGTCCTGTGTCCGGGGCCGCCGTTTGTAAGAGCATATACGATATCGAATACCTTAAGGCCGTAGAGCACGTTTAATACAAGCGTTACCGCAATTGTCTGCCTCAGCATGGGAAGTGTTACGTATTTGAATTTGTGCCAGGCATTGGCGCCGTCAATGGAAGCCGCCTCATAATAAGTCTTGGGGATAGCCATTATACCGGCAATAAGCATTGTCATTATATAACCGGTACCTCTCCAGATATCAACTGCCATGACCGAGCCGAAAGCAATCTTAGGATCCACCAGCCATTTATTGCACAGTGCCTCAAGGCCTATTGCCTTTAGCATTTCATTTAAAAAGCCCATCTTGGGATTAAGAATCGAAGTAAAGGTAAGACCTGTTACTAAAATGGGCAGTACCGAGGGCAGATAGAGGATACCCCTGTGAAAGTTCTGTCCCTTTATATTACTTGAGAGTATAACCGCAAATAAAAGGCCGAGGCCTGACTTTGCAGCCGTTGTAACAACCGTAAAGAGCAGTGTATTGCCTATATACCTTATATAGTCATTGTCTCCTGAAAATACGGTCTTAAAATTCTCAAACCCCACGAAATGAAGTTCTTTGGAATATGCCGACCAGTCGGTGAAGGAATAGCATATTCCCACAATTCCGGGAATCACGCTCAGTATCGTGTATATCACCACCGAGCCTATAGCAAAATACCATGGATATAATCTTGATTTATTCACGTCCATTCTCCTTTCCAAATACACTACGATTGTACCTTTTCGGGTGAAAATCATACATGAAGAGAATTGTTCATTTTATGTCTTTTTTTTACTTATTGATATCGCGCGCCCTCTTTTTCGTGATATGATAATGCCAACAGGAAAAGGCACTTTGACGCTTGCGTTGTCACTTATAACCGAAATAGAAAATCTATAAAAGCGCTCATATCGATAATACATTATGAAAAAGACTAACCTTGCGAAAATAAAAATCGAGCAGCTCCTTAGGCGGCACATATCCATCCTCATGTTAATAGTCCTTGGGACAATTACGCTTATTTATTTTCTCCTGTCCTATTCCAGGGCAAAATCAAATGCCGAGGATACGCTTATATACAGCTGCGAATCAATTGGCGATAATATCGATCTGCAGCTTGAAAGACTTGATACGATTCTTCTTAATTCAATAAACTCACCGGATCTTAAAAAATCAATCACTGATTTTGCAGCCGCAGGAAAAGGTTCTTCGGAATATAATACCCAGAGGGCAAGACTTTCTTCCCTTCTTACTGCACTTAAAGGCTTTGATTATTCAGTAAGACAGTTAAGCGTATATTCCAAGGATTCAATCGGCTACGGTGTCGGCGATTACATAGGTCCGATAGATTCAGCAGGCTGCGATGCCCTGCGCGAAAATGCTTTTAGCCTTAAGGGAAGAAAATGCCTGCTGACCACCGATGAGCTTTACGGAAAGCGACAGGCAATAGCAAAGCCCTACCTCTCGATTTCGCGCGCCTATTATGATTCCTACCACGAACCGGAGGGCTGTATAGAGATAAGAACCTATTATGACGAACTCTTCCTTGCCGCTTCTGATTTTGGCGGCGGTTATGATTCATCTATAGTCATATATGACGGTCAAAATCAGATATATTCAAGCAGCATCTCAAATCCCGATTACACGCAGTATCCCATTAAGACCGGCCATGTCAGCACGATAAGAAACAGCATCAGCGGCAATAAAGAACTGCTGTATTCGTATAAAATGCCCAACTCCGGCTTTACGATATACATGTCCGTTACCAACGTAAGCTTTGTGCTCCCAATATTTAAATCCTTATCCTGGATCTTACTGCTGTTTGCGGCAACGCTCATGATAGGACTTATATTATCGGGCAGGATATCGGCGTTCCTTACAATACCGATTAAGAGCATATATGATTTTCTCCTTGATAAAAATGATGAGCAGTTTGAGCATCTTGATATGGAGCATACCGGGATTGTGGAAATAGATACGCTTATCGATTCGATAAATGCTTATATTGATTCAAACGAGAGCAATACGCTAAAACTCATAACCCTTAACGAACAGGAAATGCAGGCCCAGATGCTGGCGCTTCAGTCCCAGATGAATCCGCATTTTCTCTATAATTCCTTAGCCGGAATTTCGGAAATGGCCAAAGAAGGGCTTGTTGAACCCATAAGCACAATGGCCGATAATATCTCACAGATACTGCGGGCGATCTCTTCCAACCGCCGCCAGGAAATCACGCTCGAGGAGGAGCTTGAACTGTGCGATATGTTTCTTGAGTGTATGCAGATACGTTTCGGGGATAATCTTTCCTATAAGATTGACGTTGAGGATGTGATGCTTGACTTTTCTATTCCAAAGCTCTGTATCCAGCTCCTTGTTGAGAATGCCATAAAGGCCGTCACCAAGAATCCGCCGCCCTGGCAGATAACCATCCGCGGCTACATAAAGGGCGAGAAATGGTATGTTGAGGTGCTTGATAACGGCCCCGGATTTTCCTACGAAGTGGATAAGGCTCTTCGCACCAAGATGAATGACATCATTCTTACCAAAACTCTGCCGAGTCTTAAAATCGAAGGCATGGGGATTCTTAATATCTTCATTCGCTTCTATCTGCTTGACGGTATTAAATTCCTGTTTGATTTTGGTAACCGCAAAGAAGGCGGTGCGTATGTAACCGTCGGACGCTGGCTTTATGATAAATCCGCAGACATGCCGGCCACAGAAAGTAAAGGCTCTGGCAGCCCCCGCACTTAAGCGTTGGCACAGGATACGTATTTTGCACCGAATTTGTGTTGCCGCAGCAACATTTTCATATTTAAAGAAAGTGCGCATCCTGCCGGGTGCTTTAACTCAGTCGGATATTGGACGCCGACAGAGTTTAAATAATTCAGAGAAAGTTAGGAACCGCAAAATTAAGAGGATTATATTTATGAAACAGATTGACCATTACAATATCCTTCTTGTAGAGGATGAATATTACGTAAGGCAGGCGATAAAGCGTGCCATAGATGAGCAGGATGATATATTTATTGTCGCCGGTGAAGCAGCGGGCGCAGATGAAGCCTTAGCACTTCTTAAAAAAGAAGCCTTCCATATAGTCTTTACCGACATCTGCATGCCCGGTATGAACGGGCTTTCCCTCGCAAAGCAGATTTCCCAGCTTTATCCTGATATAAAGATTGTGATTTTAACAGGCTATGCAGATTTTGCCTATGCCCAGGAAGCCATCAGAAACGGTGTGTGCGACTATCTCCTAAAGCCTGTCGAAGCGGAGGCCCTCTCCAAAACCCTTGGCAAAATCAATTCCGCGCTGTCTAAGATCTATGAGCTGCCGGAGGATGAGATGCTTAAGGCCTTCGATGCGCAGTCAGTTGTTGAGAAAATAATCGATCACATGCAGAATCACTACATGGAACAGATTGATTTTGGCAGTTTATCTGCAGATTATGGCATCTCGCCTGCCTACATGACAAAAATCTTCAAAAAACATGCCGAAAACACGCCCGTTAAAATGCTTACGGATATAAGGATCCATAAGGCAAAGCACCTCCTTGCCACAACTAATTTAAGCATACAGGAAATCGGCGAGGCAGTAGGGTATCCCGATCAGTTCCACTTCTCAAAGACCTTCAGAAAGGCCGTGGATATGAATCCTTCCGCCTATAGAAGCGAGCATTCCAAGTAAGCATCGATATTCCTTTCGCCGCCTCTGCGATATAAAACGAACCCCGCAGGCAGTAACACCTGCGGGGTTTTCCAAAGGATTAATGAAAACAACAATACTTATTGTCTTTGTGCTTATTATTTTACTGCCAGTTAGGATCGCCTGCTGCCTTAGCCAGCTGAGCTCTTCCTGCATCGATTGCTTCAAGAACCTCTGCTGAAGTCATATCGCCGATGAACATTGATGCTAAGTTAGTAGAGATATCGCCCCACTGCTCGTTGTAGTATGTAACAACGTCCTGAAGAACCATTCCTGAATTATCATCATCATAGCTGTTTAAGAAATCAAGTGTTGTCTGGCTGTACTCAGGTGTCTGGCCTGCGTCGAACGGGAAGTTCTCAACATCGCTTGCGTTGTCGATCACATACTGAAGGCTGTCCGTTGTTGTGATGTACTCAAGGTACTTCTTGGCTGCATCCACATTAGCTGAACCTGAGTAGATGAACTTTGAAGGGCCTGTAGGATGTACATTTAAGTATGTGTTATCGCAAAGAGGAAGAAGCATAATGCCAAAATCATCCTCAGTGTAACCGTTTGTATTCATATCATTAGCTACTATTGAAGAAATTGCGCCGGGCTTCAAGAAGCTCATTGCATACTCGCCTGATGCAAGATAACCCTCTGCATTTACGAATTCATCGCTTAAATAGTTGTCGCCGAAGTAACCCTTCTGAGCCAGATCATTAAGCTGGTCAAGAGCCTTCTTCATATTCTCGTTCTCAGCGAAAGTAGCCTGATTTGTGTTAAGCTTTTCTACGATGCCGGGCTCTAACTTCTCAAATACCTGACCGTTCTCAGCCCAGAGCATTGTCTGATGCCAGCCATCAGCAACGGGCTCATATATAGGTGTTACGCCTGAATCAAGTATCTTCTGGCACATATCCTCAAAATCAGCAAAAGTCTTGGGAACTTCTGTTACGCCTGCTGCCTCTACAAGCTTCTTGTTGTAGATAAAGTAGTAATCTGTTGTTGTATCATAGTAGGTCATACCATAGTTAACGCCGTCAACACTTGTCTGCTCAGCCGAGAACACACTGTAGCTGTCCATCCAGGGCTCGTTTGAAAGATCAACTGCATTATCCTGAACCATGTAGGTTGTCTCAAGAGCAAAACCTGACTGTGCCATGAAGATGTCAGGGCCTTCGCCTGAGTTAAGTCTTGTCAGTAATACATCCTGATACTGGTCTGCGGGAAGAATCTGGTAATCAACATGGATACCTGTCTCCTCTTCGAACTTAGCACCGAGTTCCTGCTCAGAATCCTCAATCCAGTCCTGGCTGGCCATAAGAGTGATCGTTGTGCCGGCTGCAGGTGCTTCTTCAGCTGCTTCTTCTGTCTTAGCTTCTTCTGTTTCTGCTGCAGGAGCTGCTTCCTCTGCTGCTGTGGTTGTTGCTGCAGCTTCGCCGCACCCTGCAAGAAGGGCTGCTGTCATAGCTGCTGATAAAATGATGCTTACAAATTTCTTTTTCATTTTTCTACCCCATTTTCTTAGATACCATGGCGAATTCTCGCCTGTTACATAAGCCATGATATCAATCGGGGCGTTTATCTTACATGGATATTTTTTTCGGCTTTTTGTTATTTTTTTACTTCGGTGCAGCAACTTGAAGGTTTCTTTTTTGTGCATTTACATGATTTTCATCCCCATATGCACCCCGGCAAGGCACAGGATTACGCTTAAGATTACGTACAAAGCGCCCAATGCGTAATTGTGAGCCGTAAAGAGATTATAGGCCTCAAGCGAAAAGGTTGAAAAAGTCGTAAACCCACCGCAGATTCCGGTCTTAATAAATAAAATCACTTGCGGCGGAGCACTGTTTTTTGCAGCAAATGCAGCCACAACACCTATCGCAAATGCACCTATAGCATTCGTTATAAGCGTAAGCAGTGGAAAATCCCCCTTAAAGGGAATAAGGCTTATCGAATATCGTAATATCGCGCCTATGGCGCCTCCAATTCCTACATATATAAAGTTCATCCCCGCCTCCGGTTAATAAGATTCTTCATTATTTCCAACAGCACATTTGTTGATATAAAAAATCTCCAAACCCTTGCATATAAAGGGTTTGAAGACTTCCTTAAAACGTGCGCGAGAGGATTCGAACCCCCGACCTTCTGGTCCGTAGCCAGACGCTCTATCCAGCTGAGCTACGCGCACATATAATTTATCGCTTAGGGCCTGCAGCATGACCTGCCACTTTCGCGACCCACATATATTATCACAGCGGCAAATTTAAGTCAAGACATTCCGGCATTATTCTTTTGCGTTACCGGCATTAACTTTCTACATATTCTTCTGCATTCCAGATCAGCTTCCGGCATTATTCTTTTGCATTGCCGCACTAACTACCATATTAACAAGGGATGAGGATGTGATTGTGACAGGCGCAGTCTCTTCACTGCTACCTGCGCTAAGAGCATGCCCGTCTGCACTGAGCTGCCCCAGTACAACATTTTTACCGTAATAAGCCAGGAGCTGTGAAGTTGTAAACCTCGCATTGTTATTTTCCGCTCCAAGCAGCACCACAACAAGGTCATGGTCCATACTGCCGTCATTTACCGTAAGAGAAGTAACAAGGCATGCTCCTGCCCTGTCCGTAGTCCCCGTCTTAAGTCCGTTTATTTCCGGCATATTGTATAGGAGGGCATTCGTATTTTTAATATCCCTGCCAAAGCTTGTAAGAGACGCATCAGTTAAGCTCGTAACCTCCTTGATCTGAGGGAAATTATTCAATATATATGAGCACATCCTGAACATATCTTCAGCGCTCATCTGATTCTGCCGTTTTGACGGAAGGCCGCTGTCATTATAATCAGGAAGCCCGTTTGGATTATTAAAATGCGCCGTTGTCATGCCAAGCTGCGCAGCCTTTTCATTCATAAGCTGTGTGAAAGCGTCGGAAGATCCGCCTACCTTTTCACCCAAAAGCAATGCACATTCATTACTTGAGGGCAAAAGGGCTCCTAAAATAAGTTCACGCACCGTAGCCTGACTTCCTGCGCTCATAGCAACAGTACCGTCAGCAGAAGCTGACAGGGAAGCCGCCGCCTCTGACACCGTAACATAGTCTTCCTCTGTAAGTTCGCCCCGCTCTATTGCCTCCTCAGTTAAAAGGTAAGTCATAAGCTTCGTGGTGCTCGCAATGGGAAGCGGCGCATCCGCATTATATTCATAATATATCCGGCCTGTCGTTGCATCGCCTATAAGCGCTGCACCCACCTCATCAAAATACCCATCCTCTTCAAGCTCCTCTGGGGATACTGCGAGTATTGAATTCGTATTTATGCTGTAGGAATCCTCGCCCGCATCATCTATATCGATATCAAGCATCATGCACAGGTTTACAGGACGCAAAAAGCAGTCAACGCCATCCCCATAGGCTGCACGCAGATTATAATATTTGCGCAGGCTTCCATTAAAGGTAAAGCTGTTCATTGCAACTTCCTTAGCAGTAAATGCATCCTTTTCTTCATCCTGCCAGCCGTCAAGACTTCTCTCACTTTGGGGATCTCCTGTACTAACCGCTATTTCGTCATTTGTAACTTCAATATTGAAGGCTGCATTCGTGCCGCGGAGCGCTTCCGCGATATCCCTAAGAGATATATACAGATTATTATCATATTCACAGTCAACTGCCCTTACGTATTTAGCCTCCCCGCCATTTACGCTTATATAGACATCGTGAAGATAATGAGCCTCCGATGCATATACCGCTTTTGCATTGACTATCGCGGTCAAAATCATGGTGATCGTCACTGCAAACACCATTACCGCAGCCATCGCAGCTGACATTATGGCAGCCTTCTTAATTGACTTTATTTTTTTTAGAACCATTCCGACCGTCATCTTAATATTAAGCAGCATTTTCATTCCCACAGTTTATCAATAATCCTCAAATTCGCAAAATACTCATTAAAGTATTTCCTTTTATAACAGCCCGCACCGTTACCAGCCACAACTACTCACACTGATACACCCTGTCACTCTCGGTAAATACGAGAACATCCTTCCGCTTTATGATTGTTTCCATACTTTCGATTCCGTCAACTAAAACAGTCATTTTATTCCCTGATAAAGAATATGTTCCGCTCTGTCCGCTGTCCGATCCCAGCACAGCTTTAGAGAGTTCTTCAAGAGACGGCGCAATTGCAGCGCCATTTGATGCAAGATACTCTGAGCAGCTCATCCCCAGAGCATCATATACAATGGCGGACACCTCATCCTCCGTAAGGCTATCACTATAGCCTTTATCAATAAGTTCTTCCTTTATTATTTCACCAAGAAGCTTATCAATATCTGCGTTGACCTTTGCAGTCAGTGCAGAGTAGCTATCGCCATCTATCGCCCTTATGTAGGCACCGCCTGAATTGCCATCGTTTGATAAAGTAAGTGTCTCTGTGACCGTATAGGATTCAACTCTCTCTTTTATCCACTCACTGTCAATTTCACGCTCGTCTCCTTCAAGCCCAAAAGAAGTATTGCAGTCAGACAGCCATATGGCCATATCAGAGATCACCCTGCCACTTACATCAGCTTCCCTGGTAAAGGTCCCCGATATTCCCCTGTTCTTTATAAATACAACTGCCGCCGCTGCCGCTCCTAAGATAGCAAGAAGTATTATTACAGCCAGTATCCTTCTTAGGATAATCCTTCTGCGGCGTCTCTTTTTTGCAGCCCGGCGCCTTTCAATCTCCGCAGGACTTCTTTTCACACGCTGTCTCTCATCCATTTGGTAAGGATATCTCTCACCTTCGCTATATGAATTTCTCTCTGTTCTTAAGTCTCTGTAATTTTGTTCCATAGTTCTTTATTATACCATCAGAACCTGTCCTTGACCACATTATAGATTTTTCATCCCAAAGCCCTGTATACGTAAAAGAACGACCGTCTAAACGGTCGTTCTTCATAAAATGTTTCTAACCTAATAACCCTGTTTCTGCTGTTTCTTAAGTTTTCTCTTAAAAGCCGCCTCTCAACCCTTCTCAAGAGCAAGTGTCTTTGTGGTAATATCGCATACTGAAGCAGGTCCGTAATACTGGATAGCACCGGGATATGTAAAGCATGTATCCTTAGCCCACTCATCTCTGTGTGCTTCAAAATACTTAAAGGGCTTTCCGTCAAGTTCAACAAGTGCCTTACGTATAACAGGCTTATCCTGTCCGTTACGTCTCTCCATGTTCATCATCTTGGTTATGGGCATACCGCCTGCAACCCATTCCTCAGCGGGCTTGGAAATATTGGAAACCTTTGATAAATATCCTGTAAAGCCATACTGGATAAGCATGAATGCGTTATATCCGAGAGAATAGCAATAGTCAGCATCGAAGTTTGAAGGGAACGCGCATCTGCCTTCATAACCGAAGAAATGATGCTGCGCACCGAATTTACCCTTATATGTGCCTGCTTCCTTACGCTTTGCAAGCTCGTTTTTAACCATTTCAGAGAAGAGCTTCTCAGACTCAATAAGTGATACCTGAACGTTGCCGTGAGGGTCTCTCTCCAAGAACAGCTGCTGCTGGATACCCTGGGGAAGCACATCAAATACTGACATTGACTCAGCCGTAAGACCATTCTTTATAAAATCATATTTGGCATTCCAGTCGTCAAGCGCATTGAACTTAGCTGTAGCCTCACCTGCAAGAAGCTCATTAATCTCGGCAATAAGCTTTGAAAATTCCGGAACGAATTCTACGATACCCTCAGGGATAATAGCTACACCGAAGTTATTTCCCGCATTGCCGCGCTGTTCTACTGAATCGGCAATCTGGGCCGTAATCTGGGCAAGTGACATCTTCTTAGCTGCAACCTCTTCACCGATAAGGCAGATGTTAGGCTGTGTCTCAAGAGCACACTCAAGTGCTACATGAGAAGCACTGCGGCCCATGACTTTCACAAAATGCCAGTATTTCTTAGCGGAATTGGCATCTCTTTCGATATTGCCGATAAGCTCTGAATATGTCTTTGTAGCTGTATCGAATCCGAAGGAAGCCTCAATATCTTCATTCTTTAAATCGCCGTCAATTGTCTTAGGACAGCCTATTACCTGAATGCCTGTATTGTTGGCAGCCATGTACTCAGCAAGCGTAGCTGCATTTGTATTGGAATCATCACCACCGATGATAACAACAGCCGTAAGACCGTTCTTCTTGGCATTCTCGGCTACTATGTCAAACTGTTCCTTTGTCTCAAGCTTGGTACGTCCTGAACCGATAATATCGAATCCGCCGGTGTTCCTGTAGGCATCAATAAACGCATCATCAAACTCAACATAGTCATTCTTAAGAAGTCCGTCCGGACCGCCTTTAAAGCCCAAAAGCACATTATCCTTATTCGTAGCCTTAAGAGCATCATAAAGACCGCTTATTACGTTGTGTCCGCCGGGTGCCTGTCCTCCGGACAAAATCACACCAACAACCTGCTTCTTAGCCTTTGAGGTGTTCTGTCCCTTTTCAAAGGTAACCTCAGGCTTACCGTATGTGTTGGGGAATAAAGCCTTGATCTTATCCTGGTCTGCTACTGACTCCGTAGCTGCTCCCTCCTTAACGCTGATTGCATCAATACCATTGCGGAGCATCCCCGGAAGCTTTGGAGAATACTCATATCTTGCCTTCTGAAGTGGTGAAAGATTCATATCATTACTCCTTTATTAATAATAAAATTGTTAATTACCGTACTAAATATGCTATCCCTTTTTGGATAAAAAGTAAAGTGATTTTCCCTTATCTTAATCCGAAATGCTCGATAACATAGTCCATATCCTTATCTCCTCTGCCGGAGAGGTTTAGAAGAACGGAACCTGTCTTCATCTCCCCCGCAAGCCTTATTGCATGGGCAACAGCATGGGATGATTCAATTGCGGGAATTATACCCTCCATCCTTGAGAGCTTAAAGAAAGCATCAATGGAATCCTCGTCATCAACTGTCGTATATTCTACTCTGCCAAGGTCATGTAAGAATGCGTGCTCAGGGCCGGAAGAAGGATAATCAAGTCCGCTTGCAACAGAATATACGGGAGCCGGCTCGCCGTTTTCATCCTTAAGCATGATGGAATTAAAGCCGTGCATGATGCCTTCTGTTCCATAAGCAAGTGAAGCCGCATGGTCACCGAGCTTCGGACCTCTTCCTAAGGGCTCAACGCCGTAAATCTTAACGGGATCATTAAGGAAGCCGGAGAAAAATCCTGCCGCATTCGAACCGCCGCCCACACATGCCGTAATCGCATCAGGAAGCTCACCTGTCATCTCAAGGAACTGCTCTCTTGCCTCTATACCGACAACCATCTGGAAGTCCCGCACCATCATGGGGAAGGGATGAGGGCCAAGCACCGAGCCTATGCAGTAAATGCAGTCCTTATATTCCCTGCTGTAGGCATCAAAAGCCGCATCAACAGCTTCTTTAAGTGTCTGAAGGCCTTCGGTTACTTCAACAACATTGGCGCCTAATATCTTCATTCTGGCAACATTTGGAGCCTGCTTCTTAATATCAACAGCGCCCATGTAAATGTCGCACTCAAGACCGAAATAAGCAGCTGCGGTGGCAAGCGCAACGCCGTGCTGACCGGCACCTGTCTCTGCAATGACTTTCTTCTTGCCCATGTACTTAGCAAGGAGAGCCTCGCCCATGCAGTGATTTAATTTATGTGCACCCGAATGGTTTAAATCCTCTCTTTTTGCATATATCTGAACGTTCCCCAGGGAATTCGACAATCTCTTAAGGTGAGTTATCGGTGTGGGGCGTCCCTGGAATTCCTTACGGATCCTTCGAAGCTCGGCAATAAACTCACGGGATTTGCATATGGTAAAGTAAGCCTCTGTTATCTCCGCCATTGCCGCCGAAAGTTCAGGGGATATATAGCATCCGCCGTACTTTCCGAAAAATCCATCACTGTCAGGATAGTTCTTAAAATAAGTATCAAAATCAACTCCGCCGTAGTTCATAGCTTATTCCTCCTTTAACTGACTCATTGTAACGATATTTATCATGCTTAGTCAAGTTAATTTCAATATTCCTTTTGCCGCCTGCGCATAACGAAAACGAAAGAACCCGGCCTGCTGCCGGGTTCTTTCATTTATATGAATGATATAAGGCGTTCTTCCATATTGGACTATGACTTCGTCATTCAAACATCCGCACCTTAATGTGCAATCCGATGTTCGGCAACCGGCTACCTCGTTCTCACTGCCTACTCTTCCTGCCGCATCCTCTGCCTCTTTAAGACTCTTGATTACCGATCCTCCATCGGTCATCTGCTGCTACAAGAAATTATTCGGCTCCTACAGGGGTCCTTGGCTTTGCGTCCCAGCCTTTTGACTGGTTTGCCAATACTTCGTCCGTCTTATGAGTATAATATAGCAGCGCATCCGGCAATTGTCAACGCTTTTTATCACATTTTCTACGATTTGTGACATTCTTCTAATTTTTCGCATCCGTTTTCAGACAATTTAACATTTCTCTTCTTTTTTATAATGTCAGCCAAAAGCTTTAGCCGCCACGCCGCAGTTTGCATTAATTTCTTTATTCACTCACCTCATCAAGTTCGACGTCATCCATAAGAACATCACCGTACCCGCTGTAATATTCATCGCTTCCGGCATATTTATAATAGTCGCCGCCCGGGGTATATATTCTTGCCACAAATCCCTTAGGGCAATCACCTTCATACACCTTGCCATCAATTCCGTTGACTTTTATATGTACGCTTTCATTGGCAGAGACACCCTTTATATAGCCTTCAACCCAGCTGGTATGCTCTAAATCCTTATCAACCTCGTTGTAAGTAAATTCACGGGACAGATACAGCTTATCATCCCCTGCAAATCTATAAGTCTCCTTTGTTACCAGAAGCGTTTTGGGATCGCAGGTAAAGGTATATACATCATTGTCATTTTCAAGCACAAAAGTATTGCCGTCTGTGATGCTGACCTCATAATCCTCATAATAATCGGGGAATGCCACATTCTTAAAGCAGTCAAAATAGTTCTTCTGTGCTTCCTCAAAGGTTGCCGCATCAAGAGGACAGCTGTGCCAGGGAACTTCCACATTAAGGTCTAAGACAACCGATTTATCAAAGCTTTCATACTGAAAGCCTTTTGTCATATCATCACCGTGGATAAACATCAGATTCTCTGAGCGGTACTCATACAGCTTCGTATTGTCGTTCGCTACCTGTGTCTCATTGGTATCAACACTCTTATATTCCTTAAATATCTCGGAATAATTGTTGGCAGCAACAGCTTCATCAAATAAAGCCTCAATCTCCTCCTGAGTATCTATACCCTTAAATCTGTCAGACTTACCGCCGCATGCGCCAAGGCACACAGCTGCCGTAAGCATCAGTGCTGATAATAAATATTTTCTCATTTTCATCATATTGATTTCCTCCTTATATCATCCCAAATATTCCGGGTCTCATCCGGTCAGTAAACCGGCAAATTCCTTCTTTAGCAAGATACCCCCGAAAGCACTTCGAGGGTATCGGTATGAGCACTTATGGACCGTATTTTGGTCCATTACGTGCGATCCATGCAAATGTACTAGTCTGTCCGGAGCCAAAGGCGAACGGAGAGATGTAGTACATTGTATCGGTATGAGCACTTACGGACCATATCCGGTCCATTCGTTCATAAGTGCGGATAACAGGACTTGAACCTGCACGGTCTCCCACCAGAACCTAAATCTGGCGCGTCTGCCAATTCCGCCATATCCGCATTTAATATGCTAACAGGACAACACAAATTCTGTGTCAAACACTTAAGAAAACGTATTTAAATCCATAACGCACCGGATAATAATATCACACTCTATAGAGCAATTCCAATCGTTTTTTCGGCCGCTTATAGTCTCATCACCTAGATCACTGCGCCTCTTCCGTCGCTTCTTCCGGCGCGCCCTCACCATCCTCCTCTTTAGCATTAAAGACCTCGTCCAAGACTTTATGCAGATCTCCGCGGCTCACTGGCCTTGAAATCACTCCGTGAACGCCCTCTGGAAGCTTGCCTGAAACTGCGCCCACCTCATCAGATTCGCTTAAGTAATATATCGGCACATCCTTAAGTTCCTTGTAGGTCTTTATTATCTCAATAACCCTTCTCGTGCTGATCATTGTCATATAGCAGTCGAGGAAAATCAGGTCCGGCACGTTATTATTAAGCCAGAATATGGCATCCTTCGGATTATCAAAGGATACATATTTATATTCCCGCTGAAGATATATTTTCATAAGGTCAATTGTCGTAAAGTCATCATCAACGACAAGCACGGTCCTCATTCCATCCTCAGCCTTTTGGGGCTTTATTGAGGGATAGACAAGCTCATCATAGGCAAAAGCATCCTCATCATCCGTCGCAAGATGCGAGGTCTGAGTAGTAACCGAAGAACTGTCTGCGCCTACTATAGTCCCTTCTGCAACTTTAATCAACTGGCGAAACATATCATCCATTATGCCATAGCCCCCTATAAATATAATAAATAACTGTTCAATAACATCTTAGCAGCCATGCTGCAACCCTGCCGGTCCGCAGTTTAAAAGCCGCTATTTATAATCTCCGAATCTCTTCTTAAGCTTTATTCTGTTTATTGCGCGCTGCATCATTGCTTCAGCATTTCTGTACATAAAATCGTCTGCCCCGGATTCAAGAAGTGCCTTCGCTTCAGCAATCTCCGCATTGGCCCTGTACTCATCTATCTCATCCGGAGACTCTGCGGAGTCAGCAAGAACCAAGACCTCTTCACCTTCGGCCTTTACCATACCGCCCGAAACTGCCGCATAGAAAGTCTCTTTCTCAGGAGTCGTATACTTAATCACACCCGGCTCAAGCGCCGCGAACAGATTCGCATGATTAGCCATTATACCATACATTCCCTCAGTTGTCGGCACGACAAGTGAGGTGCATCTGCCATTATAAAATTCTTCATCAGTTTCAAGAATGCGAAGCGCAAAATCACGCATACCACACACCGCCTTACCAATACAAACCGCATATTGCAATATGCTTATATGCCTGCAAAAATCCATTAATGACTTCTTATGGCATTTTAGAGTGTCTTTGCCTTATTATACACATCCTCTATTGTTCCCACATTAAAGAATGCAGCTTCCGGAAACTTATCGCACTCACCGCCAAGTATTGCCGCAAAGCCTTTTAAGGTCTTATCTATCGGCACGTAAGCACCCTTTACGCCTGTGAATTTCTCGGCAACATGCATAGGCTGGGATAAAAATCGCTGAATCTTCCTGGCCCTGTTAACGGTAAGCTTATCCTCATCCGACAATTCTTCCATGCCGAGGATAGCTATTATATCTTTAAGCTCATTGTACTTCTGTAAGAGTTCTCTTACCTTCCAGGCAGTCATGAAATGCTCTCTGCCGACAATATCTTCTTCAAGAATGCAGGAAGAAGATTCAAGCGGATCAACTGCCGGATATATGCCCTGCTCGGCAATTTTACGGCTCAATACGGTTGTTGCGTCAAGATGCGCAAAGGTTGTTGCAGGAGCGGGATCAGTTAAGTCATCTGCCGGCACGTATACTGCCTGCACGGAAGTTACGGAGCCGTCTTTTGTCGATGCAATTCTCTCCTGCAAAAGTCCCATCTCCTCAGCAAGGGTAGGCTGATAGCCGACAGCCGAAGGAAGGCGTCCTAAAAGTGTTGACACTTCAGACCCCGCCTGGACGAAACGGAATATGTTATCTATAAACAGAAGGGTATCCTTTTTCTCTTCATCACGGAAATACTCTGCCATTGTAAGGCCGGAAAGAGCCACTCTCATACGAACGCCTGAGGCTTCATTCATCTGTCCGAACACAAGCGCTGTCTTATCTATAACACCGCTCTGGCGCATCTCGCTGAATAAGTCATTGCCCTCTCGCGATCTTTCCCCTACACCGGCAAACACGGAATATCCGCCATGCTCCGTAGCTACATTGTGGATCATCTCCTGAATAAGAACAGTCTTGCCTACTCCGGCACCGCCGAATAAGCCTATCTTACCGCCCTTGGCATAGGGCTCTAATAAATCGATTACCTTTATTCCGGTCTCAAGCATTTCAACTGCGGCCGACTGCTGGTCAAATGCCGGAGCCTTTCTGTGTATGCTCTGCCTTTTTACATCATCGGCAATTGGCATTCCGCCATCTATAGGCTCTCCTAAAACATTAAACATGCGGCCTAAGGTAGCCTCGCCTACAGGAACCTTTATAGGTGAACCGGTTGCCGTAACAATCATGTCCCTCCCGATTCCCTCAGACGGGCCCATCATGATGCAGCGTACCATTTCATGACCTATATGCTGTTCGACCTCCATATAGACTCTCTTACCGCTAATTTCCACATAAAGAGCATCTCTTATTTTAGGCAGTGAGCCTTTTGCAAAACGGACATCTATAACAGAGCCCGATACCTGAACGATTATTCCTGTCATTATTCCATCCTTCCCGGATTCAATGTTTAATATCACGAATTACTTCTTGCCTTCTTACGCTTTAAGGCGCGCGCTCCCGAAGATATCTCGGTTATCTCCTGAGTGATTTTCCATTGGCGCGCATGATTATATTGAAGATTCAGGCTGCTGAGGATTTCAGCGGCATTTTTGTTGGCCTCATCCATTGCATTCATACGTGCGCTCTGCTCACAGCAGAAGCTATCAACTAAGCAGCTGTAAATATATCCGGACAAATAGCTTCGCACCATGCCTTCAATAACCTTTTCCATTGACGGATAGTACTCAAAGGGAGAGGTTATCTCCTTCTCCACTGTCCCTGCGTCAAAATCACCCCGGTGGAAAGGAAGGAGTCTAAAATCGACTGCCTGCTGATATACGCTGTTCTTAAGATCCGTATATATCACATATATTTTGGATATTCTGCCGGCAAGATAATCGCTAAGAAGCCGGTCCGCTATCATCCTTGCACGGCGCAGCGTCGGATTTTCTGCAGTCTCGTTAAAATCATCCTCTAAAGCAATGCCATGCAGCTGGCAGTATTTTCTTCCGAAACCGCCTACCATATAGACCTTTGCTTCATGTTCTTTCATTCTCTCTTCAAGTTTTTTAATGATGCCGTGATTATAAAAACCCGCAAGACCCTTATCTGAAGTTATAACAAGATAACCATAGGCACCAGGCAGCTCATGCTCCCCGCTTACCGGATAAAAATACGGGTTATCAATGGGCTCGTGGATACGAAAGAGCCTCTTTATCTCAACTCCGACAGCGTCAAAATAAGGCCTCGTCTTATCAAGCTCGGCTTTGGCGCGCCGCATCTTGCTGGATGCGATCATGTACATGGCGCCTGTGATTTTGGCAGTATCTTCAACGCCCTTTATATGACTTTTTATTTCCCTTATATCAGCCATAATTTCTTTCTGCCGCTCTGTAAACGGCATTTATATCATCCTCGGTAATGCTTCCGCTCTGACCTATCTTGGATACCACCTGAGAGCACTCAAGCATAACCTTATGCACAAGCTGCAGCATATATGCAGACATATCCTCCGAAGTTATATGCTCGAATCTGTCATGCATGGAGATAAGAAGCATAAATATTTCTTCTGTCTGGGAAAACGGATGATTCTGCCGCTGCTTTAATATTTCCATAAGGCCGCTGCCGTAGCGGATCTGACGCTTTGTGGCATCATCCATATCGCCTGCAAACTGCGTAAACACTTCCATCTCACGATACTGGGCCAGATCAAGTCTTAAGGTGCCTGCTGCCTTCTTCATTGCCTTTGTCTGGGCATCACCGCCTACACGGGATACTGATAAACCTACATTTATCGCAGGACGCTGGCCTAAATGGAACAGGCTCGTTGATAAGAATATCTGACCATCAGTTATCGAGATGACATTGGTGGGAATGTATGCGGATACATCCTCTTCCTGTGTCTCTATTATGGGAAGAGCCGTTAAGGAGCCGCCGCCCCGCTCATCCGATAAGTGTGCCGATCTCTCTAAGAGCCTTGAATGAAGATAAAATACATCACCCGGATATGCTTCACGCCCCGGAGAGCGCTCTAATAAAAGCGATATCGAACGGTAGGCTACGGCATGCTTTGATAAATCATCATATATAATAAGGACATCCTGACCGCGATTCATGAAATATTCACCCATTGCGCAGCCGGAATATGGTGCAATATACTGAAGCGGCGATGCATCCGATGCAGATGCGTTGACTACTATCGTATACTCCATTGCGCCGTTTTTAGTAAGAGTATCAACAAGACGGGCAACCATACTTGTCTTCTGGCCGATGGCTACATAAATGCAGATCACATCCTTGCCCTTCTGATTGATTATGGTATCCGTTGCTATAGCAGACTTTCCTGTCTGACGGTCACCTATGATAAGTTCTCTCTGGCCTCTGCCTATTGGGAACATTGAATCAATCGAGAGTATTCCGGTCTCAAGCGGTGTATCTACAGGCTGCCTGTCTATAATCGCAGGCGCAGGGCTCTCTATCTGCCTGTAATCATCCGGAATAATTTCACCTTTACCGTCAATGGGAACACCGAGTGAATCAACCACACGCCCTAAATACTGCTCGCCTACGGGAACCGCAGCTGTTTTACCTGTACGAAGAACCCTGCTGCCCTCATATATCTCCTCTTCCGAATCAAATAATATGCAGGCAATCTCATCCTCTCTAAGGTCAAGTGCCATTCCGCGCACTCCGCCCTCAAAAAGAAGAATCTCTCCGTAGGTTACACCCCTAAGGCCGCTTACTGTCGCAAGACCGTCACCCACCGTAAGCACCTGTCCTGTTTGTGTGGCCAGTGCCTTAGGCGTCCAGTTAGAAAGCGTATCCTTAATAAGGGGAATTATATCCTCATCACGGTCTTTAAGCTGTTCTATCGCATCACGGAATTGTTCTAAGCGTCCCTTTTTATTCCAGTTATATACATCGCTTCCGACTTCTAAAGAAAAGCCGCCGGGAAAATCATCACTCTCTGCCCATTCAACAGGAATAGCAATTCCGTATTTTGACTCTATAAAAGAAGCAAACCGCTTAAGTTCTTCTTCCCCGGGGCACCTCTTACAATAAAGAACAGCTGATCCTATATTCTGTAAATCAGTCATCATTAACCCTCCGAGGCATCCGTCTTTTCGGCAGTTTCAAAGAATGCATCAAAACCGTCATTATCTGATGATCCCATAACAAGCTTTTCTGCCATCTTTGATACATAATCGGCAAGTTCTCTTTTTGCTTCTTCATTTACGCGGCCGGCCTCTGCCTCCGCCTTTTTATGTGCCTTTGCGACAATCTCATCTGCCTTAAGGTTAGCGCTTTCTATTATCTTAGCGCTCTCATCATCCGCATTTTTAAGAGCCTTAGCGCGCATTTTTGATATCTCATCATCAGCATCGGCCATTTTAGCCTCGTAATTTTTCTTAAGATCGGATGCATTCTTCATATCTTCGTGCGCTCTCGCATCCATCTGCTCATATTCATGCTTTCTCTTCTCCATAAAATCCTTAACAGGCTTATAAAGCAGGAAATAGAGAATGCCAAACAGCAGCACAAAGTTAAACGCATGCAGCAATATCTGCTGGATATTAATATTAAGTGGCATTGTAATCTCCTATCCTTTACAGAACGAATATAATAAGAATCGCAACAATAAGCGCATAGATAATGGCAGTCTCAACGAATACAAGTCCGAGCATCATGACTGTACGAATGGAACCCTCAGCTTCCGGCTGACGGGCAACACTTTCTGCCGAGCCTTTGATTGAGATACCCATTCCGATAGCACCGGCACTAGCCGCAACTCCTACACAAATAGCGGCTGCGATTGCCTTCATGCCAAGAGAGGAATCACTGCTGCTCTCTTCTATGGCTGCTGCAGTATCCTCTGCTGCCATAACCGTTGCCGGCATAGCCACTGCGGCAGCTGCCGCAAATACAAACATCGCTGCGATCAATCTGACAATTGTTTTCTTCATTTTAAAACCTCCGTTTACTCTGTAATAGAAACCTCGCCGTAGAATAATGACGTAAGCATTGTAAGCACGTATGCCTGAATAAGCGCATGAAGAAGTGTAAACAATACTGCCACTATAACCGGCAGAACAAAACTCATCGATATGTAATAATACACAAGCTCCGTCACAAGGGCACCTGATAAAAGGGCACCAAAGAGACGAAAGCTCATGGATATGGGCAGTGAAAAATCTTTAAGTGTAAGCAGTACTCCCTTAAACCCGTTTCCGGCAATTCCGCCCGACATTATGACAAGATAAGACATAACGCCTAAGGCTATTGCACCGTTTATATCAGAAAGCGGTGCCGGAAGTGTTACGCTTCCACCTGCGGTTGTTGCCACCTGAATGCCGAACAGCTCAAGGATTGTTCCCACAAATATATAGGCACCTGCCGCAAATACATAGGGGCCTAAGAATTTATTGCGGTGGGGGCTGTTCCCTTTAGCCAGTCCGTCAAATAATCCGACTGCCTGCTCCAAAAGGAGCTGAAGCTTACCGGGGACCATTGTAAAACGCGGCGCTAAAATGAATTTCACAATAAGTCCGAATATAAGCATTATCCCTGTAACCACATACGCAGAGATAAGTCCCGGATTAACTTCGGTAATTCCGAAAAGATTTACCTTAAAGTTCTCATGCAGAACCGCATCCTTCATTATCACCCTTAAGGATTCTTCTTCGCCCTGCCCGCCTGTTGCTATTATACCGGCAAGCAGAAGCACCAGGATAATCCCCAAGATGACTCCGGCGCGTATCTTTTGAGTTTTTGTCATGCGCAAAGCCTTCTTTCTGTATTTATGTATTTATGTATTTCTTTATTTATGTAATTTAATATCCGAATATTTTACAAAAATCAAAGAATATTTGCAAGTGAATATATAAGACGCTCCGTTTTGTCCCACCCTAAGCAGGCATCCGTAACTGACTTGCCGTAAATGCCGCCTTCAGGGCTCTGACAGCCATCCTCGATATAGCTCTCAAGCATTATCCCTTTTACAAAATCATTAATTGCGGAATCAGCCGCACAAAGGGAAAATACATACTCTGCAATATCGATCTGCTGCTCATAGTGTTTGCCGGAATTGCAGTGATTGCAGTCTATTAATACAGCCGGCATATCAAGATCATAATTCTTATAAAGAGACAGAAGACGCTCTATATCTTCGCGATGATAATTGGCAATCACTTCCCCGTTAACATCCGAATACCCCCTTAATATTCCGTGCGCATAAGGGTTGCCGCTGCTTCTTGCTTCCCACCCTCGTGCTATCATGCTCTGGGGACTTCTTGCGGCGGCAATTGAATTAAGAAGGATGTTAAAATCACCATTCATCGGATTCTTCATGCCGACGGGAACATCAAGACCGCTTGCACTGAGCCTGTGTCCCTGATCCTCAACCGAACAGGCTCCTATCGTAACATATGGCAACAGATCCAGTATGTAATAGATCATCTCGGGATAGAGCATCTCATCGCAGCCAAATAATCCCGTATTTTGTATGACATGAAGATGCAGCTTTCTGACAGCTATTACGCCGTCAAGAAGGTCATCTGTTTCTTCATAGGCCTTAGGTCTGTGAAGAAGCCCCTTATAGCCCAGTCCGCTGCTTCTGGGCTTTGAGGTATAGACCCTCGGAATAAAGAGAAGCTTATCCTTTACCTTCTCCTGCAGGGCGGCAAGGCGCTGCATATAATCGAGCACTGCATCCTCCCTGTCGGCAGAGCAGGGTCCGACGCATATGATTTTGCGAGAATCGCGTCCCAAAAGAACAGCCTCAATTTCGTCAATCCTCTCCCGGCGTGCCCTAAGCTGCGCTTCATTTAGCGAATATTTACTTGTAAGTTCCTCAATTTCGGGAAGTTTGCGAACAAATTCCATTTTATTACCGTATTACAATCGAAAATCAAAATGCCATACTTAGGCTTAAATCCCGAAAAGCATATCCTCATACTGCGGGAAGGGCCATATATCCTTGGCAGTAAGCGTTTCCATTTCATCGCAGAGGCTGCGAAGGGTTTCCATAGCCGGCAGGATATTGCTGACATTGTATCTGCCTCTTAGCAGGGCATCTTCAAATGAAGTATTAAGGCTTAACTCATCAAGCTTTATCGCAGCCTCCTGGGTCTTATCAAGAAGGTCGGAAAGCTTTTCCACGAGATGCTTTTCCGCCCCAAAGGAGCACTCAAGCTTAAGCGATGCCCTGTAGGAAAGTGCGCAAAGCAGCTCATTTAAATATCTGTTTACCGCGGGGATTATCTGTTTCTGGGCGATATCCACCATCGTGCGTGCCTCAATGGTCACAACCTTATTATAAGTATCCATCAGGATCTCATAACGGCTGTGCATCTCGGTTTCCGTAAATATCTTATGCTTTGTAAACAGCTCTATATTCTTCTCATTTATGAAATAGGGAAGTGCATCAACGGTTGTCTTAAGGTTTAAAAGCCCGCGGTTTTTAGCCTCCTTCTCCCATTCCAGAGAGTAGCCGTCACCGTTAAAGAGAATCCTGTTATGCTCAGTTATCGTTCTCTTTATAAGGGCATTTAGATCTCTGTTAAAATCATCCGCACCCTCAAGTTCATCAGCAAAGCCGCGAAGCTCCTCGGCCATTATTGTGTTTAATATTATGGACGAGCCGGCAATCGACTGCGAAGAGCCGACGGAGCGGAACTCAAATTTATTACCCGTAAAGGCAAAGGGCGAGGTCCTGTTTCTGTCTGTTGAGTCCTTAGGGAAGGTGGGCAGGACATGAACGCCTATCTCCATCTTCTCATTTGGGTTGCCCGCATAATTCTTACCCGAAACAATACAGTTAAGTATTGCATTTAAGTCATCCCCGACGAACATTGATATAATGGCAGGCGGTGCCTCATTACCGCCGAGTCTGTGGTCATTTCCGGCTCCCGCAACACACATCCGCATAAGATCCTGATATTCATCAACAGCCTTTATCATTGCCGTTAGGAATAAAAGGAACTGGGCATTTTCATGGGGTGATTTTCCCGGTTCTAACAGATTAACGCCCGTATCCGTCGTCATGGACCAGTTATTGTGCTTACCGCTTCCGTTTACCCCTGCAAAGGGCTTTTCGTGAAGAAGGCACACAAGGCCGTGGCGCCTTGCGACGTTTCGCATTATCTCCATTGTTATCTGGTTATGGTCCGTTGCTATATTGGCCGTGGTAAATATCGGTGCAAGCTCATGCTGGGCGGGCGAAGCCTCATTATGCTCGGTCTTTGCCAGTATTCCAAGCTTCCAGAGTTCCTCGTTAAGATCCTTCATAAAAGCGGATATCCTTGGCTTTATCGCACCGAAATAATGATCATCAAGGTCCATTCCCTTTGGCGGCATTGCGCCAAAAAGCGTACGCTTGCACAGTTTTAAATCAAACCGTTTATCATATAGATCCTTATCTATAAGGAAGTATTCCTGCTCGGCACCGACCGTCGTGGTAACATGCTTAACCTCTGTATTGCCAAAGAGCTTAAGTATACGAAGCGCCTGCTCGTTAAGGCACTGCATGGAGCGAAGGAGCGGTGTCTTTTTATCAAGTGCCTCTCCGCCATAGGAGCAAAACGCCGTCGGAATGCACAGTACTCCGTCCTTTACGAAAGCATAACTTGTAGGATCCCAGGCAGTATAGCCTCTTGCCTCAAAGGTTGCCCTAAGGCCACCGGAGGGGAAGCTTGAAGCATCGGATTCACCCTTTATAAGCTCCTTGCCGGAAAATTCCATTATCACGCGCCCGTCATTCTGCGGAGAGATAAAGCTGTCATGTTTTTCCGCAGTACGGCCCGTCATGGGCTGGAACCAGTGGGTATAATGAGTTGCGCCCTTTTCAATGGCCCAGTCCTTCATTGCGATTGCAACAACATTGGCAACGGCAATATCAAGGTCTTTGCCGGTTTCAATTGTCTTGGCAAGGGATTTGTAAATATCCTTTGGGAGTTTTTCGCGCATTACCGCATCATTAAATACCATACTCCCGAAGTATTCAGGTACATTGCTTCTCATCTTAATAAATTCTCCTCTGTTATTATAATGATCGGAAGTTCAAATTTCTCCCTCATATACTGTTTCCGCAGGACCCGTCATGTATACCCTGTTGGCGTTTCTGTCCCAGTGTACGATAAGGTCTCCGCCAAGTAAGTGCACGTTTACCGTATCATCCGTATGACCGTTAAGCACCGCAGCAACCGTTGCCGCGCAGGCTCCGGTACCGCAGCCGTGTGTCTCTCCTGCGCCTCTCTCCCAGACTCTCATCCTTATATTGTTTCTGTCCTCAACCTTAACAAATTCCGTATTGGTCCTGTTCGGGAAGCAGGTGTGATTTTCAAACTGGGGTCCTAAAACCTCAAGCGGAAGAGAGCTTGTATGGTCCACGAAGATTACGGCGTGGGGGTTGCCCATTGATACACAGGTCATATTGTAGGTACAGTTGTCCACATATATCTCTTTGTTGATGCACAGACTGTCATCATCTGATAAAATCACGGGAATCCTGTCCGGAGTAAGTATGGGCTCTCCCATATCAACCGTCAGCATTGCAGCGGCCTTACCGTCTGACCTCTTTGAATGGACGATCCCGGTTATAGGATTGGGATGCGCATCCTCTGCCTTAATGGTAATACGCTTTACGGCACCCATGGAAGAAATGGTTATATCTGTTTTATCCACTATCTCATTATCGTATACATATTTAGCTACGCACCTTATGCCGTTTCCGCACATTTCAGAGCGCGAGCCGTCCGCATTATACATCTGCATCTCGCAGTCCGCTATTTGTGAAGGGCATATAAAAATCGCTCCGTCAGAGCCAACGCCTATATGCCGGTGGCTTACCATCCTGGCAAAGCCGGCCTTATCGGGCACCTCCTGCGTAAAGCAGTTTACATACACATAGTCATTGCCGATTCCGTGCATTTTTGTAAATTTCATGTGTAAAATCCTCGTCTTATTCTTTTATTTTCATCCTTTTGTCTCGGTATGAGCACTTATGGACCGTGTTTTGGTCCATTTGCTCTGCATAAACTAAGGCTGTATTTCCTCAAGTTCCCTGGTCCATACATTTAAGCAGGCATCAGAGGGCATACATAAATCTCCTCTTGGGCCTACGCCGACAGACCCTATCTTGACACCGTCAGGCAGACAGGAGCGCTTAAACTGCTGCGCTATAAATCTCTTAAAGAAATTCTTCTCCCATTTTAATATGGTATCACTGTCATATTCAGGCAGGGCATTCTTAGCAAGGCGGTATATCTTCTTAGGACCGTATCCCCACCTCAGCACATAATATAAGAAAAAGTCATGAAGCTCATAAGGGCCTACAAGTTCTTCAGTGCACTGGGCTATCTCGCCGTCCTTCGGCGGCAGAAGTTCAGGGCTTACCGGGGTATTGAGCACATCAAGCAGCGTGTCCCTTACCGTATTATTGCCGCAGGTCTTGGCGTAGTGTGAGACAAGATGGCGCAGCATGGTCTTGGGAATCCCCGCATTGACACCGTACATCGACATGTGATCGCCGTTATAGGTAGCCCACCCTAAGGCAAGCTCCGATAAATCGCCGGTTCCCACAACAAGTCCTGCCGTATCATTGGCGATATCCATTATGACCTGGGTGCGCTCTCTCGCCTGGGAATTCTCATAGGTGACATTATGATTATCTTCATCATGGCCTATATCGCTAAAATGCTGTCTTACTGCGGCCTCGATATTAACTTCGCGCAGCGTGGCCCCAAGTGCGTTTACAAGTGTCGTCGCATTATTTTTGGTGCGGCTCGTCGTTCCAAAGCAGGGCATTGTTACGGCAATGATATTGCCTTTATCGCTTCCCGCCATATCAAAAGCCTTCGCGCATACTAAAAGCGCCAGCGTTGAATCAAGTCCGCCTGATATGCCGAGCACTACTGTCTTAACACCTGTATGCTCTATTCTCTTTTTAAGACCCATTGCCTGCATGGTAAGGATTCTCTCACACCGTTTGGTAAGCTCGCTTTTATCCTCCGGGATAAACGGGTTCTTGCCAAATATACGGGTAAGCTTAGTCTCTTCGCATTTTACTATCGGAATCTGCGGAAGCGTCACCTCGTTATGGCAAGGGCCCCTATGGCCCCCTCCCTGCGTGCCGGCTATATCACCATGCAGCACTCTTTCATGGATTGCCTTTGATGCATCAAGATCAGCGCAGAGGTAGTTATCGCTAAAGGGCCGGCTTATGGCAACTATCCTGCCGCATTCTGCCAAAATCATCCTGCCGGAAAATACGAAATCCGTCGTGGATTCGCCCTCTCCTGCATTTACATATAAAACATTGCAGCTAAACTGCTCTGAAAGTGATCTTATCCGCTCCCTTACGCTCTCCTGGCTGTCAACCAGCTCATAGGACGCATCCATGCATATTATAAGGTTAGCTCCCTTTTTGGCGCATCGCGCAAAATCATACGCGCTTCCGTAGAAATCACCCCCAAGGCATACTGCCGCCTTAAGGCCGAATACACCGTCTATCGGGAATATCGGTGTGACTTTTGTTATGGGGCCTCTTGCGCCCGCAAACTGCCTTGCTAGGTTCATGCCGTCACGCTTATCAAAGCTTTTTCTCGGAATTATCCCGACTACCTGCCCGTCATAAAGAGCCGCGGCCGCATCAAGTATCTCGCCGTCAACCTCTATGGGAAGACCGACAAACACCAGCGTATTAAGTCCTTCCGTTGCCCGTGCGATTTTCCCAAGGCCTTCTCTTGCCGCAATCATAAGTGAGGACTGCATATAAAGATCGGCGCAGGTTGCGCCTGTTATGCACAGCTCCGGAAAGGCGATTATCCTTGCGCCCTTACCATACATTATGTTAATGCCGTCAATTATCGCAGCAACGTTTGAATCCACATCACATACCTTTATCTTAGGTACAACTGCCGCAACTTTAATAAAACCGTCTTTCATAGTCTCTTACCTCTTATTGGTATTCTTAATATGCTACTGTCAGGACTAATTCAGTCAATGCTTCCTCGCATTTTATTTCAGTGCTTATTTGCATTCATTTTAAGTTGTTTTATCTCATCAGGTGCAAAGGAATATGCCTTATTACAGAACTGGCATTTAACCTCTATGGGTTCATCATCCGCAATAAATCTATCAAGTTCATCATTGCCAAGGCTTATTATAGCCTTCTCTACCCGTTCCTTAGAACATCCGCAATGGAATTTTGTGGGAATCATGTCAAGTATTCTTAAATCAAGTCCGCCCAAAACGATTTCCAGTATTTCTTCCGGGGATTTATCTTCATCAAGCAGGCTTGTTATGCTGGGAAGATCTTTTAGAATCGCCTCGAGTTTATCAAGCGTCTCATCACTTGCTCCGGGAAGGACCTGGATGATAAAGCCGCCTGCGCATCGCACCGTATTGTCCTTATTCATAAGAACGCCGAGGGCAACGCTTGAGGGTACCTGCTCGGAAGTCGCAAAATAATAAGTAAGGTCCTCTGCTATCTCTCCGGAGATAAGCTCAACCTGCCCCACATAAGGGTCCTTAAGCCCCATATCCCTTATTACGCTCAGCATTCCGGTGCCTATGGCGCCTGCTACATCAAGCTTACCCTTACTGTTTGCCGGTAAAATCACGTCAGGATTTAAGGCATAGCCTTTTACATTGGAAGCAGCATCGACCGTTACGGTCACTGCCTGCATCGGACCCGTTCCCTGAAGCTTAAGTGTCAGCAGGTCGTCATCGCTTTTAAGCATGCTGCCCATCATGGCTCCTGCGCTAAGAAGGCGCCCTAATGCAGCTGTTACGACCGGGGAGGTATTATGTGCCTGCCGCGCCGTTTCCACAATATCTCTTGTTGTTGCGCAAAATGCCCGGATTGTATCCTTTGCGGCAGTTGCGCGTATTATATAATCTCCCATTTAAGTCTCCTTATAATCTATTGACCGCATTGGTCGAAGTGTGTCGCATTCATCCGCGTGCGTCGCGAAAAAATGTGCTTTTCCTCGTCTACTCTGTTCCGTCGCTAAGAAATTCTTCAAATCCGCGCGGGATTATTTCTTCGGACGAAGCCGCCTGCAACTCGCCATCCATGGCTCGGTTTCGGCTCTCGGGAACATCGTGTTCCCTCGCTTCTGTACTCCGAGCGGATTTGTGAATTTCTAACGCTCCTCACATTACGACTCGGAAAACAATTTTTTCGCTCCTTCGCGGATGCCACTACGTTACGGCGAGGGCGAAGAGCAGTTTTGACCCAGGCGTCGACAGCGCGTAGGCGAAAATGAGCTTAGTGAATTAGTTCAGCGTAAGGCAAAATCGCCCGGACGGCGATTTTAGGCGAGAGACAAAGGTATGGATGCCGGTTCTCGCCGGGCCGTATTGGGCCAATGAGTAATTCACTTAGCGAATTGAGCCGGAGACGATGCAGCCGGTCAAAAGCTGGAGCTTCGACTGAGCCGGACCGGGTTGCAAGCAAATTAGCAAGCACATTTTTTCGGGACGCCCGCGGATGATTCAATATACATAAGCCGAAGCTTCGACTGCTCCGGTTCAAAGCACTTCATCCGGGCGGCGGGCGATAAAGTACATGCGCTCTTTATCACCTGCAGTGCCAATAATCTCAAGCCCTGCCTTTATCAAAAGTTCCTTGACCCGTTCGGTTTCGTAGGAGCGCTGCTCATGCACCTCTTCAAAGCGTGCAAAAAGCCCATCCTCCTCTTCTATATACAGCGTCAGATCATATTCATTTATTTTCGTATCGGGATCGTAATAATTCTCCCAGATAAAGCTTGCATCCTCGCGATTTTCCGCAAAGGTATTATCAGCTAAAAGCTTTTCATATTTATAGGGCGTGTTCATATCAAATATAAACAGCCCTCCGTAATCAAGATAATTATTTACAAGCCCAAATACCTCAAGAAGTTCCTCCTCCTTAAGGATATAGTTCATACTGTCGCAGAGTGATACGATAGCACGCACCGTTCCGTATAATTCAAAGGAGCGCATATCCTGATTAAGATAGAGGATATCATGTCCTGACTCTTCCCGCTTTCTACCTGCAATCGCAAGCATATCCTCCGATATGTCAATGCCGATCATATCATAGCCCTTAGCGGCAAGCAGCTCTGTTATTGTACCGCTCCCGCAGCCAAGGTCAAGCACGAGTCCGTCGCAGATTCCATGCTCATTAAGGACTTTGGCCACATAATCAGCCCACTCCTTATAGGGAACATTATCCATGAATTTATCATATACAGCTGCAAAAGTACTGTAGGCTTCGTACATATTATCTCCTGTGCCTATCCGATCATTGCTCCAATAGCACCGAATACTCCAAGGCTTAAAACACCCATTATTATTCCTGCAAGTACAACACCGAGCATTACGGCAATAACGCTTGACTTAAAATCCATGTCAAGAAGGCTTGCCGCAAGGGTTCCCGTCCATGCTCCGGTACCCGGGAGCGGAATACCCACGAATAAAAGCAATGCCCAGAAAAGTCCTTTTCCTGCCTTCTCCTGAAGCTTTTCGCCTCCTTTGTGGCCTTTATTTAAGCAGAAGGAGAAAAATTTGCCGATAATCGGCTTATCTGCGCCCCATTCCAAAACCTTGCGCGCAAAGAAGAATATAAAAGGAACCGGAATCATGTTGCCGCAAATACATGCAACGTAGGACCAGAATATGGGCAGATCCATACCGTGAAGGGTAAAGAAATGACAATCGATCTCAAGCTCCGCAGGGGAGAGTGCAACAGGAATTGCGCCGCGCAGCTCAATAAGCGGAATCATGGAAATTAAAATGACAATCAGATATTTTTTAAATTCAGACATAACAAAACTCCTCGTATTTTATAATAAATAAGCGTCCTGGATCTCATCGATCGCACCGATAAGCGCTCTCATCTCATCATCGGTGCCGATTGAGATACGCAGATAATCCCGGATAATATCCTTATCCCACCAGCGGACGAATATATTGCGCCGCCTAAGCTCATTAAACATATATTCAGCACTCACCTTTGTGGGGTGTGCAAAGATAAAGTTGGTCTTTGAATCCGTAAAGGTGATGCCGCGCTTTGTGAATTCCGCTTTCGTCATTTCCCTTGTGGCTATGACTTTCCCAACGGTTTCCTTAAAATACTCATCGTCTGAAAGTACCGCACGGCCGTATTCAATCGCAGCCCTGTTCATGGTGTAGGAATTGATTGAGAACTTAACATCATTCATGCACTTAATAAGTTCTTTTGAACCTATGGCAAAGCCTATTCGCATCCCGGCAAAGGCGCGGGACTTAGAGAAGGTCCTTACAATAAGAACATTGTCATAGCGCCTTGTAAGCTCTAATGAGGTCTCGCCGCCAAAATCAACATAGGCCTCATCAACTATTACCACGCTGTCCCTGTTGGCCTTTACGATATCCTCAATAAAATCCTTTGACTCACATATCCCTGTCGGCGCATTGGGATTGGCAATTACTATCCCGCCGTTTGGAACCATGTAATCCTCTTTATTGATCCTAAGATTCCCATCAACCGGTATCATCCTGTAGGGTATCCTGTATACATCAGCCCATACATCATAAAAGGAATAGGTGATGTCGGGGAATAGTATCGGCTCATCTGAGGCAAAGCAGGTAAGAAAAGCCACCGACAGCACGTCATCGGAGCCTACTCCCACAAAGACTTCATCCTCTGCGGCGCCGTAATATTCCGCTATATCCTTAGCAAGGGGTGAGGCCGTTGTATCAGGATAAAGCCTTAGGGCATCAACATCCGTATTGGCAATAGCCTCAAGTACTTTGGGTGAAGGCGGGTAGGGAAATTCATTTGTATTAAGTTTTATGATATTGCCGCATACCTTCGGCTGTTCGCCGGGTACGTAGGGTGTTACTTTATGTATTCTGTCCTTCCAGCTGCTCATATTTCTCCTTATTCTTAGCCGTAGCCGCCGGCTTTATTTAGTCGGGATTCGCTCTTAAATATCCGCCGGCTTTTATTTAGCAGATCCGCTCTTAAATATTCGCCGGCTTTTAAAGCCCGCACTCCTTTGCAAGCTCCGCAAAATGCGGAAGCGCATTAACTATAGTTTCATAAGATACGCAATATGCTATTCTTACGTAACCGGGGCAGGCAAAGGTCGAGCCCGGCACTATTAAGATATGATATTTTTTTGCCATATCAACAAAGACCTTTTCATCCTCTATCGGTGACTTTACGAAGAGATAAAAAGCGCCTTCAGGCCTTTGGCACTCAAAGCCAAGCCTGCATAAGCCTTCATAAAGAGCATTCCTGTTCTTATCATAAAAGGAAATATCAGTTTTCTCCTCAAGGCATCTTGCTACTGCAAGCTGCATAAGGGACGGCGCATTTACAAAGCCCAATATCCTTGTTGCAACGCCAAGCGCCGCAAATACATCCTTATAATCATCAATTTCAGTGGGAACCACCAGATATCCTATTCTCTCACCCGGGAGGGATAAGGACTTACTAAAGGAATAACCGACTATTGTATTTCTGTAATAATCGGGAACCCAGGGGACCTTTGCCCCATCATAGACAAGCTCCCTATAGGGCTCATCCGTAATAAGATATATAGAAGTGCCAAGCTCCTTCTGCTTCTCTTCAAGGATCTCCCCAAGGCGCGAAAGCGTATCCGCAGAATATACAACACCGGACGGATTATTGGGTGAATTTACGATCACTGCCTTTGTTTTCTTATTGATAAGTTTCTTAAATTCCTCAAGATTAGGCTGGAAGGTGGACGTATCCGCAGGCACGCTTACAAGCACGCCGTCAAAATTAGCCACATAATTGCGATATTCCCCAAAGAAGGGTGCAAAGGTTATCACCTCATCCCCCGGATTAAGAAGAGCGCGCATGATCACAACTATTCCGCCTGCTGCCCCAACAGTCATCACTATATTATTCTCAGTATAGGACGTGTTGTATTCTTTATTAAGATGTTCTGCAACAGCTTCTCTTACCTCTTCGTAGCCCGTATTGCTCATATATCCGTGAAGATGCAGCGGATCATCTGTGGTAGTTATGTTAACTATTGCATCATTTACCGCACGGGGCGCTGCCACATTGGGATTCCCAAGGGAAAAATCATACACATTTTCCGCTCCGAATTCCTTTGCCATTTTCTTGCCTTCTTCAAACATTGCCCTTATAACCGAGCTTCCTTTTACAAGGCCAACCATCTTTTCCGATATCATTTTTATATCCTTCTTTCTGTATTTTAAATACGTCTCCTTAAGTATTTGGCGCCGGATTTGCTCTTGCTGCTAATTCCTACACATTATTGATTTTCCCTGGCTCTACCGAATGATCGTAGAAGAGCATCTTAAGCTTTGTAAGTGCCGTTACATATATTCCGTCCGTAACGCCCTTCGTCCACATTACACCCTTCGTCTGACCTTCTAAGATGTACTTGCTTAATATGCCCCTGTAAAGATCAAGGTCCGTGATTTTCCCCTTTTCCATTGCAGCTATCTCATCCTCAGTGCTCACAATCCTGTAGCGGCGGTAGGTATAGGGATAATTTTTATTAATAAACTTAGTAGTCTTAGCAGTTTTTACAAAGGACAGAAGCGTCGAATCGTATACCGGCACGGGAATTATCTTCTTCTCGCCGTCGCCCTCATAATACTTCTGAGTCATCTTATTCCGACTGTTTATAAGATATGGCACGAATTTTAAGAGTATCTCAAGGTCCGGCCCGTATTCTTCGACGATGTTATCTCTCGTTCTAACTATATCCTGTCCGTACATAATACCAATCCTTCCTGTTTTATTGCGCAAAAAGCCGATTTTTATTATAATCTATGCAGATTTTATTGTAAAGTAAATGGAGAGAGGTTTAAATTTTGTCAAATAAGATTCCCGTCGGCTTTAAGGACTACTCAGTACGCCTTAAGATTTGCGAATATATTATCATATTTTTTGTATCAGCTTCCTTTATTACACTGTTTTCTTTATGGACCTCACCCTTTTTTAAGGACTGGTACGGCTGCGATGCAAGCTTCTTTACGCTCGTTGGCAGAGGGATCACCTCCGGGAAAGTCATGTATCGTGACTTTTACGACCTTAAAGGTCCTTACTTTTTCTTTATAGAAGCCTTAGGGCAGCTTGTATGCAAAGGCCGCACAGGCGCATATATCCTGCAGATTGCAGCCCTCTTTGCTTCCTCCTGCCTTATCTATAACATAGCCCTTATGTTTGTAAACAGGGCAAAATCAGCCTTTATACTAATTGTCTTTTATTGCTGCAGCATTTCGACCCTCTGGGGCGGCAATACCTTAGAAGAGTTCATGCTGCCGCTGTCCCTATTGTGTCTTTACCTTACATGCCGCATATTCATTCTGGCAGATACAGCAAATTTTGCAGCAGCAGGTATCCCCTCATATATACCTCTTATCCTAGGTTCTGCCTTTTGCATAATGGCATTGTCAAAGATAAGTGTCTCAGGAACAGTCCTCGGCATTGCAGCAGCCCTTATCTATATGTTTCTTATAAATAGAAAATGGTCTGAATTATTTCTCTTTCTGGTATATTTTCTGCTTGGAGCCTGCATAGTATCGCTTCCCATAATAATATACTTTGCTTATAACAACGCTCTCCTTGAAATGCTCCGCTGCGTATTTGTTATCGGCTTTAGAAGATCTGCAGATTTTGCCGAGCTTTTTAATATAACCTGGGAACTTAAATGCCTGGGGGCTGTATTTGCTTTTGTTTTTGCCGTTTTGCACAGGAGACGGCTGCCTGTGATTTTCCCCGTAATGCTGATGGCGATGAGCGCAGCCACATACATCCTGCTGCACCTGGGCACCCCATTCTATTATTATTTTACAAGCGCATACCCCTGCCTTATATTGGCGCTTGCACTGTTTCTTAAGTTATACGATCCGCTGTTTATATTCGAGAATTTAAAGCAGGCAATATGCCTTATACTCTTTGCCGTATTCTTATTCTATTATATCCCGGCTTCCTTAGATACCGTCCGCACCGTAATATATGACAGATCAAACGAATCCTACGGTGAATACGTAAGTGACAGTAAGGATCTTGCCGCTCTTATTCCCGAATGTGACCGCGGCAGCGTCTTTTCCTTCCTAATAGATATGCAGTGGTATGAGATAAACGATATGATCCCCTGCGGAAGATTTGTTGTCAATGTACCGTTTTTTATCGATCTTGATGAAAATGCCCTTTCGGAAATCGAGGACTTTCTTAATAACACGCCTCCTAAATGGATACTCTGTGGCGACTGCCTTGATCTCAATATAAAGGAAGCCTATGACATAATCGATTCCAAATACACCTGCATATACGAAAACAGCGTGGGACATTTATATCTGCTAAACGAAGACTAAAATAAAACCTCCTAACACAAAAATCCCGGCCTGGAGATTCTCCCCGGCCGGGATTTTATTTACATCACTTCATATTATTATGTTTCCGAGCATATCTGATGCCTGATTTACTTTGGCATAGTGCGCGTTTTCTTATCCCTTAACCGATCCTAAAGCAACACCGGATACGATATATCTTGATAAGAAGATGTATACGACGATAACAGGGAAGATTGACAATGCAATCGATGCATAAACCTGACCCATATCAAACTTAAGGAAGTCTGCCGAACGCAGCTGGGCTATAAGTATAGGCAGTGTCTTCTTGTTGTCCTCATGAAGGATAAGCGCCGGTGTGAAGTAGTTATTCCAGTTAGCTACGAAGGTGAAAATCATCTGCACCGCAATTGCCGGCTTCATCATCGGAAGCGAAATCGTATTGAAGGTTCTGACCTCATTGGCGCCGTCGATTCTGGCAGCTTCCACTATAGCAAGGGGAAGGGTACTCTCCATGTACTGCTTCATATAATAGAAGGTTGCAGGAGCGGCAATCGCCGGAACGATAAGAGGTATAAAGCTGTTCTCAAGTTTCATGCCTGATACAAGCTTTATAAAACCAAGTGCCGTAACCTGTGTCGGGATCATCATAACTGCTAAGATAAATGTAAAGATGGCATTTCTGAACTTAAAATCATATACATGAAGTGCATATGCCGTAAGTGTTGAAAAATAAACCGAAAGTATTGATGCACATCCCGCAACTATAAAGCTGTTGAGCATACCTCTCATGATGGGCTGTGTGCCATGCATAACATTGGTAATGTTGACAAGCAGATTCGTGCTGGGAATAAAGGTAAAGCCTGCCGTTAATTCCGAATTGGATCTTGTTGCATTTATAAGCAGCACATAGAACCAGAACAGACACAGTATCGTCAAAAGTATCAGCACTATATAAGCTATAACTCTTCGAGCGTGGAGACCTAAACCGCCTTCAACGCTATCCATTTCATCATTATGTCTCATTTAGGTCACCTCCTTAATTATTCTTATCAACCGAGAACCTGTACACGATGATACTCAAGATACCCGTAATAATGAACAGGAATACCGAAAGCGCACCGCCCATACCGTAGTTCTTCGAGAACAGATGCTTGTTAAGATACATGATAAGCGTCATGGACTGTCTTGCAGGAGAACCCTCGCCGTTTGTTAAGACCTGAGGAACATCGAACATCTGCAGACCACCAATAAGGGATGTTATCATAACGTATATAAGTATCGGACGAAGCAGGGGCAGTGTAATACGGAAGAATACCTGTGTAGGTGTAGCTCCGTCAACCGAAGCCGCCTCAAAGAGAGAAGCATCAATGCCCATCATGCCTGCCATAAGAAGGATTGTTGTATTGCCGAACCACATAAGGCAGTTCATGAATGCGACCAGACCTCTTGAGCCTGCAGCGTGGCTTAAGAATTTATAAGGTTCTGCTAAGATGCCTGCGTTTACAAGCATCGAGTTGATCGGGCCGCTGTCTGAAAACAGGGTAAAGAACAACATTGCAAAAGCCGAAGCCATGATAAGGTTGGGCAGATAAATAACCGTTTTAAAGAAGCCGGCGCACTTAATGCGCAGTCTGCCATCGGAAAACCATGCGCCGAGTAAGAGGGATAAGAGAATCTGGGGAATGAATCCCAATACCCACATTATAAGAGTATTGCTTAAATATGTAGGGATGTCGCCGTTGGTAAAGATTGTAACGTAGTTCTTTAATCCCACGAAATTAGGTCCGATCTGCTTAAGACCTGACATGTAGTTTTCGAAAAAGCTGTTGTAAATCGTTGTTGCAAGCGGAATTAACTGGAAGATAAGATACACTACTACGAAGGGAATAAGAAATATGTAACCCCATTTGTTGTAGCTTACAACCTTGCTCTTCTTGGGCTTATTTGACATAGAAGAAACCTCCTTCGTTTTATTTGCTTCTGCTACTGCAGAGCTCGCTTTAACACTTGCGTTAAAATATGTATTTATTATATCAAATTCTAAAGCCGGCTCTGAGTAGAAATAATATTTCCGATTTTATAAATTTTTACCAATAAAACTTTTTCAGCCGGGTAAAAAAGGATAAAATAAGCGCCTGCCCACTAGAGGCAGGCGCTTTGCATTTACCTAAAAGCTAATCTGTTGTAATTATGCTGCTATTACGAATTAGTATGTAAGCTCAGGATACTTCTCAACTACATCCTTGTAGAAGAGCTCGAGTGCTTCTTCGTATGTAGCATTGCCTTCGAAGTAATCCTTCATAGCTGTCTGGAAGGACTCGTTGCAGCCCTGATCATATGCTGAAAGGTTAGAAAGGTCAATCTTTGTAGCGCCATCCATGTACATCGGAAGAGGATTCTGTCCGCCGAGGATTGCTGATGTGTAATCTGATGCTGCCATCTCAGCCATAGCTGTCTGGTTGTTAGCAAAGTCATCATCTGCCACAACGATTTCCTTCATGATGTCTGCATTACATGTCATCTGCTTCATGATATCAGCTACGAGTGTCGGGTTATCTGTTCCTGTAGCGCCGCAGATCCATGTGCCGCCCCAGAAGAATGACTGAGGTCCTACGCATGCGCCCCAACCACCGTCGATACCAACGGAACCTTCCTGATCACAAGCCATTGAGAAGTTGATGAACCAAGCGGGTCCAAAGTAAGCAAATACGCCGCCGTAGAAGCCCTTTGACCAGTCATCTGACCAGAGGCCATATGTGTTAGTCTCTTTAGCATCTACTAAAGCCTTGGAATCGTTAACCCAGTTCTCGATGTTAGCATCGATATTGATCTTGCCATCAACAACCCAGGGAGTTGTTACGTTGTTAGAGTATACACGGTATGTATCATTAACTGAAGATGTTGCTAAATAACCAGCCTTCTTAACAGCTGCTGCTGTCTCATTGAACTTAGACCAGTCTGAAACTGCTGCCTGTACTTCATCGGGATCATCTGTTCCGAGAACTTCCTTAGCAATTGCTCTGTTATAGAACATGATTGCGGGACATCCCTGCCATGAAACACCCTTTAAAACTCCGTTAGAATCTGTAACGATATCCTTTGTGTACTGATACTGCTCAGCTACGTCTGCATCTGTAAGACCTAAATCTGTAACAGCCATTGTGTAGTCTGTATCAACATACTTAAGAGCGTAGTCAGCCTCAACTAAGAAGAGGTCGATCTTGTCATCTGCTGCTGCATCTGCCTGCTTAAGGAGTGTAGCATCAAGGTTGTTCTGGTATGCATTGTCATCTGAAGGTGTGATGTTCCAAACAACATCTACATCACCGATCTTACCATGTGTTCCGTCAACTTCTTCGTATCCGGGATAGTGATCTGTTAATCTTGTCTTGAACTCTTCGTTCCAGCAGTAAATGTTAAGTACTGAACCTTCTGCTGCTGCTTCTTCAACTGCTTCTTCAACTGCTTCTTCTGCAGGAGCTGCTTCTTCTGCAGGAGCTGCCTCTTCTGCTGCTGCCTCTGCTGCAGGAGCTGCTGTTTCTGTTGCTTCTCCACAACCTGCTAATAATGTAGCAACCATTGCTGTAGCAAGTAATGCGCTAAGAACTTTTTTCTTCATTACTAAATTTCCTCCCTTTTCAAAAGTGAAATAGTTACTTGAAACGACTTCCTTAATCGTTTTCGTAATTGAAGTATATTGCAATTATGATAATTTTGCAACCCCTTTTTTACAATTTTTTTAGGCACATTTTACATTTTCAGTAATTTCAGCCAACGAAAAGGGGGCTATTTTGTCGATTTTAGATAGAAAAAGGGCCCTTTGGGCCCTAAAATGCTTAACCGTTTTCGTTAATTTTTGAAACTTATATTTTTTTAATTGCCTCTATTGTTATTTCCGTCATCATCTGCGGCTTTTTCGCAGGCAGAGCCGCTTAGGCTGTTTCTTTTTTCCCTTGCGTTTATTACCAATGCAGCAATCGCAAAAACAATGCAGCCTATGCTGTAAAAAAGGGTATCGCTGCTGCCCGTAAGCATGGATATCAGTATCCCGATGCAGCAGAAGGTTGCCAAAAATGTGGGCAGCTTCTTTATTATCTTCATATTATAATTCCCCCGTTTCTCTGCTTTTATTTCTTCTTAAGGCTATTTCTCCAACCAGCCTGTCATATTCCTTTTCATCTATAGTATATTTCTTCTTAATTATAAAGTAAGCGCAGCTCATTGTAAGCATCGGCACGCCCACCATTCCGATCCTGAGTATAAGTCCCTGGAGCGCAGTCACTCCCGCAAGCAGCTCGTTGGCGCCCGAAAGTGCAGCCTCTGAAGTTATTGTATTTTCTGCCACCTGATTTTCCAGGTCACTGATGCCCTGACTGACCGCATATATCCCGCTTACTATAAGCACCAGGGTGGATACTCCCTGATTGATGCCGCTCGCCAGCTTTACCGAGAAGGAGCGCACTGCGGAGATAACGCTGTCGTGGCGCTCATTGTATCTGTATTCATCATATTCGATCGTATTGTTGATCATGACGATTATTACCATATTAAAGAGTCCCTGGCAGAAGAAAATCACGCAGCCTATGGCATTAAGGAGTATAACGTTCTTCGGTAGCACATAGCCAAAGGCCAAAAGGAGCGCATACATGGCGCTTAAGCCTATTATCACAAACTTAAGTATCTGCGCCCTTGTAAGTTTTTTAGAAAGAGCTGCGAAGGAGGACTGGGATAAAAGAGTACCTATCCCGAACATTACCGTAAATATGAATACAAGCGTACCGCTGTCCGAATAGCCGAATTCCACATAGAAGAAATTGACTCCGAATATTATGAGCAGATTATTGCCTATATTAAATAAGAGGGAAGCTATCCCTATATGTACCAGCTGATCGTTCCTTACAAAGAGGTTAAACATCGTCTTAAGAGAGAGCTTTTCTTCCAAATCCCGGCGTTCTGATTCCGTAACTCCGAAGAATACCAGCACCTGGCAGGCCACAAAGACAAGTGAGACCACAAGCGCTACCACCCGGTAAGCCTCGATCGCATTGCCCGCTATGACCATAGGTACTATTCCCGCAACGGAGAACTGGCCTATGCAGATAAATACGCTCATCAGTGTCACCAGCATATTCCTGACCTTTGGGTCTGAGGATAAGGAAGGCAGCATTCCCCAATAGGCTATATCATTCATCGTAAAGGTCATGCCCCACATAAGATATCCTATCACAAAGAAAATCACGAATCCCCAGCCTGTGGGTCTTATGGTAAAAAGCGAAATAATGATCCCTGCATTCAAAAGGCAGCCTATAAGGATCCAGGGGCGGAATTTCCCCGCCTTTAGGTGTGTGTTTTCTATTATAATGCCCATAAGCAGGTCATTAACCGCATCCCAGACCATACACACCACCATACAGGCGCTTATGACAGCATACTGGGCCGTAGTCAGCTTCATCGTATACTGCACATACAGCATCAGATACATGCTTATAAGCGCATATGCCGCATCCCTTCCGGTTGCGCCTATACAATAGGACCATTTTGTTCTTGCATTCATAGTCGATTTGCTCCTTCTATTTGCATTCCGTGATTTATTTTTCTGCTTTTATCTCTTCATTATTGTTGCGATTTCTATTCGCCGACATCACTATCAGCTCCGCTATCCCGTAGGGAATAACACCCTGCGCATTATTGAATACGCAGTCAATGGTGCCCTCTTTAATGCCTTCTATGCACATCATCACTTCGGGATCATCCTTTGGCTTACCCTTAAACATTGAATATCCTATCCTGATTGCCATATTAAGCATCGCCCGGCCAAGAAGCGAATACTCCGACAGCTGTGTTAAGGAATTCTGCAGGGTAAAATCACCCGGCAGTATATTATCAAGATCACCTAAGGTATCCTTTATCATATCAAAATCAATGGCAGGACCGTACGGCAGAGCATCAGCAAATCCATTATAAGAATCCTCAGCCGCACCGGCATCAGCAATACCTGCTGCACTGTCAGCATCTTTTATTGACCGGTTTGGTTTATTTATGATTTCAAGACTTGCCTCGCATCTTACATCCGCGACTGAAGCTGCAGCCTGAAGGGTGTAACAGCCCGGAACTGCCCGGTAGCGCTGTGCTTTAACATCATATATTAAAAAGGCACGCCTACTTATGGGTAGGCTTATTTCCCTGCTCTCACCGGGATTAAGGGATACAACTTTAAAGCCCCTAAGTTCCCTTTCTGCCCGCTCGATCCCGTCTGTTTTAGGATTGACCGCATAGATCTGAACGATCTCACGCCCCGGATAATTGCCTGTATTCTTTACGGTCAATGATACCGTAAGAACTTCTTCTAAGTCATCACCATCGGATATTTCCATGGTTTTTATTTCCCTGCCGGTCATATCTGCATCTGCTGCATCAATATCCCCGGCAGATGTAAGGCGCATATTACTGTATTCATATTCTGTATAAGACAGCCCGTGACCGAATGGGTACTTAACGGGCACCTTCTTACTGTCGTAATATCTGTACCCGACATAAAAGCGTTCTTTGTAATCACAGTTTCGCGACTTTGTGGCAAAGTTTCCATAGCAGGGCGTATCCTCTATCTGCAGCGGGAATGTCTCCGCAAGCTTGCCGCAGGGATTATCTATGCCAAGTATAAGCCTTGCAGCTGCTTCACACACGCCTTCGCCTCCTAAATACATAAGAAGCTGGGATGCTGCCTTATCGGCAGGGGATATATCAAAGGGTGAGCCTGCAAAGGATAAAAATACGGTATTTGGATTTATGTCGCATATAGCCTTAAGAAGCTCTGACTGATTATCGGGAATGCGTAGACTCGTTCGGTCAAAGCCTTCGCCCTCAGCATAGTCAGGCAGCCCGCCGCAGAATATTACCGGAATATTCTTATCGGCCGCCCTCTTAGCTGATGCTACCGCAGCATTAAAGAGAGTCTCATCCTTTACGTCCTTGGTATCATCATATCCTGCCTTATACAGGCAGGTAATGCCGTGCTTTTTTAAAGCCTCTAACATATCAGGGACATTCTCCGTATTGATGTGGCTCGAGCCGCCTCCCTGAAAACGCACATTCTTAGCCATTGAGCCTATTACAAGAACTCTCTTTCTTGCATCATTTTCAAACCTAAGCGGCAAAAGACCGTCATTTTTAAGAAGAACTGCGCATTTTGATGCAATATCTACTGCGATCTTATGATTTTCACTTAAGATATCACTTTTATCCTTAATAGATGCTTTAGAGTCAGGCCTTACATATTTGCTGACAAGCCTTGCAACATTCCCTGCCGCCCTGTTTATATCTTCTGCGCAGACTTCTCCGTTTATGAGTGCTTTTTTAAGTTTCGGCGTATGACTTAAGGAGGCATCCGGCATTTCCAGATCAAGTCCTGCCCTTATTGACTCAGGGAGTCTTGAGCAGGCACCCCAGTCTGATACCACAAGTCCTTCATATCCCCACTCACCGCGCAGCACATCACTAAGGAGCCATTTATTCTCACAGGAATATACTCCGTTGATCTGATTATAGGAAGCCATTATCGTGGCCGGCTGTGATTTCTTTATGGCAATTTCAAAGGCTGTTAGATATATCTCCCTGAGCGTACGCTCATCTATCCTGCTGTTTGCGGTCATTCTGAAGGTTTCCTGAGAATTGGCCGCAAAATGCTTAAGAGAGCAGCCAACCCCTTCCTGCTGCATGGCCGCAATATAGGAAGCCGCCATGCATCCTGCAAGATAAGGATCCTCTGAATAATATTCGAAGTTGCGCCCGCAAAGGGGGCTTCTTTTTATATTAACGCCCGGCCCTAACACAACCGCAACATCTTCTGCGATTGCTTCTTTCGAAAGTGCCCGCGCCAAAGCATCCGCAAGGGATACATCCCAGCTTGCGGCAAGAGCGCAGGCAGCAGGAAAACAGGTCGCCCTGACGCTCTTATTGTTTTCTTTTTCGCCCTCTTCCTGCTTCCTTAGGCCGTGAGGACCGTCTGAGAGCAGGGCCCTTTTCATCTTCTTACCGCCATACGTATGCCAGGAGCCTTCTCCGGTAACAAGACGAATTTTCTTCTCCATTTCAGTCATATTTACCGCCTTTCATATTCAAACACATCTCCTTAAGTATTTGATGCCGAATTTGCGTTGCCCGGCAGCATATTATATAGAGCAGCATCGCCTCAGTCTTTTTAAGATGTGGGATTTCTGCGCTTTGCCGGGGAATTTTTACTTTATGATTTCCTCAATTGTACTTACCGTGATAAATGCCTTCCCGTGAAGCTTGTCCATGCTCTCACGAAGCTTCTGCAGCTCGAAGAAAGTCACGTAGCAGATAAGTGTCTTATTATCCCCTGCGATAGCACCGCGCGAATCCATAATCGTGCAGGTTTTATGAAGCTCGTCCCTGACAAAGTTTATTATAAGTTCAGGCTCTTTTGAAATAATGGTAACCTGCTTTATTGCTTCGAAACGGTCCGTAAAGTGATCGATTATGACAGTTGCGATTGCATAGACCAGCAAGCTCATCAAAGCGCTTGTCGCATCAATAAATACAAAAGCCGCAATATACACGCAGGCATTGAAAACAAGCAGGATACCCGTCATGGAAATATTCTTATTTTTCTTCTCGGCAAGCCTGTCGACGATAATATTTGCAAGGATTTCAGAACCGTCAATACAGCCGCCGAAGCGCAAAATCAGCGAAAGCCCCAGGCCTAAAATCGCTCCGCCGAACACAACTGCTATAAAATGCTCCGTATTAAGTTCAAAGGGGATGTTTTCAAAGATTTCAAGGCCGGCCATGTAAAAGACGGATCCGATTGCCGCCCTTATAAGAAATGTACGGCCGAGAGTAATCGCTCCCGCTATAAGAAACGGCAAAAATACAATAAAAACGCAAAGCGAAAGATTGATTCCCGTAAGCTTATTTATAATAATGGCAATACCGGCCGTGCCGTAGTCGATTGCGTCATTCGGAAGAAGAATGCATGCAACGGAAAAGCTTGCCATAAGCGCTCCTATGGCTATCATCAGATGAGCAGTAAACTTCCTAAGAATTCTTTTCATATTTTCTCCGGTTCTTTTCATATTTTCTCCGGTTCTTTGCAGATTTCGCAGCAGTCATCACAGACAAATGCGGCAAGGGAGAGAAATAATTTATGATTTTTCCGCCTTTTGCTTCTGGAAGAAATTATCCACTGTTTTAACAATTTCCGCCGGCGGCATTGATTTTAGAAGATACCCCTCGGGCTTAAGGCTCATAACATTCATCACCGATTCGCGGTCGCCCTTACTTGTAAGGAAAATCACGGGAACATCCGCAAAATCAATCTCTGAACGTATCATCTCAAGCACCTGCCTGCCATCCACAACAGGCATCTCATAATCAAGCAGAATCAGATCCGGCTTATCAAGCGCAAGATATTTAATAGCCATCGCCCCGGAATTAGCCAGGATAACCTTGTATTTTCCTTCAAGCCATCCCTTAACATTTCTGAGCATTGCCCCGGAATCATCAACCACAAGTATCTTCTTCTGATATACCTTTGCTTCATCTGACAGATATTTATCTATATCACCTACGATTTTACCCACATCAATAGGACGCATATAATTTGCCGCCGCGATATGCTTGGGAATGATGCCGCCAAGGACTTCAAGCTCCTGCTCATCCCCGGCATACATTATTTGTATGTCCTTTTCCAGCGCATAATCCTTAAGGTACACAACTGACTGGACTTTATCCGATATGGCATCATCGGCCATTATAAATATAAGATCCGCGTTTTGAGAGAATTTCGAAAGCCGCCCAATCTCAAGCGGAGACTCAAACAGCTCGTAACCCTTCTCCTTAAGCCTTGCTGACATGCTCGTTACGAGCATACTCGGTTTATCATAGGTCATCATTATCGTCGACATAATTATTTCTCCCAAATCATCAAAATTCGTCTGTAAATAAGAAATACCTTTCCATGGAAAATATCATTCACCAATGAGATATAAATCTTTAATTGCGTTGCAGGTAAATACAATATCCTCCATTGCAACATCAGCAACATAGGCCCTTAGATTTTCCATTAAAGGAGCTGCCTCATCACACAGCTTCATTCCTTCAAGTTCTTCCATCGCTTCATCAGTTGCGTCAAGATCAAAGCTGTCAACACCTGATTTTATCCTGTCAAGCGTCTCAATTATAACCTGCGCCTCAACCTCTTCCTTCTGTTTCTCCCCCGCCTTCGCATAGGGAAGAAGAGCCTCCTTGTAGCTTCTGTAAAGCTCTAATGCCTTATGTGTCTTCTTATTTAATTCCTCGGCGTTTTCTTCATTCCCGAACTTTTCAAGCTCCTTGAACATATCCGACAGCTCTAAGGCACCTATCATCCTCGCTGTATTCTTAAGGGCATGCACCTCTATCGTATAATCATGCAGCATTCCATCGGCAAGGCACTTTTCTATCTTAGAGGCCTTCATGTCAATGAGCTTGTAAAAATCACCCAAAAGATTCTCAAACAACTCCCTTGTGCCGGAATTTTTAATTCCCTCAATAACGTTAAGACCTTTTATTACAGGAAGTTTCACATTGCTCTCCTGCTCAATTGCTGCTCCTGTATCACTATCGGCATTTTTATCGCTCTTTGCACCCTTTTGTATGAGATTTTGCGGAAGGAGTCTCTTAATAACCGCACTCATCTGCTTCATTTCTATGGGCTTTGCCACAAAATCAGATACGTTTGCCTTTGCGAAGGAATCTCTTGCATCCTGGGAAACATTGGCCGTAAGCGCGACAATGGAAGCATTTTTATAGTAACCGCCAAAATCCTCAAGCTCCCTTATTGCTGCCGAGCACTCCGCGCCATCCATGATGGGCATCATATGGTCCATAAAAATAATATCATATTTTTTTGATTTTGCCATTTTTATGGCTTTTTGTCCACTCGAAGCAGTATCCATCTTAATAAGGAGCGGTGAAAGGAGGCCTGTAGCGACCTTAAGATTCATCTCATTGTCATCAACAATAAGAATCCTTGCATCGGGCGCCGTAAAGGAGTCATAATCCGCCTCACGAATGGCAGTATCATCACCTTGTTCCTCGTGATTCATAAACTTGCAGAAATTACGGCAATAAAACGGCTTATTGATTATCACCATATCCTCATCCGCATAAACATGCTTCATCGGATTCATGAGTACACCGATACTTACATCTTTTGCACACAATTCCTTTAAGTAATCCTTATAATTTTCGTAGATCTCTTCATCTATGAACAGGTGATTTACATTGTTTTCGGTGATGTTTTTCTCAAGCTCATCCTCCACGGAACAATAGCCGAAGCCATACCCTGTCACCATTCTCTCAGTCAGCTCATCAAGATATTTACTCTTAAAGCAGCCTCCGATAATGGGCTTTTCAATCTCATATATTTCAGTGTCAATAACAGAAACCGGCTCCTTATTGATTACCTTCTGGACAATGTCAAACGAGAATGTCGAGCCCACACCATAGGTCGATTCAACACTCAGCTCTCCGCTCATCATGTTTATAAGGCGCTTACAGATCGCAAGTCCGAGCCCGGTACCTTCTTTATTACGGTTTCTCTTTGAATCAAGCTGCTGAAAGGATTCAAAAAGCTTTCCCAAATCCTCTTCCTTAATTCCCTGGCCGCTGTCTGCCACTTCAAAATGGATTTTCAGCCCCTCTCCCGTATATTCTAAGGGCGCGACCGTCAGCTTCACATATCCGCTTTCGGTGAATTTGACGGCATTATTCATAAGATTGATTATTATCTGCTTGATCCTTCCCGTATCTCCGTGAAGGCGCCTCGGAAGCTTATCGCTTACATCAAAGAGAAGTTCCACATCATTATCGCCGATTCTGTTAAGAATGATCATACTGACATCATTTAACAGTGATATAATATCGTACTCCTCCTCGATCATCTCCATTTTTCCTGCTTCTATCTTGGAAAAATCAAGAATATCATTGATTATGAGCAAAAGCGAGTTGCCTGACTGCTTAATGCTGTGCAGATAGCTTTTCTGGGTGGCATCCATATCCGTACGAAGAAGTATCTCCGTAATTCCCACAATGGCGTTCATGGGTGTTCGTATTTCATGGGACATATTCGCAAGGAAGTTTGATTTTGCGTTATTCGCTTCATCAGCCCTTTCCTTCTCATACTGCAGGCGCTCTATCATAATAATGTCAGGGCTCTCCATCGTAAAGAAAGCCGTAAGCATTATGATCGTAATACCTGTGCCGTAAAGAAACGCATAGGGATTGAAAATCTGAAATATCAGAAGGAAGCTTGTCGTAATAACGCCCGTAAACACGATATTTTTCTGCTTGGATTCAAGGAATTTCCTGCTCCTTAGAATAATCTTCACGGAAGAAAGAAGAATCAGCGTAACGCAGGTATATCCGGCATATGCTCCGGGGCCCGAGGCATAATTCCCCGAAGGTGTTTTGACATAGTTAAGGGGCAGCAGAATAACCAAAGTAACAATAATACACAAAGGAATCCAAAAGGGTAAACTCTTCTTTATATTCGCAATGCTTAAGGATTTATCAAGGGAAAAACCCGATATCAGATTCCTAAAATAAACATGCATCTCAAAAAAGAATACAACAAGCGCCAGAATAAAAAGCTTGTGCAGAATTGTGTTTTTTCTGGGATCAATATCATCAAAATGATTGACAGAGAAAACCGTAATCGCCTCAAGTATCAGAACGGCAAAAGCCTCTATGATCATCAAACTGAAAAGAGAATGCTGAAAGCATTTCTTCCGCTTTGCGCCAAAGTACTGGATTGCAATATATATGGCAATAAGAATGCAGATTATTTCAGCCTTATATGCCTGTATCGAAAATGTATAAAAGAAATTCATATAATTTTTCATATTTTGTACTATCCCTCCTCAATGATTTTGCACTCATTGATCACGAAAATCATATTTCAGTCCCGGTAAAATACGCGAAAAATCGTTTATATTATATTATCTTCATTAACAGCCGTCAAAGTATATTCTTCCCATCCGACTTAGTGCAATTTGTATATTTCTGCTATTATTTTTAAAATTCTGTTGTTGGAATTGACAGTTGGTCCTAACCTAATATATAATCAAGCCTACAATTAATTACATAAGGAGGCAGTATACATGAAAAAGTTTTTATCAGTATTACTCGCAACTGCTATGACAGCTTCTCTTTGCGCATGTGGAACAGCCACGGCAGAAGCACCCGCAGCAGAAGAAGCAGCTCCCGCAGCAGAGGCAACAGCTGAGGAAGCAGCTCCCGCAGAGGAAGCAGCTCCCGCAGAAGAGGCAGCAGCTGATGATCTTCTATCAGCAGCACAGGCAGAAGGTGAACTTGTTGTTTACGGTTCATGTGAAGAAGAATATCTTGCAGCAGCATGTGAGAATTTCGAAGCACTTTACGGAATCAAGACAAGCTACCAGCGCCTTTCAACAGGTGAAGTTCAGGCCAAGATCGAAGAGGAAAATGGCAACCCTTCAGCAGACGTTTGGTTCGGCGGCACAACAGATCCTTACAACGTAGTAGCAGCAGAAGGTCTTCTTGAGCCCTACGCAGCAGAAAATGCTTCACATCTTACAGGTGACATGTACAAGGATCCCGACGGAAACTGGTATGGCATCTATAAGGGAATCCTTGGTTTCATGGTAAATAAGGATGAACTTGCAAGACTCGGCCTTGACGCTCCCGCTGACTGGGCAGATCTTACAGATCCCAAGTATGAAGGACTCATCTGGCTCTCTAACTACAACACAGCCGGCACAGCTAAGCTTGTTGTCAACACGATGATCCAGAAGTACGGACATGACGAAGGAATCCAGTACTTAGTAGACCTTGACAAGAATATCCAGGTTTATACAAAGTCAGGTTCAGGCCCTTCTAAGAACGTTGGTACAGGCGAATGTGTTATCGGTATCGGATTCCTTCATGATGGAATTACACAGATTGTTGATAACGGATATGAGAATGTTGAGCTTATCATTCCTTCAAGCGGAACAAGCTTCGAGGTTGGTGCTACGGCAATCTTCAAGGGCTGTGCTCATCCCAATGCAGCTAAGCTTTGGATCGAATATGCACTTTCACCTGATTGTGTAAATGTTGCAAAGGATAACGGATCATATCAGTTCCTCGTAATCGATAATGCAGAGCAGCCTCAGCAGGCTATCGACTTCGGTCTTGATCCTGAAAATGTTATGGATTATGACTTTGAAGATGCAAAGAATAACATCACAACATATGTTGAAGAGGTTATGAATGCTCTTGCAGGAGCAGGTGCTAATACAGAAGATGCATCCAGATTCCAGACAGAATAAAATCTGACTACTACATACGGATGGCGGCTTTTATAGTGCCATCCGTAAATTTTTTATTAGGAGAATTCAATTATGGCAAAGGGACAGGGCGCAGCGCTCGACAGAAAGAAATTAATGGCAGATCCCATTCTTGTGACTACCATTGTTGTTCTGATTACATTTTTGACTCTGTTTATTCTATATCCGCTTGCTATCCTTTTAGTGGACAGCTTTTATGGTGACGGAACCTTTGGATTTGGAGTATTCGGACGTATTTTCCAAATTCCCACTTTTACCAAGGCCATTACGAATACCCTTAAGGTCGGTTTCCTTGTAGGAATCATTTCGACACTTATAGGTCTTCTTTTTGCCTATGTGGAAGTTTGCGTAAAGATGAATAAATTTGTCGGAGGATTATTTAAGGTTGTATCAATGCTTCCTGTTGTATCTCCTCCGTTTGTATTATCACTTTCCATGATTATGCTTTTCGGAAAGGCAGGCATAATAACAAGATTCCTTCTTGGAATATATGATAATGATGTTTATGGCTTCTGGGGCATTGTGATTGTTCAGACTCTTACGTTTTTCCCCGTCTGCTACATGATGCTCAAAGGCCTTATTAAGAATATAGATCCATCTCTGGAAGAGGCATCAAGAGATATGGGTGCCGGACGTTTTAAGGTGTTTTCAAGTGTTGTATTCCCCTTACTTCTTCCCGGACTTGGAAATGCATTCCTTGTAACATTTATCGAATCAATTGCAGATTTCGCCAATCCTATGATAATCGGCGGTTCCTATGATACACTGGCCACAACGATCTATCTGCAGATAACGGGTGCCTATGATAAGGCAGGCGCCTCCGCAATGGCAGTTGTGCTGCTGAGTATTACCCTTCTCATGTTTGCTGTACAGAAGTATTACCTTGAATCTAAGACAGCATCTACATTAACAGGTAAAGCATCACGCGGCAGAATGCTTATAGCTGATAAGTCCGTGCGCATACCTCTGTCAATTCTTTGCGGTCTTGTGGCACTTTTTGTAATTATGATGTATATCTGTGTACCCATCGGAGCTTTCTTCCCCACATGGGGATATAAATTCTTCCCTCTTACAGGAAAATGGTTCAAGCAGATATTCACGAAATATCATGGCTTCAAGGCATTTAAGGACTCCTTCGTTCTTTCCCTTATTGCTTCTCCGATAACAGCGCTTTTGAGCATGATCATCTCATATCTCGTTGTCAAAAGGAAATTCAAGGCAAAGGGCTTTATCGAAGCAGTATCAATGCTTGCTATGGCAGTTCCCGGAACAGTTCTCGGTGTTGGATATATCCGCGGATATTCAAGCGGAGTATTCCATACGGGATTCCTTCAGGGTATATACGGCACAGGGGTAATACTTATAATAGTATTCGTTGTACGTTCCCTTCCCACAGGTACCAGAAGCGGTATTTCGGCATTACGCCAGATAGATAAATCAATTGAAGAATCAGCTTATGATATGGGTGCCGACAGCTTCAAGGTATTTATGACTGTTACCCTGCCTCTTATTAAAGACTCATTCCTAAGTGGTCTTGTAACTGCATTTGTACGAAGCATCACGGCTATCAGTGCTATTATCCTTCTGGTTACTCCGCAGTTCCTGCTTATTACAGTACAGATCAATGAGTTTGCCGAGAAGGGTTCCTTCAGTCTTGCATGTGCCTTCGCAACGCTCCTTATCATTATTACATATAGTGCCGTGCTTCTTATGAATCTGTTTATTAAGCGTTTCGGGACAAGCAGCAATGATTTTTGATGATACTTTTTACCATTTTTAAAAAAGCGTTTTTAAGAAAAGAGGATATATATGGAAAAAATTAAAAAAGGCGTGCGCCTTGAGCATATTTCAAAAATATATAACGATCCTAAGACAGGAAAGGAATTCTATGCTGTTAAGGACAGCAATATTGAAATAGAGGCAGGGAGCTTCGTAACGCTTCTTGGCCCTTCAGGCTGCGGCAAAACGACTACTTTAAGAATGATTGCCGGTTTCGAAAGCCCTGATGAGGGAGAAATTTATCTGGGTGATGAAGCCATTAATGAACTGACGCCCAACAAGCGTGATACCGCAATGGTATTCCAGTCCTATGCGCTTCTTCCTCATTATAATGTATTTGATAATGTAGCCTACGGTCTTAAGCTCCGCAAGCTTCCAAAAGATGAGATCAAGGCAAAAGTCACAAACATCTTAAGGCTTGTAGAACTTGAGGGCATGGAAGGAAGAATGACAAACCAGCTTTCCGGCGGACAGCAGCAGCGTGTAGCATTAGCCCGCGCGCTTGTAATTGAGCCTTCAGTACTTCTTTTTGATGAGCCCTTATCAAATCTTGATGCCAAACTCCGTGTGACGATGCGTACCGAGATCAGACGTATCCAGCAGAAAGTGGGAATAACTGCAATATATGTAACGCATGACCAGAGTGAAGCAATGGCCCTTTCCGACAATATCATCATCATGAATAAGGGCGTGGTTGCCCAGATGGGAACTCCCCAGGAAATTTATTATCATCCTGCAAATGAATTTGTCGCTGACTTCATCGGTGAGGCTAACTTCCTTAAAGGCCATATGTTAAGAAAAGAAGGAAAATATGCGATAATTTCGGTAGTAGACAATGAGATAAAGACAATTTACAGAGAAGGCATGGAAGAAGGAAAGGAATACACGGTTGTACTTCGTCCTGAGGCTGCAACACTTGCCGATAATGGTGGAATTCCCTGCAAGGTATGTTTATCATGCTTCATGGGTTCCTACCAAAATTACCATGTCACGGTTGGTAATTTCTTAATCAAGCTTGAAGAACCTAACCCACGCAATAAGAAAATATATGATGTTGGTGATGAGTGCCATCTCGTATTTGATCCAGAGTCAATACACGTGCTGTAATGCATGTCTGCAAGGGCAATTTCCCATATGTGGCCTTGTACAAAATTAAGGCGGTTGATTTTGCAAGAAGAAAATCAGCCGCCATTAGTAATTGGTTGAAATTTCAAAGAATGGTAAACTTATATCGGAGATAGTAATATGAATTTCTATGTACTTGCACCTGCGGATATTTCTTCCGGCGGGCCTGAGCTTGCTCACCAAATGTGTCATGAAATAAACAAAAATCACCACCAAGCATACATGTACTATAATTACAGGGATCTTATCGGTCCTGCCAATGTAGATGCAATTGATAAATTCAAAAAATATAATACCACCCATGTCACCAGTCATAGTGAAGCTGACCGTGAAGAAAATATCGTCATCATTCCCGAGGGTCTTGCTGACAGAGCCTCCTGGTTCACCCATGCCACAATAGTCCTTTGGTGGATGAGCGTGGATAATTACTATAGGGATAATGTAAATACAGATATTATCGCTCTGGATAAGGTTGTATCCCTTCATCTAACCCAGTCTTTCTATGCTGATACACACCTTATGGAAAATGGTGTGCCCAAATCAAAGATTTTAACAGTTTCTGATTACATAAGCGATCTTTATGGACAATTCATACTGCCAGGTGAATATAGAAAAGACATAGTTCTCTTTAATCCCAAAAAAGGCTTCGATGAACTAAAGCCCCTAATCGAGAAGACAACATCTTTTGAATGGCGCCCTCTTATTAATCTGACAGAAGAAGAAATGATAGTACTTATGCAGATGGCAAAGGTGTATGTGGACTTTGGCAATCATCCGGGCAAGGATCGTATTCCCAGAGAAGCTGTCTTGTGTGGATGTTGTATTATCACCAATCGCAGAGGCAGTGCAGCATTTTATGAGGATATTCCCATATCGCCTGACTACAAGATAGATACCGATGACGATTCCTGCTATGAAACAGCCTGCAGCCTTCTTAAAAATATTTTTAATGATTACCAGGGGCATTTTCATGCCTTTGACCATTATCGCGAGATAACAAAATCAGAAAAATCCAAATTCGAAGAAGATGTCAAGCGCTTTCTGGCACATATTGTGCGTTAATATGCACTTATGATTTAACTTTTGGCGTCACATTTTTCCTATAAATAAATTTTCTTAAGTAATCCGATATTGTATATCGGCACGAACTTATATTGTCATATTTCCCTCGATAAATTTTCGCTATACTGATACCATCTATAAAATCAAGCCATTCCTCTGACAGTTCCTCAAACTCTAATATTCTTAATGGTATTTACATAAACAAAAAACTTGAAAGTACTTAAATACTTCCAAGTTCATGTAGTGCCGCAGACCGGACTTGAACCGGTACGGTGTTGCCACCGAGGGATTTTAAGTCCCTTGCGTCTGCCAATTCCGCCACTGCGGCATATGTGATTATGTACTTATCCGTCACAGCCATAGGTAAAGTGAGGAATACAATACGTACAACGACCCAGACGGGACTCGAACCCGTGACCTCCGCCGTGACAGGGCGGCGCTCTAACCAACTGAGCCACTAGGCCATGTAGTTAGCGCTTGTAGTTTAAGCGCTTACGGAATGGCTTCACAGCGACACTTAGCGAGGTGTTCCACGAGCTTAGTGGAGTCGTGAGGCCATGTAGTTAGCGCTTGTAGTTTAAGCGCTTACGGAATGGCTTCACAGCGACACTTAGCGAGGTGTTCCACGAGCTTAGTGGAGTCGTGAGGCCATGTAGTTAGCGATCGTATTTTGATCGCTTATTTTAAAAAGTGGACCTTCGGGGACTCGAACCCAGGACCGACCGGTTATGAGCCGGTTGCTCTAACCAACTGAGCTAAAGGTCCATATAAAAATAAAAATGACTCCGACGGGAATCGAACCCGTGTTACCGCCGTGAAAGGGCGATGTC
>R03__coassemble_96_pt1 | contig 53804 bp, 36 predicted proteins | sample R03__metabat2_low_PE_060 | metagenome-assembled genome bin R03
TGTAACCACGTGATTTTATATCATTTGCAGTCGTATGTCAATCTATTGCGACCCGCCTACTGCAATCAGCTTATGTCCCAATTCATCCTGCCATATCACCTCGCCTAAGCTTATAAAGCCCGCCTCATTGATGTTGTAATAGGACCATTCCCGCGGGCCCACATAAATATAATCAATGTCATATTCCTCAATGATCCTGCGGCATAAGTCTGCATCACCGCTTTGATAGAAAGTTCGGATCTCATCATTGCGCCGGGTCATTTCACTGTTGTCATTATGCCACATCCATTCGTGAACATACCAGCCGGCCACAGCGCACCCGCCGGTAAAGGTCGATAACTTATTATCCGCCGTGTAGCTGTTGCCGCCGGCCTCCATTATATGAATGCTGCGCCGCTTATCTTCGTTAACTACATTAATGGCCTCTATCTCAGGAATTGTATCATAGTTCCCGTACAGATACGCCGTACCCGAAATCCCCTCACGCGCATCTGCATCAAATATATTCCCGAACCAGTTATATACGGCATTTATCATATAAAAGCTCAGCATGAGCTCTGCCATGCATATTATTATTCCAATCCGTCTTAAATGCACACTATCCAGAAACAGTCCTATTGCCACTCCTGTCACAAGACAGAAAATCAAGAATGCCTGATAGGTAAGCTTAAACATGGTATTGAATCTTGCATAATCTTCTCCGTAAATATCCTTAACATAGACAATCTCAGGAACTATCACCAAACCTATCGCACACAGAATGAGCACTATAAGATACAGGTGTGCACAGTTTAATCCACAAGAGTATTCCGCATATATATTTTTTTTATTTTCAGCGCCGGTGTCTTTGGTTTTGCCGATATTTTTGGGGGTGCTGATATTTTGTGGTTTGCCGATATTTTTGATATTGTTAGTATCTATAGTGGCCTTACCTGCTCTGCCCTGCATTATGTAAACCAGAAGGCCTATCGCCACTAAAACAGGAATGCCCCATAATATGAGCATCTTTCCAAACGGCGAGTGATTACTGCATAAGCATATTTCCGATGCCATCTTCTCAAATTCCAAAGAGAACGGAAGCATGAGGATCCAGCCGATAACCTGCATCGCAAAGCCTGCCAGCAAGACCCTTACTACACATTTAGTATATTCTGCCGCATTGCAGAATTGTTCTTTTACGCTGCTGCCGTTTATTCCTGCAGCAGATGTTCCCAAATCAAAAGAAAAAGTTGAGGTCGTCAAGGTCATATCCGACTTTATGTAAACCGATGTGCATTTAAGCTCGCAAAAGAGTATGACAGCACCGGAAATAACAAAATATATCGGTGCATCCCAGTAATTACTTCCAGTAAAAAACGCAAGCAGGAGCGTGAGCAGTCCAAGCACCGGAAGATTTAAATTTTTATTGTGACGCTTAAGAGCGGCCGCATCCGAATTTATCGCATCCGATTTTCCATCCGATATTTCTTCCTGCCGCCCTATTGCATACTCAAACAAAAGCGCCAAGAGAAACGTCGTAAAGAAAAGACTTATTACATGGGCATGCAGATCTCCAAGCACAAAGGAATATGCCGGAAATTCATTTTTCCCTTTATCTGCAGTGTCAGGATAATTGCCTATAAAGGTAGTGGCATCCGAGAACCAGTATGAATCGCGATAATTAAGCTTCTGCCCTGTCAGGGCTTCGATGCAGGGTATTAAAAGGCCATAGATTACAAAATGCCCGTTCCCCGACATTAGTGTAATAATGCAGGCTGCCATTCCGCCAAGCTTTATTGAAAAGGGAGAAGTATTAAGATATGAAAGTATTCCCGCAACAAGCGTATATGCGCTAAGGCCTAAGGCCGCAAACAGTACGCAAAAAGACAGATTATAGCCGAATTCCGGCTTTACAAAGGAAAGCCTTCCCATAAAGGAGACAAAGGCCTGCCCCAGATAATAATAGTTAAGCCTCGCCCCGCACTGCCATATATCCTCAGGTAACATGCTCTTCTGACGGTAAAAGGCCTGCAAAAAGCCAAAGTCCATATATTGTTCGGTGGTGTTTACAATATCGGCCCTAAAACCCTTTACCCAGTAGCATATGGCAAACAGTACGCAAAAGGCGGCAAGTGCTTTAATATATCTTATAAACGAAGCATAATAATCATCCTTAAACGGGCGCAGCCTGCCGCCTTTGCGGATGATTTTCCCCTTTAATAATATGAAAGCAGCAAGCAGCACAATAACGATAAATGATATAAAACAGACAGGATAATCATATGCAACCCTGCCGCCTGATATGCCACATATCATAAAGGTTAAGAAAAACGACAAAAAGAGTCCTAATATCAGGGAATACGCAAATCCGCCGTCATAAAGTTCCATTTTGCCAAAAGGCAAAAGCGGCCTTGATAAAAAGGAGACGATTATGCACATAAGAAGCATCCTTAAGGCCGAATACTTTCCCGCATCTCTTACCGACAATATGAAAATCACGGACAAGAGAATAAGCCCTGCCCAAAAGCAGGGAATCAGATTATTTTCTCTGTTTCCTGCAGCATTCTTTGCTGCATTTTTTGCCGCATTTTTTGCCGTATTTTTCTGTCGTCCCATGTTATGTTAACCGAATCCCCGTTTTACCTTATCCGTTTTAATTTACCCGTTTTAACTTACCCGTTTTAACTTATCCGTTTTACCTTATCCGTTTTACCCCATCTGCAGATACCTTACTACTTAACTGCTCCGCAGGGCTCATATCTTATTCTAAATTCAGGCTCATTCATGAGGGTATCATAATAATTGACGCATTCATCATCATTTCTACAGGAATTTACGCCATCCTTAGGTGTTGTAAATATTCTAAGCGGAATATCAGCACCGCCATCCGGAATCGCTATGCCCGGCCCGCCGTTTTGGCCGTCGAAAAACAGGCTCATCATATCCACTCTTGAAACACCTTCTGCCTTATAAAACCATCTTCCGCCGCACTCTGTCATAAGCGAAATATTTTCATCATATACTACCTCAAAAAATACCGGCGTCTTATCAAAATGCACCATTATCTCGATTCCGTCAGCATCTTCACTGCCGCCCCACCTAAGATCTGCCGGGAAAATCACTTTTTCATCATCAGTGCGGGCAATCTGGGGCTTAAAGCATTCTCTCTCCATTATCTCCCTATAGGTATCAAGAAGGGGCTGTCTTATGCCGACAGCCGGATTGGAGGGGTTCTCAATTTCAAGGCCAAGCCTCCCCTTATCCCTGAACTGATACATGGAAACCGCATTGATTAGGCAATTATCATCTGCCTCTATCCTGTCATAGAACCTTCTTACGGCCTCAGCCTGCAGATATGGTCCCGTTACATCACCGTCTGCATTAAACTCACCTAAGATAAATTCCTTATCGCCAAAAAGCTCATCAAGGTGTGCAGCCGTCTCATTAAATACCTTATAAATATGTTCAAGGTCCTGCGCCTCAAAGCTGTCAGAGCCAATCTCCGCAATATCATAGGGCCAGCCCCAGTGGAGAGCTAAGTATTTATCGCAGGAATACACATCGCAGGCACGATAGGCACTTGCAAATTCTTCTTCATAGGGCACAAAAGCTTCATCTGCCTCTTTAAGTCCCGCGCAGAATATCGTTTTTATATTCGGGGCTTCTTTTTTTATTATTTCGGCAAATTCAGCGAAAAAATCGCCCACCTCTTTATAGGTGTATCTCTTGTTATGCGTAAACCAGTTGCCATTGCATTCATGATTGATCCTAAGGCGCATCCTGCCGAAGGGTTTAAGTTCCCTTGCTATCCTTATTAAATCCTCCTTAGGAGTTTTAATATCTATGGTTAAAGTTAACATAACATCTTGACCGTGGCGCCTTATGTCCTTCATCTGCCCGAAGGGTTCATTATTTTCCCCGTAGGGAAAATAGTCATCATAAGGGTAGTCCCAGGCGAACTTAACGTCCATATCCGCGCAGGCTTCGCTTATCCTGTTAGGCCATTCCTTATCAAGCGGATAATAGGTATACATTAAATTGACACAGCGGTGAGGGCGTTTTAGGACATCGAGTATATAGTCTTGGTTTACATAACTTGCGCGCTCGCTGCCATCCCCCAAATCAAGGGCGCAGCGCGCCTTGCCCATATGAATATTATAAATATCGTATGCCATAAATCCCCCTTTTTCATTATGCGGTCTCTGCGCATAAAAAACACCCGAACGCAGGCAGATATGCTGCTTCGAGTGCCATAATTCCAAAATCAATGATTATTCCAAATCGCCAAGCATCTTCCTAAGTTCTACAATACACTTATTGTGAACAAGTTTGATATTACTGTAGGACATTCCGAGGATCTCGGCAGTCTCCTTAAGCGTCATCCGCTCATAATAATGAAGGATAATGATTTTCCTATCCCGCTCATCAAGCTTAACCAAAGCATCAGCAAGAGCTTCAAGCAGTTCGTCCGTAAGCAGCGCATCATCAATGTCTCCGGTTGCGGCAATCTCATCGGGTATTTCAGAATGAACCTTGCGGACTCTGTAATAATCGATCAGTGTATTCTGGGCAATCCTGTATATCCAGGTCGCAACTGACGCCTTGGATTCATCAAAGGAATCGAGTTTTGAGTAGACCTTTATGAAAACCTCGCTGCTTAAATCTTCTGACAGCTCCTTGTCAAAGGTCTTACCGTAAACATAACGATATACCTTATCGTGATATTCAACGTACAGTTTTTCTTTAACGCTGTCATCTATAATCATTTCTCACCCATAACCCACAGCCTTTGTTGTTATGATCAGCTGTTACAATCAAGCGAATCAATCTTTCGAACATGGATTCTTCCTAAGCCTGCGGCGCTTATCTGTTCAAGTTCCGAAAGGCTTAACTCCTTTGCCAAATCAAGGTCCTTCAATGAATCTTCAATTACAGAATCAAGCTTCTCGTTATTCTGAAATTTCTGGTAATCAAACAAACCGTTCAGCATATTAACAACCTCCTTATTTATACCATATATCAGCAGTCTTAACAAACAAAAACTGCATAATCACAAAATGTTCACAACCATCGGCAGCCTGTAATCTCATCCTGTAATTAAGTATAAGGTCCATACCGATTACACACTTATATACGATTAATATGACAAAAGGGTTAATCCAATCTGCATTCCGTTTCTATCTGAACTCATATTCCATATTAAATTCATTCCCACGGGCGCATACGCGGGCACAGGCGCCGGAGACAACAGGCATCTTAGGCGATAAATGTCCTATATCAACATCCATTATTATGGGAACCTTGTATTTATCAAGGATTCCAAGCACTGCTTCATAGTGGTCTAAATCGCCGAAGGTATCATCAAACCTATAGGGCCTGCCTATCAAAAAGCCCTTTACATATTTAAACCACCCTGCCTGCTGCATCTGCCAAAGTGCCCTTCTTATTCCCATGACACTTAAATCACAGCTTTCAATAAACCATATAAAGCCGTCATCACGGTAGCGTTCAATATAATCCGTCGTCTTATCAAAGGCAGTACCCACAAGGTTAGCCAGACAGTCAAGGCAGCCCCCTATAAGGCGTCCCGTAAATTCGGCAGTCTCCTGCGGCTTACTCCCCGCATATATATACTGTCTGTAGGGAATTGCAATTTCCCTCTCACACCCCGTATAAGCGTTAAATACTCTCTTAAACCAGCCCCCGTAATTATGCACTTTGCTCTTACTGCCCTTAAGCATGGCAAAGGCATCGTTAACATACTCCGGTGCTTCCTCGAATAAATAATCGGAAGCGCAGGGAGCGTATAAGGATGCGGTATCGCACAGCGTATTAAGAAGGAAAGTCAGATTGGTATTATCCGAATATCCCGCAAACCACTTCGGCCTGCTTACTGCAAGCTTTCTAAAATCAACAAAGGGAAGTATCTCGCACATAAGCTCCCCGCCGCCGCAGGATATGATAACATCACAGTCATCACCCGCAAAAAATTCATTTACCTCTAAAGCGCAGTTTTCGGGCGTACTGCTTATTCCTACGCCATCATCACGAAAACAGTTAGGGCCAAGCACCGTCTCGTATCCCTTCTCTTTAAAATGAGAGAGCGCCCTTATAAAGCGCTCTCTGTAGGGTTCTAAAGTGCAGCCAAAGCTTGGTGCGATAAAGCCTATCCTTCCGCCATCTTTTAGAAAATCAGGATATCTCATAAAATTCCTTCACCTTCCGTATTACAATATCGACCTCGTCAAGAGTCAGCCTAAAGTGCATCGGCAGACGCACCAGTCTCTCAGATTCTGCCGTTGTATAAATATCCTCTTTATAAAAGCGCCCGAACTTAAGCCCCGCCGGAGCCGAATGCAGAGGAATGTAATGAAATACACAGCTTATATCATTAGCCTTCATATGCTTAATAAAAGCCGACCGCTCACTTAAATCCTTACATTTTATATAGAACATATGGGCATTATGCACACACCCTTCGGGCACATTGGGAAGTTCGATTTTCCCTGCCGCCGCAAGGTCCTTAAGGCCTTCATAATATCTGTTCCAGGCAGACAGTCTTGCATTATTGATTTCGTCTGCAATAAGCAGCTGCGGCCATAAATATGCGGCGTTTATATCGCTTGGCAGATAGCTGTCGCCGAAATCCACCCATGTATATTTATCCACCTGACCTCTGAAAAATTTAGACCTGTCAGTACCCTTCTCGCGCAGTATTTCCGCTTTTTCAAAGAAAGCCTCATTGTTTATGGAAAGTGCTCCGCCCTCACCCATGGAATAATTTTTCGTCTCATGGAAGGAGTAGCAGCCAAAATCACCTATTGTACCAAGCGCCTTACCCTTATAGGTTGACATAACTCCCTGAGCTGCATCCTCTACGACTATAAGATCATGGCGTCTTGCGATATCCATGATCGTATCCATCTCACATGCGACACCGGCGTAATGCACCGGTACAATGACCTTCGTCTTATCGGTAATGGCTCCCTCTATAAGGCTCTCGTCAATGTTCATCGTATCGGGACGGACATCCACAAATACCAGCTTAGCACCCGCAAGCACAAAAGCATTTGCGGTACTTGAAAAGGTGTAACTCGGAAGTATAACCTCATCTCCCTCTTTAAGGCCGCACATAAGCGCTGCCATATCAAGAGCCGTAGAACCGCTGGTCGTAAGCAGCACCTTTTTAGAACCAAATTTCTCCTCAAGCCATTTATTGCATCTCTTGGTAAAATCATAATCGCCGCAGATGGTGTGGGAATCTATTGCCTGCTTAACATATTCAAGTTCATCATCCGTACAAGGCGGAATATTAAATGAAATCATCTTAAAATTCTCCTGTATATCAATTTAAAGAGGCCGGCGACAGTATCGCCGACCCCTGCTTATGCTTTATCTTATTGTGAAGCCAGCTGTTCAAACTTATCCTTAACAGCCTCAAGACAGCTCATCAGCTTGGGATTGAATCTGCCGCATTCACCGTTTAGTATCATCTGATATGCTGTGTCCTTGCCGTAAGCATCCTTATAGCATCTCTTAGATACAAGCGCATCATACACATCGGCAACGGAAACAATCTGGGCCGCGATGGGAATGTCATCACCCACAAGATGATCAGGATACCCTCTTCCGTCGAACTTCTCATGATGGTGGCGTGCTATCTCATAGCTGACCTTACCGTATTCTTCATCCCACAAGTCATTAACGCCGGCAATGAATTCACCGCCTATCGTGGTATGCTCCTTCATCTTCTCGAATTCTTCATCCGTAAGCTTTCCCGGCTTAAGCAATATGGCATCGGGAATAGATATCTTGCCTACATCATGGAGAGCACTCGCATTTGTTATTACCTTAACCTTAGCAGGTGTAAGACCATATTCGGGCCACTGTTTCATAACCTCATTGGCCATGATCTCCGTATAACCCTTAACGCGCTGTACATGCTCACCGCTTTCTAAGTTACGGGACTCAACCGTGTTACCCAAAAGCTCGATAATGTTATTATTCCAGCGCCTTATTATCCTAGTCTGCTCTTCTACCTTTTCTTCAAGATGCTGCTTATATAAATAAAGGCTCGTAACATTCGATACACGGCGTCTTACTATATCCGTATCAAAGGGCTTGCGGATAAAATCAGATACTCCGAGGCTAAAGCATTCCCTTTCAGAATACACCGAATTCTCCGTACTTATTACCAGCACCGGAACAGTCGTGATAATGCCGGTGCGATTAAGCTCCTTTAAGACATCATAGCCGCTTAATACAGGCATCATAAGATCGAGCAGGACCATAATAAGCTCATCCTTATGCCCCTCTATAACAGCCAGCGCTTCTTCTCCGTCACCGGCCTCCAAAATCTTATAATCACAGCCCAGAATCCCCGACAGTATATCGCGGTTCATCTCGACATCATCAACAATAAGTATCGTGTTACGCATCCACTTCTCCTATCCGGATATTCTACTCCATCGACTTGATTATCTTCTGCAGATTCTGAAGCTTATCAACAATATCCTTATTGATGGCATCCATATCCTGAGCTAAGCGCTGTACCTCCATTGCTACAACCGCAAAGCCTTTTCCCGCCTCGCCTGCACGTGCTGCCTCAATAGAAGCATTTAGGGATAAAATGTTCTGGCGTCTCGTAAAAGCGCTTATCTGCGCAGTACTCGCAACAACCTTTTCTATCTCTTCATTAATCTGCTCAAATTTCTCCATGTCAAAAGATCCCTGATTATTGTCCATTGTCTTCTCCCTTACTCTGATAGTATTCAAAAACCCCGGACCTAAAGCAACCCGTCCTAAAAACCATTATACTAAATTGAAAATAATATGCAAGAATTAATCACTATTTGGCCTTTCATCCGCACCTGTGTACGTCTCCGCATCCATCTCCGCGCCCGTTTCCGCATCAATCTCCGTGTCTGTCTCCACGTCCTCTTCTGCCAGGAATTTTATAGCAGGTTCCTTAGCGGCAAGCTTTTCCTTTATTAAAGCCGCTCGCTTTTCGGCATTTCTTATCGCCCTCTTGCGCGTCCGCATTATAACAATAATTATTGCTACGGCAAATGCTGCGCCGAGCACTATGGCAGCGCCCATTAAAATCTTCTTAAGCAGCACCTCTTTGGCATCTGAATATACGACCTGCATCTTTATGTCATTTCCGCTTACGGCAAAAGTCGCATACTCTCCCATCTCTCCGATTTCTTCCGCGCTTATAAGCCGCCACTTACCCCCATCTTCACTTACGTAAATCTGCGGCATGTTTTTCATTGTATCCGTCTTTAGATATCTCATCGTGTGGCTTATAAAGGTATCGTCCGGAATCGAAATACTCCAGTATTCCCTGCAGTCCTCCATTGCGTCCGCTGCGCCTATTTCAATGAAGGTTTCAAGTACATCACCCTGCTTAAAAGCACCGTCAACAAGAATGGCCGATTTATCAGAGCCCCTTACCGTCTCCCCCGCAAGCGTTGTTTTGCTGCGGACATAAGAGGCATGTATCACCTCATCAAATATGACAGCATCAAGCGAAGGAATGTCCCAGTTTACATAATATCCTTCTTTTTCGGGGACTTTGGGATAATCACTCTCATCAAGACGCTCACCATAGGAATATGCCTTTTTATCAACAAGCGTGCCCTTTGAATCATCATCGTCATCATCGAGGATGAAATATACATACATATTGTCAAAATACGGCGGCATGCCCTGAATCGTTTCTTTTGCATAGGAATAGCTTATGGATTCTGCCTTACCGGCATAGCTTACCCTGTCAATTCCCTCAAGATTGCTGCCTATATAATAATTGCCCGAAATATCGGCATCATCTGAGACATGCCCGGCTATCGCACCGAACCACTCGGTTGCATCCTCAATCTGCACCATTGCCAAGCAGTCCTTGATTTTGGTGCCGTCACCTACAATACCGCCTGCGTATGATTGGCCTGAAAGGGTGCACTTAGAATAGCATCTTACTATATCGGAAACAGATGCGCCTGCAATGCCGCCTGCATACGAAGACTTGGAAGTTATCCTCTCATAGTTGCGTCCGTCCACAACAGTGCCCAGCTCCTGGCAGCCGCATATGCCGCCTGCCTGCTCCTTCTGGGCAATGACCTCTCCCTTGTTGGTGTTGCTCCTTAGCACGCATTTTGTGAGGTAAGTTCTGTTCATTGCGACATTTTTGATCCCGGTCACATCGGATTCAAGGTCAAAATCATACTCTATCGCCATTGTGCCTGCAATTCCGGCAACATTAATGCTTCCTTCGATAAGCTCCATATTGGTGCAGTTATCAATGGTTGCATCTGTTGTGGTCTCGCATTCTTCTAACGAAGTATCCTCATAGGTATCGGAATAATCCCGATCAAGCACGCCGTCTATAGCATCCGTAAAGAGCTGCATTATAACGTTAAACTGATCATTTACCCCTTTAAGGTCGTCTATTACAACATCCGAGCCGTTATTCATCTCGCTGTTCAAAAGTCCGAAGTTATCAGACATGGCCTGGATATTATTCGTAAGCGAATTGGCATGAGCCTTATATTCATCACTAAAGGACGGAAGGGTTATGTCGGCTTTGCCGTTTATTGTATTTATTATCGACTTGGCACTGCTGCTTGCAGACTCAAGGTCTCCCATGGCACTTTGCAGGGAATTAAGTGATTTTTCCGCATCGGTGCGGGCCTGCCCCGTCATCGTGGGCGAATACTGCTCAATAAGTTCTGCAAGCGTCTTGGCTGCTTCCTCTATGTCCTTCTCGTAGGAACTTACTATACCGTCATAGCCGTGATTTTTATTATAGAGATAGGTGGCAAGTTCATCGGATATATTGCCTGCTCTTTCAACTGCAGCGCTCTCAAGCTTGCCGTCAAGCTCTGTCTGCTTAGTGGCCTCTTCCGTAGAGGTATCGGTACTTGGGAAAGATGTATCCCCCTCATCTGCTGCATGTACCCAGCTTCCCGAAAGCTTTGTCCAGTCATCCGTATTATCATAAACAGGCGCTGTGCCGCTATGTCCCGATGCCGTATATGCATTGAAGATAGCGGTGTATGCACTTTCGCGATCGCTTTGCGTTGTATATGAATAGGAGGAAGGACGTGTACCTTCATTTGTTTTAGATAGTACTACCGTATCGCTGTCCTTATATGCAAGATTCTGCTCATTGGGGGAACCTGAAGTATAAGCACTGTCATAACGTTCATAATCAAGACTGTAGAGCTTGCAGGCATCATAAAGCTTCTCTTCATAGCCGTTATGCTCCTTCGTGGCATCCTCAAGGAGCTTTTTGGCAGCCTCATAATCTGCCTTGTCGGCATCTGTCATATATTGTGTTATATCAAGGTCCTTAACAGCACTCTTAAGCTGGCTTACGGCCGTTTTGGAATTGGAAATGGCAGAACCGGTCTTATCCATTACACCGCCGCTTTTGGCAGCCTCGTCAAGAATATAATCGATCCTGCTTAAGGCCTCATTCGCCGATGCAGACATGCCGTTAGCCCACTCTATGGTGCCGTTTTCTATATATTTAGTGTCATTAAGGGCGGCATCCGTAAAGTTCTTTATTACAGAAAGTCTTGAAGAAATCGTATCAGACTGAATATCCGCATCATTAAGCGTCACATTTAAAATATCATGAAGCTTTTCTATATTTTCGGACAGCTGGGTTGTAATATCACTGGCAAAATCAAGCGTGACATAGGGCTCTGCCTGGCCTGCGATTCCTCCTACGTCCTTACGTCCTCTTATGTGTCCCACATTAGTGCAGGCGTGAATATAGCCTGATTGCCTTCCGGCAATTCCGCCAATATTATAGCCAAAGCTTGTATAACCCACATCTCCTTCATTATCGCAGGACTTTATCACACCCGTTGACAATCCGGCAATCCCGCCTATATCAGATGTGCCGTTTACCATTTCACTTGCTTCCGATTCATCCTTATCACTTGAATCAAGTCCTAAGATATAGAGTATTGACTTAAGGCTTATATCTTCAACCTTTACAGCGCTGTCACGGCTCTTTACGTTTACCGAAGCCTTGTTCTTGCAGCGCATTATACTGCCCATATTCTCTCCGGCTATTCCGCCCGTAAAATGCTCTCCCGTAATATCTCCATAGCATACGGTATCGGTAATTATCCCCGACAGCTCGTTAATACCCGCAATACCGCCGACATAATCCTCGCCTCTTACGATTACTTTGACCTTACAGTTTGAGATTACGCCCGCATTATCTCCTGCTATTGATCCTATTATTGTCTTGCCGTCGCTTGGCATTACAAAGCCCGACAGCGTAAGATCGCTTATATGCGCGCCTTTACCGACACGGCTTATAAAGCCTAAATAACACTGATCCGTTATTAGGGACATACTCGAGATTGTATGATTTTGACCGTAGAAATATCCGTTAAAATAAGGAATCCCGTTAAAGTCACTGTTGCTTAAGGTTATATCATTATCAAGATAGACCTTTTTATTCACTGACCAGGTATCAAGGCTGCAGTTATCGGCAAGCTCGATAAGCTCTTGCGCGCTTGTAATCCTTATTTCTTCCCAGATTATGGATTCTTCTGCATCATCTGCATCACCTGCATCATCTGCTGCGTCTGCTGCATCAGATGCGGCTTTACCATCCGAAGTTTTATCCTGTGCATTTTCATCCAGCGCTTCACCTGCATCACCGGCTTCTGAATTTACGGATGCCGCATAGGCACATTCGGGACTTATGGTAAGCAAAATCATTGCAGCAGCGGTAATTACAGCCATTATTTTAGTCTGAAGTGCAATAAATCTATTTCGTCTCATTATCTGCACCTCCCATAAGACCAAGTGCACTGCGCTCAGCTTCAGTAAGTTCCTCTTCCATAACAGGCGTAACATCTCCGGCCTCTACAAAAGCATTTATGTTGCCCCGTATTAGCGCATTAACCTGGCCTGTCACAGTGCCGTCTATATGACCGCGCACCATGCCGTTTACGCGCACAAGCCCGCTTTCCTGCTTGGGCTTAATGGGCATATTCATTACAAAGGCCGTTTTCTCGATTATCTTATCGCCTACCAAAAGAATCTGCGGCAGTACGAACATCGTTATGAAAATCGATATTATTGTGCCGCGGCCAAGTGATTTTCCTATTCCGAATATGGCACCGTCTGAAGTAAGCTGACCTATAAGTATTCCCGCAACCGCAAGCATCGTGCCCGAAGTAATGATTGTCGGGAAGGATAAGTTCATGGTTGCGATAATTGCATCCTTCCTAAGCATTTCCTGCCTGAGCTCCGTGTAACGGCTTGCGATTACTATTGCATAGTCGATATTCGCGCCCATCTGGATGGAGCTTACGATAAGGTAGCCTAAGAAAAAGAGCGGGTCATTCTGAAGTGTCGGAACAGAAAAGTTGATCCATATACTGCCCTGGATAACCGCAATCAAAAGCACCGGCATTCCGGCTGACTTAAAGGTAAATAAAAGCACAACAAGCACTGCCAGTATCGATACTATGCTAACTACGAGATTATCCCTTGAAAAGCATTTTTTTAGATCGTAATCGGACACTGAAGTACCTACGCATATCACTTCACCGTCCTTATAATAATTCTGCGCCATATCCCGCATCTTATCGATAAATTCAAAGGTTTCATCATCCTCTTCGGGAAGGTTTAAGTATACGAGTATTCTTGAATAATTCTCGCCCTGCAATTGATTTTTACCGAAGCACATCGCATCATAAGCATCGGTAAGCGTCTTCATCGCGTCATCATCAAGTGTTACATAGCCCTCATCAACTTCTTCATATACGAACATGAACATGTCTATTAAGGGTACCTTGTAGGATTCAAGGCCGTTAAGCACCTTAGCGTAATCCTCATCATTCACTGCATAAGCAGCATATACAAGTTCAGCAACCTCATAGTCAAGATCTATAAGCTCTGAAAACTGCCTGGGGGTAAGCTTATCCGTAAGCGTATACCCATCCATGGCTTCAATATTGGCAAGCCCCTGACAGCTGTCAACTTCATCGCATTTGCACAGCTCGTCTATAAGATCGCTTTCCTTGTCATAATCACCTGCCGGTATAACAAGCGCCACCATATTCTTAGACGGGAAATTCTCCTCCTGGATATTCTCTGCCGCCTGGACCGCATTCGTAAGCGGCGGATGAAGCTTCGTATAGCCGTATACATACGGTGTGTCGGAGGAAATAAAATATCCTATAACTATAACGACAACAAAGGCCGGTGCAATGATAAATCTTGTAGCATAGGCAAATTTACCCACAAAAGGAATCTGCGGGATAAAGTTCTTATGCTTGGTTTTGTCCATAAGGCCCGAAAAGAGCATTATTATGCCTGGCATGAGCAGGAATACCGAAATAAGTGAGAGTATAATGGCCTTTACAAGCACAATACCCATGTCAAAGCCCATCCGGTACTGCATGAACATCATGGCCACAAGGCCGCCTATTGTGGTAAGGGAGCTTCCCGATATCTCGGGGATTGCCTTTGAAAGTGCAGTTATTGTAGCCTCACGGGGAGCCATGTTCTGATGCTCTTCCTTGTAGCGGTTAAGGAAGATAACTGCATAGTCAACGGATAAGGCCAGCTGCAGGACTATCGTTACGGAATTGGATACAAAGGAAATCGTCCCAAATATAAAGTTTGTACCCATCTGCACGATCGCAGCCGAGAGAAATGTGATAATAAGAACCGGAATCTCCGCGTACGCCTGGGTAGTGATAAGAAGAACCGACACGACGATCACTGCCGTCAGCATCGATATGGTCACCATCTCATCGGCAATAAGTTCTGCCGACGTATCACCTAAATCCGTCGTAAGATAATAATCATGACCTTCAAGATAATCCTTGACTGCTGCTAACGAAGTAAGGCACTTATCGTCATCCTCAGAATAGTCAAAGGTAACATTTATCATTGCGGAACCATTTGCATAATGGTCCTCACTGTCATCGAATTCAGCCTGATAGACGCCTTCTATTGCTTCTATCTTGCTGCTTATCGCCTCCGCCTGCTCATAGGAAACATTCGCAACCATGACATTTGCAGAGCCATAGGTTATAAATTCCTCCGCCATAAGATCGAGTCCGCGCTTTGTCTCGCAGCTCTGCGGAAGATAATAAGACATCTCGTTCTCAACTCCCACCCAGTTGCGGGAAAATGCCGAGAAAATCATCAGCAAAATATATATTAAGAAAAACAGATTGCGCTTATCTACAATAAACGCACACACCTTAAGCAGCGCATTGCCGCCCTCCTGCTCATTAAATTCTTTAGCTTCCATATTGATACTGCGCCTTCGTTCTACCTAAATGATGGGATTTTATCTTCCTATATAAAATCGTTATCAAAAATTGCTGCCGCCTTCTCTTCGCCAAGAGGAGGGGATACCCTCTTCTTAGTTATATAGGTAAAGCGGACATTTCGGCTATGGTTTTTTGCAAAACCACAACATTTTGTAGTATATCACTTTATGAACCACATATCCATACCATTATTAAATTTCCATATGCGGCTCTGAGATAATCGAGTAGGAAGGGATTCATCCCGCACCTACTCGCCGCGCGGGCCGCATGCCCGTCAGGGCAAATTACATTATGCGGCCCTGCGCAAAAATAAAACCCGGAAGAACAAACCTCCGGGTTTTATTGATCCTTAAATATTTAATCGCACTTCTTAGCAGCTCGTAGCGGAATCGAACCGCTGATTCTGCCGTGAGAGGGCAGCGTCTTAACCGCTTGACCAACGAGCCGTACCATGCGATTATATAGCAGACATAAATAAAATGCAAGCACTTTTTACAAATTATAATACATTTCATACTCTGCCGGGTGCGGAATTGCATTGATGCGCTTCGCCTCGGCCTCCTTCTTATCAATCCAGATATTAAGAAGTCTCTCGGGGAATACTCCGCCGGCCGTTAAGTAATCGTGGTCTTCTCTAAGGGCCTTAAGGGCTTCTTCTAAAGATGAGGGAAGTCCTTCAATCTTCGCCTTCTCTTCCTCGGACAGATCATAAAGGTTAAAATCATAAGGACCCCAGCCCATCTTATGGGGATCGATCTTATTCTTAACTCCGTCAAGTCCTGCCATAAGGATTGCAGCATATGCATAATAGGGATTACAGGTAGCATCGGGATTCCTAAGCTCAAATCTCTTATCTGCAGGTGCCTTTGCGTATGCGGGGATACGTACAACCGCCGAGCGGTTTGCCATTGCATATCCTATCGTGACCGGTGCCTCAAAGCCCGGAATAAGCCTCTTATATGAATTAGTTGAAGGATTGGTTATAGCGCACAGGGATGAAGCATGCTTTAATAAGCCGCCGATAAAATAAAGTGCCGTTTCAGAAAGCTGTGCATATCCCTTTTCATCGAAGAATATAGGCTTGCCTTTCTTCATAAGAAGCATGTGAACATGCATGCCGCTTCCCGCAACACCTGCAACGGGCTTTGGCATAAAGGTTGCGCTCCTGCCCTCGCTTGCCGCCGCATTCTTGATAATATATTTAGCTGCCATTGTGGCATCGGCAAGCTTTGTCATCTCTCCAAGTTCTACTTCAACCTCAAGCTGTCCGCAGCCGCCGACCTCAGTATGATGATACTTGACATTAACACCCCAGTCCTGCATAAGGAGAGTTATCCTGTTGCGGAGGTCCCAGTTTACGTCCATGGGTGCATCGCAATGATAACCGGCCTTATTGGGTACCTGATATCCGTTATTGTCAGTACTCCAGGAAGCCTGGCGGGCATCAACGGAAAAGCCGCAGCTTTCGGGGTGATTTTCGAAAAGGACATCATCGAATACATAGAATTCATATTCGGGCCCCACTATCATCTCATCGGCAATTCCCGTTTCCTTCATATATTCTATGGCACGCTTTGCAACATTTCTCGGATACTGATCAAAGGGCCTGTTCTCAGGGCGGTCGATGATCATAACATCACCGATCATGGTAAGGGTTGCCACCTTCGCAAAAGGGTCAACCGCAGCGCTGTCAAGATCCGGTACAAATACCATATCGGAATTCTCAATAGGCGCATAACCGTAGTTAGAACCGTCAAAGCCGATTCCGTACTTCATTGTATTCTCCGTCAGACGCTCTGCGGGAATACTCAAATGTCTCCATCTGCCGTCAATATCGGTCATTTTAAAATCAATGATCTTAACGCCTTCATCCTCAATCATCTTTTTAACATCTTTAAGTGTACGTCCCATAATCAACCTCCTTAATTATGTAAACCATTATATCCCGCAAACATTCTACCGGCAAATATCATATTCAAAAATATTACATCCCACAAACGTTATATGCCATAAACATCATCCGCACTAAGCAGTTTAAAACCCTTTGTATTAAGCGTGCTTTCGGCATTCTCTATATCTCTTATCTTCATTATCATGGACGCAGTATCAGCCGCCGAAAGTACATACATATATTCAATGTTAAAATCTCCAACAGCCGTCAGAAGTTCATGGAGCGAACCCGGTTTATTTGATATCCTTACCGCAATAACATCAGTCATCTTAGCCGATAAGCCCGATGCCTTAAGAACCTCCTTAGCTCTTACTGGCTCCGATACGATAAGACGCAATATGCCAAAATCAACCGACTCAGCAAGACTTAAAGATGTTATGTTTATATTGGCGTCACGAAGCACTTCCGTGACTTTCTCTATTCTGCCTTCTTTATTGGCTATAAATACAGATATCTGCTTAACTGCCATACTGCCTCCTTATCTTTAGCTATACTAATTTTCTATTATCTATAACATGTACAGCCTTGCCCTCTGTCCTTGCAAGAGTTTCCGGCTCCACCAGTGTGACTTTCACCGCAAGGCCAAGCGCCTGCTTAAGAGCGTGTGATACCTTACCGGATAATGCTTCAAGGCCGCGCATATCGTCTTCAAAATAGCTCTCCTGAACCTCAACCTGAACCTCCAGGGTATCCTGATGATTGACTCTGTCAACGATCATAAGGTAATTAGGTGTCGTCGCATCCACTTCAAGCAGTGCCGCCTCGACCTGGGAAGGGAATACGTTGACGCCTCTTATAATAAGCATGTCATCAGAGCGCCCCTTAAAGCGCTGGATCCTGGCAAGCGTTCTTCCGCACTCGCACTTTCCGTACTCGATGCTGGTAAGATCCTTGGTGCGGTATCTTATAAGCGGCAGGCCTTCTTTGGTAAGTGTAGTAAATACAAGCTCGCCCGTCTCGCCCTCGCCAATGGGCTTAAGCGTCTTAGGATCGATGATCTCCGGCAGGAAATGGTCTTCGGATACATGAAGACCCTTATGGTATTCACAGTCGCTTGCAACTCCGGGGCCCATAACTTCTGAGAGCCCATATATATCATAGGCCTTTATCTTAAGCTTATCCTCAATCATAAGCCGCATATTTTCAGTCCAGGGCTCTGCTCCGCAGACTGCCACCTTAAGCTTAATGCACTCAAGAAGATTTTCCTTCTCAATTGTTTCAGCTATATGCAATAAATATGAAGGAGTGCAGGCAATTGCGGTAACTGCGAAATCTTCCATCATCGTAACAAGCTTTTTCGTATTGCCGGTGGACATGGGGACAACCGTTGCACCTAAATGCTCAGCTCCGTAATGGGCACCTAAGCCCCCTGTAAAAAGTCCGTAGCCATATGCAATCTGGATAATATCCTTATTGCCGATTCCGGCTCTTGCAAGGCATCTTGATACGCACTCTTCCCATATCTCAATATCATGCCTTGTATATCCGACAACCGTAGCCTTACCTGTAGTACCCGAAGAAGCGTGCACTCTTACAATCTGCTCGCGGGGCACTGCAAAAAGTCCGAAGGGATAATTATCCCGCAGATCGGCCTTTGTAGTATAAGGAAGCTTTGATAAATCCTCTATCCCCTTAATATCTCCGGGTTCTATACCGGCTTCCTGCATCCTCTTACGATAGAATTCCACGTTATGATAGACTCTGTCCACAAGTTTTATAAGGCGCACACTCTGAAGGTGTGTCATCTCATCACGGGACATGCACTCTTTTGTCTCATTCCAGATCATTTTATATACCTCTGCTCTCTGTTCGGCTCGGAATAATTATTACCCCAAAGCCGGGATTCACGTTTACAATAGCCATGTAAGGACGCCTGCAGTACGCAAAGTACGTACCCCAGGCTACTTAAACTCGAATCCACATTCAAAAGCAGCAATATTCATATCAACAAAGGCCGGCTTAACAGTCTTCTTAATAACCTCTATCCACTCATTCTTTGCAAAATCCATGTGTTTTGCGGCAACACCAAGGACAATAACATTAAAGCATTTGGGATTACCAAGTTCCTTGGCCTTTGCCATTGCGTCAACTGCAATAACATTGTATTCACCGGATAATTTCTCAATTATATTCTCCGGATATTCAGCCGCTCCCATAACTACCGGCATGGGATCCATGCGCTGGTCATTTACGATAAGAACACCGTCCTTTTTAAGAAAATGGGCATACCGAAGTGCCTCAAGACGCTCAAAGGCAATAAGGACATCAGCGCAGCCCTCTTCCACTATGGGCTCATTTACTTCATCACCGTAGCGGACAAAGGTCACAACCGATCCGCCTCTTTGAGCCATGCCATGAACCTCGGAAAGCTTAACCTCATAGCCTCCCGCAAGCATTACACCGCCCAGAATTCTGCTGGTAAGAAGTGTACCCTGTCCTCCGACACCTACAATCATAATATTTTTCGTTTCCATGTTATTTATCTCCTAACCGAATTCATTCGATTTGTATATTGGTTTACATAATATTGCGTTGCAAACCCGCTTCGCGCAAAATCACATATTCCGAATCACTCTTATACCGGCACGTCATTGATGGCACCGAACTTACATAGTCCCTTGCACAATCCGCATCCGTTACAAAGCGTCTCATCTATCTTCACGCTGCCGTCTTCCTGCTTTGTAATTGCAGGACATCCGGGACGAAGACACATTCCGCAATGCTTGCATACTTCGGGGTCTGCCTCGCATTTATGGGTAATCGGCGGGTGATCCTTAAGAAGCACGCAGGGAGCCTTTGTGATTATCACGCAGACTTCATCCTTAGCGGTATATTCCTTAACAAGTGCCTTAAGGCCTTCTGTGTCAAAAGCATCTATTTCGGTAACATTCTTAATGCCCATTGCCCTGCACATACCCATTATGTTAATTGCGGGAACAACATCGCCCTGCAAAGTCTTGCCCGTAGCCGCATGATCCTGATGGCCTGTCATGCCTGTCGTTGAATTATCAAGGATCATAACCGTGCCCGTGCCCTGGTTATATACCATATTCATAAGGGAATTAATGCCTGTATGCATAAAGGTTGAATCACCTATTACAGCCACCCAGTTCTTAATATAATCCTTGCCCTTTGCTTTTTCCATTCCGTGAAGTGTCGAAATGGAAGCACCCATGCATACGGTTGTATCGATAACCGAAAGCGGTGCCACAGCACCTAAGGTATAGCAGCCGATGTCACCTGCCGCATGGATCTTAAGCTCATTAAGCACTGAATATACGCTTCTGTGCGGGCAGCCCGGGCAGAGAATAGGCGGTCGGTTCGGCACCTTTGCAGGCTCCTTAATGTCAAGTTCCAATCCTAAGATTGCCTTCCTTAACATATTTGCGGAATATTCGCCCTGGACGGTAAGAATTTCCTTGCCGGTGCACTTTATCCCCCATGATTTTACCTGGGTCTCAATAAGCGGATCGAGTTCCTCAATAATATAAAGGGTGTCCACCTTAGCCGCAAATTCCTCGATCAGCCTGCGGGGAAGCGGATTGACAAGGCCGAGCTTTAACACAGAGGCATTAGGAAGTGCCTCACGCACATACTGATAGGGAATGCCGCTTGTCACAACGCCGATCTTCGTATCGCGCATTTCCACTCTGTTAATGGGAAAATCACAGGAATCTTCAATAAGTGCCTTCTCCCTTGCTTCAACTGCCAGATGGCGCCCCTTTGCCATTGCGGGCATCATTACGTTCTTGGCGATATTGCGCTCGTAGGGTTTATCTGCGACTTCTTCTCTTTCTTCAAGCGTAACCATTCCCTGAGAATGAGCCAGTCTTGTCGTGGTACGCAAAATCACGGGTGTATCGTATTTCTCACTGATCTTGTATGCAAATTTTGTAAAGTCCTTGGCTTCCTGGGAATCAGAGGGCTCAACCACGGGTACCTGAGCCGCTCTTGCAACCATTCTCGAATCCTGCTCATTCTGCGAAGAATAAAGACCGGGATCATCGGCTGCCACAAGAACCATTCCGCCGTTCACTCCAATGTAGGAAACGGTATAAAGAGGATCGGCCGCAACATTAACACCAACCATCTTCATTGAAACAAGAGATCTTACACCTGCCATTGAAGCACCGATTGCAACTTCCGTTGCAACCTTTTCATTAGGCGACCACTCGCAATAGAGAGAATCCTTGTACTTAACAAGATTCTCACTGATCTCAGTACTGGGTGTTCCGGGATATGCTGCAGACACCTTAACGCCTGCCTCATAAGCACCCCTTGCGATTGCCGCATTTCCAAGCATCATTTCTTTTTTCATTTCACTCATATCAATTGTCACCTCTTATATTATTGGATAGCACCGAATACGACACTATTTTTATTACAGCGCATACGTATCATTTGAGATATTTCCAAGACGCTCAAAGTATTCCTCATAGGTCTTTTTATATTCATTATTAAACTGCGCATCCGCGCCTGAATGTATTGCAGATACGTAGGAATGGGCCATGCTGCTCCTTGCAGGATTTATTCTTACAAGAGTCGCTATTCCTACATTGGAACAGGTGTCGGAAATGCGTGCTAAATTGGTAAGAACATCATTATAGAGTATTCCGCCGCGCACCGTACATATGCCGTCCCTTAATCTTACAAGATGATTATCGTGAAGTGCCGATACAAGGTCATCCATAACCTCCTCAAGCGGTTCTATATGAGCAGCCGCCTTTTCATCACGATTAATAAAGGCCTGCCGCGTATACTGAAGAATATCCCACAAAAGCTCCTTTACAAGCTTAAGCTCTTCTATTGCATCATCGGAAAATACAACGTTTTCCTCTGAAAGTGATTTTGCCGTATCGGCAATATGGGAAGCGTGATCCCCTAAATGCTCAAACTCCGATACGACCTTGTGATATTGCGTAAGTATCCGCGTGTGGAGTTCTTCTCGTATGTTAGGAGAGAGCTTAACAAGATAATTATCAACGCAGTCCGTCATGTAATCTATGTTCTCTTCTTCTTCCTGAATGGAATTATACACTCCCTCATCATATTCATCCAAAAGCGCAAGTGATTTTGCGATATTGGCAGTTGCTAAGGCGAACATGGTATTCAGTACATCATACACACTTCTAAAGGCCAGCGCCGGTGTTGGGAAAAATATGGGATTAAGTGAATCGATCTTATCCTGGTACTTATTCTTAGGCGCCGCTTCATCCTTGACTATCAGATGCGCCAGCTTCTTATATACATTAACAAAAGGAAGCAGTACTATTGCGCAGCCTAAGTTAAATACCGTATTGGTATTGGCTATTCCGCCCGAGCGAAGCGGCATATCCCAGATATTATCAAGAAAGCCCATCCTGTGAAGCAGCGTCACAACAATTATAACCAGCACGGTCTCGCTTAAGTTAAAAAGTATGTTGACTACTCCGACTCTCTTCGCATCGGCTTTGGCACCGATAGCACACACAATAGCCGTGGTTACGCAGTCACCGAGATAGATACCCACAAGAACTACATATATGGTACTAAATGGTAAATCACCCGCAAGTGAAAACGCCTGCAGCATACCAATGGTGGCAGATGAACTCTGAAGTACAAATGCAACACCTGCGCCTGATAAATATCCAAGAACCGGATTGGCACCGAGATTGGCAAAGATTTTATCCATAACACCGCTTTCGGTAAGTCCCGAAACAGCACCTGTCATATTAAGAAGGCCTGAGAAAAGTATTCCAAAGCCTATCGCTATGTTGCCGATATTGTCGGAACGTTTGAACTTAAAGCCCATTATAAGCACTATTCCGATGATAAGCGCAAGAGGAGCCAGCGTTGAGGGCTGGAAAAACTGAAGAAAGGAACCCGATGATGCATCAACATCAAGAAGTCTTATTATCTGACCTGTAACAGTCGTACCTACATTGGCACCGATTATTATCCCAAGGGACTGATCTAAAGATATTACGCCTGCTGCCACAAGTCCGGAAGTGATTACGATAGTGGCAGTTGATGATTGAATAACCGCAGTTATCAGCGCACCCAGAAGAAATGCCTTAAAATAGTTGTCGGTAACCTTCTCCATCGCAACCTTTAAAGTTCCTGAAGAAGATTCCTTAAGATTATTGCCCATAAGCCGCATTCCGTACAGGAACATGGCCAGGCCTCCAAGCAGCGAAATAACACTAAGTACGTAATTCATAATATCCTCAAATAATGAACCGGCAGCGGCAGTCTCCTTCCGGTAAACAGCATATATCCCGGTTCTTAATCCATCCTAAAACTCTCAATAGAATAATATAGCACTAAAATGCGCTGTATTCCATAAATTTTTCAAATCACATACACAATATGCCCGGCGACAAGACTTATGACAAACAGCATGAGCGAGACGCTTATATGCGTTTTCTTATGCATGGCGAGGATTGCGAAAAATTCCCGCACCGCGCCGTTGGGCCAGAAATACCATTTCGTTTTGGAGGCAATGCCCTGGGCATCTATACCTTCATAGCGCGCAATGATCCCGCTGCGCAGAACGTGATAATTCGTTGTTACAAAGGCAATCTTTGCTCCCGGATGAAGGTCATCTATTATCCTTTTGGAAAAGGCAAAATTTTCATGGGTATTGCGTGATTTTTTCTCGGCAAACACCTCATAATTATCCGCGCCGTGGGTAAGCAGGTACAGCTCCATTGCAGAGCCCTCGCTTATCACCTCATTAGCCCCCTGCCCGCCTGAGGGGATGTAGGTTACGGATTTGCCCGTATCCATCTCCTGCTCCCAGGCGAATCTTATCGCCCTGTCGGTCCTGCCCCTAAGCAGCGGCAAAAGGCCGCCCTTTTTATCTATCTGACAGCCCAGAATAATGACAAAGTCCCTGTCATGAGACGGCTTCCTCTTAACTGCTGCTATTCCCATGATTCCCGCGCCAAAAAGCACACACTCGAAATAGCACAGTAGCATAATAATAAACGTTGCAATCACCGTATGCAGCATAAGATAAGTGCTGTCATTTTCTATTCCGTAGGGCACGATTATATTATCGTAGGTAAAATCAATCAGCCATACCGCGCCAAGAGTTCCTCCTAGATAAAAAGCCCCCAGCAGCACGCCGAGAAGATTTTTAGTCCTAAAGCCCTCATGCCTTATAAGGGCCATATTGCTTATGGATACCAGAAGGCATATGATAAGTACCGGAGGGATTGCCGCCGTTGCAAATACCTTTGGATAGTCGATTATCTGCTTGGCAAAGGCACTTATCCTTACGGAATCCGGGTCCGTAAAGCATCTTATGAGAAAATCAGCATGGTAGAGTAAGAAGCTTCCCATAAATAAAAGTGCCGCTATCGCAAGAATATTCCTGTAGGAATAGAACTTATTCCTAAGCGTACTCCTAAGGTCAAGTGCCAGCGTCACCATAAGGAATATTTCGATGATCACCATTCCTATAAGGACCGTCTCCCTGGTCCTTATATCAAACAGGCCGAAATACCTTCCAAATGCCAAAACGGCGCACACAACCACCAGCACCGCAATTACGGCTATTAACATACTTTTAATTACAAATTGAACTCTTTTTATACTCATGGCTTTTTAGTCTGTAAGGGCACTGCATCAAACGCAGGTAATTGCCCCAATACGGTTTCTATGCGCTCATCTTATACTAAGACAGCGTGAAGTATTTCCGGCAGGAGCTGCTTCTTGCGGCTCATAACGCCGGGCATATTATACATAAGCGGCGCTATCTGCTGATAGGGCAGATGGCGGTTCGCCTTATAATCACTGCATAAAAGGATGCTGTGCTCACTTAATACATCAGTTATCATAAGTACTGCCCAGTTAAGAGCATTCTGCTGTCTTACATTATCGAGCGCTTTTAAATAATCCCCCGAATATTCCTTAAGGTCATGAAGGGTCGTAACCTCGCACTGCCCTATTCCTATTCTTATGCCGTTCTCAGTATACATTTTAAAATCAGACGCAACCGCAGACTCAGGCTCCCTGCTCTTAAGACCTTCGACCATACTGAACATATTGACGCCGAAGTCTTCTAAGGACACCCCGGCCATTTCGGCAAGCTTATGCCCTGTTTCTATATCCGTCTGAGTCGTAGTGGGGCTTTTTAAAATAAGCGTATCGGAGATAAGCCCCGCAAGCATGACTTTGGCCGTAAGGGCATCCGGCGTAATGCCGCTTCGCAGGTACTGCTGGTATACAATTGTGCAGGTGCTGCCTAAAGGCTGCGCGTCTATGAATATGGGAAGGTCAGTCTTAACCGCATCAAGGCGGTGGTGGTCGATTATCGCAAGCACATTTGCCTCTGTTATGCCGCTTATACTCTGCTTAGGTTCATTATGATCCATCAAAATCACATTATATTTAGGCACCTTAAGAAAACAGCGCCTTGTAACATAGCCTGCATAGCCGTTATCGTCAAACACTGCAAGCCCTCGCTTTTTGGAGGAGGATAAAAGCGACATTGCATCATCAAAATATTCATTGATGCTTATGGGCTCTTCCTGGGCTGTCATAATGTCGCGAATCTTCGGGATATTCCTTATCGCATCGGCCTTGGCAAGCTCGCGCATGGTCCAGCCAGTAATATCATCGACGCTTAAGAGGCCGTAAAAATCATCCCCGCTAAATACCGGAATAACAGAGGGACTTCCCACCTCATATATTGCGGCAACCTCAGTAAGCGGATCATCAGCCTCAAGATGATAGGATACATTCAGCAGAACGTCCGAAACCTTAGGACGCACGTCCCTCATATAGGGCGGGATATCGATTTTAAGGGAATCGAGTATCCTGCGGACACTTGAGGATAAATGACCGCATCTTACCGCCTTATATGTATTCTTATCATCCTTGATATTCATAAGTTTTGCATACGCATATGCACTGCATACCGTATCCATATCAGGATTTTTATGTCCGGTTATATAAACCACGCTCATGATTCTCCTCCCCGCAAGCATAATTTTGCTGTAAATTCTCTAACAATCTTTTCACCTGTATCATTGTCGATTTTAGTCAAAAGTAATCCAGTAAGATGCTGGTTGTTTATTGCATGATAAAAATACCTTTTGCCAATTTAGGCTTGCAAAAAACAAATACACCACCCATTTTTTCAAAAAAGAAAAAGGGTGGAGTGTTTTTATAATATCATCAAGTTAAGAATTTTTTATTTACAACTCAACTGCTGTAATTCTTTTAGTCTATCATTGGAAATAATCATCTCAGAAAATGATTTTCTTATTAAATCGAATGTCGCTCCATTTGAAAAAAGACTAAGAATATTTTTTTCATCTTCAAGCCGTTTAATCTCTTGAGAAGGCGTCTCTTCAATTTTTCCACCCATAATACTCACCATCCTTTCTTCATAATCATTACCATTCGTAATATGTTTGATTATACGATTTATATAGCTCATTATATCAAGTATTTCGTCTGCCGACAATTCCTTATTCTGATACAGTTCTGTCAGTTCTTTTTTGAAGTATTCCAAATCAGTTAAAACAAACGATATGTCGCCATTAGATGTCATTTCCCTTTCATATCGTGTGATATAGAAAGGGATATATGGAATAAGCCTGTCTTTGATAATATCTTCCTTACTAAGTTCCTTAAGTATGATATTTTTGCTATTATATGTAACCGGCTCGTGATTAGGAAAATTGAAAGTGATTTCCGTATACAATGGGGTATTGTCATCGCTTTTGATATAAATAACTGCATATTGTGGCATATTCAACGTAACCTTGCCGTTTTCCCATACAGCACTTGTTCTTGCAGTTAAAAAGGCATATTCAGCGATTCGGACAGCCATAGTGCCATCGCTATAGCTTTGACACTCTATAAGATAAGTATCTCCACAAATTTCCATGAACAAATCGGAATCACGTTCTTCAATTTCATCGGATGCTGGATTTTCAATATAGTTATCTGTCGATAAAACGATAGGAATCGTTGTTAACGGATAATGCTTATTAAACGTTTTATTGATTACGGACACGAATAACCTTTTATGACTGCTTTTTAATGTTTTAAAAATTGTGTCGTAGTCCCTATTTCTCTTTGGCATACAAATTCTCCTTTTTATTAAATATAACACAGACTACCCTTGTGAGGTGGCCCTAAAATTATCACATCTTATTCTGCCCGTCTTTATCTGCGTCAAGGTTTTATGATGCAGCAGATGGAAATTCAGGCAGTTTTTTGGTTAAGTTATTGCCAAGCGATGTACTAATCCCACTCGGGTATAAAGCTTTCCTTAGCCGCATCACCCTCCTGTATAAAAGCATTTTCAATGCCAAGCCCAAGAGCATAATCAACCACCCTCTCATATTCCCGTCCCGTTATTCTGCGGCAAAGCTCGGGGAATCTGTTTTCTTCCAAAAACATGGGCGTATACTGGCTCATTATTGAATAATAAATATTATTCCCAAACTCGGAAAAAAGTCCTTTAAGCACCGCCTTTGCATCCTTAGTACCTGCCGGCAATACCATATGGCGTACTATGACTCCCTTTGTCATTATGCCTTTTTTGTTAAAATCAGGTGCCCCTGTTTGCCTGTACATCTCCTTTATCGCATTAAATGCAATATCGTAATACCCCGGCGCATTTGAATATTTTAAAGCCCGCTCATCATCATAATATTTACAGTCTGGAAGATACACATCAACATAGCCCTCAAGGCAGCGCAGGGTATCGGCAAGTTCGTAGGAGCCGGTATTATAGACTACAGGTATCTTAAGACCTTTTTGCTTTGCGATGTCAAGTGCGGCTACGATTTGGTTTACATAATGCGTGGGCGTCACCAAATTTATATTGTTTGCCTTATCTTCATCCTGCAGCCGCAAGAAAATATCGGCCATCTCTTCTATAGAGACGCTTCTCCCCTTCTGCCCCCTTGAAATATCCCTGTTCTGACAATACACACAGCCTAAATTACAGCCGGAGAAAAATACTGCACCTGACCCCTCATCCCCCGAGATGCAGGGCTCTTCCCACATATGAAGGGCCGCCCGGGCTATCTTTACGTCATTGCTTACTTTGCAGTAGCCAAAAGAGCCCTCGTTTCGATCTGCATTGCATTTTCTCGGGCATATACTGCAGGTGTCTGATTTTATTCTTAGCATTTTCTGTTCAATTCCCATTCATATTTTCTTGACAAATCCGAAGAATGTACGATAATAAATTTGTTGATGCATTTTACGGCATCTTTATTATATCATTTATATGATAGGAGGATATAAGGCTATGGAAAAAAGAATGAATAAGCACGTTTGGGCATGGGTATTTACATTCCTTCTTGGTGAGCTTGGTGTTGACAGATTCTACAGAGGTCAGATTGGTTTAGGTATCCTTAAGCTCATCACAGTTGGCGGATGCGGAATCTGGTCATGTGTTGACTGGATCATCGCCCTTACAAAGGTATATGGTGCAGCTTATGCCGATTCAGACGAAGTCGTATTTGTTGACGGTAAGTATATAGCTTAATATGCATTTCAATGAATCGCACGTTGTTTAAGACAGAAATCCGGGTTACTCGGTCTGACTTATACAGATTAAATGGAGTTTGCTGCTTACCGGCAAACTCCATTTTTATTATCGCAGAGGCGGCGAAAGGAATATGTCAGCATTCGCTGACCGCCGCCTCGCGGGCGAGTAGGTGCGGGATGAATCCCTTCCTACTCGATTGCGCAGGGCCGCATATAGAATATTATTATGAATGTACAGAATATTATTATTAAGAAAAAGAATCTCCCGGCAGCAATCATAGCAGGCTTAATAATTATCTTTATGATATGCCTGTTCATATTCGGCAAATACCGCTGCCCTTTAGAATCGGTATTTGGAATTCCTTGTCCTCTTTGCGGCATGTCGCGTGCTTTTCTTTGTGTCCTTCGTTTTGACTTTGCAGGCGCCTTCTACTACCACCCCTTATGGCCGCTTGCCGCCATATGCTTAATATTGATGCTTCTGCGGACCCTTAAAATCATAACCGTTTCCGATAAGATAATCGACCGGGCCGCCCTTGCAGTCGGAATCGCATTTATCCTCTGCTATATAATTCGCCGCATAACAAAATCGCCTGTTGTCACGCCCCATCTTAATGAGTCGCTTATATATAGGATTTGACACAAAAGCCTGTCAAATCCTATAAAATGGTTTTTCCCGGATTGAAGGTAAGCAAAAAAGGTCCTTTATCAGGACCTTTTTCGTATTTTAATAAAAAGTTTATTTTTTCTTAAAGAGGTCAGGCCCCCAATTCCGGCGCCGCTTTCCCGGTAATATAATAAACAATCCTGCGCCAAGTACGGCAGTCGCAACAGGAATCCAGAGCCAGGAATTACTGCTGTGCTCATCCTCAATGTTTTCGTCATTTGCGGCGATTTCATTAACTGTTCCTTCGCTGCTGCCTGCATTTAAGGAGGATCCTGCCGCAGGAATCACTTCCTGCTCGGTAAGTACCTGCCCGCACACCGCACACTTTTTGCCTGCCGTAATTCCGTCCTGCGTAGCGGTCGGCTCCTTGGGCGTACCGACAGCACACTCTATGTGGTGGTCATTTACTTTGACATTTAAGATTATGACTTTATTGCCTGACTTATCCCTTATAACAACTGAATGGGCTTTCCCGTCTGCCGGAAGCGAATACTTACCGTCTATGCACTCAAGTTCTTTAGTCCCGTCCAGCTTTACACTGTCAAGGTCGTCGTCGAAAACCGTAAATTCTCCTGAAACGCAATAGGTATGTCCGCCTTCTATTCCATAAACAACCGGCCCGGTACTGCCGGTTCCACCAGATGCCCTTCCGCCGCTGACTGCATTTAAGGCGGATCCCGCAGGAATCACTTCCTGCTCAGTAAATACCTGCCCGCATACCGCGCACTTCTCGCCTGCCGTAATTCCGTCCTGCGTAGCGGTCGGCTCCTTGGGCGTACCGACAGCACATATTATGTGGTGGTCATTTACTTTGACATCCATAATTATGACTACATTTCCCGACTTATCCCTTACTACAACCGAATGGGCTTTTCCGTCTGCCGGAAGTGAATACTTACCGTCTACGCAGGCAAGGTCTTTAATTCCGTCCAGTTTTACATAATCAAGGTTATCGTCTGTAACCGTAAATTCCCTTGAAATGCAGTAGGTATGTCCGCCTTCTATTCCGTAAACAACAGGCACAGCATTGCCAATTGCCGATCCGTCCGCGCTGCTTCCGTTATTGTCACTACTGTCAGAATCCGAGGAATGTCCGCTCTTTTTAGGTGTAATCGTAAATACCCACAGGAGAGCATCAGTGACATTGTCAAGGCCATAATAGTATTCGCCGTCCGCCACATTGATCATAACCTGATATGTACCGACTTTTACCGGTGCATCTTCTGTCCAGTCTTCCCACTTAGACCAGGCTTTCTCATCTTCAGCTACAATCTGCTTATACATGATTTTGGTAATGCTGCCAAGCCCGGGCGTTCTTGAACTTGTAATGACAGGCGTTTTGGCTCTGCCATTGTATGCTGTATTCTTTGGTGCCTCAAAATCAAAGAAGTCAGCATATATCTGGATGTTATCTACCCTGATCTTGCTCCTTAAGAGAATGTTTGCCACGGTAAAAGAGTGGCCATCGCTTACAATCATCAGGTTGTCAAAGTTATTTGCATTGTTAATATCAGAGCTGTCACTAACAGTGCCGCCGCCCATAAGACTTATTACCGCTTTTTGACCGGAAGTGTCATAGGTGGTTACATCAGGTGAAAAGGTTACGTTGTCTCCGGCATATATCACTCCTGTCACAGTACCTGAAATATTTTCACCGACACCAATGGAGCAGTCCGTAACCGTTCCCTCGTTCTCACTTAAGTTAGAAACAGCACATCCCGTTACGGTGGCACCTGCTTTATTAACAAGCGTCGCAACCGGTGAAGCCGATTCGAGCTCATAGTCTGCTGTAACTGTTCCGGTGCCCTCTATTGTTCCGTTATTTGTTACACTGCCCAAAAGCTCACCCTCAAGGTCAATGGTTCCGTTATTGGTAAACGAACCGCTGACTTTAATACCGCTTGGAACGGACAATGAAACCTTACCTGACACAACACTGCCCTCAATATTCGCGTCCTTTAAAAGTTCGATATAATAGTCTTCGTTAGGATTGCTACAGGCCTTATCTAAAGCCTCTGTTGCGCTTGAATATACCCATTCTTCCGCGCTTTGGGCCTTATACCTTGCTTCATAATCAGAAACCGGATTATAAAGTGCCGTTAAATTATGGCACTCCTCCCCGATAATAATCTGATTGTCAGACGCACTAACAGGATTTGCCCCGTCCGCAGACCAGCCTGTAAATACTGCTTCGTTCTTTTTAGGAACAGTCAGCGTTAATGTAACAGCCGTTCCGCTTAAATACAGGGTATCGGGAGGAATACTTCCGCTTCCGCCATTTAGGTCATAATGAAGGGTATAATAATCCAACGTGCATTCCGCCGCTTCAGCGGCATTTAAATCTATACCCGTATCATTATCATTAACATAAACATTGTACGTATCTAAAAACTGCGTTACGCCTTTATAACTGCCGTCTTTATAAGCCATTAAAATGTCCTGCCGCCCTTCGGCCTTTAACACCACTGACCCCCTGCTTACCTGAGTACCATCCGTTTTCGTAACTACAGTCAGTGTTTTATAAGAAATCGTACAATTCCGGTAATCTGCCGTAAAGCTGACAGTCTTTCCGGTGTCTTCGCCGGCCACATATACCTCATACACGCTTGTAAGATCCTCAAGGGCATTCAGCTCATATCTCCCGGCCGCTGTCTGCGCAACTTCTGTTTTGCCATCGGCAGATTTTAATTCAACCGTGCCCATATTACATGACGCACCATCCTTAAGGGTCTCTATAGTCACCGTCCGGTAATTTACCGTATATTGTGCGCCGGTAAATATTCCGGCACTGCTTCCTGTATTCTCATCTCCCACATATATATCGTAGTAATTGTCGCTATTTAAGATGACAATAGAATAAACACCTGATGCATCCTTACTTAACTCGTACTTTATTAAGCCTCCTTCGCGAAGCGTAACAAGGCCTTTATCCGTTAAGACATCATCAGATTTAACGTTGACAGTAACCGTGCTGTAATTAAGTTCGGCTGTTTCTGAAGGCACAGCGTCAATACCTGTGTCTTCGTTATTAAGATATACTGAATATGAGCTTTCTGCATCAGAGTCCATAACATATGCGCTAAAGAGACCTGTTGCCGTCCCTTCGCTGTATAGAGGGTCTAAACTGACCGTATTGTTATCACCAACCAGCGTTACCCCTCCAAGGCTTGTGGTTCCGACACCATCCTTTTTAATCTCCACCTTAAGGGATTTCATGGCTACAGTTGCCGTCTCTCCTTGGCTGACATCGACTAAAGTATCTTTGTTATCGATATAAATATCAAACGTAGTATCTTTATCTAATATCAGCGAATATTCCCCAACAGTTTTCGTCGCGCCGATTTCATATTCTTCTTCGCCGCTTTTCAATACGATGGTTCCAAGATTATAAGGAGTACCGTCAAGTTCTGTATTGACCGTATATGTATAATAGGTCGGAACAGTAGGAAAATCACTGTAGGAAACTGTAAGCGTAGAAGAAGCCACTTTGCTCTTTGCCGTGCCATATAAAGGCTTAAGCGTAATATCACCTTCCAAAGTATCAGAAAGTGTCAGCGCGGTAACAGACGGCGCTATCACAGTACTATCGTCAGTGCCGTTATTCTTAAAGTAAACATCATCCACGCTGCATCCCGATGTGACAAGCTTCCAGCCCTTAAATGCAAGCCCTGCAGGAACAGTCGGGTCGGGCACAACAATGCTCTCACCTGAAAATGCCGAATATGATACCGGAACTGCGGTTCCGCCAAAATAAGATGTATCAAAAACAGCATCACACGAAACCGTATCAGGCGCCTCCACCGGGGTAAGTGATGACCCGGCAACTCCTTCAGCGCCGCCGGCACCGCCGGCAGCTTGATCATACCAGTGGTCTCCGTCTGCGCCCTTTTGGCCTACAGGTCCCTGTCCACCTTCTGCTGCGGACTGGCCCCAGTATGTACCGCCATTATAATACTGGCATGAACCGCTTGCGCCGCCACCTCCGCCGCCTCCTCCGGAGCCACCTGTTCCGTAAAACGATGCTTCGTAGCCGCCGGCACCGCCTCCGCCGCCTCCGCCGCCGGTAGTGTTCCTATCAGTGTCATAATCAAATACACGCCATTTACTGTTTTTAATCCAAACTGATGTCATGTCTCCGCGTGCTCCGCCGATGCCTGCCTGTCCGCCACCGCCTGCGGTCGTAATACTTGACGAAATTGACAGACTTCCTGCATTCGCGGACCCGCTTCCGGCACTTCCTGCCTGCCCCGGGTTGTTGCCTGCAATAACATTCTGCTTGGTTACATCATAATTATTCAGATTAACATTTATATTCCCGTAGCCTGCGGCGCCTGCTCCGCCCGTACCGCCGGCGCCACCGTCGGTTCCTATGCCTGCGCCTGCTCCGCCGCCACCACTGCCGCCTGCGCCTCCTGCGCCGCCTGCAGTGAAGGTATACCCGCCGGTGTAGTTTGGGTCACACCTTCCGGTTGCGGCACCATTACTTCCTGCACTTCCGTCTCCGGCATCACCGCCGTAAACTTCAACGGTACCTTTACCCCAAATGGTGAGCGTATTTCCCTCTGTCAGCAAAATAGCCGCTCTGCCGGGATTCTGGCCGCTGCCATTCTGACCGTAGACAGTCAGCTTTTTACCTTCCGGAATATAAATCGTTACATCGCCGGCAATGGTAAGACCGTTATAGTTACTGCGGTTTTCGTTAAATACGAGGTCTTCGTTTACATAGTAATATGTTGCTGTTCCTGCCTGACCTAAATCGTGTGCATCAGCCGAAAGAATTTCATAATGTATCTCAGACGGCACTGATTCATATGTCCAGTCGCTTTCTTTGTATAGAGAAACTATGCTGTCGGAAACTGTAAAGGCGATGGTACAGTCAGCCTCGGAACTGGGCTTTACTATTATCTCCCTTAAAAGATTCTGCGCTTCTACGTAGCTGACCTTCTCGGCAAATGTAATGACAAGGTCCGCATCGGAATCAAAAACATAATACTGATCCTGCGGGGAAACATCTCCGTCTCTGGTGCTTACGCTGATATTTGCGTCATTTGGTATCTTCATACCTGTAATGTTCTTTGCATCAAGTTCGATTGTTTGAATGATATTGCCTTCATCAAATCCCGTAATCGACAGATTCGGCATAATAAAATACTCGCCTTCGCTGTTGATAGTTCCGTCTTCGTCCGATTTTATATATCCGTTTATCGCAACAGTCGGATCTCCATAATGCGCATATATAACCGTGCGCGACGTTATTGGCGTACCAAAATCAAACGGAGCCGGAAGGGACTCTTCTGTCTTGTCATAAGCAGTCGCGCTCCATTCCTTAAAAGTCATCCCCGCAAGATATGCGCCAACGGGCTTAACTACCTTATCACCCGTATGGACAATATAGGTTTTATAGGTGTATGAATTTTCAGTAAGTGTATTGTAATCGTCAATTTCCGATCCTATAAACTCCACTGAATAGAAATCAGCAGTCACAGACCTTTGATCTTCCGTAATTGTCGTTTTCGAGCTGTCTATGGTCCCAGGAAACTTTAATGTATAAGGGTATGCTTCGCCAAGGAGTGGCATGGAATACAAACCACTCTCCTGATTTTTTACCGTATATGATTTATCCCCGCTTACGAAAATCACTTCGGCATCTGCTTTAGGGCTATCATCCTGATTTACTGTAACCGTTCCTGTATAATAAGGGACAGTTGCCGATAACGGCATGGACACACCTACAGTATTACTCGTGCGATCCGTATTTACCCAAACATTATACTCAGTCGTATCTGTCTCAAACAAAACGGTTTCAAATTCCCCCGCAGTATCCGCTTTTGACAGCACTACGTTTTTGCCGTCGCCTCTTATCGATACGCTTACAGAATCATCCGCCCACGGAGCGCCATCAAGTGTTACTAAAACCTTTGCAGTATAATAATTGACATCAAGGCTTTCACCATACACAAAGCTCAGTTCCTGCTTCGCATCTTTCCCGTCGACATATAGATCAAACGTGTTTATTTCAGGATCCGCTGCCGGATTTTTATATAGATATACATTGCTAAAGACACCGCTCTCTGCTGTCTCATCCATGGTGTAGACAAGATAATTGTTTTTGATAAGCTTTACATTATGCCCTGCATCCGGCTTCCCATCCAGGTTCACCTTTACCGTACACGTGTAGAAATTAATCTCCTCTGATGCCGTGGCCCCGGAAAGGTCAAGTTCATATCCGGTATCTTCACCGTCAACATATACGTTTAATCCGGCATCTCCCATCGGAAGATATGATACGAAGACATCTCCGTCCTGCTTTAATTCATATTCACGTTTTCCGGAGCCTATCACAGAAACGGTATGGCCGGTGTCAACGACATTATCCGTTTTAACCGTTACCGTTGTATAGGTTAATGGCTTTACATTAGCTGCCTGGCCGTTCACCGCGTTTGTTTCATCGCCTAAGTTGCTCTGCTTAAGGTCAGCTCCCGAAATGCCGTTTACGCTCGCGCCTGCAGCAATATAAAGGTTACCGCCTGTGCCGTTAGCACCGCCCTTACCGCCGGCTCCGCCGCTAACGGCAGCTGAAGGCTGCGCCGTCGTGCCGCCGGCTCCGCCATCTCTCCCGCTTGGATTCGAGCCGTTTGAAGAGTTATAAATCGAAACAGAGACGCTGCCGTGGTTTCCCGTATAACCATTGCCTGCACCTGATCCGCCGGCTCCGCCGCCGCCACCGGCTCCGCCTATGGCAGGAGAAGTTCCGGCTTTGCCGCCTCCGCCGCCGGGCGCTCCCACGGAAGCAAATACCTTCCATCCGTTTCCGCCGGAGGTTGTGCTGTATGCCTTACCGCTAAATTTCCCACCTTGAGTAGCATTTGTGCAGCCGTTGGCCGCTCCTGCTTTTGCGGTTACCTTTACACTGTCTTCAACGTAAACTTCTCCCATGGTTCCGCCATCGCCGCCACTACCGCCGGCAACACCGGTTTTTCCATTAACCGCTTTATTATTATCACCGGGGTTAAAGCCCCCGTTATCTGCGCTGTTCGTGCCCGGCGCGCAGCCGCCTTTACCACCATTACCGCCTATGCCTGCAGCAGGAGCTCCGGCGCCTACTCCTCCGTTGCCTCCGCTTCCAAAGGTAAGCGACACCTTATCCGCAATGCTGTAGAACCATGATTTATAATAGTAAAAATTTATGGTATAGGCATTGCCCGCATCACCGCTGTCTGCAGAGTAGCCCGCTCCGCCTGTTGCCACAACATTTCCATCGCCGGTCAGATGCAGAGTCGCCCCTTCCTCAACGGTAATTCCGGCCGTGGCTGCAAAGGTATACAAGCCCTTATAATGAATTCCCCAGGCCCATCCGTTATCAAGATAGTAGCTGTCTTTACCTGTGGCAGTAAGGGTTTTCCCGGCGGGTATATCGATGTATACCGTCTCTCCGCTTTGAACGACCAGTCCCTGCTTAAACGTGACATCATCGTTAATTGTATAATGTCCGGACTTTAGATATATCGCATAATCGGCCGAAGTCAATATCTGCGCATCCGATTGATTCGGCTCCTCGGCATGTACGGTTATAGCGTTTGCCGGCAATTGCGCAGCTGTCATTGCAGCAATAAGAAAAGCCGTAAGGCACCTTTTGGCAGCGGCGCGCCTTATAGCTGTTTTAATCCGGCTGTTTTCCCGGATACCTGTCTGTCTGTCTATCTGTCTGTCTGTCGGTCTGTCTGTCTGTCTGTCTGTCTGTCAAAATCATCTCAAATTCACACCAAAATTGTTCAAAGGTTTATATGCATCACAAAAAGTTCATCGAATTTCGCTTCAATGAACCTTGCCCCTTTAACACTCCCTATATCTATATCGGTAAGCTGTCCCCCTTTGACAACCCACGAAAAAAGATACTTATAATTTAATTTATCCTATCCGGATATCAACGTCAATAATAATAATAATAATAATATTTCACATGTTTTTTTATTTATGTCAACGCAAAAGTATGGTATAAATATATGACGTAATGGACCAAAATACGGTCCATAAGTGCTCATACCGATACACTGCACTACATCTTAAGGAGTCTTATATGGTCTATGCAATAATCTTATTCGTAATAACATATGTACTGATGATGATCTTCCAAAAGCAACGTCCCCTGATTGCTCTTATCTCGGCGGCAATATTTATAATAAGCGGAATGCTGCCTCTATCCCAGGTACTGCCTGCAGTTGATTTTAACGTGCTTATGATGATTGCCGGCACGATGGGAACCGTGGCGCTTATGATCGAATCCAAAATGCCGCAGCTCTTAGCCGACATACTTGTGGAAAAGGTTCCCAACGTTAAATGGGCAATTGTAATGCTCGCCATATTCGCAGGCGTCGTATCGGCCTTCATCGATAATGTGGCAACCGTTCTTATGATAGCACCTATCGCACTTGCCATGGCCAAAAAGCAGAATATAAGCCCTGTGGGAATGATAATCGCAATCGCCGTATCCTCAAATCTCCAGGGTGCCGCAACCTTGGTCGGTGATACAACCTCAATACTCTTAGGCGGCTATGCAGGCATGGATTTCATGGATTTCTTCTGGTATAAGGATGCGCCAAGTATATTCTGGGCAGTTGAGCTTGGTGCTACAATTTCCGCATCCCTGCTTCTTATAATATTTAAAAGCGAAACTGATCCCGTCACGGTTACGGAGCGCACTAAGGTAACAGACTACGTGCCGAGCATTTTAATGCTCGGCACGGTTATAGCACTTATAATAGCCTCATTTATTCCAAATACGCCAGCTCTTATCAACGGCATTATATGTATGGTGATAATGCTCATAGGTGTTATTTATCATGTGATCCGCAATAAGTCCCTTAAGGCTTCTCTTTCGATATTTAAGGAAATTGATTTTGAGACCATACTGCTTCTCTTTGGTCTGTTTATAGTTGTCGGCGGCATTAAAGCAATGGGCGTCATCGATGCCCTCGCCTCTCTTTTTGCAAAGATCGGCAGCGGCAATGTCTTTGTAATATACACGCTCATAACCTGGATGAGTGTGATTTTCTCAGCATTTATCGATAATATACCTTACGTGGCCACAATGCTCCCGGTGGTACAGGGCATTGCATCGGCCCTGGGAATCGACCCCACGCTTTTGTACTTCGGGCTCTTATCAGGAGCTACCTTAGGCGGCAACTTAACACCCATAGGAGCTTCCGCAAATATAGCAGGAATCGGAATACTTCGCAAGGAAGGGTGTGAAGTTACAAACGGTGACTTCTTTAAGATCGGCATCCCCTTTACCTTATCCGCAATCATTCCGGCATATATATTCTTCTTAATCTTCTATTACTGATTTAAGATGCAGCATTTGTCACATGCTCGCATCAGGTGCCTCGTCAAAGCTCTCTTCAATTGAATGCTTACGGGATACGGTAACTGTCTCCGTGTAGCATGAGAACAGCGCTCTTTTAGAGCCTTCCGATAACTGCGGAGTGAACAGGCTTACTATAGGTACCACGATAAGGGATACTATCATGGCTGTTGCTCCTGCCGTGATTGAGGATGAAAATACCGGAACGAACATATTGAATACTGTAATGCCGACACCCGTTACAAAGCTTGTCCATACGGCTGCCTTGGTAGTCTTCTCAGAGTAGAGCGCGAATACGAAAGGCCCTAAGAAAGCTCCTGCAAGCGCGCCCCAGGAAATACCCATAAGCTGCGCGATAAATGTAGGCGGTTTGATCGCCAGTACGACCGAGAGGATGATAAAGAATGCTATAAATATCCTCATGGTGCTTATCTGCTTTTTCTCGCTCATGTTCTTAGCAAACAAATCCTTTATAAAATCAAGTGTCAGGGTCGATGCCGACGTAAGTACAAGTGATGATAAGGTTGACATCGAGGCTGATAATACAAGCACTACCACAACGCCTACCAGTAAGTCGGGAAGGGTTGAGAGCATTCCCGGCATTATTGCGTCATAGATCATGCTGCCGTCGGCATTATGGAAGGCAGGATTATCAAAGAGCCTTACGAAACCGCCCAAAAAGTACGTGCCGCCTGCAACGACAACCGCAAAGAGCGTTGATATTATTGTGCCTGTCTTAACAGAGGCCTCATCCTTAATGGCATAGAATTTATGCACCATCTGCGGCAGTCCCCAGGTCCCCAATGAGGTTAAAATCAGGATCCCTATCAGTGATTTGGGATCAGTTCCGAAGAATGATGCAAAAGCACCCTGCTGCCCCATTGTTGCGGGAACATCACTTGGGATTTCAGAAAGCGACTTAACAGCCTCTATAAATCCGCCCTGTCCGTTAAGAACCGCCCATATTACAGCAACAATTCCGACAAGCATTATTATTCCCTGAACAAAATCATTGATCGCGGTTGCCATATATCCGCCTACTATAACATATACTCCCGTAAGAAGTGCCATTGCGATGATGCATACTTCATAAGGAATATCAAAAGCCATGGAGAAAAGCCTTGATAAACCGTTGTAGATTGATGCCGTGTAGGGAATCAGGAACACGAATATGATCACCGACGAAGCAATCTTTAAAGAATGACTCTCAAATCTTTTCGAGAAGAACTCGGGCATCGTAGCCGACTTAAGGTGATTGGTCATGACTCTTGTGCGTCTGCCAAGCACCGCCCAGGCAAGGTAGCTGCCGAGAATGGCATTGCCGATTCCGATCCAGGTTGATGCAAGGCCGAATTTCCAGCCAAACTGCCCTGCGTATCCGACAAAAACAACTGACGAGAAATAGGAAGTGCCATACGCAAAGGCGGTCAGCCATGGGCCGACATTGCGTCCTCCCAGTACGAAGCCGGCAACATTAGTTGCGCTCTTCTTCGATGCAAAACCTATGCCCAGCATCAGGCAAAAGAAAATAACGAGTAACAAAATCTTGAGTAACATTTTCTGCTTCCTTTCTTACACATGTTGTCAGTAACTTTCGAGCTTTCCGGTAACTGCTAAGCAGCTTTTCCAAACTTCTGTCTCACCTTAATCGTTTCCGGCACTCCTTGCACTTTATTACGCTTTACTGCACTTTACTATGCTTTATCGCGTTAAAGCGCAACGCATTAAAGTGCAACGCGTTAAAGCGATAATAAGACTATCTGCACAAAATGTCAACACTTTTTTTATTGAATTTTAACTTGAGATTTATATCTGCGGGTTTCTTTTTATTATATCTGCGGGTTTATTATATCTGCGGGTTTCTGTCGCCCTTTCCCGTCACAAGTTCCGCAATATGGATGTGATACAGAACAAATATCGCCAGGCACATGATAAGATGCGCTATAAATATGCTTACAAGCACACCGTTTGATGTGAGCAGATACCCCGATTTAAAGCCGTAGAGGCACATTATTGCCATATATATAAGGGTAAAAATCATAAGTGGAATGTTCTTCTTAACTCCCTTCATGGCCATTAAGAAATCATGCACCGAAGAATCAAAATACGCAAAACGGCCTACCATAAGACCTAAAAAGTAGGAAATGAACATATCGTAATTATCGTCATTACAGATAAACTTTACGTAGAAAAATATTATCATCATGTAGAACATTCCGGTAAGACGTCCCGCAGATATTTCGGTTAAGTTAAGGAATTTGAATTTGACAAAGATCCTGTCCAAAAAGGTGTTGAACATGCACGAAAATATTATCAGCACCATAAGGGCAAAATCATCATATTTCTCCCATAGCTCCCTGAATTCATCTACAACAAGAAACTTGTTGATAATGTAATACACTGCCACAAACATAAGAATTGACGTGCCCGAAAAAACAAGCTCGTAATATCGCTCAATAAGAATATGCCAGGATATTCTTATTATTTCATGCCTCTGCATCCCCGTATAGCCTTTGGCCTTAATAAGCGCATATAAATATAAGCCCACAAATAAGACAAACAGCACCCCAAGCGCCAGCAGGAAGAAATATATTGTCTCGGGCATTTCAACATAATGTTTTAAATATTCGGCAAAGCTCATTTGATTTTTCTCCTATATATCGGTATGAGCACTTATGGACCGTATCGGTATAAGCACTTATGGATTCACAACAATGACCGTGAGTGCGCCCCACGGTCATTATTTATAATCAGAGAGAGAAGATTCAAATACGCCTTCTTATCCCTATTTATTTGCCGCCTTCTTATCGGGAATCACAAAGATGAAAAGAAGTGATACCACCAGCAGCATATACGGATACATAAGATACGGCATTACCTGGAATGCGGAAACAGGCTCTTCCATCTCGCTTGCAATGGAAAGTGCCACAAGCATCTGGGCACCGTAAGGAATTATGCCCTGGAATACGCAGGAGAAGGTATCAAGGATTGATGCCGCCTTCCTGTTTGATATCCCGTATTCTTCCGAGATCTCTTTAGCAATGGGATTAGCCATAACGATTGCAACAGTATTGTTAGCAGTTGCTATATCCATTGCTCCTACTAAAAGTCCCATGCCGAGCTGTCCGCCCTTTTGTCCCTTAAATACTCTCTTGATAAGCTCAAGCAAAGCCTTAAAGCCACCGTACTCTGAAATAAGTGCGCAGATTGCCGATACTAAAATGGCAACCATTGAGGTCTCAAACATACCGGAAACACCCGAACCCATCTGGGAGAGCATATCAGTAGCTGCAATGGCGCCTGTCGCAAGCATTATTACGGCGCCTGTTACAATACCCACTATAAGAACCACGAATACATTGATACCTATAATGCCGCCCACAAGTACGAGCAGATAAGGAATTATCTGTATAAGCTCATATTCGCCTGTTGTACCGCCGGATATATCAATGTTAAGAGTCATTATCAGTATTACCACAAGGGTGGCAAGTGCTGCAGGAAGGGCAATCTTAAAGTTCTCCCTGAACTTATCCTTCATCTCACAGCCCTGACCATTGCAGGCAGCAATTGTCGTATCCGAAATAAATGAAAGGTTATCACCGAACATTGCACCGCCCACTACAGTACCTACGCACAGCGGAACCGAAAAGCCGGATCCGCCTGCAATTGCAACGGCAATCGGAGTAATAAGTGTTATGGTACCAACAGAGGTTCCCATTGCCAGGGATACAAATGCACTTACTACAAAAAGCACTGCTACGGAATACTGTGCGGGAATTATCGACAGCATGAAATAGGCTACGCTTTCAGCCGAGCTTCTGCCTACAACACCAACAAAAATACCGGCAGTTAAGAATATAAGGACCATCGTCATGATATTCTTATCCCCTGCGCCCCTTGCCATTATCTCAAGCTTATCATCAAACTTAAGTTCTTTATTCTGAAGGCACGCCACGAGAAGTGCCACAAGGAAAATCACAACTATGGGAATATTATAAAATCCCATTGAAATTCCCATGACATACTCAAATAAAATTCCGAGCCCCAAATATAAAACAACAAAAACGCCTATAGGCAGTAATGCTTTAAAATTGCCTTTATTATTATCCATATAAAATATTCTCCTATTACTTGATTTCAACAATCCAGCCTTCGGGAGCCTTTATCGTACCCATCTGGATACCGGTCAGGGTATCATACAGCTTCTGGGTGACAGGACCCATATTAGTCATACCCGAAGGCAGGCAGATTTCTTTGCCATGATCAACAATCTTGCCAACAGGGGAAATAACGGCAGCTGTTCCGCACAGACCGCACTCAGCCATATTCTCAAGCTCATCAACATAGATCTCTCTCTCTTCTGCTTCAAGGCCTAAATACTCCTTAGCCACATAGATGAGTGAACGTCTTGTGATTGAAGGAAGGATACTGCTTGACTTAGGTGTTACGACCTTACCGTCCTTCGTTACGAACAGGAAGTTAGCTCCGCCTGTCTCTTCTACTTTGGTTCTTGTGGCAGCATCAAGATACATATTCTCATCAAAGCCCTGCTTATGGGCATCAACTATTGCATGAAGGCTCATTGCATAGTTGAGTCCGGCCTTGATATGACCTGTACCGTTCGGTGCCGCACGGTCAAAATCCGAGATTCTTATCGTAAGAGGCTTAACGCCGCCTTTAAAGTAAGGTCCTACGGGTGTCGTAAGGATTCTGAACTGATATTCATTAGCGGGCTTAACACCGATAATGGAATCAGAGCCGAACATATAAGGACGAATATATAATGTGGCACCGCTTCCATAGGGAGGAACGAATGCCTCATTGGCCTTAACAACCTTCTCTACGGCATCAAGGAATCTCTCCTTGGGGAACGTCGGCATCTCGAGCCGGGATGCCGACTCAATCATTCGTTCAGCGTTAAGGTCAGGACGAAAGACCACTATCTTACCGTCCGAAGTCGTATATGCCTTCATACCCTCGAATACGGTCTGAGCATACTGCAGTACACATGCACACTCATTAAGCACAATGTCTGCATCCTCGGTAATTACGCCGTCATCCCACTTTCCGTCCTTGAAGTTGGATACATAGCGGTAATCGGTCTTCATATAACCGAATCCCAGGTTGCTCCAGTCAATGTTTTTCTTTTCCATGGTCTTTCCTTCTTTCTGTTAGTTAATAGCTTATTAAATACCGCATCAGCACGGCAAAAACATAACACTCTAATTTTGAACTTTCGGGGCTGTTTTGTCAAGAAAATATGATTTTCACTCTCCGCCCCTATAATATGATTTTTACGATTCGCTCCAGCCTTTTATAAGCGCAATCTCTTTTGCATAGCCGGCATCATCATTTGGAGTTTCCAATATAAAAGGCTTATTCTGAAGCAGGGGGTGCGTTGCAACGCTCTTTAGTCCGTTTATGCCCAGATACCCCTCGCCGATTTTCTCATGCCTGTCCTTATGGGCGCCTTTTGGGTTCATGCTGTCATTAATATGGACTGCCTTAAGCAAATCGATTCCAAGTACTGCATCAAATTCCCTAAGAACACTGTCAATATCTCCTGCCGTATCATAGCCCGCGTCCCAGGTGTGGCAGGTATCAAAGCATACACCGAGGTATTCCTTAAGCTCCACCTTATCGATAATTGCCTTAAGCTCTTCAAAGGATCTTCCCATCTCAGAGCCCTTGCCGGCCATAGTCTCAAGAAGGACAATCGTATGCTGGCCTCTAAAAAGCGCTTCATTAAGCGCATCCGCAATCAATTCGGTGGCAGCCGCCTCTCCCTGCCCCACATGGGAGCCGGGATGAAAATTATAATAATTCCCCGGAACATACTCCATCCGCTTTATATCATCTTTAAGCATATCGATTCCAAAGCGCCTTATGTCCTCTTTGGCAGCACACAGATTCATCGTATAGGGCGCATGGGCTACAAGAGGGCCAAAATCATGCGCCCTCATGTAATCGCAAAGTGCAGCAGCATCCTCAGGATCAATATCCTTTGCCTTACCTCCCCTTGGATTACGCGTAAAAAAAGCAAAGGTATTGCCGCCAAGCCTTGTCTCTTCTTCCCCCATGGCCAAAAAGCCTTTTGAGGATGATAAATGATTGCCTATATAAATCATGATAACCTCACATAGTTATTAATATTGTCGCCATTGCCATAGCAAATTGCCTGCCGTTAACTAAGTTCCTTAACCTTTGAATTCTTATACTCCCTGAAGGTATACTCGACGGAAAAATAAGTCTGCTCTTCGGATTCAGCCACCATTTTCCAGTTATCTGCCTTATCAAGATTGGGAAAATACGCATCGGCCTGATAAGCCTGATCGATCTTAGTAATAATCGCAGTATCGCAGCAATCGGCAAACTGCTTATAAATACTCTCGCCGCCGATAATGTATATATCGTCACTTGCGTACTGTGAAAGTGCCGCGGCAAGCTCCTTTTCATCATGAACAACTATTGCTTCCTTAACTGAATATTCAGGATCTTTAGTCATTATGATATTGGTTCTGTTCTTAAGTGGAAGTCCGTTTGGAAAGGTTTCAAGAGTCTTTCGTCCTAAAACAATGACTTTCCCTGTTGTCTCATTTCTGAACATTTTCTGGTCATTGGGGATTGATACCAAAAGTTTTCCTTTGTATCCGATCGCCCAGTTTTCATCAACGGCGGCAATTAATTTCATACATTATTCTCCTACTCGTATTTTGTTTTCGTGTATTTTGCAAATTCCCGCCGGGATAGCAAACGCTGATCATGCTTTTACTTTTTTCGCCGAGAATTCTCTCATATCCCAAGTTCGAATTTAAGCTGCGGATTTATCTTCTTAATTTCATCCCGCGGATAATCCGTAACAAAAAAATCATCCACCCTAAGCTCCCAGAATGATTTTCCCTCATCAAGATGCAGCATGGGATTGCACTCAATGCTCTTTCGCGAAAGCATAAGCTTTGCATTCTCAACATGGCGGTCGTAAATCTGGACATTGGCAACATACCATGTAAAGCGCCCTGCCTTATAACCCAAATGAGAGGCCATGGCGTAGAGGAATGCACAGTACTGGACCTGATTGATGCAGCCGGCCGTTAAGTAATCCGAGCTTCTCTGAAAGAGGCACATGTCAAGATAATCCGCACCGTCCCTGCCATGACGCACATTCCATACGGTCTGGTAGGCGCAGGGCTTAAGTCCGTGCTTTTGGGTAAAATCATCCTCCTGCCACATATTGATGATGTGGCGCCTTCCATCCGGATCGGCCTTTATATCTTCAATAAGCTTATTGGTAAGGTCGTGCCGCTTTACGGTAGCACCGTAGCATTGTCCTATGGTGCGGTCGCCTATATCCCATTCGTCCCACCAGGTAATGTTATATTTATCCCTAAGTACGTCAAGATCATTGCTCTGGTCCCGGTATATCCACAAAAGTTCTCCTAAGGCCGACTTAATGGCGACTGGCCGCAGCGTTATAAAAGGGCTCTCGCCGGCAGCTAAATCATATGTACACATCACATGATTGATGCTGTAGGTATGCGCAGGAGTTCCGTCCTCATAGTGGGGGCGGGGATTAATGTCAAGGCACCCCTCCTCAAGAATCCTCTGCGTAATTTCTCTAAAATACATATCACCTTTTGTCATTTAAATTTGTCCTTTGTTATGTAAACTGCAGTGCCGCATTTTCTCCGGAATTAAGTGTATTTCATCTTATAGCTATCCAAAGTTATGTAAACCTACCTGTCCCATTTGTCGCACAGGGAATTGATCTGATCCGCGAACTTCGCAAGATCCTTATTCGCTCCGCCCTCATTATGCGAAATGACCGTAAGCAGCCTCTGGCCTGCCGCAACAAGGCGCTCAAATACCGTGGATGCGTAATGCTTCTTCTTTGCAGGCGCGATGCGTGTACCGAATTCTTCAATCTCAAATTCATCCGTTGCTAAATTAAATACCGTGCCCGAAAACGGTGCATAGGTATTAAAGCCATGCTCATCATGCAGATACTCTGCAAAATCATCACATACGGTATCATCGCCATGAACTACAAATACCCTGTCAGGTACGTTGTTAAAGCCGAGCATCCACTTGGTAAGACCTGCCTTATCAGCATGACCCGAAATACCCTTAAGACTCATTATGGTTGCGCGCACCTCAATGGTCTCGCCAAACAGCTTAACCTCCTTAGCACCCTCTACAAGGCTGCGTCCTAAGGTTCCTATTGCCTGATAGCCCACAAAGAGGACGGTGCATTCAGGTCTCCACAGATTATGCTTAAGATGGTGCCTTATACGGCCTGCCTCGCACATGCCGGAAGCCGATAATATGACTTTTGGCTCATTATCAAAGTTAATTGCCTTCGATTCATCACTTGTTATCGATAGATTAAGGCCGGGGAAGGTTATGGGGTTAATGCCCTTTTTAACAAGTTCCATTGCCTCTTCATCGAAGCATTCATAAATATTCTCATTAAATACTCCCGTTGCTTCAACTGCAAGCGGTGAGTCCACATACACGGGAAAATCAGGAAAGCTCTCGATCATCTTATCCTGCTTGATCTGACGCAGGAAATATAATATCTCCTGGGTACGTCCAACTGCAAAAGAAGGAATTACAAGATTACCGCCTCTGTCAAAGGTCTCCTGTATGATTTTTGCAAGCTCTGATACGTAATCAAGGCGATTTTCCTCATGGAGTCTGTCGCCGTAGGTCGACTCTACAAGAACATAGTCTGCTTCATCTATTGTCTTAAAATCACGGATAAGGGGCTGATTTAAGTTGCCGACATCACCGGAAAATGCGATTTTCTTGGAAATACCATCTTCCGTAAGCCATACCTCTATGGCTGCAGAGCCCAAAAGATGCCCCACATCGGTAAAGCGCACTTTAATGCCCTCACATATATCGACAATGGCATCATATTTACAGGGCACAAGACATCTTATTGCTCCGTCCGCATCCTGCATGTCGTAAAGAGCTTCATAGGCCTCAACTGCTGCAGATCTTTTTGCCTTACGGTTGCGCCATTCAGCCTCCGACATCTGAATATGTGCCGAATCGCGAAGCATTATGCTGCACAGATCAACCGTCGCCTCAGTCGCGAATATCTGTCCCCTAAAACCCTTGCCGTAAAGAAGCGGCAGAAGTCCGGAATGATCGATATGCGCATGCGTTAGGAACACGTAATCAATTGCCGCCGCATCAACCGGAAGCGGTGCGTTTTCATATAGATTAACACCCTGCTCCATACCGTAATCAACCAGTATGTTTTTGCCGCAGGCCTCAATAAAATGACAACTCCCGGTAACCTCATGGTCCGCACCGATAAAAGTAAGCCTCATACCCTTCTCTCCTTTCTGCAATCACATCATAATGACATTTTCCAAGACTCTCTCCCCCTCTGCGCTGCGCTTAAGGGAAGGGGCGTCTCTGACTTAAGATATATCTCCCGGCATCAGGCGCCGAATAAAGAAATAAGATCCGATGGAGATTTTATCACATAATCCGGATCATCCACCTGCCCGAAGCCATAGGAAGCAAAAACAAACGGGCACCCTGCCTTTTTGCAGGCATTTGCATCCATTATGGTATCACCTATGTATACCGGAGCTTTAAGTGAGTAGGTATCAATGATTTTGCGGATATTATCCGCCTTTAATAATCCCGTATCCCCGGGGCATAAATGATCCTTAAAATATTCATTAAGCCCTGTTGCATCAAGAAATAATTCTATATATCCGGCCTGACAGTTGCTGACCACAAAAAGCGGCAGCTTTTCGGACAGCAGCTTAACGGTTTCTATAAGTCCCTCATAGGGCTTAGGGGGCTTATTTCTAAGGTACTCGTCCTCATAGCTGTATACCTTCGGAGCAATTGCCTCAAGGATATCATCACCTACCCCCGGCAGTATTGCCGTCAGTATGTCATGCATCGGCAGCCCGAATAAGCCTTTAAGAACATCTGCCGAAACATTGGCATCAGGATACCCTTCCTCCCTAAGTGCTTCCCTCCAGGCTTCCTCAACAACACCCGTTGAGTCCCAGAAGGTTCCGTCAACATCAAATATGATTCCATCAGTAATAATATCCGTCTTCATCTGTTTTATCTTCCCATTCATACATGCGTCCTTTGCGGTTTCTCCGTTTGCTGCCGCCTCCTGCTCTCCGTTTATCCGCCTTATCAAACAGCTTTATAACAAGAAGCGCCACGCCTACAAGAAGGGCAAAGCCTACCACAACACCTACAACAATAAGCCCCAAAAGTGATTTGCTGCTTAAAGAAGTCATATTCGCGGCATCTTCAACCATTTCGGGAGGTATCTCATATTTTGACGCCGCCTCCGAATCATTAAGTACTATTTCTTTTCTTATCGATGAATTAAACGCATCACCGTCATCGCCATCAGCGCCTGATGTTCCGGCAGTAACGTCTGCACCCGGCGCTCCATTTGCCTCATCACCCGACTGCCCCGCACCTATAGCCTCATCATCTGTACCGGTGCCATTTGCAAGGCCGCCCAAGTCAACAGCCGCACTATCGGTAAAAAGCTCGTAGGTATTATAGACCCGGGCCGTAAGGGTACCGTCAAAGCCTGCAGGTGCCATAAAGCTTCCCTTTTGAATGCCGGTAGAATTATCCCATAGTTCAAGGCTCTCATAAACCGTATCCTCAGTCACCGTCCCGGCCTTAATGCCGTAATACATAAGCGTATCTTCTGTCTCGGCTGCCGATAAGGAATATTTCACTTCGCCACTTGCCGCATCATAAGAATCCACCACGAAATTAACGCTTGCAGGAGGCGTGGTATCGGGAAGCACGGGATTCTCAAGCGGTCTTATGCTTACCGTAGGAGTTATCGACTCCTTTACAACATTCTTCTCGAATCCGTAGTATTCCGCAATTCCCGCTGCATCAAGGACTCCTAACTGCTGCCATTTATCTGCGGAATTCATCCTTGTAAAGTCTTTATCATTATCAAGATATCCGTGCTCTAATATGATGACCGGCATTCCTATTTCGCACCCCTTGCGGATAAGGCCATAATAATCGCCGTTATTGCCCTGGCGCGTCTTAATGCCCTTTGAAGGGCTGCCGAAGGAATCCCATTTCTTCATTATGCACTGCGCCATGCCGTAGCCCGTAGCCCGCGCGGCGCCGTACATTGAAGTAAATATTTCACTGCCGTAAAAATTATGATTTTCACTGGCATTATAATGCACGCTCACAAGAACTGCCGCATCTACGCTCCTTGCAAAAGCAACACGCTCATCAAGGCTTAATTCCTTATCCTCAGTCCTTGTAAGGTATGGTGTCACATTCTGATATGTGCTGAGTTCGTTAAAAAGTGCCTGGGCAGTGATAAGATTTATATCCTTTTCCTGTACGCCGTTGTATATGGCACCGCCGTTATTATTATCCTCGGTTACCACCCCGCCGTGCCCGGGGTCTATTACAACAACGATATCCTCATATGCGTATACTTTATCCATAGTGATCATCATAAACAAAGCCGCGGCCACTGCTGCAAAAGCAAAGTGCATGGTGACCTGCCCCGCCCGCTTAAAATATTTCATGATTGTCCCAAAAGGTGATTCATCCCTCATGATTATGCTCCCGGTGTGGTTCAAATGCGCCGCCTTAAGTATTTGGCGCCGCCTCATTTAATCCCCTTATATGGCATTATAACACAAATAGCCGCCCTGTGACAGAATAGCACAGCGCGGAATGTCATATATGCCCAATCAGCTTGGACGGTCCTGATCACCGTCGCCCCGAAACAGTATCGCACCGGGATCGGTTGAACAGCAATATATATCAATATTTTCCCGCAGATAAGGAGCAAAATAATTCGGAATGATATTATCCGTTTCACTCACGCATACCCATCCGGACTCCTTAATAATTTCTGCATTCACACCGCTTTCATATATGTCAATATATTCGGCATTATACTTATCAAGCAGCACATCCGCCGCCGCAGTCACATATTTAAAGCACTCAATATCGCCGATAAAATCAACAAATCTTATTGCCGACGAATCGTTGCAGTCTTGAAGCCTTATTACAAATATGCATTTCTTATCTTCGGCAAGCAGTTCAAAAACATGATATTCATATATGGGATGATCATAATATCTTCTTATGATATAGCCCTTGCTTTTATTGGGAGCATTATTCTGTATTAACTTATCGTATGACGAATCTCCACAAAATAATTCTTTGGTTAGTTTGCGCCAGCAAAAATCATTTCCAACATTAATCTGTATAATCCGACGGTCCGTGATTTTGGCAATAACATACTCATCAGCCGGCCTCAGTCTGTACCAATGATTCATCTTAAAAGTCGCAAAACCCATGCGCCTGTAAATCTTTTCAGTAGTAGCAGGGTTAATTCCCGTACATATGATATGACGATGGGGCACATTATTTTGCAAAAAATGCAGCAGTTCCATTCCCAAAAGCGGGCAGCATCTGTCTGCTGACCACAGTGCCAGGGAAATGTCCCTGTCATCACCGACATCATAAGTTATGTACCCAAGCACTCCCTGTATCCTTCCGCAATCGTTAATTCCTATGATAAAATTTACGCTGTCTTTATCCCGATACTGCCACTCAAAGGTAGTCATTGCAGTCAAGCCGCGGCAGCTTCAGCGGATCGTCCGCATCAAGATCCGCCACACGCTCCTCTGTGGTCAGACCGTTCCGTGCGCCTCTGCTCTTCGCAAAATCAATCACCTTATCGTCATAATCACCGTAAGGATAGTTCATGACCCAGCAGTTTTTATCGATAAATTCATCCATTACATAAAGAGCTTTTCCGATGTCCTCCTGCATCTGCTCTTTGGGAAGATTAGCCAGCCAGTAATGATCATATCCGTGGATACCGATGTGCATTCCGTGACGTTTAAGAGTCCTGATCTGATCCTCATTCATATACAGTTCATATGCAAGCTGTTCCTGGGTCAATCCCACATATTTTTCAAAGAGATTATCCGCTATTATTCCCCTTAGTTTTTCCGGGAGCACCGTCTGGAGCATTCTCTTTACAAAGATTGTCTCAGCAGAGTCGAACCTGTTCGCCACACCGTATTCATTAAGCAGTTCTTCTGTCTTTGGAAAATCAAACTCCGATCCCCTGTAGTAGTCCATTTGATTTTTAACATCCTCTACGAGCTTTGTTACATCAGCAGAAGCCAGAATATAATGAATCTTATTGACATCAAGCAGTTTATGCTCTGCAAAGGTTTTTGCGGGAATAAAAAACGATCCCTGTACTTTAAATTCCTCAAGTACAGGCATCGCCATAGTAAAATTATCTATATATCCGTCATCAAAAGTCAGAAGAAGCGCGTTCTCAGGAAGCCCTATACCCCCCCTCAAAGCGTCAAAAACCTGCTCCATTGTGACAATATTAAAGTTATGTTTCATGAACTCTATCTGCTCACGAAACATCGCATAGTCAAGCCCCTTTATCTCAGGGTATCTGCTCATCTTAAGATTCCTTGTGTAGTGGTACATTGATATGTAAAGTTTGTTCATAGAATGCTCCCTAACAACAGTATATAATATTTTCAATCACCAGTCCGAATCAAAATCCGTAAAGCCGCTGTCCCAGGAATCGCTGCTGTCCCAGCTGTAATCATTATCATCTTCCTGCGAAGAATAATTCTGTTCGAACTCATCCGAGTCCTCAAAGTCCGTAAACTGTGTCGACTCATCCCATGTCGGCGTATAGTAAAAATCATTGACCGAAGAGGCATGTGACAGATCTGCAGGCAATGCATCGGTGTTCACCGGCTTCCAGTCATCAAGGCTGTCATAATAATACCAGTCGGAATAATAGTTATATCCGTGGTGATAGTAATATCTGCTGCCGCACTTATAGTAGCCGGCCATGATATTACCTGATGCTATGAAGTCCTTGTAGATAGCCGCGTCATTAATATTCGTGCAGCCATACGAAGAATCATAGTCCGCTGACAGGTAATATTTCTTACACTTGCTCTTTTTGCTGAATATGCCCGGATCGTCCTTCTTCCCCACCGGGCTCTTCCAGTCACCGGCATTTTCATCATATTCAAAGACATATTTGTCATTGTATCCGGAATCATCGTAATAATAATATGTATCCTGATAATTATAATATCCGTCTTTGGGAGTGGTTGCTACAAGTATGCTTCCAATTCCGATTATAAATGCCGCCGCAATGCCAACAATCCCGGCCATCACAGCTCCCATTTTAAGAAGGGACGACAGACAGTCTCCAAAGGATACCGACTCCGTATTACCACCGATCTCCTGAGTTCCCCCCTTTTTTACATTATTCATCTTCTGCTGGATGATTTCCTGCTTCAGTCTCTGATAGATTTCATTGACACCGTATGCTTCATCAGTACCCTGGTATCTGATGGCACGCTCGCCATTATTCTTATTCTTGTATACGACAACGTTCCCCGTGTCCTCATCTTTATAGATACCGAAGGCCCGGGGCTGTTTATAATCAATTCCTATAAAAAATCGTGTTGTCTCATACGGCGGAAGTCCCTTTGACTTATACCATTCCTGCAGCTGTTCAATAGTCAGAGGTTCATCCGAGGTTGTTCTTACCACTCCTTCATTAGGAGCCCCGCATTGCGGACAATGTGTTTTAACATCATCAAAGGCCGCTCCACAATAACTGCACTTAATCTTCATGATCAATTCCTCTTTAAATGTTCAATTCTTCTATAAATGGTAAATCCTTCTATAAATGTTCAATCCTTCTAGGATAGTATAATTCCTGCCTTGGAAGTTTTCAACGCAAATCCGTCGATATGTGATTTTTAACTTGATTTTTAACTTAGTCGGGAATATTTACAAATATGTCAGCGGCATATTCGCTATCGCCCATGGTTACTGTCAGTATATATCGATTATTATTACTGTATATTGCTTTGGCTTCGTATATCATACCGTCAGCCCCTGTGTCCTCGTCAATATAATAATCCCCATTTTTTAAGGCAGGGACAATATACATGGAACGATATA
>R03__coassemble_107_pt1 | contig 52171 bp, 33 predicted proteins | sample R03__metabat2_low_PE_060 | metagenome-assembled genome bin R03
AAAAAAACAGGCGGCAAAAAGCCACCTGTTTTTATACTTATACAAAATCCATTTGATTTATGCATTCATCTGTGCAGCAACCTCTGCAGCGAAGTCCTCGTTCTTCTTCTCCATGCCTTCGCCAACCTCGAAACGAACGAACTTATCGATTACAAGGCTCTTGTTAACGCTCTCAAGGTACTTACAAACTGACTGCTTGCCATCCTCTGCCTTAACATAGGTCTGATCCATAAGGCATATCTCCTTAAGCTGCTTAGATACACGTCCTTCCACAAGACCTGTGAATATCTTATCGCCTGCTATCTCAGCCTTTGCTGCAAGAGCAAGTTCTGCAAGTTTTGCAGCTGCTTCCTTTGATAAGAAGTTGAATAAGAAGTTCATATTGCTCTTCTTCTCTTCATAAATTGCGATATCCTCATCACTCCACTCTTTATTGGAAACAGCCTGATCAATAAGCTTATTAAGAATCGGCTTAGGAAGGGAAGCAGGATCATTAAGAGCTGCCTCTACCGTAATCTCGCGAAGCTTTGCAACCTCAGCATCAGACATATCTTTTCTGCTTACATACTGAGGATTCATTGCTGCTACCTGCATTGCGATATTTGTAAGTGCTTCCTTTGCTGCATCATCAGCTGCACCGCTTCCTGCAACAAGAACGCCGATCTTACCGCCGTTATGAAGATAAGATGCAACCGCATCTGCTTCTACCTGCTCAAATCTTCTGAAAGAAAGCTTCTCGCCGATCTTAAGAGTCTTATCTGCGATAACTGCTGTAAGTCCGCCATCAAGAAGTGTCTGAACATCCTCGCCGTTTGCACCGCCCTTTAAGCCTGATTCAAGTGCAGTATTGGCAACTTCCTGTACAAACTCCTGGAACACTTCATTTTTGGCTACAAAGTCTGTCTCGGAGTTAACCTCGGCAACAACACCCTTTCCGCCGCAAACAGCCACACGGCAGATACCCTCTGCTGCGATTCTGCTGGCCTTTTTCTCCATCTTGGCAGCACCTGATTTTCTAAGCACATCAACAGCTGCTTCCATATCACCGTCTGTCTCGCCAAGTGCCTTCTTGCAATCCATCATGCCGGCACCTGTCATCTCACGTAATTCCTTAACCATAGCTGCAGTTATATTAGCCATGACAATTTCCTCCTATACTGTAATTATTCCGTTCTCTTTTGTTAAGAAAAGAAATGTATCGCGAACTTTATTCGAAATTTATTATGCTTCTTCAGCTGCGTCCTGTGATGCGTCAGCTGCGTCAACGTCATCTGCGCTTGTCTCAGCTGTCTCGCCCTGCTTTGCTTCAATAACAGCATCTGCCATCTTGGATACGATAAGCTTTACGGCACGGATTGCATCATCATTACCGGGGATAACATAATCAAGCTCCTCGGGATCACAGTTAGTATCAGCAATACCGATAAGAGTAATTCCAAGTGAATGAGCCTCCTGAACACAGATATGCTCCTTCTTGGGATCTACTACAAAGATAGCATCGGGGATTCTCTTCATTTCCTTGATACCGCCAAGGTTCTTCTGAAGTTTCTCAAGCTCCTTCTTTAAGTTGATAACTTCCTTCTTGGGCAGAACATCAAAGGTTCCGTCTTCAGCCATTCTCTCAATGTCCTTAAGTCTCTTGATACGTGACTGGATGGTCTTAAAGTTTGTAAGCATTCCGCCAAGCCATCTCTCATTTACATAGAACATTCCGCAGCGCTCAGCCTCTTCCTGTACTGCATCCTGAGCCTGCTTCTTGGTACCAACGAACAGGATTGTTCCGCCGTTTGATACGATCTCGGAAACTGCATTATACGCATCATCAACCATTCCTACTGACTTCTGAAGGTCGATAATGTAGATACCGTTTCTCTCCTGGAAAATGTAGGGAGCCATCTTAGGATTCCATCTTCTTGTCTGATGTCCGAAATGAACACCTGCTTCCAGTAACTGTTTCATGGAAATAACACTCATTTTAATATCCTCCGTTTGGTTAAATCCTCCGTGCACTTCACGTCAAAAAGGCTATCTGATGCCTTTCCCTTTTAGGAAATCAAAATCAGACACCACCTTCTTACTCCATGCACGTGCATATTTGGGCACACGCCCGGCAACTACAACACTATATCACCAAAAAAGCCCTGTGTAAAGCGGTTTTTAAGGTATTTGAATTTATTTGGGCTATTGATTATGCCATTAAACGACAAGTCCGGTTGCGGGATCAATACCGCAGGATATATTAAAGCATTCAAGCGCCGCCCCTGATGCGCCCTTTCCGAGATTATCAAACATTGACGATATCACTATCCTGTCATCATTTCCCGTTACTATTATCTGTGCCCAGTCAGTGCCCGCCAATTCATTAGCCGCAAGATAACCGTTGTATTCTGCTTCCTTGCCATACTCACACACTCTTACAAACTGCTCTCCACTGTAGTAATCGGCAAGTCTTTCGCAAAGCTCTTTGGGGGTGATTTTTACCTTCATAAGCTCCTTGTGGAGAGGAAGATTTACTATCATTCCGCAATAATAATCATCAACTGTCGGAATAAATACAGGTTCCTTATCAAGGCCGGTAATGATCTTCATTTCCTTAAGATGCTTATGCTGCTGCAAAAGCGCATACTGGCGGGGTGCGTAGAGGTCATTAGTCTTATCCTCGGCCTCATATAAGGCAATCGCCTTTTTGCCTGCGCCGCTGTAGCCTGAAACCGCCGATATGCATACAGGATAATCGCTTCCTATTATCCCAAGCTTAACAAGGGGATACGCCATCATTATAAATCCGGAAGCATAACAGCCGGGAACTGCTATACGCTTTGAGCTTTTGATTTTCTCATAAAAATCACGCGATAATTCAGGCAGGCCGTAAGCCCAGTCAGGATTTGTCCTATGAGCAGTCGAAGCGTCTATTATAACCGTATGGTCATTATCTTTATCTACAAGTTCTGCCGCCTCTATCGCTGCCGCATCCGGAAGACAGAGGAAGGTATAATCCGATGCATTGATGAATTTTCTGCGCTCGCCTGAGTCTTTTCGAAGTTCGGGATCGATTTTCAGGATTTCAATATCATTTCTTGAAGCAATCCTCTCGTTAATGCGAAGGCCTGTTGTTCCCTCACTTCCGTCTATAAATACCTTTATCCTGTCCATAATATTCTTCCTTTCGTCTGTTCTGCTATTGTAAGCTGCTTTAGTGAATTTAGCCGCACCTATACAAGTCCCAGCTCCGTCATGGCCTCGCGCACAAGTTCTCTCTCATCCATGTGATGCCGAGTGCCGCATATTTCCTGATAATCCTCGTGTCCCTTGCCGGCCAGCACGATAATATCTCCCGCTAATGCATGCTCTATTGCATATTTTATTGCTTCCTTCCTGTCAGGTATCTCAACATACTCGCCTGTCGTTTTAAGGAAGCCTTCCTTAATATCTGCGATTATGTCCATAGGGTCTTCATTTCTGGGATTATCCGAGGTGATTATCGTAAAATCAGACAATCTCCCGCTTACCTCTCCCATCTCAAAGCGGCGCGCCCTTGCTCTGTTGCCGCCGCACCCAAACAGGCAGACGATCCGGCCCGGAGCATATTCCCTTAAGGTCGTAAGAAGGCTCTCAAGCGCCATAGCATTATGGGCATAATCAATCATTACAGTATATTCATCTGAAACCTTGAGCATCTCAATCCTGCCCTTAACGCTTCCGTTTGGCAGGGCTTTTTGCATTGTTTCAATATCTATTCCAAGTTCCAAGCACACACATATTGCGCAAAGCGCATTATACACGCTGAATTTTCCGGGCATATTTATAACAGCCTTAAAATCTTTAATCCCGCCTGAGCCTGTGATTTTGGCATCGGATAAAGCAGCAGGGTTCACCTTTACATTAAATTCAACTCCAAGCCTTCCGCCGCTCCTTTTAAGTGTAAGGTCTGATGCCGCAACATCGGTACCTTCAACGGCTGCTTTAATGGCGGCAGGCTTATCATCTACGCCATAGCGCACAACCCTGCAGGCAGAATTTTTAAGTATTTCCTCAACATGCGCATCATCACCGTTTACTATCCCGACCCTGCACTGCTTAAACAGCAGGCTCTTACAGCTAAGGTAATGTTCAAAGCTTGTATGCTCATTAGGGCCGATATGATCAGCCTCAATATTCGTAAATATTCCTATATCATAATAAATCCCGGCAGTTCTATGAAGCATCAGGCCCTGGGAAGAGACCTCCATGACGACAGTGTCACAGCCTGCATCAACCATACGCTTTAAATATTCCTGCACCAGTGTCGATTCGGGAGTCGTATTATTGGCCTTAATATGCTCATCCCCGATAATAACCTCTATTGTTCCTATAAGGCCTACCCTGCGTCCTGATTTTTCAAGAATCGACTTTATAAGGTAGGTCGTTGTGGTCTTGCCCTTTGTGCCTGTTATTCCTATCGTCGTAAGCTTCTTTGCAGGATAGTCATTATAGGCACAGGCCATAAGTGCCATGGCATAACGGGTATCAGCGACTTTAATTACTGTGGTTGCCTTTTCGCGATATGACTTTATATATTCTGTCTCATCCTGTATGACAATTGCGGCAGCCCCCGCTTCAATTGCATCCTTTGCTGCGCTGTGCCCGTCAAAATTAGCACCCTTTATGCAGACAAATACGCAATCCTTTGCAAGCTTACGTGAATCAGTCACCATCTCGGTATATTCACGATTGGTATCCCCGCATAATATCTCATATTCAAAATCACATATAAGTTCTTTAAGTTTCCTCATAATTACCTGCTCCATTTTGCTGCTGCCGATTTTCTTTTCATTTTTAATATCTGTCTTTGATTTTCGTAATCTGCCTTGTGCCCTGCAGAGGTGGGGGATTTCTCCCTTTAACTTAAGTCGGAGATTGGGCTCCGACTTAAGTTAAATTTCACATCTCTATCACACATTATACACATTTTTCCATTATATTGTTACTCAGATAGTCGAGCATCTCACTATCTCCCCCTCATAAGTAACAAGCGGGAGCTCCGAACGTGGTGTCGGAGTTCTTTGCGTTATGGGAATTTTAATGCATCTATCAGCATTTGATGTCTTTTATAATAAGCTGCACGCTCTCACGCCCCATGTATGAATTGATGTCGAGCTGGTACAATATCGACACTGCAGAACTTCCCTCGATTTCTTTAAGCCTTTCGCAGTTATTCTCAGCATCCTCAAACATGATGCCCTCCGCATAGGATGAACCTCCGGCCATGCCGCTTCCTTCACTTTTTAATTTCATCCTAAGAACATTTTTATTCTTTCCGACAAGCTTTAAGTCTTCTATAAAAACATTTTTAGCCGCAAAATTCGGTTTGGGATTGCCGACCCCAAACGGTGCTAAGCACTCTATTTCCCTTGCAAGCTCTATGGTTGCATAGGATATCGGAAGCACCATGTCTATCATCTGCTTCTCGGTAAGTTCATCCTCGCTAAGATCCGCATTTTCATTGAGGCGTCTTTTAAGTTCGTACGTCTTGTCACTCTCAAGGCTCATTCCCGCCGCCATTTTATGGCCGCCGAATTTAGTGAATATATCCTTAACCCGGCTTAATTCTCCAAACATATCATAAGCCTCAATCGACCTGCCGCTCCCTTTAACACCCTCGGCTGAGTCCGTAAGCACTATTGCAGGCTTATAAAATTTTTCCCTGACTCTTCCTGCCACGATCCCTGCAAGCGATTCATGGCAGTCCGGCAGATATATTACAAGCACCTGCTCTTTATCCATTTTTTCTGCAAGACGCAGCGCCTGCTGCGTATAGGTGACCGTCATGTTTTTGCGGCTCTCGTTTAAATCCTTAAGCTCTGTGGCCATAAGGACAGTTTTTTCATAATCACTGCACTCTAACAGCTCAAGTGCCCTAAGCGCCGAATCAAGACGTCCCGTAGCATTCATGCAGGGGCCTAAGATGAATCCGATATGATATGCACTTATATGGTTTTTATCAAGACCGCACACCTCTATAAGCGCCCTAAGGCCTGTATTTTCAGTATGGGCCATAAGCTCAAGGCCCCTCTTTACTGCAATCCTGTTCTCATCAAGTAGATCCATTACATCGCCAACTGTTGCAAAGGCAGCAAGGGTAAGAAACTCCTCCATGACCTTATCGGTAATAAAACGGCAATATTGCGAGTATTCTCTCTGTGATGTTATGTAAACTATAAGCTTATATGCGACCATCCCGCCGCAGATACCCTTATAGGGATACTTGCAATCCTCCTGCTTAGGATCAACAACAGCCACTGCGCACGGGAGTATATATTCCTTATCATCATCTGCTGCATTGTACGGAACCTCGTGATGGTCTGTTACCACAACATCAATGCCAAGGTCTGCTGCGTATGCAATCTCCTGCGCTGCCGCTATTCCGTTATCGCAGGTTACTATAAGGTCAATCCCATCTTCTGCCGCATTGTCAATAAGTTTCTTATTAAGGCCATATCCGTCGGCAATCCTGTCAGGAAGGCAGGCATCAGCATCTGCACCCATAAGAACGAAGGCTCTCTTTAAAATATAAGTCGCACAGATCCCGTCTATATCATAATCGCCGATTACCCTTATCTTCTCATGCTTTTCTATGGCAGATATTATACGCAAAGCCGCCTTATCAATATCTTTAAGAAGTGCGGGATCGTGCATATTCCGCACACCCCCGTTAAGGAATTCATCTATCGCCTCATCCCCCACTACTTCCCTGTTTCTTATAATTCTCGCAAGCATCGGGCTTATATTGAATTTTGCCGCTATAGCGGCAAAATCAGCCCCTTTTCGCATTTCAACCCAACGTTTCATAAGTAAAATCCTCATCAAAACACCTGCTGAAGATTGCTCTTAGCAGGTGCTTTTGACAGTTCGTTATTATATCCTAAATTTTCAGTTTTCCTTGCTGACAATCTTTGTCCTCATTATATACCAGATCGCACTTGCAAGGCATATGGATGAATAAGTACCGCATACGATACCGATCATAAGAGGAAGAGCAAATTCCTTAACCGAAGATACACCCATGATATAAAGTACTGCAACCATTATAAAGGTTGTAAGAGATGTAAACAGGCTTCGGCTTAAAGTCTGGTTGATTGAGTCATTAACAAGCTCATCAAGATTGTCCTTCGTAATGGCAAGCTTCTCACGGATTCTGTCAAATATAACAATCGTTGCATTGATCGAATAACCTACGATCGTAAGGATACATGCCACAAAGGTCGAACCTACAGATACTCTTGCAAGAGCATAGAAGGCAACAACTACAAGTACGTCATGCAATAAGCATATAACTGAGCTTGCGCCGAAACGTACATCTTTAAATCTGAACCAGATGTATATAAGCATCAGGATTGTAGCTACTATAACTGCAAGAATCGCATCACGGCTCATTTCGGAAGAAATAGTGGAGCTTATGGTCTCTGCCACAATCTTATCTGCTGCAACGGAAAATTCCTTTTCCATCATATCATTGAACTCTTCACGTTCTGCAACATCAAGTGAGCGGGTCTTAAAGATAACCTCATTGCTGCCGGATACCTTCTGAACCTGAACATTTCCGTCGCCTGTGATTTCTTCAATATGAGGAACAACATTGGCGTCGATATCCTCAAGGGACATATCCTCATTGAAGGTAACATTCGTTGATGTACCACCTAAGAATTCAAGGCTTAAGTTAAGTGCATGATTGCCTCTTGCCGCCTGAATGCCCATTGTGGCAATACCCACAAGAATAACTGCAGCGGAAGCAATGATAAATATCTTTCTCTTTCCGAGGAAATCAACGTTCTTTCTTTCTTTTGCCCTGCCGTACCACTTCTCATCCTGAATGCCAAGGGCATAGAAAGCTCTGATAAGAAGTTTTGTAACGAACAGTGCCGTGATCATGGAAACAACAATACCGAGTGCTAAGGTCTGGGCAAAGCCCTTTATCGAACCTGTTCCCATAAGCCCTAAAACAAGAGCGGCAAGAAGTGTTGTTACGTTGCCGTCGATAATAGCGGAAAGAGCTTTTTTGTAACCTATATCTATAGCTGAGCGGACTGTCTTACCTGTTGCTATCTCCTCGCGGATACGCGCAAAGGTAATAACATTTGCATCAACTGCCATACCAACCGAAAGAATAATACCGGCAATACCGGGAAGGGTTAAGGTCATATCGAAGAAGTTAAGACAGAACATCGTAACCACTACGTACATGCAAAGCGCCAGTGATGATGCCAGGCCCGGTATAAAGTAAACAGCAATCATAAATACGATTATAATAATCATGCCGATAAGGCCTGCCTTTAAGGAACGTGAAATCGCTTCTGTTCCAAGCTGCGCGCCTACTACGTTAGAGCGGAGTTCTTCAAGTTCAAGCTTAAGACCGCCGATTCTTATTGTTGATGCCAGGTTCTCTGCTGCCTCAGGTGTCTCCATGCCGGTAATCTGAGCCATACCGCCTGTGATTGCCGTCTGAACTGCCGGAACTGATACTGCCTCGCCATCATAATAGATCATTATCGTATCTTTTGTGGGAGCTGCGGCAGTTGTTGCATCTGCGAATTTCTGAGTACCTTCTTCATTAAGAGAAAGTTCAACGATATATTCAGGGCTTCCCATATCATCCTGAACTGCTCCTGCCTGAGCACTCTTAACATCGGTACCCGTAAGCACAATCGAGCCGTCTGCTTCAAGTTCTTCCAAGGATTTGGTAAGGGAATACTGATACCTTCCGTCTTCACTTATTCCAACAGGCTCATAGTTTGAATTGCCGTCAGAGTCAAGATGACGGATAAAGTAGAGCGAACCAGGCTTACCAAGTTCTTCAAGCACCGCATTGGCATCGGAAAGTCCGGGGATCTCGATATTGATTCTGTCAGTACCTTCCTTATATACCTGCGCCTCTGTCGAATAATTCTCAACACGCTGCTGAAGCTTATAGATCGTATCGCTCATATCTTCAGCTGAAGGCGCTTCGTCTCCTACTGCCTGATAAGTAATGGATACGCCGCCGGCAAGGTCAAGTCCTAAGCTGATTCCCTCTGCAGAGCCTGTCTTATCCACTCCCACTCCGTAAAGCACCATGTAGCCAAAGCCTGCAAGCACAAGCAGAAATGCTGCGAGTGAGATGATTGCATTTGATTTCTTCATTGCTCCTAATTCCTTTCGGTTAACTGTAATTATGCTGAAAAAAGCCAATTAAGTATATCACAACACCTTTAAGTTGCAAAGTATTTCGTGATTTAATATTTCAAATATTACGGTGCGCCGCCTTAAGCATCGGAAACGTTTTTAATACGCCGCATTAAGCATTAAGCACCGGATTCGCGCCGCATCAGCTGTTAAGAAGAAAATAAATGCCGACGCATACAGCCAAGCCGATTGCAACCGCAATAAGGACACGCCAGGGTGAAATGGGATATTTACCTCCAACCTTACCGGTCTGACCGTTAACCATAAACTGATACACCTTGCCGTTATAGGTAAATGCAGACACCCATATAGGCAGAAGCAGATATTTATAAGTTATATTGGACAGGCTTGTATTAACCGAAAGAGAACGCACATGGTCTGCGTTATGCTCCCTTATTATCTTAGAGCGTATATTGCTCTCTACACGTGAGCAGATTATCGCCTTAGCCTTCTCCCATGCATCCTTAAGGCCAAGAGAATATCTTTCTGCCGCAAAGCCGGCCAGATACTCAGGCTTATAAGCTTTATTATCTTCCGTATTAAAAGGTTCTACCGACTTAAGTATTGATTCATTATGCGAAGAAGTTGCGCAGATAAGCTCATCATCAACCGATTCGCTATAGTTTCCTCTTGTGGGATGCCACTTTGTTATCGTGCGCTTCTTATCGCCCTCACCTACCGTCTCATCTATTCCGTACTCAGCCTTATAGGTGCTGTAGGTATCCGTATCAAAGGTCCAGTACGGCAGATATACACCGCTAAAGGCTTCTGCCTTTGCATTCTGCTTGGCAGCCCTCGGTGCAAACCAGCGGCCTGAAAGCCATTTTGTAAATCTCTCTCCTGCTGATTTTAATGTGATTTTAAAGGGAACCACGCCGCCCGGTGCCATTGTATCAACATCATTTGCCTCCATTACCTGGTTCGATCCGCAGTAAGGGCATTCATTGGCAACCTCCAGGGCATCATAAACAGTAACGGCACCGCAGGATTTACAGGTGACCGTCTTTTTGGCAGCACCCCAGTTGCAGTTAGCCGTATGCTCAGCCGATGCAAAATCAAGTTCTTCTGCTTTTGTCTCGCCTGCAGTATTTTCAGCCTTGATCTCCTCCTTGTATTCACAGTACGGGCAAAACATCCCGCCTGTTTCAGGATCATAATCCATGGTGGCGCCGCACTGCGGACATTTTCTGTCTGTTTCTTTCATAGTGGCAGCCTTAGCTGCATTCATTTCTTCTTCATAACCCATATTTGATATTTCCTCCGATATACTGTATCATTAGAGCAATAACCATTATACACCCATTTACCTGCATAAAGAAAGAGAGAGTGATTTTTATTTTGGATACTGAAGGTGTCGTGCAATGTATTATACTTATAATCCTTCTGCTGCTGTCAGGCTTTTTTTCTTCAGCCGAAACAGCACTTACAACAGTAAACCGTCTAAGGCTTAAAGAACTTGCAGAAGGCGGCAATAAAAAAGCGGCAAATGCGCTCACGCTCCTTAATAAACCCGGCAAAATGCTGAGCACCATTTTAATAGGCAATAACGTCGTCAATCTTTCGGCCTCATCTCTTACCACAACGATGGCTGCAAGACTTTTCGGCAATTCTTTTATTGCTCTTGCAACAGGCATACTGACACTGCTGCTGCTTCTGTTTGGCGAGATAACTCCAAAGACCATGGCAACACTCAACAGTGAGAAAATATCTCTTAGATCAAGCGGTCCCATACTTTTATTAAGCCGCATTTTGACTCCCGTTATATTTGCAATCGATAAGCTTTCCAATGTTATACTGCGCCTTAACCGGATTGACCCCGAAGGTGCAAGAAGCGCCATGACGGAATTTGAGTTCCGCACCATAATAGAAGAAAGCGTAAAAGACGGCGTTATCGAAACCGAAGAGCGCGAAATGATCAACAATGTGGTCGAGCTCGGTGATACTACAGCCAAAGATGTCATGATTCCCCGCATGGAGATGACCTCCATAAGCGTTGATGCGACCTTTGAGGAACTTAAAGATATTTTCCTTGAGGAAAAGCATACGAGGATCCCCGTTTTTGAAGAATCAACGGATAATATCGTAGGCATAATCAATATGAAGGATATTCTCTTCTATGACTGCCAAAATGATTTTTCCATAAGAAATATAATGAGGGAGCCCTCATTTACGATCGAGCACAAGAACACCTCTGACCTTTTGGCCGAAATGCGTCAGAACTCAATACCGATGATCATGGTCCTTGATGAATACGGTTCCACGGTCGGGCTCGTTACGCTTGAAGATCTTCTTGAAGAAATTGTCGGAGATATAAGGGATGAATATGACGATTATGAAAAGGAATTCATCATTGAGACAGAGCCCAACAGATATTTGATCGACGGCTCCCTAAAGCTTGATGATGTCAATGATGCTCTTCATCTTAACTTAGAATCCGAAGATTACGATTCAATCGGCGGCCTTATCATACAGCAGCTGGATGATTTTCCCGAAGAGGGGCAATCCGTAGTCTTAGAGGACGGCATACGCCTTACGGTTGTCGATATGGACAAAAATCACATTGACAAGGTTGAACTATTGCTTCCCGAAAAGGCTGCAGATGATGAAACAGACGAGGTTGACAAGAATGATGCAGGCTCCGGTAGGGAGAGCTGCGAAGAAGGACAAAACTAATCCCGTAATAAAACATATAACACCGATAACGGCGGCAAGGACTGTAACACCTTTATAGCTCCTTGCCGTTTTCATTGCCGACAATGCCGGGAAAATCAAAAGCCCCGATATAAGCATTGCACCCACTAGACGCAGGCCTATAACGATTATAACAGCCGTAAGAACGGATATAAGAGCACGGTAATCGCCTGTCCTAAGTCCTGTGGCACCGGCAAAATTCTCATCAAAAGTCACCGCAAAAATACGATTATAAAAAAGCACAAACAATATGATCAGCGCCACGCAGGCTATAACGCCGACAACGGCATCAGAGTGCGACATCGATAAAATACTTCCGAACATATAATTATTAACATCAGTCGTCATTCCTGTTGTAAGCGAAAGAACGATAACGCCTATCGCAAGGGCGCTCGTTGATACAAGCGCTATTGCCGCATCCGATTTAATGCTGTCTTTGCCATTGCTCAGTCTCAAGAGGAAAAAAGCTGCCGCAACGACAACAGGAATCGCAATTGCAAGAGGCGCCAGGCCGCATACGCTCGCAATGGCGAGGGCCGAAAATCCCACATGGGATAAACCATCACCTATCATCGAGAATCTCTTAAGCACTAAGCATACTCCCAAAAGCGCCGCCGTAAGTGCAATAAGTATCCCAACCGCCAAAGCCCTCTGCATAAAAGGAAACTTAAACATTTCAATAATCATTTCGCCCATTATAAAAGCGCCTCCTTAAGCGCAGACAAATTATCATACATGATGGATATATAGTCATGCCCCTCTTTTATCTCCTTAGCCGATACATTATGGCAGGAATGAAGGAGGGATTTTTTCGCACCGGTTACTTCGCATATCGAATCCGCGATTTTCTCATTTGAAAATTCTATATAAAACACTACGGGAATTTTATCTTCAAAAACCTTATCCGATAGGAATATAAGCGAGCTTGCGGTAATCTCCGCATCCTCAGAGCAGCCCGGAAAAGCGCCGTAATAATCAAGTCCGTATTCCTCGCATAAATACCTGAAGGGGAATCTGTCGGCAACGACTATTGTATTGCGGCCGCTTTTTGCGCATGCCGCGGATAACTGATCGCGCATGTCTTTATCAAGTTTACATAATTTGTTTACATAATTATCGCAATTCTTACGATAAATTTCACTGCCGGCCGTATCTATTTCACATAAGCGTTCACATATTGCCTGACTTATTGCAATGGCATTTACAGGAGACGTCCACACATGCTCATCCCACTCAGCATCCTCATCTGCAGCTTCGCCCATAAAATATTCCGCAAGTATTCCGCCCTCTCTCATGCCTTCCTTTTCTTCTTCGCCCAAGGGCTTTACCGTATCAAGCATCGATATCACGCATTTATCGGATACTTCAGCACTTTCAAGTATCGTCTCAAGCCAGGCATCCGATTCACCTCCGGGATATATGAATATATCGCAGTTTTTAATAAGTATGATATCCTGCGGTGTCGGCTCATAGCTGTGACTTTCCGCGCCGGGTTTTAAAAGCTGATAGACATCCGCATTATCTCCCACAATATTGCGGGCAAAATCATACCCCGGAAATATGGTTGAGACAATTGTAATCCTCGAAGCGCCCTCTTCTGCGCTTTTGGCACCATTAAGGATTGTTTCTTCTGCATTTTTGGCACCCTTAAAGTTATTTTCATCTCCCGCAGCACAGCCGCACAGATTTAAGGATAACAAAATAAGTGCCGCCATAACAAGCGGCACCCCACAAAAACCACTGCATTCAGTTTTCCCAAATATATTTCTTATCATTTTTGTAATCTTATCTGCAAATACGTCCGTGATTTTCACATACGTCTTACTTAAGCTCTTCATAGCTGCTTCCCGGATATTCGCTCTCATCGGGGCTTACAAAAAGCTTGCCGCCCGTCTTATCATAATATGAAATTGCAATGCCATCCGGTAAGTTTATTGCGATGTCCGAATTCGATACACTCTTTGCCCCATAGGAATTTAAGAAATCATAAATCGATGTATATATTTCGTCAAGTTCCGCGCTATCAGTATATTGTGCGCCGTAAGTCTTAAGCTTATCAGTCTCCGGCGGAACAGGATCCTCACCTGCTTCTATTGCAGCTAATATATCATTTCTGTATGACGAGCAGAGATAGAAAAATTCCCGTGTCGGCGTGGCATTTGCACAGAACAGCTCAAACGCCTCCTTATTATCTTCATAGAACATCTCATTACCGGCTTCGAGGCCGCATATGCAAGGAATATACCATTCCGTGATCGTGCCCATATCATTAGCCATCTCGGATGCATAATAAAGGTCATTTGACATAACCGGAATATAGAAGGTGCAGTACATGATCTCCTTATCCTTATCGGTTATCTGGTAATCATACAGCTTGGCCGAATATGAGGAGCCCATGGAAGCATATTCCGTATCCTCGGCTATATGCGCATAATCACCGATACTGCCCTTTAAGAAATATGAGCTTCGGCTCTTAACGAAATCCTGAAGCTTGCCTGTAAGTTCTTCCGGCAGTTCTCTCTCGCCTGTGCACTCGATTTTTCTTGCCTTAGGATAGCTCTCCTTTATAAGAACATCTAAATAAGTCTTAGCATCCTCAAAGGTATAAAAGCTCATATAATACTGGGGATCGCGCTCGTTCTTACGTGTCTTGCCCTTGTCTGACTTCTTATACCACATCTGCTGCGGTGACATGTATGTAAAGCGAATGGTATTCTCTTCATCCGTTGCCACAAAGGACATAAGCGTACAGAATCTGTCGCTGTAACGCTCCTTATCTATGGTAAAATCAGTCTCGGTAAGATCCTCCGGATATATTGCATTAAACACGGGATTGCCGGCTTCATCGGTATATACCCTGCAGTTATAATAACTGCCTGCATCGTCTTTAACAGTCTTATCTTCAGCCGGCTCCTCAATAGGTGTGGGAACAGGTGTTGCTGCAGGTGTCGGCTCCACTTCTTTGGTTGACATAACTTTACTGTTTTTATCTGCCGCAACATTAAGGCCGCCCGTTGAAAGCTTCCATACAACAGCTCCCACAAGGACTATCAGCACAACGAAAATCACGATAAGAAGCACTACCATTTTAGTCCGGCTCTTCTTCTTAGCCTTTTCGGATGCAATATTCTTCTCTATTTCGGGCGGATACAGCGATACATTTGCTGCAATACTCACATCAGCTCCGCATTTAATACATCTGTCATGCGTATCCTCTAAAAGCATCCCGCACTTTTTACAATATTTCATATGCAACGCCCCCGGTAAGAAATAAATTCATTCCTTTTTGCGACATTCAGTGTGAATTAATTTTCGACAATTGCAATACCAAGTTCACTAAGCTGCTTCGGATCAACAACATTGGGAGCTTCCGACATTAAGCAGGAAGCATCCTTAACCTTAGGGAATGCCATAACCTCTCTTATGTTATCAGCACCCACCATAAGCATCACCAGTCTGTCAAGCCCGTAGGCCAGTCCAGCATGAGGCGGAACTCCGTACTTAAATGCATTAAGGAGGAATCCAAACTGCTCATAAGCCTTCTCCATCGTAAAGCCCAAAACCTCAAACATCTTTTCCTGAATATCCGACTGGTGGATTCTTACTGACCCACCGCCAAGCTCAGTTCCGTTAAGGACAATATCGTAGGCCTTAGCTCTCACTCTTCCGGGATCTGAATCGATATACTCAAGGTCTTCCTCCATGGGCATTGTGAACGGATGATGCATTGCAGTAAACCGATTTTCTTCTTCAGACCACTCAAGAAGGGGAAACTCCGTAACCCAGAGGAATTCAAACTTATCCTTGGGGATCATATCAAGATTATTGGCTATCTCGATTCTGAGTGCTCCAAGCACATTCCATACGATATTCTGCTTATCGGCCGCAAAAACAAGAAGATCGCCGGCTTTAGCGTCCATAGCCGCTGTAAGTGCCTCAAGCTCCTCATTCGTCATGAATTTTGCAAAGGAAGATTTATAGGTTCCGTCCGGCATTACGCTAAGATATGCAAGGCCTTTTGCACCGTAACCCTTTGCAAATTCCACAAGGGCATCAATTTTCTTACGCGGCATCTCAGCCTGGCCCTGCACATTAAGTCCCATTACGACTCCACCGGCCTCTATTGCTCCCTTAAATACTCCAAAGGCGGAATCCTTTACAACTTCCGATACGTTTTTAAGTTCCATACCAAATCTTAAGTCAGGCTTATCGGAGCCGAATCTGTTCATCGCTTCGATCCATGTCATGCGGCGGATGGGAAGCTTAACATCCACATCAAGGATTTCCTTAAATACCTTTTGGATCATTCCTTCGTTTACTTTGATAACGTCATCCACATCCACAAAGGAAAGTTCCATATCTATCTGCGTAAATTCAGGCTGTCTGTCGGCACGAAGATCCTCGTCTCTAAAGCACTTGGCTACCTGAATATATCTGTCATATCCGGAGCACATAAGAAGCTGCTTGAATATCTGCGGGCTCTGGGGAAGTGCATAGAAATTACCCGGATGTATACGGCTTGGAACAAGATAATCTCTTGCGCCTTCAGGTGTCGATTTCATAAGGATGGGAGTCTCTATTTCAAGGAATCCCTGCTCTGCAAAATAGCTTCTTATAAGCCCTACTATTTTACTTCTTAATATGAGATTTCGCTGGATATCCGGACGGCGCAGGTCAAGATAACGGTACTTAAGCCTTAATTCCTCTTTTGTTTTGGAATCCGCTTCAATGGGGAAGGGAGGCACCTCTGCCTCAGATAAGATTCTTATACCTGTGGCTCTTACTTCTATAGTACCCGTCTTAAGGTTGGCATTTGCCTCGCCTTCACGCTTTGTGACTTTGCCGGTTACGGCTATGACAAATTCCGCGCGAAGCTTTGACGCTTTTTCATACCCCTCGTTTCCTATCTCACTTTCCTCGAATATTATCTGGATAATTCCGGAGCGGTCTCTTAAATCGGTAAAAATGATGCCGCCCTTATTACGGCTCTTCTGAACCCAGCCCATTAAGGTGACCACTTCACCGATATTCGCATCTGTTACTTCAGTACATCTGTGGGTCCTCTTAAGACCCTGCATTGATTCTGCCATTATTAATCCCTCGATTTCATATTTTATTTAAATTCACCAAAACTGCACTCAGTTTTTAAATTCCGTACAGTAGAATTCCTTGATTTTATCAGGGGCATACCCCTCTTTATTAAGCTGTTCCTTCTGGAACTTTTTATTCTTGTTCATAAAAGACACCAGCACGCTCTTACCCTCTGCCCTAAGCTGTGTGGCTTCGTTAAGGACCTGACCTATTCGGGCAGCATCCGCTCCTTTTTCAATAAGGAATGCATACTTATCGGTACTCCTTGGCACTTTATAATCTTTATCAAGAAGAATTGTGATGATTCTCTCAAAACCTATTGAGAAGCCGCAGGCGCATACCTTATTGCCTGTGAATTTGCCGATCATCTCGTCATAACGCCCGCCTCCGGCTACGCTCGAGCCGAATTCATCCATGCTGATCTCAAAAATAGTCCCTGTATAATAAGACATGCCGCGAACCAAAGTCGGGTCAAAAACAATGTTAAAATCACAGGCTCTTGCTGCCTTGGCGCTTTCAATGATCGAAATAAGGCCCTCTGCACATCCTTCTTCTAAGTTATCCGCAAGAATCGTCTTTAAATTATCAATGTCCGAAACGTCGCCCTTTATCTTTTCAAAAAGCTTAAGATATTTATCGGCACAATCCTCTAAAAATCCGGCCTTTACAAGCTCTTCCCTTACGCCCTCAAGACCTATCTTGTCCATCTTATCCAAGATAATAAACACCGTGTCATAGTCATCCTCGCTAAAGCCGCTGTAGGCTGCCATGGCTTTAAGGAAACGCCGGTCATTAATCCTGACTGTAAAGCCCTTAAAATCAAGGCGGGACAACAGTGTTGTCGTAGCCGTTATGAGTTCTATCTCCGCAAGGTAAGAAGAATCACCTAAAATATCGATATCGCACTGCACAAACTGCCTGAAGCGTCCCTTCTGCGGTCTGTCGGCGCGCCATACAGGTCCCATCTGCAGCGCCTTAAAAGGCGAAGGAAGTTCTGAAGCGTGATTGGCATAAAATCTGCTTAAGGGAACCGTAAGATCATACCTGAGTCCTGAATCCGCAAGGTCATTCTCGTTTTCAGCGTTTTCAAGATCAAGCTTTTCTCCGCGTTTCAAAATCTTAAATATAAGTTTTTCGTTCTCACCGCCCTGCTTGCTGCACAGATTTTCTATATGCTCAACAGCAGGAGTCTCTATTGATGTGAATCCAAAACTTCCATAGGTTTCCTTAACAAGTGACGTTACATAATCACGTATTGCCATTTCCTTCGGCAATATGTCCTTCATACCGGTTGTCGGCTTTTTTATCATGCCCATTTTTAACACTCCTTATCTAATAATTGATTAGCTGCAAGTTCTTTAAAGAGACCATCACGGGATATCAGTTCATCATATGTGCCTTCCTGAACAATCTGACCATTATCAATAACCATTATCCTGTCGCAATATCTTATTGTCGAGAGTCTGTGTGCCACAACTATTCTTGTACAATTCATCTCGCCCAAAGCATCTGATACCTTTTTCTGGGTAATGTTATCAAGTGCTGAGGTTGCTTCATCGAATATAAGGACCGACGGTTTATTGGCAACTGCCCTTGCAATTAATATCCGCTGCTTCTGTCCGCCGGAAACGCCGCCGCTCCCTTCGCTTATCATAGTATGCATTCCCATTGGCATTTCGCGAATATCATCGGCTATACCTGCAACTTCGGCTGCTTCCCATGCTACCTGTTCGCCTTTATCATCAGTGTTCATCACTATATTTTGGAATATGCTGCCCCGCATAAAGCCCTCAGATAATGAGGATTCACTCTTGGCATTTCCCACGTTTATATTGGAAAGAATATTATCCGCAAAAAGCTTACCATCCTGCAATACCACACCTAAATGCCTTCTTACCGAATCAATATTCACCTTTGTGATATCATGGTCATCGTACATGATCAAACCGCGCTGCGGCACTTCAAAGCCGAGTAAAAGTCTTATCAGTGTTGACTTGCCGCATCCGGTCCTTCCAACAATTGCCACATATTCTCCTTTTCTGATACGCATGTTGAGTCCATTGAAAATATACGGAGAATCATCTGAATATCTGAAGGATACATTTGAAACAATTACGTTTCCTCTTAATTTTTCGACTTTAGGCAGCCTGCTTTCAGTCTCGGGTACAGTCTCAAGCACCGGTTTTACCATCTCAAGCTGAGGATAGGCCATTGTCAGTACATCAACAGTTGAAAATGCTGCATCGATGATACCGAGCATTACACCGAAAGCATATTGAAAACCATAATAAGTTGATACATCTGCTCCCACGGTATAAGCCCTGTGCGCAGTCCATAAGGCACCAAGAGAAGATACTATCGAAGCAATAGTCGGAAGCACACGCACAAACATGGAAGGCATGTATGTTATTCCGGCCTCCTTTGCATAACCATTAAGCCATTTTACAAACGCAAAATTCTCAGCTCCGCATAATTTGAGTTTTTGAATTCCGGTAATAAAAGAATATGATACACCACTGTTTTTGACGTTAAGTTTTACAGCCTCGCGGTAGAGTTTTGCCATAACCCTGCTCTGAATAATAAGTATAACCACAAGAAGTGCCATTATGGCAAGAGCCGGTTCCACAAGTCTGTAATCGCTCGTCAGCATCTGCACAAAATAACCAGGTGCCACCGTAAAACCCATGATCGTTGATATTGCAGAGCTGCTTACTGTACTAAAGAGAACACCCGCGCTTATAACTCGAACTGCCAGATCACCGGAGGAATATTTTCCAAAAAACGAAATAGGAAGTTCCAGTACTCTCTGCATTATGGCTCCTTCAATCTGAGCCTGCGCATCCGTCAATATTCCCTGCGCGATATATTCGCGGACAGCGCCGAAAACCGCCTGAAAAAACGCAGCTCCTATCAGCGCGACGCCGATACCCATGGCATACGAGCCCTGCTCTCCCACATCCGCAAAAGAAATAACTTTTGTAATAAGTTCCGGCACAAGTGCAGCCGCAACGGCAGCCGCAACAATTGCAGCAATCAGCCTTACATAAGATTTAACGGAAATGCCCTTTAAGCCAAAAGCAAACAGCCCTAAAAGGCTCTGCTTCTCTCTCGGAAGTTTTCTATAGAAGCGGGAATTGTTTTCTTCGTCATTTTCATCTTTGTATTTCGCGTCGGAAATCTCACGTTCAAGGAATTCATAAGCTTCTTTTTGAAGTTCTTCCTCATATTCTTTTCTTTTCGAAATTCTCTCGTCAAACCATGCCATATAAATAAGTCTCCATTTCAGGATTGCTTTGGCGCAGCTTCTGTCATCAGTCGCTGCAGACAAGCTCGTGGTAAGCACCCTTTAAAGCCATAAGTTCTTCATGATTACCGCGTTCTACAATATTTCCATGGTCAAGCACTATTATTTCATCACAGTCTCTTATCGTTGAGAGTCTGTGCGCCACAATCACAAGAGTAATGCCTCTTCTTTTTATGGCCCTAACAACCTCACGTTCCACAAGTGCATCAAGTGCGGAGGTGGCTTCATCCATAATAAGAATATGGGGATCAAGTGCCAATGCTCTTGCTATTTCAATTCTCTGGCGCTGACCTCTGGAGAAGTCCTTACCGCCCTCAGCAAGGACATATCTGTAAGCCTGATTTCTCTCCAATATGTCATCATGGATCTGCGCATCTCTTGCAGCAAGAATCATTTCGTAGTCTTCAATAGTCGAATCCCACATTTTTATATTGTTTTCTATCGTATCTTCAAAAAGCATTATATCCTGATCGACTACGGTAAGCGTTCCCTTAAAAGAACTTTTGTCTATCTCATAGATAGATCTGCCGCCAATGGTTATATTGCCTTCCCATGGCCTGTACAGACCTGACATAAGCTTTGCAAGTGTAGATTTACCGCTTCCCGAACCGCCTACTATTGCCACACTCCTGCCCTGTTCCACTTTCATGGAAAAATCATTAATAAGGGGAGAGGCAAGCGGTGAATATCCAAACGTTACATGTGATAATTCAAGCGTCCCCGTAAGCTTCTCAGGCTTTGTGTCCTCTGCATCTTCAGCTATGATATCATCTTCGGGATATTCCATAACATCGCTTATACGCTTAGCCCTGGAATCCATTTCCTTAATCGATGTCAAAGAGCTTATCAGTTGATTAAGAGGGCCGTACATCCCGACCAATATTCCCTGAAAAGCCAGCAATTTACCGGTTGTCATATTGCCCTTGGCACATTCATTTACGCCAAGAAGCACTACCGCCACGGTTGTAAGCAGCATAAGCAGATCCGGGATTGCACCAAGTGTACTGTTGATGATGCGCCCCTGGTTCTTTTCCTTTAATACATCATTATTGATCCTGGCCCATTTTTCGAAAACGCTGTCGCCTGCGCCGCCTGATTTTATGGTCTCAATCATACTGATCCCATAGTATGCGTAGCTCTTGGCTTTTTCCTCATCCATCATACGGGCAGCCGATATCCCGCTGAGTTTTTGGGATATAAGGGCGCCAACGCACACATTAATAACTATTGATATAAGGCTTACAAGCGACAAAAGCGGATCCTGACGATAAAGAACATATGCATATATCGCAAGGAACAGTGTCTGAAGTGACAACGGTGCCAGCACATTAACAAAATCCCCTGCCATATTCTCATTCATCGCAGCTCTGTTTTTAAGTTCTCCGGCAGACCTCTGGGAGAAAAACTCCATGGGAAGTTTCAGTAAATGCTTAATATAACCGGTATGCCCTTCCGCTGCCATCCGGGCCCTCATACTGCACATATACTTAGCCTGTAACAGTGAAGCAATGGTATTTACCGCAGTTACTGCAATTGTACCGAAAAAGAACACACGAATACTGTCACTTTTTTGACCCGTCAGCACATCGTCAATAAAAAGCCGGTTCAGCATAGGCGTAACAATCCCGGTTAAGGACGTTATCAAAATCAGAACCGATGTTAACAAAAGCGCCTTTTTGTTCTTTTTTATATTTCTCTTTAGAAAATCAAGAACAGTTTCCCTGTGTCCGCCCTTTGTAAAAGCTTCGCCTGGTGTGAATTCAAGAACGATTCCCGAATAATGCTCCGCAAACTTGGAAAAGGGCATAGAAAATGCCCCGCGTGCGGGGTCATTTATATATACTTTATTGTGTTTTATTCCACGCACCACAAGGTAATGATCAAAGTCCCAAAAGACTATACACGGAAAATGAGCTGACTTTTTAAAATCTACGGGGCTTCTCCTGAAGCCTCTCCCCTCAAGCCCATAGCATCTTGCGGCTTTCACCAGGTTCGAAGCCTTAGAGCCATCTCTTGAGACACCGCACTTATGGCGTGATTCTTCAAGGGATACCCATCTTCCGTAATGCCCCAAAATCATTGCCAGTGACGCTGCTCCGCATTCCACTGCTTCCATCTGAAGGATTACCGGTACCTTTTTGACAGAACTCATATCAATAAACCCCTTACCAATTTAAGATTCGCCTGCATCCTATCGGATAAGTGAAGCAGCAAATCTTTGATTTGTGTAGCTGAACTTATGCATAGCAGCTATAACCCAGAGGGGATATCCCCTTCTGAGTTATAATAGTATCGCTAATTGGCGCAATTCACAAGAATAATCCTACAGAGCAGCCTTAATCTTTTCAATCATATCGGCATATTCATCATCCGTTAAGAATTTTTCCTTGGGGTTCATTGCGAAAACACCGCCCCATTCGTATCCGTCTTTGTATTTAGGCACAAGATGGAAATGAAGATGACTTCCTCCATCACCATAAGCACCGTAATTGACTTTATCAGGCTTAAAAACTTCATGTATCGCGCGGGAAGCATGCGCCACATCCTCAAAGAAAAGCCTGCGCTCTTCTTCTGAAATGTCTATAAGTTCACTTACATGATCCTTATAAGCCACAATAACCCTGCCGGGATGCGACTGCTCCTTAAAAAGGATGAGCTGGCTCACCTTAAGATCACATATCTTAATACCAAATGCCGCAAGAGCCTCTCCGCCTGCGCAATAACCGCAATTCATGTCCATAATAACTGCCTCCTTCTTAATATCAATTTTGTTTCTCTTTCTGTGCAAAGACGCCTTAAGTATTTGGCGCCTTAAAGTCCGTTTACCTCAAATTCATAATTGGTATCGTAGCATCTTACATACAGCGTATTGCCGATCAAAAGCAGCCAGTCGGGGCCTGTCTTTACACTATATGTTCCAACCTTCGCACCGCAATCGCGATTTAATACATAAATATAATCAGGTTCATTGGTAAAACCATATCCGCAGATAATTGCATCATCCGTTACTACAAAATTCTTGGAATTGCATACAAGCGGTTCGCTTCTCCATAATATGGCAAAATCATTCTTCATATCAAGCGCCGTTATATAAGCATTCTGCGGCGCCGAAGAAGCATAGGTACTATGGGAGGTACTGACATAAAGTATATCATCTTTAGAAACCGCCCAACTGATTGATTCTTCGACAAACCCTTCATCGCCTGCAGCTATCCTGGGTGGCTTATAATATGAAGAAAAATCAAGAGTATATAAAACCTGTCCGGTATTTTTTTCGCATATATCCATGATATAGGGATACCATTTAAGGCCGGCCGAATCTTCACCGTAAAGCTCGTAATGATAATTTTCATCATCAAAGGACAGGGCATCCGGCTCTTTGATTCCAAGCTCATTAAACCATACGTCACTATCAATTATATCATTTGATGTTTCGGAAATTTTCTTAAGCTCAACGGCAGTGCAGGGTCCGACCTCGTCATATGCATAATAATATTCCCAGGAAGGCTCCTTAAGCACCGTGACTATAGGCTTTTTGGGTGCCCACGCATAAATATTATCCAGCATTTGGTCGGTAAGCGGAATCCACTCCGCCTCGCCGGCATTTATTATATTATCGCTAAGACCTGCTTTATTGTGATTTTCCCCGATTGCCTTATTAATCTCATCAGCAGTATTAAGCGGCAGGCCGGTTGAATCCCAGAATACCCTGAAGGGGTCGCCGGCCTTGTATATTTCATCATTGTTCTCTATGCGGTTCCCGTTATGGTTAAGCTCATAATAATTCCACAGGCAGTTCTGCTGGTATGCACCATAATCCTCGCCATCCTTATATTCGGTAAAGTAATACTGCTCCACCTCTATATTCTCATCTATTCCCTGTTCCTCGGCAACTGCCGTATACTCATCGTTGCCATCGACATAAAGCGACCATACGGCATTTACATCCTCAAGGCCATAATCAAAATGCCTTGCACCATCGCTGTCGATATAAGCATAATTCAACGTATAGCATGCTGCTCCGGAGGATCCGCCGTAATAATAATATCCATACTTATTCATGGAAAACATGGTCCTATAGCCGTACTGCTTATAGAAAATCACCTGCAGCTTCCCGTCAATCTGCTTGATGCCCCATACATCCGTTAAGTCGACCATACTCTCGGCAATTCCGTTTACTCTTATAAACAGTTCCGGCTTGCCGTCGGATCCTGCGTCAACAAAGGCATAACTTATATCCTGTGGGTATTCCGCAACTTCGAAGTTTTCCTCAATGGCACCGCATATTTTCTCCATAAAATCACTGAATACATAAGCAGAGCCTGACCTGAAAGAGTCCTTGTATTCACTGTAATTCCAGTCGCTTGTATTGCTGTTTTCGGAATTTAAGAACCATGTAAAATATACCGGCTCTAAATTATTGATAAAGTCCATATAGCGAGCCTCTATTGCTGCAGTCTCGGCTTTAGAAGCCCCCTCGTCCGGTTTTACGGTTTCTGGCGTCTTAGCATCTGCGACCGTGCTCTCATTTTTTTCATCACCTGCCTCTAAGACCTGCTCTTTATCATTGTCTGCTTCAGCAGCATCCTTATCGCCACACCCTGCAATAACAAGCATTGCCAGCGATAAAATAAGGCAGCCAAGCGTCGCCGCCGCCCTTTTACGTCTATTTGATTTATAAATCCTGCTCAATTTGCTCACCGCATTTCCCCCTGCATTACATCATATCCCGGTTTTCTGCCCGCATTACATCATATCTCGGTTTTCTCTCCCCAGAGGAGATCATTTATCCTTGATTTTACCACTTCATAGGCAACATCGTTAAGTCCTGAGTTAATGACAATATCTGCCATCGCCTTTGTTGGTTCAACATAAAGATAATGCATTGGCTTTACTGTTGTTAAATACTGCTTAACTATTCCTTCTAAGTCACGGCCGCGCTCCTGGGTATCTCTTACCACACGGCGCAGTATTCTCTCATCGGCATCAGCCTCCACAAATATCTTCATATCATAAAGGCTGCGAAGCCGCTTATCCTGAAGAGCCAGAATCCCCTCTATTATTATGACTTTACTGGGATTTACGGTAACAGTCTCATCAGAACGGTTATGCTGCGTGTAATCATACACGGGGCACTCAATGCTGTTGCCCTTTTTAAGTTCCTTTATGTGCTTAATAAGAAGATCCGTTTCGAAGGAATCGGGATGGTCATAATTAACAAGCTTCCTCTCCTCAAAGGACAACTCATCCTGCCTCTTGTAATAATTGTCATGATAAATAACCGTTATGTAGTCGCCAAGGCTTTCCTTTAAGCGATTTGTAAAAGTCGATTTACCTGAGCCTGTTCCTCCGGCTATTCCTATTATGTAAATATCTTTTGCTGCCATGATTTCCTCCAATCCTATATGGTCTGCTTTAAGACAATTGCGTCAAGAAGTAAACGCATATTTCTTGATTGTGTTTTAGCCCCTTGCCTCCGCTGTCATTCCGTATATGCCAAGATCCACCTTCCCATCAGCTACGCGAACCCCATCAGCTTCAAGAAGTCTTGCCTGCGCACCCTTACCGCCAAAAGCAAATTCTCCCGAAAGCTCGCCCTTGGCATTTACGACTCTGTAGCAGGGTATGCCTGCAGGGTCTGGATTTTTATGAAGCGCATTTCCGACTGCTCGGCACATTTTTTTATTTCCCGCCATTTCAGCCACCTGCGCATATGTCGCGACATGACCTTTCGGAATCTTCTTAACCGCCTCATATATACGCTTTGTAGGAGAATCCGATATAAGATCATAGCTCTGCGCAATCATTTGCTTAATATCTTCAGCAGGAATGCTGCCATCCAAAATCACTGTATTCCAGTGTTCTTTATTCTGATGGTGTCCGGGCAGCACTGACTTGAATGCGCTCCGCCAAAAATCACGTGCCTCAGGGTCCACTTTAAGATTAAGGCAGATATATCCATCCTTCTCATAGCTCCACAAAAATGCCTTTTTGTTAGGCGCATATCTTACAAGCTGCCAGTTCGCATCATGAAACGGCGCCTCTTTATATGTATCCTCAAAGGATAAGCCGTACTCTAAGGCTTCTTCCCTGCTCGTCATTTTCCAAATTTACCCCGCGCCATCCGCCGCCCTGCGTTCGGCTCTTATTATTTTACAATTACCGTCCTTAACAATTATACACAGCAATCGCATTTTTATCCACCAGGAACTGCGCAATTGCAATTTTATGGCCGTATGTTAAAATATTTGCGAGGCAGATTAGCCGCAAGCCTGATCTGTTTCCCCACAATTGTGAACATTTCCGAGTCTGAAACAAAGGCTTGACCAAAAGGCTTGACCAAAAGATCTAACAAAGGCCTACCCAAAGGCTTGATCTAAGGATTGGCTTGACCCTGCGCTAAGACTGTTCTGTGGGATCATGTAAGAAAGGAGGCTTCAAATGGAAGAGAAAATCGCCATCATCGGATTATTCGTACGGGACTACGAATCGGCCGGCGCAGTTAATGACCTGCTCCATAAGCACGGGGATAAGATTATCGGCCGAATGGGAATTCCCTACAGAGACAATGATATGAGCATCATATCCGTTATTGTCAGAGCTACCGGAGATGAGATTTCCGCTCTTTCCGGCTCACTTGGAAGACTTAACGGCGTTACGGTTAAGTCAATGCAGACTTCTTTATAACTCGGATTAGGATACCCCCTTTCGGGTTATAAGCTTCTTATGTATTTCAAATACGCCACCTTGCGCATTTGGTGCCGAATCTGCGTTGCGCTGGCAACATATTATCTCACAGAAAGGAAATAACCATGAAAAAATTCAATACAAAGGCTCTTGCCTGGGCGGCAATATTGCTGGCCATATGCATAGTAAGCCAGTTTTTTAAAAACCTGTCAGTCTATATAACAGGTCCCATTATCAATGCGTGCATTATCATCTGCGCACTTACGGCAGGCCTCGGCTGGGCGGTGCTGTTATCGGTCGTTACCCCGGTAACATCCTTTATAATTACGGGCAGTCCCATTATGTCCGCAATTCCGCTTATAATCCCCTGCGTAATGGCAGGAAATGCAATCCTCGCCGTATGCGTAGCACTTCTTAAGGATAAACTTGGCAGCAAGTGGGGCGAAGTGTTATCGATGATAGCAGGCTCAGTCCTAAAGGCAATCTTTATGGGAATTGTCATATCGCTTATAATCATCCCGGCGATGCTTCCTGAAAAAATGGCGCCCATGATGAAGGTGTTTCAGACGACCTTCTCGCTAACACAGCTCATCACAGCCCTTATCGGCTCGGCGCTTGCATATGTGATAATGATCCCCCTTGGGAAAATCATAAAGAACACACAATAAACGCAGCAAATGCATAATACACTATTGCAAAAATGCATAAACTGCTGCGGGAAACGGAGATTTTATGAATATTGTAAAGCTCGGATCAACCGGTATAACTTCAGTTCAGAATGCCTTCGGGGCTCTTCCCGTGCAAAGGGCAGACTATGATACCGCAAAGGAAATCCTGCGCAGCGCTTATGAAGGCGGAATGACCTTTTTCGATACGGCGCGCGCCTATTCAAACAGCGAAGAAAAAATAGGCCTTGCCTTTGGGGATGATTTTGCCAATATGCGCGATAAAATCACAATTGCGACAAAGACAGGCGCTAAGACACCCGAAGAATTTAATAGCCACCTTAGCGAGAGCCTGCGTCTTCTTAGAACAGATTATGTTGATATATATCAGTTCCACTGCGTGCAGCAGGTTTACCGCCCCGGTGACGGAACCGGAATGTATGAATGCATGCTTCGGGCCAAGGAGGCTGGGAAAATCAAACATATAGGGGCAACTGCGCACAAGATAGAAATTGCTTTTGACCTGGTCGATTCAGGGCTTTACGAGACAATTCAATACCCGTTCAGTTATCTGTCATCCGAGCGGGAAATTGAACTTGTTCGCCGCGCCAAGGAAAAAAATGTAGGCTTTATAGCCATGAAAGGCTTAGGCGGCGGACTTATTACCGATTCAAGAGCCGCGATGGCATTTATGACGCAGTTTGACAGCGTGCTCCCCATATGGGGTATTCAGCGAATGAGCGAACTTAAGGAATGGCTCTCTTACATGAAAGACACTCCCGAAATGGATGATGAAATTCTGGCATTTATAACACAAGAACAGGCGCAGCTAATGGGAGAATTCTGCAGGGGCTGCGGCTACTGTATGCCCTGCCCGCAGGGAATTATGATAAACAATTGCGCCAGAATGTCACTTCTTTTAAGAAGGGCCCCCTCTAAAAACTGGCTTAGCGACAACATGCAGGAAGAAATGAAAAAAATCGAGAACTGCACAGGCTGCGGCGCCTGCAGAAGTAAGTGCCCGTATGAGCTTAATACTCCGGAGCTTCTTCGAAAAAATTATGAGGATTATAAACGTATTTTGCGTGGCGAAATCAGCGTATAGCCGTGCACCTTCCTGGGTGAATAATCGGGCGAAAAATTTCCAGAAATATTGTACCCATCCTCTTCTCCTTCGTATATAATGTGCGAGAGACAATTAATCCAACATTTCAGATTAAATAAGAATAAATACAAAATCCAAAATACGAGGAGGTATTAACCATGAAAAAATCAATCAGATTTTTATCCATCACTTTTGCGGCGGCCGCACTCTCCATACTTCTCCCTTCTGCTGTAAAGGCAGCGACCACTCAGGAAGTATATAATGAGGCCTTAAGTAATCGCATTAAGTATCAGGCAATGTATGATGAATATCAGAAGGCTCTTGATTATGCGCAGAGTCAGTATGATTATGCGGTAGCCTCAACTTGCGATCAGGCTATCATCGAGAAGAATGCCCTTAACTTAGAATGTGCGCGCAATCAGCTGAGATGGGCAATGGACCAGCTTAACAATGCCGAAAATTATGTCTCACATTGCGAAGCAAGAGCCCAGCAGGATGCAAAAAATAAGATCGCCATTGTAAACAGCAGGATGCAGAATGTGGCAGATCTCGAAAAGGCAATTGCCGACAATGAGAAAATCGCAAATGAAAATAAGTATATAAATTCTCTTAACGAAGAGCTTCTGAATAGTTTAAACGTTTCCAGGGCACACGCAACCGTAGAAGCATACTTAAGTACCAAGAGCGGATTATCTGACTGGTCAAAAGGCAACTACTCTATTGATAAGTATGCTGCCAACTATGTTAAGTTAAGCACGCTTCCCAAAAACGTAAGATCCGCTTATGCTAAATATTTAAACGGCGAAGCGCTTTCAGATACCGAAGCGTCTAAAGTAACTTCCCTTACCCAAAAAATCAAAGACAATTATGCAGATTGGCGCATTTACAGGGATTGCTCTCCCGAACTTCGTAGCATCTTCCAGGGTATTGATGAGAATATTGATGCAGCTCAGAAAGCCCTTTACGACGGCAAATCCTTAAAAAACCGCTTCAAGACGATTTCAGTATCCCGCGATACGGCCTCCGAAGATTTAAGAGCATTATATACGCGCTACTTAACCGGAACAAATGGTGAAGAGTTCAGCACTGCCGAGTGCTCGACCATATTCGATCTTTTAAGATATGAGCAGTCTTTGTATAAACGCTACGGAATGGATTACAGTGAGCTTCACGGCCAGGAAATCGATGCATTAAGCGCATATATCAACGCAACAGAAAAATATGCGAATATAACTGAGGATGTTACCTTGTCCGAGTCAGAGCTCGCCGAACTTAAAGAAACCGGCGCCTTAAGCAGTGATGAGACATGGCTTGATGACGACTCAGATTACTGGGATGATGACGATACGGAAGAGATCATTTTCTTTGGCGATGATGACAGCGATGATAGTGACAGCAATGATAGCGGCAGCGATGATGATGGCAGTGATGATGACGACTATATCATAATCGACGAAGATTAATTATGAGCGTTGGCAATAAATATCGGTAAATGATATGTATCCTAATAGTAAAACTCCCCGAACGAAATTTCCGGGGAGTTTTTTATATCGTAAGCCTGTGCCTTGCATGCCTTTCCCTATTATCTGATACTGCTTTTTTATGTTTAAGTGATTTTTTCTTTGCATTTACCCATGCATTCATATTATCATAATCATGAGTGAAAATATATCTGAAAAATCACACAAAGGAAAATCTTCCATGAGAGAAAATATATTAGCAGTTATATTTTTAGTGCTTCCGTTTACTTTGGCGGGATGCCATACCGATTCAGCTGCTGTTGATTCAGCAAAAAAAGGGGACGTAATAAGTAACGTCTCCGTCATAAGCGTAGGCGAAAAAACATCTTCCAAGGATACTAATACCGGGGATGCATGTACCGACGATACTAATACTAATATCTGCACCGATACTAAGGAGGCGGATGATGTAATGCAGGATAATTTAAAGGATGATGAAGGTTTCTACATAAGCGAAATCACCGATGAAATTTTTGACAGAATATACGGTCTATCCTTTAAGGAGGAATGTACAACCAGACGTGAAGATCTTCGCTACCTTCATATTTTATATGTGGATTTTGAAGGAAATACCCAAAATGGTGAGCTCATTGTAAATGAGCGGATTGCAGATACGACACTCGATATTTTTGAGAAACTGTATGAGGCAAAATATCAGATTGAAAGTGTTAAATTGGTGGATGAATTCGGAGCAGATGATGAAGCTTCCATGGCAGCAAACAATTCTTCTGCCTTTAATTTTCGGTTCATCTCACACACCACTACAGTATCAAAGCACGGCCTTGGGCTGGCCATAGATATTAACCCCCTCTATAACCCATACATTAAGGAGGTTAATGGCCAATTAAATATAGAACCGCAAAACAGTGGTGATTATGTGGACCGAACTAAATCCTTTTCCCACAAAATCGATGAAAATGACTTGGCCTTCAAACTGTTCACAGAGGCAGGATTTAACTGGGGCGGATCATGGACAAGCTGCAAAGACTATCAGCACTTTGAATATCCAAATTAAATCCATTTATCCGCCGCCCTATTCATCAAAGGTTACCCTGCTCTACTTCAAACTTAAAGGAGGGGATTAAACCCCTCCTAAGTTATACCAAACCTCAAGTCAAAATCACATCTGCAGGCTTACGCCTTCCATATTGATCAGTCTTACGGTGTAGGGCTTAGCACTCTTAACCTCTGCCGTAACCTTATCGCCATTTCTTCTAAAGCTTGCCTTAAGCTCAATCTCATTATCCATTCCGTATACAACAGTTTCAGCCGTTCCGCCGTCTGCAAGAGCATATACCCTTAGTTCTGCGCCGTCTGCGTAATCATAATCGGGCTTATTCTCACACCTTCCTACCGCAATTACAGAATTTTCTCTTACCATAAGAGGCACATCAAGATAACCGCATTCTTCCTTATACCACTTGCCGCCCTCGTAATCTGCTTCTGTAAAGAAATCAGTCCATTTGCCTTCAGGCAGATAGAATTCCGCCCTTGATTCATCATTAAAGATCGGAGCCGCCAAAAGGCTCTCGCCCAGCATAAACTGCTTGTCCAAATAGGTTACGTTCCTATCCCCGTTGTATTCAAGCACCATCGCTCTCATCATGGGTATACCGCTTCTGCTCGTCTCTACTGCAGTCTTATAAATATAAGGCATAAGCCTTGCCTTAAGCTTGGTAAAGAATCTTACAACATCAACCGCTTCCTCATCATACAGCCAGGGTACTCTGTAGGAAGACGATCCATGAAGTCTTGAATGTGAGCTTAATAATCCGAAGGCAACCCATCTCTTATAAACGTCCGCCGTTGAAGTCTGCTCAAAGCCGCCTATATCATGGGCCCAGAAGCCAAATCCGGACATCTGAAGTGATAAGCCGCCCCTTAGGCTCTGCTCCATTGCTTCATAGTCTGACCAGCAGTCACCGCCCCAGTGAACCGGGAATTTCTGGCACCCTGCCGTTGCTGAGCGTGCAAACAGCATTGCCTGCCCCTTACCCTTCTTCTCTTCTATTATCTCGTACACTGCCCGGTTATACAGGTATGTGTAATAGTTGCGCATGCGCTTAATGTCCGAGCCGTCATAATATATAACATCTTCCATGGGAATGCGCTCGGCAAAATCAGTCTTAATGGCATCAACGCCCATATCAATAAGGCCGGCAATAAAGCCCTGATACCACTTTTTAGCCGCAGGATTCGTAAAGTCCACGATTGCCATTCCCGGCTGCCACATATCCCACTGCCACACATCGCCATTTGTGCGCTTTATAAAATACCCATTCTCTACGCCTTCATCAAAAATATCGTTTCCCTGAGCGATGTAGGGATTGATCCAGCAGCATACATTGATGCCCTTTGATTTTATCCTTGCTATCATACCCTCAGGATCCGGGAATACTTCAGGATCCCAGGTAAAATCAGTCCAGTGGAAATCCCTCATCCAGCAGCAGTCAAAATGGAAGGTCCTTAAGGGAATATCCCTCTTAAGCATCCCGTCGACAAAGCTCATTACCGTTTCTTCATCATAATCAGTCGTAAAGGAGGTTGAGAGCCACAGGCCATAGGTCCAGGGTGCGGGAAGTGAAGGCTTTCCGGTAAGGTCAGTATAACGGACAAGTACATCCTTCATATCCTGCCCTGCTATAACATAATAATCGAGATATCCGCCTTCTACTGCAAATTCACATTTTTCCACGCTGTCCGATGCAATCTCGAATTCGAAGGGCTCAGGGTGATTTACGAAGACACCATAGGCCTTATCTGATAAATAAAAAGGCACATTCTTATAGGACTGATCCGTACTGGTACCGCCGTCCTTCTGATATATGGCAACTCTCTGTCCGTTCTTTACAAGGGCAGAAAATCGCTCGCCCATTCCATATATGTGCTCATTTACCGACAGCATCAGGTTCTGTCTCATATAGGTATTTGCCGTATCGCCCGCCTTATCATAGGGCATTCCCATATAATTTTTCTTAATAAGGGCAAGGTCTCTTCCCTCAGAGCCTGTTATCCTGACCCATTTATTGGCACCTTCTTTATTTTCAATCTTCTTTGAGTATTTAAGAGAGAACATAAGCTTATTGATTTCAAGCCTTATATCACCACTTGTAACGGTAAGGACATCCTCTCCGTCTTCTATCTCCATTTTAATATCATCCTTTAATAGGAGATCAAATTCCGGCATTTTACTTACAAAGCCCATATGATGCCAGGTCTGAAGCCGTATAATGCCTTCCCTGGGTGATGATATGCGGATTGTAAGATTAACGCCTCCGAGTGTATCCCCCGTCCCGCTGATATGCACGGTAGGTACTGTCAATAAAACGGCATTATCCTGCCTTTTTACATAATAAACTTCCGTTGCGGGAAGACATGTATAACCTTCGCCCATTATCCAGCATCCGTTTTCAAATCTCATACTTAAAGCCTCCTTTTTGTTTAAGTCTGCCTCATAACTCATAAGAGGAGCCCCATCCTCTCATAAGTTATGAGGGCGACCCTGCGGTCGCCCTTATATTCAGCCCGAACCGAAATATTCTTCTATTCAGTTTCGTATCAGGCCTTATTCTGCTCCGTCAATTGCATTCCAGTTTTCTTCGATCTGTGCGCAAGCCTCATCCTTTGTAAGAGTGCCTGCTACATATGCCTGCATTGTCTCACCGAAGGTCTGATGGCATGCATCTGTATCAAATGCAACTGCAAGATCTGCTGTTCCGTCTGCTGCTGCAAGAGCTGTTCCCTGGTTGATGATGGTATATGATGATTCTGCATCTGACTTAATAGGCAGTACTACGCCTGCAACATCATTGAACCATGTCTCTGCATAATCTGATGTATACCACCAGTTAACAAAATCAAGAACTGCCTGAAGGTGCTCTGAATCCTTGTTAACACGAAGTGCCTGGTCAGAACCTGAAACAACCTTTGTGTATGCTGCATTATCATTTACGGGATATCCGCCAAAGCCGATGTTAAGGTCGGGATTGATCTCAAGGCAGTCTGCCTCAACCCATGCTCCCTGGCCGATGATCATAGCTGCTTCGCCTGTTGCAAGAGCTGCTTCCTCACCTGCCTGTGTTGACTCAAGGGGCTTATCATCGCCGTACTTAACAGCAAGGTCTACGAAGTTAAAGAAATCATCATACATAATAGGATAATCGGAGATCTTTGCTTCGCCGTTCTTAAACTTCTCAACCAGCTCACCTGTTGAGATTCCTGCATCTTCAGCTGCAGCTGAGATAAAGTGCTGTCCTAAATGCTTCCATACCCACCATTCGCCAAAGCCTGTTGAGAAAGGCTTAACGCCTGTTGCTGCGATTTTCTCACATGCTTCCTCAAGCTCTGCAACTGTTGTGGGATACTCAGCGCCTGCTGCCTCAAAGATGTCCTTATTGTATACGCAGCCAAACCAGTTGCCCTTGATGGCAAAGCCATAGATGCCGCCGCCCTGCTTTGTTGATGCCATTGCTGCTGCAACGGAATCGCTCATTGCTTCTGCGATAGGCTCGCTTGATAAATCATAAGAATAATCGAGATATGTATCAATTTCCATACCTGAAGTTGATGAGAAGATATCAGGTGTCTCTCCGGCATTGAGTTTTGCCTTAAGGAGTGTAGGATAATCATTCTGTGTTGTCTCATAATTGATGGTTACGTTAGGAGCCACATTCTTGTACTCTTCAATAAGTGCATTTACTGCGTCGGCATACTCAGGTGATGATATGAACATGTAAATCTCCACAGGCTCATCTGATGCTGCCTCTGTTGTTTCTGCTGCTGCCTCTTCCTTGGTCTCAGCGGTCTCTGCAGGAGCTGCTTCAGTTGTGGCAGTTGCCGTGCCTGTGCCGCAGCCTGTCAAAAGGCTTGCTACCATTGCTGCCGAAAGAACAGCGCTTAAAATCTTTTTCTTCATTTTTCTTTTCCTCCCTTTTGTTATTGTTGCTATATACGAGCAGGCCATGCCTGACACGATCGTTAATTATTCGAATATCCCTTAAGGCATTTACTTTACTTCCAATACACTCAGGGGGCGTATCCTTATGAATTTCTCATCCCTTCACTGCGCCGGCAACAACGCCGTCCACAATATATTTCTGCAGGAAAATAAATATTATTATCGAAGGCAGCACCGCAAGAGTCATGCCCGCCATCGCATAATGCCATTTTGTATTCATGGAGCCCACAAAGGTATAGGCTGCAAGCACCAGCGTCTTTGTCTCCTTGTTGGAATTGACCATAAGCAGCGGCAGGAGAAAATCATTCCATATCCACATGACATCCAATACGATCACCGTCACCGTTACCGACTTAAGGAGCGGGAAAATCACCTGTATAAAGGTTCTGAAGGTACTTGCCCCGTCAATCATGGCACTTTCATCTATTTCCTTGGGGATTGTCTTCATAAAGTTATAGAAGATAAAGGTCGCCATTGGGATTCCGAATCCCCAGTACTGTATGCCAAGTCCTATCTTGCTGCCCGATAAATGTATTACAGACATTGCCTTAAGGAGCGTTATCATTATCGTCTGGAAAGGTATAAGCATCGGCGTGATTATTATTGTGTAAGCAATTTTCGTATATTTGTTTCTGCGTCTGTCAAGGATATAGGCAGCGGCAGATGAGAAAAATACAATCCCGACGATCCCTATAACCGTTATGATCACATTGTTCCTAAAGAGCTTTAAATAATCCATTTTTTCGAAAACATCCGCAAAGTTTTGAAAAACAAGCTCAGTAGGAAGCGATACCGGATTTGTAAGAACTTCGCCAAAGCTCTTTAAGGAATTGGCGAACATAAGCAGCACCGGGTAAAAATAAAAGCATGCCGCAAGGAGAATCACAATAAACAAAATTATTGTATGAATCTTCTTTTTTGTCTTCATTACAGATCCACCTCCTTAGACGAGAAAAGCTTAAGCACAAGCTGTGTTATCACAAGCACGCAGACAAAATAAACTATTGATTCCGCGGAGCCGAGTCCGTAATTGTTTGCGGTAAAGGCCTCATTATATATCTGAAGCGTAACAGAATATGTGGAATTACCGGGGCCGCCCTTAGTAAGTGCCAAGATTATATCGAATACCTTAAGCGCATTGGTAAGGGACATGAATATGCAGGTTGTTATTGAAGGTCCAAGCAGCGGAAGTGTTACCCTAAAGAACCTCTGCACACCGTTTGCTCCGTCAACCGTAGCTGCCTCAAGCACATCAGCCGGAACAGCCTGCAATCCGGCAATATAAAGCACTATGTAAAAGCCAAGCTGCTGCCAGATGCCGACAAAGGCCACGGAAAAATATGCAAGCTTTGGATCACCGAGCCAGCTTAAATTAAGCCAGCCCCACTCCGTTGCCTTATAAAGCTGCGCAAAGCCCTGGGTGAAAATGAATTTCCATATAAAGCCCACGATCGTCATACTCATTATGTAAGGTACAAAGAACATTCCTCTGAAAAAATTTGCGAGTCTGATTTTCTTGGTAAGTGCAAGCGCAAGTGCAATTGCCAGCACATTTGAGAAAATCACAAAGGCTATTGTGTACTTTCCGGTAAACAGAAGTGAATTGATAAAGTCCTTGCTGCCCCCAAATATTGTCTTAAAATTCTCAAGTCCTATAAATTCCGGATTCTTTGATATTCCGTTCCACTTTGTCAGTGAATAATATCCGCTCATGACAAAAGGAATGTACATCATCACTGTAGTCAGTATTATGGCAGGAATGCTGAAAGCTGCGTTTTCAATTGCCTCTTTCTTTTTGCGTTTTGACTTAAACATTGATAAATCCTCCTCGTGATTCTATTTTATATTCAGCTTTTTGCACAAGGAATGGAAAAAAATGACATGGAAATGGTAAAAAAGTGAACAAAAGATTATAATGGAATTAATTTTAAGGAGTCTCTCATGGATAAGAAAATCAGAAAAATTTTAAACAAATGCCCTCTTTGGGTACTTACGGCTATTGTTTTTACAATTGCCCTTACGGTGGTGATCCAGATACTTATCATCAATAATTATGCCTACAACAAAAAAAATGTAATAGACAGTCATGTCGATAATACTCATCAGGTGTTAAAGCTTGAAATGGACACGGTCACACAATATATTAAGGATCTTACCTCCTTTGCCATTCAGCCCTGCTACAGTTCCAAATTCACCCGCATCATAGAAAGCCGCAGGGCTATAAGTGATGATGACGTTGATTATATAAAGGAGCAGATGAAGGAATATTATTTCAGCAGAAATGACTTAAGCTCCTACGGCATCTATTTTATGAATCACGATCTCTATGTGGGACGCCGCCCTAAGGATGAGCACATGCTCTCAAGCACTCTTAAGGAAGCCTCCGACGATGATATGTCGGCCTTTGACGAATGCTCTTACTCAAAATATTTCATGGCAATAAAGCCGGCCGAAGATCCCAATGATTTTCTCACCTTCTATCATTCAATAATACAGATTGCCGATAAGTCTTCGCTTGCCTATGTCAAGTGCGATATTGACAGGGATTTCATTAATTCCCTTACCAAAAACTATTCCTATGATGAGAACGAACTGCTGCTGCTCTACAATGGCAATGGCGAGCTTTTATATTCAGATGATACAAAGCTTGTGGATTCTTTAAGTCTCCCGGCTCTTAGTGCCTCATCCGAGGGGTACTCAATTGCCGAACTTTATGGGCAAAAATACCTTCTTATATGCCACTATGACGCAGCCTACGGTCTCCTGCTTGCATCCTTAGAGCCCTATGACATTATTACGGATGCAGTATATAAGCTTTTTACCTCCTGCATACTTCAGGGTGTATTATTGTGGATCATATTTGCCGTTATAATGTTTGCCATCTGCAGATGGATCATGCGTCCGGTAAACTCACTTGCAAGCAAGATGGAAAATGTCGGCAAGGGTGATTTTGACACAAGAGTCGACATTAACGGCTGCAAAGAGATTAAAAATTTAGGTGCCTCCTTTAATTATATGTCGGAGCGCATCCAAAGGCTCATAAACGATAACTACATTTCAAAGCTTAATGAGCAGTCTTCGCGCCTTATTGCACTTGAGGCGCAGATCAATCCTCATTTTCTTTATAATACGCTTCAGGCCATATCCACGGAGGCCCTTATTAATGACCAGAGCGGCATCCATGAAATGGTCATATCTCTTGCCTCCATTTTAAGATATTCGATAAAGGGTGGTGACCTTGTAAGGCTCTCAGAGGAAATGGAGCACGTAAATAAATATATCTATCTGCAGCAAATCAGAATGGGGGATAATCTTGAAACAGTTATAGATATCGATCCTGCCTTAAATGACTGTCTCATACCTAAGCTTGGCATACAGACTCTTATAGAAAATTCAATTGTTCATGGTGTAGAAGGTGATGTTACCTCGATAAGCATTAAGCTCACCTGCCGGCCGGTTGATGATGATATGCTCATAATAGACGTAAGTGACAATGGTGCCGGAATGAGCAGTGATACCCTTACAGGGCTTCTTAACAGTTTTAAGGATAAAGCCCTCTCCCCCACACGAACAAAAGGCATGGGGCTTGCAAATCTGTATTCAAGGTTGATAATCTTATATGAAGGCAACAGTACCCTGACAATAAAAAGCTCACCGGGCGAAGGAACTTCAGTACATATCAGCCTCCCCGTACGAAAGGACTAAACATATGAAAGCACTTATAGTAGATGATGAGAATCCCGTTCGAATAGCAATTAAAAAGCTCGGAAACTGGGCGGAACATGATATTGATTCGATAATAGTCGCCTCAAACGGTCTTGAGGGTCTTAATATATTGCGGGATGAGGAACCGGAAATTGTTTTCCTCGATATATGCATGCCCATAATGAACGGGCTTGAATTCTTAGAACTTGCAAAAGCGGAATATCCCGCAACACAATTCATAATAGTAAGCGGCTTTGATGATTTTGGCTATGCGCAGAAGGCAATACGCTTCGGAGCCTGTGATTATCTCTTAAAACCCGTTGACGGTACTGCTCTTAATAAGGCTCTTGATATCGCCATTAAGAAAAGAAGCAGTGCCCTTAAAAAGCTCACAGCCTTTGAAAACGAATATCCTAAAAGCACACCGCCCTTAGGTCAGGATAATAACGATACCCTAAGTCCCGAGCAGATTGCAAAGGTAATAAAGGATTACATTGACGAGCACTACCCCGAGACCATCAAAATATCAATGTTTGCCGAGAAATATTATTTTTCAAAGGAATATTTATCCCGCCAGTTTAAAAATCTCTACAAATGCGGAATCTATGAATATGTCCTTAAGGTACGCATGGAAAAAGCCGCCTTGCTCCTTAAGGATAATGACATAAAGATCCAGGATGTAGGAACAAGAGTCGGCTTTAGTGATAATAATCATTTTTCAAAGGCTTTTAAGAATTATTATAATGTGTCGCCCTCAGAATACAGAAAGAAGTCTCTTTAAGGCTTTTATTCATCAAAAAATCCAAGCTCATCTACAGCTTTTATAAGCTTTCTTAAGTATTCATAATCAGTGATCGGCCATATATAATCAAGCCTGTATAGTGCCTCAACTGTAAGACGGTTGTCAGGCTCTACGGAAACTAAGGGGGCCTCATCGTTCGAGCGGTACGCTATGAGTCCTAAGAGTGCATCCTTCATATTTTCATTTGAAGAAGCCTCTTTTATCCTTTCGGCAAAGTCCTGATCGGAAACTATGGATATCTTAAATCCATAATCGCGAAGGGCACTTATGGCATCAGCCATATTGATGATGTGGTTATTATAGGCCTCAAATATTTTCATATCGGTTTCGCAAAAAGCAAGTCGCAGTATTGCCTTGGCCGTTGAGTCTATGGGCGAAAATTCCGCAGGCATTCCCATTCCCGCCATAGGAAATGCTCCAAGGAGCTTGAACGCCTTTAAATTGCGCATGAAATTGTTCGTGCCGGAGTTCATCTGGAACTCACCGTCAGAATATCTCGAGGTCAGGTTGCCGACACGGATGATTCTTCCGGCAAGGCCATGTTCTGCTACTGCCCCAAGCACTGCTCTTTCTGCAAGGAATTTCGTGCGGACATAATCATTGTCTATATACTGCCCGATGTACAGATCTTTTTCCGAAAGTCTTAAAGGCTTGCCGTATTCTGTCATTCCTCCTACAGATGTAGTGGATATCTGAACAAGTCTTTTGTTATTTCTTACGCAGAAATCTGTTAAGTTCTTAACACCCTCATAATTTACAAGATCAAGGAGTTCGTCCCTTACAAAATGTTTTACGCTGGCAGCACAGTTTATAAGAATAGGAGCATCAACCTCCGCGAGCGCTTCTATTGATTCCTTATTTGTTATGTCGCCGTCAACAAAATGTATCCTGCCGGGATAGTTTTTCATACAGGACTCGTTAAAATAATAGATATATGCCTCTTCAAGACGTTTCTCTATTGATTCTGCCCTACCTTTTCTGATAAAGCATGTAACTATGCCGTCACTTTGCTCAAGATATTCCTTAAGAATGTGTGAACCAAGGAAACCGTTTGCACCTGTAAGGATTATATTGTCCATCTTTCCGGGCTTTATATTAACGACACTTTCCATGGTGCTCTTTGCAAGCACTTCATTAATGCCTTCATAATCATAATCCGTAAGGAACGCCTGGGAATTTAAAGCTCTTCTTTCTTCGCCCAAAAACTTAGCAAGACTTTCGGGGCTTGGATAGTCGAATAAATTTTTATAGACAATGTTATAGCCCTTGTCCGAAAGCAGGAATACAACGCTTGTAGCAGACAGCGAGGTTCCTCCGATTTCAAAGAAGTCATCGGTAGCACCGACCCTTTCAAGCTTTAATACAGAAGCAAATGCAGCGCATATGTCTGTTTCAGTCTGTGTCCGCGCAGCTACATACTCATTTGTATTTGCAACCGCAATTTCAGGAAGAGCCTTCTTATCTATCTTGCCGTTTACGGTAAGTGGCATCTCGTCAAGCTGCAGCATTGCCGCAGGCACCATATAGTATGTAAGCTTCCTGCGAAGAAAGCTCTTAAGCTCATCTAAATCAAGCTTCTTATCTGCAGTAAAGAATGCAGCCAGATAATCTTCGCTTCCGTTATTTCGTACAAGCACCTTGCTCATAAGAATCCCGGGATAGCTGTTTATATTATTCTCGATTTCATCAAGTTCCACGCGGAAGCCGCGGATCTTGACCTGATTATCAAGCCTGCCGAAGAATTCTATCTCGCCGTTTGGAAGATATCTTGCAAGATCACCGGACTTATAGACACGCTCACCATTAAATATCACAAAGGATTCTGCGTTCTTCTTCGAAAGGTTGATATAGCCTCTTCCGACACCTGCGCCTCCGATTACAAGCTCTCCCTTTGCGCCGATCGGAAGCTCATGCATATACTGATCGCAGATATAGATATTTGTATTTGTGCCCGGCCGTCCTATGGTAATAAATCCATCTGATGTAACCTCCTTTGCGATACAGCCGTTTGTAGTCTCTGTCGGGCCATAGCCATTATAAATTTTAGCCTTGGGGCTTACCTCTTTTATCTTGGAATAAAGCTTATTGGGGAAGGCCTCTGCACCGATATCGTAAAGCTTCATGCCCCGAAGCGCATCCGCCATAACGGGAATATCTATAAGGTTTGATATAAATGACGGAGTGCAGCTTAAAACGTCAGTCTTATACCTTATAACCTTTTTAGCAAGAAGCTCGGGTGAATGAATCTCTTCATCAGTCGCAACGCACACCGAAAGCCCGTGGCTAAGTGCAAGAAGAGAATCATTTGTGGCAAAATCAAATGCTATCGAAATAACAGCAAGTACCCTGTGACCGTATTTTGCATAGGCTTCAATCTCAGGCCACTTGGGATTCCCATCGGCATAGTTTCTAAAGTTCCCATGCTCTATCATCACTCCCTTAGGCAGACCCGTGGAACCTGATGTGTAAATGCAGTAGCAAAGGCTGTCGCCTGTAATCTGCCTGTCCGGATTCATTAAATATGCTCTCTTATCAGTATCCTCTGATACGCTCTTTAAAATATCCTCAATCACCAGGACTGTAAGCTTAAGGTTATTTACAAAATCAGCCTTTTTATCATAATACTCCTTAGAGACAACAAGCTTACTGCAGCCTGCATCCGTAAGGCAGTACTCAATCCTCTCTTCAGGCCACTCAGGAACCATGGGAAGGAAGGCGCCGCCGGATTTTATAATGCCGTATTCACCGATAAATATATTAATGCTTCTCTCACATATAAAGCCTATTATTTCATCCTTATTAACCCCTAAATCAATCAGAGTATTGGCAAGGATATTGCATTTTTCATTAAGCTTTGCATATGTAAGAGACTGCTCATTATCTATTACAGCAACCTTATCAGGGTGCCTTACGGCCTTTCTTTCAAACATTTTATATACAGGCTCATCGGCTACGGGATACGCAATATCGTTCAGCCTGCGATTTTCCCTGATGTCAAAATCATCCGCAATGACAATATCACTGAGCTTTTCCGAAGCAATAAGGTTAAGCGCCGCCGTAAATATGCTCTTAGATAAGGCCTTTACAAAAAGTTCATCATACATATCGCTTCTGTAGGTACTATGTACAAATATTACGTCCTCCTTAATCTCCACGGAAATGTCAAGGGGTGCCTTTGCGGCGTTAAGTTCCATTGAAACTTCAGTGCTCTCTAACCCGCAGAAATCTTCTATTGCAAAATTATCTCCCTGATACGAATACAGAATATCCGCATCAATATGATAATCGTGGGAAATCTCAGCAAAAGAATAGATATCATTTGCCATGCACTGTAAAAGTATATCTTCCATTTTGGCAAGATATTCTGCTACTCCCGTGTCCTTATCCCAGGCAATCCTTACGGGGAAAGTCTTTACAAGCATTGAAACCACTGCAGAGGTACGCGAATCATTTCGCCCATTATAAATAGTGCAGTAAGTCACATCCTCCTTGTACGTATACCTGCCAAGTGCAAGCGCAAATGCGCAGTTAAAGAGCGTATTCATCGTAATGCCATGCTCATTGCAAAAGTCCTTATATATACCGGCCTTTTCACCTGATATATATGTGACCTCAGCACTTCCTTCTGTATCAGAGCTTACAGTTTTAGGCGGCATTGCACAGCCCTCGCACCCACTTAGCATCTCTTTATAAAAGGCTTTTGATTCATTAAATGCCCCGCTCTTACAAAGCCTCGCTTCTTCAAGGCTTACTTCAAAGCCGGAATAGGTTTCACTTTTAAGCTCATCTCCCTTATAGGCTCTGCTTATGTCTCTTAACATAAGATTGATCGATGTACCGTCGGAAATGACATGGTGCATATTAAGCACAAAATATCTGCTGCCGCTCTCCCCTTCCGTATAGATTCCGAAACAGAATAATCTTCCGCCAATAAGCTTAAAGGGCTTTAGCATCTCGCCTTTAATCTCATCTAAATCAGAAACTGTCTTAATCAGGATTTCATCCTCGCTGTACACTTTAGGTTCCCTAAGTTTTAGCACCTCACCTTTTTCATTATATTTAAAGGTGGTCATAATGTACGGATGCGCATTAACTGCAGCTGCTATTGCGCTCTTAAGCCTGTCTATATCAATTGCCGGATTAAGACCGATTATTACGGGAATGTTATATACAGCACTTTCAGGCCTTGCAATGCATTCCGCAAATATTCCCATCTGGGTTTTGGTAAGGGGATATTCATCCAATACAGGAAGTTCATCACTCTTACCTCCCGTCTCATCAATAAAGCCCGCAAGAGTTGAGATGTTATTATATCTCTTCATATCCGCAAAACGTACAACGGCATTTAATTTTTCACCTATTTCGGTAATGAGCCTGATTGATGAAATAGACGTCATTCCAAGCTCTGAAAAATCAGTATGAATTCCGAATTCGTTATTTTTAAGCATGTCTGAGACTATCTCAAAAAGTTTCTTTTCGGTTTCAGTTTCAGGCTTAGTAAGATCAGTCTCTGCTGCCTTAAATTCAGGCACGGGAAGAGCTTTTTTATTAACCTTCATGTTCTGGTTAAGCGGAATTTCATCAAGCTGCATGGTTACAGCGGGAATCATGTACGAAGGCTTTGTCTCCCCTATAAAGCTGTTAAGCGCCTTAATATCAATCTGCGTATCCGCAACAATATAAGCTGCGACAAATTTACCGCCGCCCTGTGCGTCAAAGTCCGCAACCGTTGCATCGGTTATACCCGGATACCTGCGTATAACCTCCTCAATCTCCGAAAGCTCAATCCTAAAGCCCCTTATCTTAACCTGCCTGTCATTTCTTCCGATAAAATCAACATTTCCATCAGGAAGAAGACGCACGATGTCACCTGTGCGATATAATTTTTCATAGCCGCTCTGATCACAGAAAGGATTATCTATATAAACTTCTGCTGTTTTCTCCGGTCTGTTAAGATAGCCCGCGGAAATCTGCCTTCCTGCAATGCACAGCTCTCCCACCGCTCCCTGGGGAAGGCAGCGCATATGTTTATCAGTCACATAAAGCTTTACATTATCTACGGGGCTTCCTATCGGTACACGCTTATATTTTTTATCTACCAAAAAAGAAGTGGTAAATATAGTATTCTCCGTAGGCCCGTATACATTATAAAAAGCAAATTGCTTATCAACGCAAAGCGGGGTAAGTGCCTCACCGCCAACTGATAAATGCTTAAGATATTTACTGTCGCAAAGCTGCGCAAACTGTCTTCCCACCTGGGTTGTCATAAAGCAGTGAGTAATCTTCTTCTCTTTAAAATAGCTGTTAAGCTTAAGCAGATCAAAGCGCATATCCTCCCTGATGATTACAGTTGCGCCTCCTGTACTAAGAGCCGTATACATATCCATCATGCAGGCATCAAAACCGTAGCTTGCATAAGCTGCGACTCTGTCTTTAGCAGTAAGCTTATAATATCTGCGGTACCAGCTGCAAAAAGCGGTAAGATTGCCATGCCGTATCATGCAGCCTTTGGGAACTCCCGTAGAACCGGAGGTATAAAGAAGTATCAGGACATCCTCAGGCGCAGGAGGTTTTGGCAAAGTATGCTCACCGGTTAAATATTCCTTAGTTAATCTTAAAATATCCTTTGTATAAAGCGTTTTCCCATTCCAGTTGGGGATTTTCTCCATAAGGTGCTCATCTGCGATAACAAGCTTTACGCTGCCGTCTCTCATCATAAATTCAAGACGATCATTAGGATAAGTAGGATCAAGCGGCTGATATGCCGCTCCGCATTTAAGTACACCAAGGCTTGCCGTAACCATATATTCACAGCGGGGGATCAGCACAGAAACCACATCACCCCTTTTTATACCTTCATCCGCAAGATAAGCGGCAATTGCAGAAGATATTTCATCCGCCTCAGCATAAGTAATTTCCTTATCATCGAAAATAACCGCAGTATTATTCGGATGCGCATGCACCTGTTCTTCAAAAAGATCGACAATTGTTTTGCTTAAGTCATAATCACACTCAGTCCTGTTGAACTCATCAAGCAGCGATTTCTGAGGGCGTGATAAAATGTCAATTTCACAAAGACTTTCCACTCTCATCATCTGCTCTAGGGTCTGTGCAAAGGAAAGTGCGAAGCTTTCCATAAATTCATGGGAGTAAAGCCTTTTGTAATATCTTATGTTTATTCTGTAAACATTGCCGCATTTAAAAACCATAACGCAAATAGGCGCGCTTATTTCACCGGAATCTATTTCCACAGCTCCATTTAGCATATCCGACTGATAAACGAAATTGATGTTATCGGTTATGTTATGATTTTTGGCGATATCGCCAAGTGATGCGCCATCATGACACATGGTTGCAAAAAAGTCCTGCTGCACCATCGTAAGAAAATCACTTACCCTTAAATTCTCATCTATCTCATAATAAAGCGGCAGCGTTTTTACAAACATCCCCACCGTATCTTTAAGGCGCGTATCATGCCGGCCGTTATTAACCGTTGAAAAGCCGCATTGCTCTCCCCCATTAAACTTAGCCAGCGTATAGGCAAATGCGCCCAGAAACAGGGTATTTTCGGTTATAGCCCTGCTTCGCGTAAAATCAAGAGCCTCTTCTTTGGTAAAGAAAGCGTCCGTATATATATCTGCGCTTCCCGCGCCCTTTTCGCCGCACTCCTCGGCAAGCTTATCGGAAATCAGAAGAGAACTGCCGTCCATTTCTGAAAGTTTTTCATCAAAAAACCGCAGATCCTCCGCATATTTTTCCGTTAGGTGAAGTTCCTTTTCATAATTTGCGATATCAAAAATATTAAGCGCCTCTTCTATCGGCAGCTCTCCCTTTAAGGCCGCCTCAAGCTGTGTTACAAACACATTAAGAGAAGTTCCGTCAAAAATTATATGGTGAAAATCAAAGAAGAAATAACGTTCATCTTTAATAGTGCAGATTTCAAAGCGGTAAAGAGAATCTGCTTCTAAATCAAAGGGGCGGACAAACCTTGCGCACTCAGCCTTTATATCCTCCGCAGCAGTATGTGATATGAGCGCCTCCTGCTTTTCATAAAACATCGACGGTGTATAATCAATCATCCCTGTTTTAACGCTAAGCGAAGGATGCACCGAAAATACAGCCTTAACTGCAGCCTCATAATCAGAAGTTTTTACGTCTCCGGGAATCCTTATATACCCCGGGATATTATATTTAAGGGAATCAGGCTCATCCATGCATTCAAAATAAACACCCTTTTGCGAGTCTGTCATCGGGCAGCTTTTGGGGATATTACTGCCATGCACAATAGTTAAAGTCAAAGCCTCCTTATCATCTGCTTCTTCCCCGATAAGAGCTGCAATCGCTCCCGGCGTTCTTCCCTTAAAAATCATTTCCGTACTTAAAGAAATGCCCTCGCACAGAGCAGCTGCTTCAATAGTCTTAACCGAGTCACCGCCCATGGCAAAGAAATCATCATTAATACCGACCCTCTCTACGTTCAGCGCTTTTTCAAAGGCGCGGCAGATGATTTTCTCATTATCTGACTCAGGCGCAGCATATTCGCTCTTAAATGTATTGGCATCAGGTGCCTTAAGTGATAGCCTGTCAAGCTTGCCGTTTGCGTTTTGGGGGAGCTTTGGCAATTTTACAAAAAACGCGGGAATCATATAAGAAGGAAGATGCTTACCTATCTCCTCCTTTAAGGTTTCTGCGTCTGTATCGCCGCAAAAATATGCACAGATATAAACCTGTCCGGATTCGTTTTTAAAATCCTTAACTGCAGCCTCCTTAACACCGCCTGCCTTTAAAATCACATTTTCAATCTCTCCCGGCTCAACTCTTTGCCCGTTGAGCTTTATCATCCAGTCGTTCCTGTTTATATAGACGATATTGCCATCGGGATTGCGTCTTACAATATCCCCGGTCCTGACCATCATCTCATAGCCGTCTTTTTTATAAAAAGGATTTTTGATGAGTACCTTTTCAGTCTGCTCAGGAAGATTAACATACCCGGAAAAGAAATGACCGCTAAGGCAGAGCTCACCTTCCTCAGCCTCATTCCCATCCTCATCAAGGACATATGCATACGTTCCGTCAAAGGGCTTACCTATCGGCGTGTTGTCATATGCCTTATCGACTTCAAAGAAAAGGGAAGCGCCGCAAAGCTCAGACTGGCCATATTCGTTGATCAGCCGGTAGCCCTTTGGAGCAACACCGGTAAGTCTCTCTGAGGCAGCAACAATGAGCCTTATTTTATCGCTTTTAGGCTCAAAGAAGGAAAGTACGCGCGGCGGAATAAATGATGCGGTTATGTCATTTTCATAATAAAATTCTGCAAGCTCTTTCGGATTCCTAAGCGTAGCTGCATCAATGAGTATTGCCTTTGCACCTGATGTTATTGCAACCAGTATTTCCACTATACCGGCAATAAAGGTAAAGCTTGCAACCTGCCCCCAGGTATCGCCGTTTCGAAGCCTTACTACGCGATTATTCCTCTTAACCTGTTCTGCAATGCTGCGCTGGCTTAGCATAACGCCCTTAGGCCTTCCGGTGGAGCCGGAAGTAAAAATATATGCGGCAATATCTTCTTCACAGGGCTCATGGCTGCGTTTAGGCTTTTCTTCCTTTTGCATCTCACCTATCGCCTGCAAAAATAAATCAGGAAGCGGCGTTTTAAGTGCTGCCGCATAGTCTTTATGTGTCAGTACAAAATCAGCCCGCGAATCGTTTAAAATATCCTTTTTTCTCTCTTTTGGATAATCATTGTTTAGCGGCACAATGCAATAGCCCCCAAGAAGGCAGGATAGAACTGAAACCGCATAGTCAGGGCTTTTTATCATATCAATAGCAATTGTCCCGCCTGCAGGCACGCCCCTGCCCTTAAGAAATTCTTCAAGTCTTAAGGAAATATCTTCTATATCCCTATAGGTAAGCCACTCGCCGCCTGCATCTCTAAGTGCCTGTCTGTCTGAATATTTATTTACCGCCTGATTGAGAAATGAAAAAATAGTCATAGCCGTCTCCTTTAAATCAATTGATCCTTTTTCTCCCGTGAAAATATCCGATTATTTAAACTGATTATTTTTTATCTAAACTGATTATTTTTTATTTAATATTATGAATCCGCAGACAGTACATATGCACTCTGCTATCGGCCATGAGAGCCATAAGCCTGTTAATCCGAATAAAAGCGGCATTACAAGATACAAAATAACCGGCAAAATGAGCGTTCTGACAAGGGAAAAGCCGCCCGAAATCTTATTCCGGCCAAAGGCCGCAAAAAAGACGGTCAGAAGGCAATTCATTTCGCAAAAAAGCCCGCCCGCTATCATTAAACGCATTCCGTTATATGCAAGAATTCCGATTTCAGAATCTGTATCAAAGAACAGGGATATGACAGGCTTTGCCATAAAAAAGACAAGTGCTGCAAAGATCACCGATAAGAAAATCGTAAACTTAATGCTGCTTCTTTTAAGTTTATCCTGCTGCCCGATATTTTCAGCTCCGAAGTGATAACTCATGACAGGCTCCACACCGTATCCTATTCCAAGACCCACCGACATAATAAGATACTGTACAAAGCTGACTGCAGTCAGTGCGCTTACACCTGCCGCACCGTTTAATTTATTCATTATGTTGTTAAGGACAAATGCGGATATCGCGCTTGCGATATTTGCGATCATACCGAAGGCACCGGCAGTGCAGATTTCAAAAAACTCCTTTAATTTAGGAGCAATAAGCTTCAGCCTGTATTGGCTCTTTTTAGAAAACACAAAATAATATATGCCATAAACAAGCGTTACCATATAGCCAAGCACCGTCGCGATGGCAGCCCCCGTAACTCCCCAGCAAAACTCCTTCATAAACAGATAATCAAGACCGCAGTTTAGCACTCCGCCGATAACAGAGAGAACAACCGTTGCCGCTGCCCTGCCATCTGCCACAAGAAGAGTATCGACAAGCACCTGTGTCGCAACGGCAATTGCCGCAGAAGATATTATCGTATAGTAAGAGCGCAGATAATCAGCATTTGCCTCATCTGCGCCAAGCGCATATATAACAGGTTCACGGAAAATAATAAGCAGTGCGGATATGATAACGCAGAAAATCACAAGCATTATTACAGTCGAGCTAAAGGCAGAATCTGCCTCCTCCTTTTTGCCCTGGCCGGTAAGTTTCGGAAGGTATGCATTTAAGCCCGACGCAAGCATTAATCCAATGGAAGCGATCACATAAATGACAGGTAAATACAGATTGACAACACCGACTGCTATCTCACCGGCAAACATACCGATAAAGATGCCGTCAACCGTCTGGTACAGGGAAATAATGACCAGTGCGATAATGCTCGGAAGAACAAGAAGCGATACATTTTTGATACTATAGTCCTGAGTGTATATTCTATCAGTTTCCATAAATTAATCACCACTTTCCATAATTTAACGCTGTATTACATTATGGTTTAAACGCCCTTAAACTGGCTCTCATAAAGCTCCTTATAAAAGCCTCCTTTTTTTAAGAGCGCATCATGATCGCCCTGCTCTATTATACGTCCGTCCTTCATCACAAGGATAACATCGGCATTCTTTATTGTCGAGAGCCGGTGTGCGACTATGAATGAGGTCCTGCCCTCCATCATCGTATTAAAGGCCTGCTGTATCCTGATCTCGGTTCTTGTATCTATTGAAGAAGTAGCCTCATCAAGTATCAGCATCGGCGGAAGGGTCAGCATTACCCTGGCAATGCACAGAAGCTGCTTCTGTCCCTGCGATAAAGAACCTCCGTCCTCACCTATCACGGTATCATAGCCCTTAGGCAGTCTCCTTATAAAGCTGTGGGCACTTGAGAGCTTCGCTGCCCTTATTATTTCCTCTTCTGTCGCATTCTCCTTAGACACCCTTATATTATCACGGATCGTTCCTCTCTTAAGCCATGTATCCTGAAGTACCATTCCCCAGTTCTGCCTTAGGGAATGCCTCGTTACGCACCTGATATCTTCATTCTCAACACTGATTGCTCCCTTATCAACATCATAAAAGCGCATCAGAAGATTGATCATTGTAGTCTTACCGCACCCCGTAGGGCCTACTATTGCTATCCTTTGACCGCTGTTTACATGGAGGTTAAAATCACGAATAAGCTCCCTGCTTTTATCGTAGGAAAAATCAACTCCCGCAATGTCAACTGTTCCGTCCTTAACTATAAGTTCCTTAAAGCCATTATCCGAAGGCTCGCTTAGCTCCTCGGATATTTCGAATACCCTCGCCGCACATGCCATCGCATTCTGAAGTTCCGATATGACACTCGAAATTTCATTAAAGGGCTTTGTATACTGATTCGCATACGATAAAAATACAGTAAGTGTCCCGACAGTTATTCCCTTAGCAATACCGGTATCACCGCTAAGCGCAAAATATGAGCCCGTAAGTGCAACTAAGGCATAACAGAGGGCATTTACAAATCTCGTACAGGGATTGGTGATTGATGAGAAAAATATTGCCCTAAGCGAAGCCTTCTGAAGACGGATATTTATATCATCAAAATCCTTCATTATCTCTTCGCTGCGTCCAAAGGCCTTAACAACCTTAACATTCCCGAGAATTTCATCTATAAGACCTGTCTGCAGGCCCCTTTCCTTCGACTGGAGCCTGAACATCTCGTAGGTTCTTGATGCAATGAATTTAGCCGCAAACAGTGAGAGCGGTGTCACGCACACTACGACTAAGGTAATTGCAGCATTCATACGAAGCATAAAGATAAGCGTACCTATTATAGTCATTATCCCTGTAAAGGCCTGGGTAAAGCCCATAAGAAGTCCGTCCGCAAACTGATCGGCATCCGCTATCATACGGCTCACAAGATCCCCCTGGGGGTGTGAGTCTAAATAGCTTAAAGGAAGTGTGTTTATCTTATTTAAGGCATTATTTCTTATATCCCTTACCGTCAGATAGCATATCCTGTTATTAAAAAGATTCATTAAATATTGTGAAATCCCGGCTATAAGGGCAAAGGCTGCCGCCGTTATAAGCATCCGCAAAAGTTCTGAGCCACCGCCTGATATACTGTCTATGGCCTTTCCTATTCTTATGGGAACAAGAAGCGTAAATATAACAGAAACGGCTGCTAACAGAAGTGAGATTACTATAAGGGGAATATATTTCTTTAGAATTTTAAAAACCTTAAGAAGAGTCGCCTTCTGACCGCTTTTTTTAAGTGCCTGTGAATTGGCGTCCAAATTCCCTTTGGGGACGAATCCGCTAGTATCAAGTGCCATCAGATCGCCTCCTTCTTAAATTGTGTTTCGTAAATTTCCCTGTATATCCCGCAGCTATTAAGAAGAGTCTCATGTTCCCCGCAGCCTGCTTCATTACCGTCATCAAGCACCACTATCCTGTTTGCGCTCTGCACGGCAGAGGTCCTCTGTGAGACAATAATCACGATGGGATCATAATCAAGACTCTTAAGAT
>R03__coassemble_112_pt1 | contig 51054 bp, 40 predicted proteins | sample R03__metabat2_low_PE_060 | metagenome-assembled genome bin R03
ACGTCCCCTGTCCCACGGAGGGAAAATCACATGATATACGGAATTTGTTTTATATTGGCTATTCTTATTTTCCTGCATCTTATCATAAATGTAAAAAACATGGATGTTAATCTTATAGTGCTTAACATGGTTGTTGTTGTGGGAAATGGGGGATATTATGCCTTATCTGAGGCGCAGAACTTAAATGAAGCAATTCTGGCGAATAAAATAACGTATATAACCGGCTGCTTTACGCCTATGATCATGTTTCTTGTTTTATGCGATATTTGCAAGGTGATTGTTAAGAATCGTGTGAAGGTTATGCTATATAGTATTCAGGTTATAATATATTTGTTTGTATGCTTTTCCAATAAAAATACCCTGTTCTATAAGACTGTGGACTTTGTTCAAAGCGATGCCGGCGGACATTTGGTAAAATCCTATGGCATAGTGCATACAATATATATAGTTACATTATGCGTCTATATGCTTCTGTGCATTTTTATCGTGGGCGTATCCGTTGTCAAAAAAAGGCACAAGGCATCTGCTGCCAATACAAAGGCATTGCTGATTTTATACCTTAGCGCCATTGTATTGTATTTTACCGAAAGATTTGCGGATATTGACTTTGAATTAATGCCCATTGTCTTTGCGGTTACTGATTTTTTCGTGACTTTTATATTTATAAAAATCACAAAATTTTCGGCTTATTCCAATCCGTCAATAGCAGATCAGATAAATCAGGAAACGGCATACATTATTTTCAACAAAAAACTCATCTATATGAGCAGCAATGATTACGCGCTTACTCTTTTTCCCGAGCTTTCCGATTGGGAGATCGGGAAGAAAATCCCCGGAAACGGAGGAAGGTTTAATACGTTCTTAAGAATTGATTTTATGAATTTTGTAAATGACGGCTCAAAAAGCAGGATGATCAGCAGCTTCAATCTTGCTGATGTAAGCTACAGAGCTGAATTTGATAATCTTTATTTTGACGGAAAAAACAGTAAAGGCTACGCCATAAAAATAACTCGCAAAGAAGAAAGTTAAAATCATCCTATGAATACAGAAAAAGAAATTCGTGAACGCTTAATAGATTACTTTACGGCAATTACCGTGAGTATTGTTTTTGCCATAACCATAATCATTATTTTGATTGCCGTCTTTGATAAAAATAACGAAGGCGAGGCTTCCGTAGGAACCTTTGAAGTATATGAATATAATGACGGCTGGCAGCTTAGTTTGGGAAATGTAAGGGAAAATATTGATTTGCCGGCAAACATAGACTGCAATAAGGGGGATGTGCTGACGATAATTAATACTCTGCCGGAAAATCTCGCGGATAATATGAGCCTTATGATACGTGCCTCCATGGAAGAGGTATATACCTACGTAGACGGACAGTTAAGGGAACAATATACCGCGGATGACTTAAGCGCAATGGAATATTACATTCCGAGTGCATATGTAGTCACAAAACTTGACGGTGATGATTCCGGCAAGGAAATAAGGATAGAGCTTAAGGTCAAAGCTGACGGGATTATAAACGGAATAACGATCGGCTACGGCAATGATGTCTGGTATCCTGTTTTTAAAAATAACATGGCTCAGCAGCTTGCGGCCTTTATCGTGCTGGTTTTGGGAATTGTTTTGTCAGTTGCGATGATATTTGTGAGTAAAAAAACCGGCGGCAATCAGGCATTAAAACGTTTAGGCATTCTGATGATAGATGCGGCTCTTTGGGTTATCAGTGAATCCGCAATAAGGCAGTTTATATTCAGGAAACCTTCTTTGGCGGAATTTTTCGCATATTTAACCATAGAACTGCTGGGTGTATTTGCCATTGAGTTTTTTGACGCAGTTCAGCACAAAAGGTATCACAAGATATATCGCATAGTCGAGATTGTCGTGCTTGCACAGATCTTAATAAATCTGATTTTGCAGGCATGCAAAATCAAATATTTTTACGACACCTTAATCCTGTCACATGTTTGGACAGTGTTGGGAATCGTTACATCCATGGTACTCCTTGTAAAAGATATTTTGGATAAAAGCATAAAACAATATACAATGACTGCCTGCGGCATAGTCTGCTTCCTTGTTATGGGCGTTGCAGAGCTTGCGGAGTTTTACATATCCAGATTCAGTACGTTGGGAGCATATGTATGCATAGGCCTTATTTTGATGATGCTTTTTACAATACTGCAGGCGGTCTATGATTTTGTGGCATCGGCAATTGAAAGGGAGAAAAGGCAGCTTAGAATCAGCCGTAATGCATTGGAAACAATTGCCGGTTCAATAGACGCAAAGGACGAATATACGGGCGGGCATTCAGAGCGTGTCGGATTATATGCGCAGCGGCTGGCGCGGGAAATTGCTGCGGATTATGATTTTTCCGAAGAGGATATACTCAGGATAAAAGATATAGGACTTGTGCATGATATCGGTAAGGTCGGTGTGGCGGATGCCGTACTTAATAAAGCGGGAAGGTTAACGGATGAAGAATTTTCCCTGATGAAGAAGCATGTTGAAATAGGCTATGAGATAATGAGCGCTTCCGGCGAGATGATGGAGGGGCTTTTAGACGGAATACGCTATCACCATGAAAGGTTTGACGGAAAGGGCTATCCAAGCGGGCTTGCCGATACCGAAATACCTCTTGTGGCAAGGATATTAAGCCTGGCTGATTCTTATGATGCCATGACGTCGAATCGTGTATACAGAAGGCGCCTTACGGATGAAGATGTTAAAAATGAATTGCTAAGATGCGCGGGGACTCAGTTTGACCCGTCCTTAACTGCGGCTTTTGTGCGTCTAATTGACCGGGGTGAACTTGATGTAAAAACACTTGAGGGCATGTCAACGGATGAAGCAGGAAATGTATTGCTATCCGCAAAGCTTGAAAACAAACTGCAGGTTGATTTGCTAAACAAAGTGAACGTCAATAATCCTTCCCACGTACGTATGATGTGCTATGTTATCAAGCTGTATGAGCGAAAAGGGAAGAACTGTGATGTGCTGTTTTACGGACCGGATTTAAGCGATGAAGACTTAAAAGAAAATGCAGCGGATGCCTGGGATAGAGTCAATGCCTCCATAAAGGGGAGCACGACCGGGCAGGATATGATGATACGCTACAATGATGAATTCAACGTAATCGCACTGGTCGATAAGCATGAACTGCTGCCTAAAATCATAGAAAAGATGAAGACCGATAATCCGTCGGCCCGCATCTTCGATTTGGGACAGGGGACGTAGCAGCGTCCCCTGTCCCACAAGATGTAGTGGCTTGCAGATTTACATAATATATGATATATTTGCCTTGACCTTTTTGGTCAAGGCTTTTTAGTGCGATATTTTGGAGGAGATATGAACGCGAAATTTTTTGACGTTAACAAGGCGAAACAGGATGCCGTTATAAATGCGGCGCTTAAGACTTTTGCCCAGAACGGTTATAAGAATGCCAGCACGGACATTATAGTCAAGGAGGCGGGGATATCAAAAGGCCTGCTGTTTCATTATTTCACAAGCAAGCAGGGACTGTATGGATTTGTGTTTGACTATAGTGTTAAGTACATGAGCTTGGAATTAACTCGCGCAGTCAATAAGAAAGAGAAAGACTTTTTTAATATACAGGTTCAGATAGAGCGGGCAAAAGGCCGTGTGCTTCGTTTGTACCCATACATGGATCAGTTTTTGTATACGGCGCAGTATGAGTCAAATGCCGAAGCACTTACTGCAATAAGTGAAGCACAGGATGCAATGGTACATACCTATGATTCGCTCTATGAGCAGACGGACCGCACAAAATTTATTGAAGGCAGCTGTGTTGACCGGGTTATTCAGTTAGTACTGTGGATGTCTGCGGGCCTGGCGAGAGACAAATATTTAGCAGGTGATTTTGGCTTTGATGAGACGATCGCCGAAATGGAAGAATATCTTAATATGTTAAGGCGCCATTTCTATAAGAGCGAGTCTGATGAGAAGCTGTCGATTGCGATGGATGAAATAGGAAGCCGCGATGACACTGTTATGGAACAGTTCCGCGTGGATATGACCTTTGAGGAGAGGCTTGAAGCAGGTAAAAAACCGCTTGTAGAGCCTACTGAAGAGGAAAAATTAAAAGAAGAGGAAGAAAAACGCCTTAAGAAAGAAGAAGAAGAACGTCTTGCAAGAGAGGCGACAGAGGCTGACGGCAAAAACACAGAAACAGAACGTGCGGAAACTGAAAGCACAGAAACTGAAAACGCAGAGACGGAAGAATCAGGAGCAGCTGAGGGAACTGATGAGACTAAGGAAGCAACCGAAGCGGCTACTGAAAATAAGGCAGCAACCGAAGCGGTCAAAGCAGAAAATGAGCCTGCACGGGCAGATGAATCTGCTTCCGCAGATGGTACGGTTTCCGTTTCAACCGGGAGTGTAGAACTTAAGGTTCCTTCATTTGAAGAGGCAGAAGTTACAGACGGTACGAAAGAGCCTAACGAAGATGACATTAAAGCGGCCGAAGAAAATAAAGCCGGCGATAAAGCATCAGACGAAGATAAGAATGGCGCGGAAGATAATAAAGCCGGCATGGAAGATAACACTGCAGCCGGTGGAACCACAGCCGATGGAACCGGAACCGATGGAACCGGCGCGGATAAGGCTGATTCTGAAGATAACGGAGCAGATACTATAACCGAAGCCGTCAATAAAGAATCAGATGCAGGCGAAGGTGCGCAGATTCCGGATGATCTTCCGGAAATTAAGCTTCCCAGCTGGTGGACCGAAGGAAACGGTGAGGCTGCAAGCACTCCCGTAAGTGCGCCCGTAATGTCTATTCCAAAGGAAGTTCTTCATACAACCCTTGAGAGCACAAAAAGTGGGGATGCAGGTGAAGAAGACGAGGACGATGAGCCCTGGACGCCGCGCCCGGTAAGGCAAATCCGCCTGTAAGCAACCAAACACGGCAAATAAAAAACAAATAAAAGAACAGATAAAAAAATAAAATTTCCACAATAGCATCTTTACAAGAAATTGTAAGGGTGCTATTATTGTGGGCGGAAAATAGTGCCATTACTATTTTTTTTTGTAAAAAAATACCATATATTGTGCCAAAGAGGAGGTAGTTATGAAACTGGTCTATCAGGTTGAAGACAAAGTAGCTTTCGGTCCGCTTGTCATTTTTGCCTTGCAGCAATTGCTGGCGATAATGACTGCAACTTTAGTAGTTCCTATTATTATAGGAAATGGAATGTCCCCGGCAGCGGCATTATTCGGCGCCGGCTGCGGTACTCTCATCTATATTCTTTTCACTGCTCGTAAGAGTCCTGTTTTTCTTGGTTCCTCATTTGCTTTTATCGGTTCTATGTGCGCTGCATTCGCAGGCGGTGTTTCAATGTCTTTGGGATATTTGGGAATGATCCTCGGTGCGATTTTCGCAGGACTTGTGTACGTCGTTATCGCAATAATCGTTAAGGCAGTCGGTGTCAACTGGATCGACAGACTGATGCCTGCAGTTGTTATAGGACCTACAGTTGCGATCATCGGTTTATCCCTTGCGGGAAATGCCGTTGGCGATATCACAACAGGCGGCGTTAAAAATGCAGAAGGTGCGGCAGTATGCTCACCCCTTATCGCGCTTTTGTGCGGGCTTGTGACTTTGACAGTTACAATGCTCTGTTCGACCTACGGCAAGAAGAGCGCTAAGCTTATTCCTTTTATTTACGGTATTCTTGCAGGCTATGGATTTTCGCTGATACTGACACTTATCGGAAATGCGGCAGGTCTTGATGCGCTTAAGGTATTAAGCTTTGACTCCTTCAAGGCACTTACGGAGGGAGGCGTTACGCTTTCAACCTTTATAGCGGTTCCGTCGTTTACTTTCCTGACGGCTTTAGGCGGCTTTGGCGAACTTAATGCGGCATATGTCGGCACGATCGCAGTCGCTTACATTCCTGTTGCTTTCGTAGTATTCGCAGAGCATATTGCGGATCATAAGAACATCTCATCAATAATCGAGAGGGATCTTCTTAAAGAGCCCGGCCTTGATAAAACACTTCTTGGCGATGGTATCGGCTCGATGGTTGGTGCATTCTTCGGCGGCTGCCCCAACACAACCTACGGCGAATCAATCGGCTGCGTGGCTATCACAAAGAACGCTTCCGTTTATACGATCATCGCAGCAGCAGTGGGTGCCATAGTGATTTCATTCATTTCACCCTTCATTGCATTTGTTAATTCAATCCCTTCCTGCGTAATGGGCGGCGTGTGCATGGCTCTTTACGGATTTATCGCAGTATCAGGTCTTAAGATGGTACAGAGCGTTGACCTTAATAAGAATAAAAACCTTTTCGTTGTATCCGTGATTTTGATCGCCGGAATCGGCGGCCTTACGGTCAACTTCGGCGCAGTTACAATAACAGAGGTTGCCTGCGCTCTTATCCTCGGAATTTTAGCCAACCTTATTCTTAAGAATGCACCCGAAGAATAATCGATGAATTTACCTGTTGATTTTGCGCGCAGCATGCGCGATATGCTCAAAAATGAATACGATGCATTTATAGCCACATATGAAAATGCGCCCCTAAGCGCGCTTCGCATCAACACTCGCAAGTCGGATGTACGGGAGATCGTGCGCCTTCTTAATAATAATGAAGGCGCCGAAATTCCCGGCAATATTTTTGTCCCCTGGGAAAATAGCGGAATCTACTATAATGACACGGCCGTTTCGCCTGATTGGCGCGACGGCTTTCTTAGCACGGCTTCGCCGGGAAAATCACCCTATCACGCTGCAGGCCTTTATTATATTCAGGAACCCTCGGCAATGCTGCCGGCAACTCTCCTTGATGCTGATGACTTAAGTTTTAGGGTGCTTGATCTGTGCGCTGCTCCCGGCGGCAAGACGACCCAAATTGCCGATAAAATGCGCGGCAGGGGCCTTCTTATAGCTAATGAAATTTCCTCAGGAAGAGCCAGGATACTGTCTGAAAACATAGAACGCATGGGAGTTGCGAATGCAGTTGTTATAAGCGCGGATCCTAAGGATATTTCGGAACGTTTTGAGGGATTTTTCGACAGGGTATTAGTGGACGCACCCTGCTCGGGCGAGGGAATGTTCAGAAAACATCCTGAGGTTATCGGGGAATGGAGCCTTGAAAATGTCAGGATATGTGCCGAAAGGCAATCCTACATACTCGACTGTGCGGCCAATATGTTAAAGAGGGGCGGCAGGCTTGTTTATTCAACCTGCACCTTTAATGATAAGGAAGACGAAGGCAGCGTTAATGATTTTCTATCCCGCCATCCGGAATTCTCGCTTGAGGGTGATGTTCATAGGATATATCCCCATAAAGAGCGGGGGGAGGGGCATTTTGGCGCGGTTTTTGTTAAGGAAGGCGAGTCGTTTGACGTCAGGCTCCCAAAACTTTTGCAGCCGGAAAAGAGCATCAGGAAGGAAGAATATGGGCCATTTCTTGATTTTGCACGCAAAGTGCTTACAAGGGACGGCATAAGGCATATTTTCGGAGTCGATAAGGAAAGTGAGATTGCAGCTGCGGGTGGAATATTTATAATGTTTGGCGAGCAGCTTTATTACGCGCCCGGTGATACTCCGAAGCTTAAGGGTCTTAAGGTGCTGCGTCCGGGACTTCACCTGGGGCGTATAATAAAGGGGCGCTTCGAGCCCTCCCATGCGCTGGCCCTTTTTCTTACTCCGTCCGATGTGAAAATTACCTATGAGCTGATGGACGGGTATGATAAGTACCTGCGGGGCGAGAGCATAAATGTTCCTGCAGAACGCACTGTAAAGAACGGCTGGACGCTTATGCTTATAAGCGGCTATTCCCTGGGCTGGGGCAAAGCAAGCGGTGCTGTCATTAAAAATCACTATCCCAAGGGCTTACGCAAGTTTTGATTTCTGGTTGACAAAATCGCTGACGAATAATATAGTGATTTTGTGAAGGATTAATGAAGATTTTTGTAAGAATTTAACAAATCTGACCTGTTTTTACGAATGGGCTCTGATGCCGTTTTTGGCAGTTTTCACGAATTTTAATCACATACTTTACTTTCGAACGTGCGTTTGATACAATGCGCTGTAAGAGGTGTTGCAGATGATCTTTCAGACATTAAACGGTAAATGGATCATGAATGAACGTGGCACAGAAGGCTATATAGAAGCTTCTGTTCCGGGCTCGGTGCTGTCGGCATTGCTTGTGCAGCATAGGGTTATGGATCCGTTCTTCGGTACAAATGAACAAGAGATTAGGGAGTTATTTCGCAAGGATTATCTTTTCGCGAGGGAATTCGAGGTTTCGGGCGAGCTCTACGATCAGGAACGTATACGCCTGTGCTGCAAGGGAATAGATACCGTCGGCAGGATTTACATTAATAATATGCTTGTGGGTTCTGTTTCCAATATGCATAGGACCTATAATTTTGAGGTCAAGCAGTTTCTGCATCCGGGACTTAATACCATAATGGTGGAGATACTTTCACCTATTAATTATATTGAGGGATACAAACCCTTTAAGGACAAGGCAATAAGCTATTTTCCGCAGGGCTGTACGCCTGGTAATCAGTATATCCGCAAGGCTCACAGTATGTTTGGCTGGGACTGGGGCATTAACCTTCCCGATTGCGGAATCTGGCGCAGCATAGACCTTATAGGCTACAGTCTCATAAGGCTTGAGGATGTGCAGATAATCCAGCACCACGAGAAGAAGAAAGTCACTTTGGAGATACGTGTCAGGGGCGAGCTTATAAGGCAGTCCCATTACATTATCCAGGCAGAGCTTGTTACGCCTGATGGACGTGTAAGTGCTGTTACGGAGACAATGACCTCCAATGAAGTCACCATATTTATGGAGATTGATAATCCCAAGCTGTGGTGGCCTAACGGGTTCGGTGAACATCCTTTATATACCGTAAGTGTATTCGCGCTTGATATGAATGGTAATCAGTGGGATTCAAAGAGCTACAGAATAGGCCTTCGGACCATTAATGTGGTGCAGGAGAAGGATGAGTACGGACGCTCCTTCTGCTTTGCGGTAAATGGTGTAAGGATATTTGCTATGGGAGCCAATTATATTCCGGAAGATGCGATATATCCTTTTATTACCAGGGAGAAGATAGATTATCTGCTTAAGTCCTGCATCAAGTGTAATTTTAACACCATAAGAGTATGGGGAGGAGGTTATTATCCTTCCGATACCTTCTACGAATTGTGTGATGAATACGGACTTATTGTATGGCAGGACCTTATGTTTGCCTGCAATATATACGATCTTACAGAGGATTTCCGTAAGAATATAGAGGCTGAGGTAACAGATAATATTGTCAGGATAAGGCATCATGCATGCTTAGGTCTTATCTGCGGCAATAATGAGATGGAGCTTGCCTGGTCGGAATGGGATGATGTAAGAAACCATTCGGATGCTTTAAGAAGTGATTATATAAGAATGTTTGAGGAGCTTCTGCCCTCTCTTGCCGAGACGCTTGCACCCCAGACCTTCTACTGGGTATCGTCTCCTTCTTCGGGCGGAATGTTCAACCACCCGGGAGATGAATCACGGGGAGACGCTCATTGCTGGCAGGTATGGCATGGCCTTGAACCATTCTCTTCTTATAAGGAACATAATATAAGATTCGTATCGGAGTTTGGATTCCAGTCATTCCCTTCGAGTAAGACGGTGGCTACATATACTAAAGAGGCGGACCGCAATATATTTTCAAAGGTTATGGAATCCCATCAGAAGAATAGCGGTGCAAACGGACGCATTCTTAATTATATGGCGGATAATTTCCTGTTTCCTAAGGATTTTGAGTCGATATTGTATTTATCACAGATCCAGCAGGCTCTTGCGGTCAAGACGGGTGTTGAACACTTTAGGCGCAACAGGGAATGCACAATGGGCGCTCTTTACTGGCAGCTTAACGATAACTGGCCGGTGGCCTCCTGGTCGAGCATTGACTATTTCGGTCGCTGGAAGCCGCTGCAGTATTTTTCCAGAAACTTTTTCGCCAGTGTTGCAGGTTCACTTGTAAGAGAGGGTAATACCGTATCTGTTTATATCCAGAACGAGACAAGAGACTTTGAGCTAAGGCATGTTCGTGTGACGCTTCTTACAATGGATTTCAGGACTCTGCATGAGGCCGAATATGAAGTGGATGTTCCGCCCTTTGGTGTGAGCAAGATCTGTGAGAATGATTATTCCCAGTATATTATGGGGAATGAGAACAGGGTATTTTTGGAGGCGGAATTTTTCAATGAAGAAGGCGAGGTTACTTCCAGTGAGATTGAGATGTTTGTCGCGTATAAATATCTTGACCTTGATGGTTCGTCAATATCCTATTCCGTTATTGAGCTTGCAGATGAATATGTCATCAGGATGATGTCCGGTGGTTTTGCGGCTTTTGTAGAACTGGATTTAAGACATGCCGATGCAATTTTCTCGGATAATTATTTCCATCTTACCAGTAAGAGAGAGAAGACCGTTAAAGTCAAAAAGTCTGATATACGGTACTTAAATCCCAATGTGCCCGAGATACAGAACGGCTATGAGCTTGAGCAGCAGCTTGTTATAAGGACACTAAGGGATGCCTATTGATATGCAATGTACGTAATGGACCAAAATACGGTCCATAAGTGCTCATAACGATACTGATATTGCTTGTTCAACAATTCAAATACGCCTTCTGGCGTATTTGAGCGCCAAATTGACCGAGGTAGTCAGATGAATTTGCCAAATGATCCTTTTATGCTTCTTAGTATGATCAATCTTAAGCTTCGTGATTATTATCCGAATCTTGATAAATTGTGTGAGGATATGGATGTCGACAGAGAATTTATAACCGGCAAACTCTCCTTAGTTGACTATGAATATGACCCTGACTTAAATCAATTCGTGTAGGGTGAACATGGATATTTTTTCTTATATGCGAGAACAGAATATGGATAAGGAATCGCCCCTTGCTTCCAGGCTGCGGCCTCTCACCTTAGATGAGGTTGTGGGGCAGGAGCATATTATCGGTAAGGATAAGCTTTTATACCGTGCCATTAAAGCCGATAAGTTAAGCTCAGTTATCTTCTACGGACCGCCGGGAACAGGCAAGACGACTCTTGCCAAGGTCATTGCCAATACTACAAGTGCGCAGTTTGTGCAGCTTAATGCAACCGTGGCCGGCAAAAAGGATATGGAAGAGGTCATTGCAAAGGCCAAAGACACCTTCGGAATGTATGGCAAGAGAACGATACTCTTTATCGATGAGATACACAGATTTAATAAAGGCCAGCAGGATTATCTGCTTCCCTTTGTCGAAGACGGAACTGTTATCTTAATAGGCGCCACGACTGAAAATCCTTATTTTGAGGTTAACGGTGCTCTTATCTCAAGGTCAGTCATCTTCGAACTTAAGCCGCTTTCTTCTGATAATATACGTACACTTCTTATGCGCGCTCTTACAGATGAAGAAAAAGGACTTGGCGCATATCGGGCTGCGATTGATGAGGACGCTCTTGATTTTCTCTGTGATATAGCAGACGGGGATGCAAGAAGCGCGCTTAATGCGATTGAGCTTGGCGTCATGACGACAGAGCGAAGCGGGGACGGAATTATACATATTACACTTTCCGTTGCTTCGGAATGCATCCAGAAGAGAGTCGTCAGGTATGATAAGGATGGAGATAATCATTACGATACCATATCCGCATTTATCAAGAGCATGAGGGGGTCAGATCCCGATGCGGCGGTATTTTACTTAGCAAGGATGCTCTATGCAGGTGAGTCAATAACCTTTATTGCGCGCCGAATTATGATATGTGCAAGTGAAGATGTGGGCAATGCCGATCCCATGGCTATTGTGGTCGCAAGCGCCGCTGCCCAGGCAGTTGAGAGGGTGGGAATGCCCGAAGCACAGATAATATTGTCACAGGCCGTTACCTATGTGGCCTGCGCGCCTAAATCAAATGCTTCCTGCAATGCTGTATTTGCAGCAGCGGAGGCGGTTAAGAGCACGTCGAATATTACTATTCCGGTGCATTTGCAGGATGCCCACTATAAGGGCTCGGCTAAGCTCGGTCACGGTGTAGGGTATAAATATGCCCACGATTACCCTAAACATTATGTCAACCAGCAGTATTTGCCCTATGAGCTTTCGGGGAGAGAATTCTATACACCGTCCGATAACGGTTTTGAGAAGAAAATCAAGGAACACATGAAATGGCTCAGGGAAGAGACCTAAAGACGTAAATAACAAAACAAATATTCAAACATTTAAACATTCAAAGAAGAGTCGTAAGAAGGCTCGAATATATTTCCTGACACTGCTTTTTCCAGTTCTCGCAGATTGTTTCGGCAGCTGATTCCGTAGGAACTATAAGCTTGATGGTAACAAGCTCGCTGTTTTTTTCGTGAGCGGAAAGTTCAGCTGCATATTCGCCGGCACCTATACGGTAATAGTTAGAGGTTACGGACACTTCATTATGAAGCTCCATTTTATTCTCGGTAAGATATGACTGCACATCGGCCTTGATCCCGTCGGATATGCGTCCGTGGAAGTACTTAAGAGTATCCCGTCCTGCGTCGGTTATGGTAAGGAGCGTTACGCTGTGCATCACGTTTGCGGATACGAAACCGGAATCAGTAAGCTCACAGGTAGCCTGCTGAAGGGTGAAATAGTTGGTATATTCCCTGTTGAGGATAAAATCAAATATCTGGGCCTTTGATAAAGGAAAATCAATGCTGTCAAGCATGTACAGGATTATAAGTTTTGTTAAGGTTAAAGGTTCGGTCATGGCGCGGTTATTAAATCAGTATTGGAATAATAAACGGTTAAAAAGTTACTTTGTAATCATAGCTAATTTTACTGCTTAATTCAAGATAATAAGGAGGAGTTTTATGACAAGAGAAAGGTATGAAACATTGTCGCTTGCCGCACTTAAGGATATTGCGAAGGCAAGAGGACTAAAGGGTTTATCTGCCATGAAAAAGAGCGACATAATCGACAAAATGCTCGCGCTTGACGATGCAGGTGCCGCATCCGGGACGTCTAAAGCAAGCGAAGGCATTGCCGATAAAAACTTAACACCTGCGGCAGCTGCCGAAAAAGCAGGTAATGCCGCCGGGCAGAGCGCAAATGCTTCGGATGAGATTTCCGAGGAGAAGAAGCAGCTTGACTCGGGGATAGAGGTTACGGGAATTTTGGAAGTACTCGCTGACGGCTATGGCTTTATCAGATCCGAGAATTATCTTCCGGGAGATAATGATGTTTATGTAGCTCCAAGCCAGATACGCCGCTTTAATCTTAAAACAGGTGACATCATCCAGGGCAATACGAGAATTAAGACTGCCAATGATAAATTCGGTGCTCTTATGTTCGTAAAGGGCATAAACGGAATGACAGTGCAGGAGGCTTCAAAACGCAAGAATTTCGAGGACTTAACGCCTATATTCCCGGATGAGAAGCTTAAGCTCGAAGTCCCGGGCGGCCCTGTATCCATGAGGATAATGGACCTTATGTCGCCTGTGGGTAAGGGCCAGAGAGGTATGATCGTCTCACCGCCTAAGGCAGGTAAGACGACACTTCTTAAGGATGTTGCCAAGGCTGTAACAAGAAATAACCCGGAGATGCACCTTATCATACTTCTTATCGATGAGCGTCCCGAGGAAGTTACGGATATTAAAGAGGCCATAACAGGTAATAACGTGGAAGTTATCTACTCAACCTTTGATGAGCTCCCCGAGCATCATAAGAGAGTATCGGAGATGGTAATAGAGCGCGCTAAACGTCTTGTTGAACACGGCAAGGATGTTATGATCCTGCTTGACTCAATAACAAGACTTACAAGGGCCTATAACCTTACGGTTCCGCCCAGCGGCAGAACGCTTTCGGGCGGCCTTGATCCTGCGGCTCTTCATATGCCAAAGCGCTTTTTCGGTGCAGCCCGCAATATGCGAGAGGGAGGCAGCCTGACGATTCTTGCAACTGCCCTTGTTGAGACAGGCAGCAAGATGGATGATGTCGTATATGAAGAATTCAAGGGAACCGGCAACATGGAAATGGTTCTTGACAGAAAGCTTTCCGAAAAGAGGGTATTCCCTGCAATCGATATTCCTAAATCGGGAACAAGACGTGATGATCTGCTTCTTGAGACAGAGGAACTTGAGGCAATCAATGTCATGAGGAAGGCACTTAACGGTCTTAAGCCTGATGAGGCAGTAGAGAAGATCCTTGACATGTTTGTCAGAACACGCAATAACCGGGAATTTGTCGACATGATAAAGAAGATACGTTTTATATAAAAAAGATACGCTTTATAATAATTGCGATAATAATATTCGGTGGTGAAAGGAGTACATTGATGAAGAGGTTTACAAGAATCGTTTCACTTGCCCTTGCAATCAGCTTAGCGATCACGGGCTGCGGCAGCGATTCGGCAGCATCAGGTGAACGTGAGATAAAGGTCAAGCTCAATGAAACGATAGATGCCGATTCCAAATGGATCAATTCCAATATTGAAGGCGCTATTAACGCAGATACGCCTGTAAATCTTAAGGATGATTTCTATACCTATGCCAGTAAGGACTGGATACTTGAAAATGTCAGCAAAATTGATGAAACGCATTCGGAAATATCCATGTTTACAGAGGGCATTGACGTGATAAACGCACGGCTTAAATCCATTATTTCGGGCACGGAATCTCCGGATGAAACCATGAATAATGCCGTTGGCTACAATGAAGAGGATATTGAGCATGACCTTGAACTTGTCATGGCCTTTACCGGCACAGCAGGTGACTGGGAGAAGAGAAATGCCTTGGGAATTAAGCCGCTTATCCCTTATCTTGAGAAGATAGATTCAATTTCCACTATCGATGAAATGTCTTCTTACATGGCATCGCTTTATACTTCCAACTACACAGCCCTGCAGCTTGTGCAAATCGGGAATTCCTTAACATACGGTGATCACGCCAATAACCATGTTGTCGTTGAGCCCTTTTCTGATTTTATACTCGCAGGTTCGAGCGATGGTTACTATAAGGCGAATTTAGGCACGAGACTTACGGCTGAAATGGTAAAATCAATCGTAAGCAAGATCCTTAATAAAGCCGGCTATTCGGATAAGGATGCAGACAGAATGCTGCGCAACTGCTATAAGTTTGAAGGTATGCTCTCAGATGCGCAAAGAGGCATTAGCGATGATGATTATACAAAGGAAGAAACCTATTATTCAATGGATGAGATTAAGGCTTTGTTCGGTAATTATCCCATTGAGGAACTGCTCAAGGCCTATGGCTATGTCAATTCTGAAGGTTATATTGTGTATTTCCCCCAGAATGCAAAAAAGATATCATCCCTTTACAAGGCTTCCAATCTTAAACTTATCAAGGACTTTTATGCAGTCCATACAGTAATGGAAATGGCAACGCTTCTTGACAGGGAATCTTATGAATTGTACACCTCTGCCGGTATGGACGATGCTAAGGAAGTGGATGAAGGCGATACCAGAGAAAATACCTCTGATGATAAAGAACTTGATATTCTTCTTAATGATTTTACCTATGTATATATGACGGAGCCTTTAGATGCTGTTTACGTATCAAGATACTGCACTCCCGAGCAGAAGGAGGAACTTACCGACCTTGTTAAGAAGGCAATCGCAGTATACGTGGATATGATAGACACCGAGGAATGGCTTTCTAAAGAGGCAAGAGAAGCTACAAAGGAAAAGCTTAATGCAATGAAACTTTATATACTTTATCCCGACGAATATCCGAGCTATGCGGATGTGGAGTTTGATGAGGATGATACACTTCCCGAAATGATCGCCAAACTCAATATCCATAAGCAGAAGCAATCTGCAGGGGAGGTCGGGCAACCTGTAGTAAACGGTTTTGACATGTCAACAACCACTATGAATGCTTTTTACAATCCGTTCAACAATTCCGTCAACATACTTGCCGGAATAACGGCGCCTGAGCATGTATATGACCCTGATGATCCCATTGAGGTTCGCTTAGGCGGCTTAGGAGCCATTATAGGGCATGAAATATCCCATGGCTTTGACGATAACGGTGTCAAATATGATAAGGATGGGAATGAAGAGACCTGGTGGGGTATACGGGATATAACCGCATATACGCAAAGAGCAGTGAAGCTTCAGAATTATTATTCAGCCCTTGTACCCATAAGGGGCGGCAAGCAATATTCCGGCAGCATCGTCAGCGGAGAAGCGATTGCCGATTTGGGAGGCATTAAGTGCATGCTTGCAATAGCAAAGACCATAGATGATTTTGACTATGATCTGTTCTTTAGATCCTATGCCTATACATGGCGCGATATAGGGAATTATGATGCTGCAAAGACAAGAGTACAATCGGATGAACATCCGCTCGCTTTCCTCAGGGTAAATGTTGTACTGCAGCAGTATGATGAATTTTATGAGACCTATGATATCAAACCGGGAGACGGCATGTATATAGATACGGATAAGCGGATAAATGTGTGGTAGGAGGCGATATAATGAGTGATGCGGTAATAGAACTTAAAAATATATGTAAAAATTACGGCAAGAAAAATGTTCTTTCGGACGTGAGCTTTACGGTAAAAAGAGGGGACATTTATGGACTTGTGGGCAAGAACGGAGCCGGTAAGACAACAATCTTTAAGATAATTCTGGGCTTATCGGAATATAACGGGGGAGAACTTCTCTTAGAGGGTGTTTCTGATCTTGATGCGGCGCGCGCTAAAATGGGATTCTTCGTAGGCAGTAATTTCTTCCCCTATATGACGGCAAGAGAAAATCTTGAATATTATGCCAATCTTAAGGGAGTTATGAATCCTGAGGAAATAGATGAAGTTCTTGAACTTATAGGTCTTGCAGGAGTTAAGACAAAGACAGCGGGATTCTCACTTGGAATGAAACAGCGCCTCGGAATAGGCATTGCGATACTGGGTAAGCCTGAGATACTGATACTTGATGAACCTACAAACGGTCTTGATCCCCAGGGTATAGCAGGCATCAGGCATTTGGTGCAGCGACTTAATGAGGAATATAATATGACGATTGTAATATCGTCACATATTCTCGGAGAGCTTCAGAATACGGCCCACAGATTCGGAATAGTCAATAACGGACAGATCGTTAAGGAACTCTCAGAGGAAGATCTTACGAGAGAGGCGAACGTCGTACGCCTTAAGGTGGAGGATGCTGATAAAGCCAAGGAAATCCTTAAGGAGAACGGAATAGAGGTACTTGCAGAGACAAATGAATCCAAGAGCCTTGAAGATTATTATTTCCAGCTTGTGGGAGGTGACAGATAATGAAGAGATATATTGTATCTGATCTTAAAAGAATAGCAAAAAGAGTTCCGAGATGGATTCTTGCAGGGCTTACCCTCATAGTTCCGGTTGTTATATGTCTTGTAATAATGCTTACAGCCAAGGAGCCTACAACAGGCAGCTCCTATGCCACGATTGCAAAGACGGCTCTTTCATTGTGCATCATGCTTTTTGGCCTGTATGAAATAGTCTATGTATATGGTGATGATTTTAAGGCAAAATCAATGCAGATAGCAATAGGAAGCGGAATATCAAGACCACGCGTAGTTACGTCAAAATGGCTGCTTGTTATGATACTGGTTGCGGCCGATACGTTTGTGCTGACAATCCTTCTTACAATAGTCGGAGCAATATTTTCGGCAGGCTTTGCAATGACGGATTTTGCCGGGATGCTTTATTGCGGGATCGGCACCTGGCTTATGACAGTTGCCATAATAGGTCTTGCGTCGATAGTTATGTTCGCAGCTCAGGCGATAGGACTCGGTGTATTGCTATATCTGGCCGTTCAGTGCGGGCTCATAGAGCAGATACTTGACCTTATAACATCTATTGCAAAGCTTGAAAAATTACATTTATCCTCATATGAATTGTATTCAATGTGCGAGCTTTTTGAGGCAAGACTGGAGCTTGGGAATATTCATTTTGCGAGCCTTATCGGAATAATCATTTATATGGCCGCAAGCTTTTTGCTGAGTATTACGGTATTTAAGCACAAGGAACTTGAATTTTAATATATTCCTAATGCAACGCAAATTCGGCGCCAAATACTTAAGGAGACAATTTTATAAGTATTTTTGTTGCACTGTGACATAATGGTGTGATATATTTAACACGTTGGTGTGTTAAAGCGCCGAAGGAAAGGAGAATCCAATGGAAAGTTTTACCGCGTTTTTAGGTACTGTTGATGATTTTGTATGGGGAGTATGGCTGATAGCACTGATTCTGGCAGTGGGTCTGTTTCTTACCATACGTTCCGGTGGAATCCAGTTCAGAAGATTAGGACTGGCATTTAAGTACGCTTTTAAAAGCGAGTCTTCGGGTGAGGGAGATGTATCCTCCTTTGGAGCTTTGTGTACAGCTCTTTCGGCTACGATAGGTACAGGTAATATCGTAGGTGTTGCAACTGCCATATGTGCAGGCGGGCCGGGAGCCCTTTTCTGGATGTGGATCGCAGCGCTGCTCGGTACGGCAACTAAGTATGCAGAATGTCTTCTTGCCACAAAGTTCCGTGTTCTTGCAGAGGACGGCCATGTGCTGGGCGGGCCCTTCTATTATATAGAAAAAGGTATGGGCGATAAATGGAAATGGCTGGCTAAGCTGTTTGCCATTTTGGGAACAGGCGCAGGTGTTTTGGGAATAGGTACCATTACACAGATTAACGGCATAACAAGTGCGGTTGAAAACTTCTTTGATCCCGACATGGTCCATACGGTAACTTTATTCGGATGTGACTACTCCTGGGCTGTTATCATAAGCGGAATAATAGTTACAATTTGTGTAGCTCTTGTTGTAATAGGCGGTATTAAGCGTATTACGAGCGTATCTGAAATAGTAGTTCCTTTTATGGCAGTTATCTATATTATCGCAGCGGTTATTATCCTTGTATGCAATGCAAGCGCGATTCCGGCAGCATTTGTTGAAATAGTGCAGAGCGCATTTGGCTTAAGGGCAGCAGCAGGCGGTGCTCTCGGCGCGATGGTCGTGGCTATGCAGAAGGGTATTGCACGAGGAATATTCTCTAATGAGGCAGGTCTTGGCTCTGCTCCCATAGCAGCATGTGCGGCAAAGATTGATTCACCTGCAAAGCAGGGACTTATATCCATGACCGGTACAGTAATTGATACACTTATCATTTGTACCATGACGGGCTTAAGCATTGTCGTAACAGGTGCCCACAACGTGGCAGCCGAGACAGGTCTTGAAGGCGCACAGGTTACTAACTATGCCTTCCAGAACGGACTTCCGTTCCCTGCAAAGGTAGGCTCCTTTATCCTTATGGTCTGCCTTGCATTCTTCGCTTTCACGACAATATTGGGCTGGGATTATTATTCAGAGAAGTGCCTTGAATATTTAGTAAAGGGTAATATGAAACCGGTTAAGGTGTACAGATGGATATACATCGCGGCTGTATTTGTAGGGCCGTTCCTTACCGTTTCCGCAGTATGGACAATTGCAGATATATTCAACGGACTTATGGCAATTCCAAACCTTGTGGCGCTATTTGCCTTAGGCGGTGTTGTTGCAAGTGAGACCAAAAAATATTTTGACGAACTTAAGACAGCGAAGAAATAAAAACAAATAAATACAAAGAAATAAAAACAAATAAATACAAAGAAGCAAAAACAAATAATTTTATATCTTGCGTTGCGGCATTTCCTGTGATAGAATGAACAAGCTGTTTATATGAGCGATTTGTCGCTCCCCGGGGATCATGTCGGAAATATGGTTCCGCTAACGGGACGCTAACATAGTTTATTAAGAGGTGAACAAGATGAAAGAAGGAATCCATCCTGAGTATTATCAGGCAACAGTCACATGCAACTGCGGCAACACATTCGTAACAGGTTCTACAAAGAAAGATATCCACGTAGAAATCTGCTCCAAGTGCCACTCATTCTACACAGGCCAGCAGAAGTCAGCAAGAACTGACGGACGTATTGAGAAGTTCAACAGAAAATACGGCGTACAGGCTTAGATTTGCATAAAGGAAGGGATGCGCGCGATGCGTGCATCCCTTCCTTTCGTATATGCAAAGAGACGCTGCTTTCCCCAAATATAAGGCAGCAAATCCCGGACATGAGAATAAGCTGATAAGTGAATAAGCCAATAAGCTAATAAGAAGGAAATGATATGGGCAATAAAAAACGCAGAAAGAAAAGGGTAACAAGGTATTCCGGTATAGGCGGTCAGGCCGTTCTTGAAGGAATCATGATGAAGAATAAGGAAAAATATGCCGTGGCGGTAAGAACTCCCCAGGGCGATATTGATGTGGTTGTTGAGGAGTATGAATCTTTTGTGCCGGTTAAGGCACTTACAAAGATTCCTTTTATAAGAGGTATATTTAACTTTATAGACTCACTTATATTAGGTATCAGGACGCTTAATTATTCCTCGACCTTTTATGATGAGGAGCCTGACAGGCATAAGAAGGATAAACTCATTGACAGGATGCTTGGAGATAATGCCGATAAAATACTGTCTGCCATTACTGTGATTTTCTCAATGGCAATAGCCATAGGCTTATTCATGCTGCTGCCCTATTATTTATCACGCCTTCTTGACTCGGTAATACGCTCAGAGACTCTTTTGGGAATAACAGAAGGGATACTGAGGGTTGTGATATTTGTTCTTTATATAATACTTATCTCGTGCATGAAGGATATAAGGCGAGTCTTTATGTATCATGGCGCAGAGCATAAGTGCATAAACTGCATTGAGGCAGGACTTCCGTTAAGAATTGAAAATGTTGAGGTTTCCCCGAGACTTCATAAAAGATGCGGAACGAGTTTTATATTTTTTGTCGTATTTTTGAGTATCATTTTCTTCATATTCATAAGAGTGGATGATCCGGTATCAAGAGTGGCCATAAGGCTGCTGCTCATTCCGGTTATAGCCAGCCTGTCCTATGAGATAATAAGGCTTGCGGGGCGCAGTGATTTTATACTTATAAAAATACTATCGGCGCCGGGACTGTGGCTGCAGAAGCTTACAACACGTGAGCCTGATGCACAGATGATCGAGGTTGCAATTGCCGCGGTTGAAGCAGTTTTTGACTGGAGAGCATACTTTGTAAACGAACTGGGGCTTAATGAAGAGGGCTACCCGCTTGATTATGACGGGGATCCGGAAGGATGAGCACGAATTTGCAGATGAATATGCTGCTAATGTAACGCAAATTCGGCGCAAATACTTTAAGAGGTGAATTTAAAGAAAATAAATCATTGCGGTATAAGGAGCAATCATGACCTATCGCGAGACCTATTTAGAAGGCGTACGCAGCCTTGATGAAGCCGGCATAGCAGAAAATGAGATTACGGCGAGGCTCTTACTTGAATATGTCTGTAATACGGATGCAAACACGCTTTATGCGCACCCTGACAGGGAAGTGACTAAAAAAGAGCAGGAGGATTATAATGCCTGCATTAACAAAAGGCGTGAGCATATCCCGCTGCAGCATATACTCGGATATCAGGAATTCATGGGCCTTAAGTTTACGGTAAGCCGTGATACGCTTATTCCCAGGCAGGATACGGAATTTCTTGTGGAAGAAGCGCTTATCTACATTGAAGACGGCATGTCCGTGCTTGATATGTGCACGGGAAGCGGCTGCATACTGCTTTCCGTAATGAATTACAAAAATGACATAGATGGTGTTGGCTGCGATATTTCAAAGGAGGCACTTAATACAGCCCGCGTAAATGCGAAGAAGCTTAATCTTGATGCCCAATTTTACGAAGGAGATTTATTCGATGCCCTGCCGGGGACCAAAGAAGAAGCCCTGCCGGATGATAAAGAAGAAGCCCTGCCGGAGACTAAAGATAAAAAACTCTTCGATGTTATCATATCAAATCCCCCATACATCCCCGCAGGAGTGATAAACACCCTCTCAGAAGAGGTAAGGGATTACGATCCTCATATGGCGCTTGATGGCGGGGATGACGGCCTTTACTATTACAGGCGTATAGCAGCAGAAGCTAAAAATCACCTTAAGCCTTATGGACGTCTTTATCTGGAAATAGGTCACGATCAGAACGAGAGCGTCCCTAAAATACTTAAGGATGAGGGATATGATGATATAACCGTGCTTAAGGACTATGGAGGCAACTGGAGAGTGGCTTATTGCAGGGGCAATGCCAATTCGGCGCCGGATACTTAAAGAAGCGCACTTTAAATATTTCACAAATTGACCATAATTAATGAATAAAATTACCACTATGATATGAAAGGAACAGCTTAATGTTTGACAAATTAGAAGATCTGCTTATCAGGTACGAGGAAGTGATGAGTGCTCTTGCAGAACCCGGAGCCACCGACAATCAGGAACGCTTTAAGAAGCTTATGAAGGAGCAGAGCGATTTATCTCCCATAGTAGAGGCTTACAGTGAATATAAGAAGAGCAAGCAGGATATAGAAGATTCCCTTGCAATGCTTGAAGAAGAAAATGACGAGGATATGAGAGAACTTCTTAAGGAGGAATTATCCTCTGCCAAGAAGAAGGTCGAAGAGCTTGAAGATAAGCTTAAGATATTGCTGCTGCCTAAGGACCCTAATGATGATAAGAACGTTATTGTTGAGATACGTGCGGGCGCAGGCGGTGATGAGGCGGCCCTTTTTGCTGCAGAGATTTACCGCATGTATGTCCATTATGCGGAGACTCGCAGGTGGAAGGTCGAGACCATGGAGGTTGATGAGATCGGAATAGGCGGTATGAAATCCGTAACCTTTATGATAACGGGAGCGGGTGCTTATTCGGTAATGAAATACGAGAGCGGCGTTCACAGGGTACAGCGCGTTCCCGAAACCGAAAGCGGCGGCAGGATCCACACCTCGACAATTTCCGTTGCTGTTATGCCTGAGGCAGAGGATGTAGACGTGGTGATCGACGATAAGGATATAAGGATTGATGTCATGCGTGCTTCAGGAAACGGCGGTCAGTGCGTTAACACAACAGATTCGGCGGTGCGCTTAACCCATTATCCTACAGGCATAGTTGTTTATTCCCAGACGGAAAAATCACAGCTTCAGAATAAGGCCAAAGCCTTTGCACTGCTTAGGGCCAAGCTTTATGACATCGAGCAGCAGAAGGCTCATGATGCCGAGGCGGAGCTTAGAAAGAGCCAGATAGGAACAGGGGATCGCTCGGAGAAGATAAGGACCTATAATTTCCCCCAGGGGCGTGTCACGGACCACCGGATCAACTTAACCTTATATAAGCTTGATAAAGTCATGAACGGAGATATTCAGGAGATAATCGATGCCTGCATAGCTGCCGATCAGGCTGCAAAGCTTCTTAAAATGCAGGATAATTAAACTCAGTTAGAGAAATTAAACCGTAAGAGGTATCAAAATGGTAAAACGTTTACTTGAATGTGTGCGGGAATATAAGGCAGCATCAATCTTAACGCCTATATTCGTATCCTTAGAGGTTGTGCTTGAATGCATAATCCCTACAGTTATAGCACAGCTTGTCAACTGCTTTGATGATAATGATGTCAATATCAATATAATAATGCGCTATGGGCTTATTCTTATTGCAATGGCCTTAGGCTCGCTTCTTTTCGGAATACTTGCCGGTGTTACATGCTCTAAGGCAAGCTGCGGTCTTGGAAGAAATTTGCGCCGCGATCTTTTCTATACGATAAGCGACTATTCTTTTGACAATATAGACCATTTCTCTTCCTCCTCTTTGGTTACGAGAATGACAACTGACGTATCAAACGTCCAGATGGCCTTCATGATGATAATAAGGATAGCCATACGCTCACCCTTCATGATGATTTTCGCCTTTATAATGGCATTTAAGTTAGGCGGCAGGATGGCTTACATATTTGCGCTTGTGGTTCCCATATTAGGACTTGGCGTTGTACTTATTGCCAAAAAGGCAATGCCGCTGTTTCGCAGGATATTCAAAAGATACGATAAGATGAACGAGTCCATAGAAGAAAATGTCCGCGGCATGAGAGTCATTAAGTCTTTTGTCAGGGAGGATTTTGAAATAAGCAAATTCAAAACGGCTTCAACTGCCGTAAGGGATGATTTTACGAAGGCCGAGCGTATTGTGGCACTTAATGGTCCCTTAATGCAGTTCTGCCTCTATGTGGTAATGATTTTCACCCTTACGATGGGCTCCTACCTTGTTATTACGACGCGGGGGCTTGATTACGGTGTGGGGCAGATATCGGCCATGCTCACCTACAGCTGGATGATCCTTAACTCGCTCATGATGGCATCCATGATCTTCGTGATGCTGACGATGGCGGCTGAGGCCGGAAACCGTATTACGGAAGTATTAAATGAAAAATCACTTATTACAAACTGCGAAAACCCTGTTATGGAGGTTGCCGACGGCTCGATTGATTTTGACAATGTTTCTTTTGCGTATGCATCGAATGAGAAGAACGAGGTGTTAAAGAACATAAATCTCCATATAAAATCAGGTGAGACCATCGGAATAATCGGTGCGACGGGAAGCGCAAAGTCTTCCCTGGTGCAGCTTATCCCGCGGCTTTATGATGCCACAAAGGGTTCTGTTAAGGTCGGCGGAGTGGATGTTAAGGATTATGATCTTACAACCCTTCGCGATGCAGTTGCGATGGTGCTTCAAAAGAACGTTCTTTTTTCGGGCACGATAGAAGAGAACCTGCGCTGGGGAAATAAAAATGCCACGCTTGATGAAATAAAGGAGGCCTGTGCCCTTGCCTGCGCAGATGAATTCATCGACACCTTCCCTGACGGATACAATACCTATATCGAGCAGGGCGGCAGCAATGTTTCCGGCGGACAGAAGCAGAGACTGTGTATAGCAAGAGCGCTTCTTAAGAAGCCGAAGATCATTGTGTTTGATGATTCGACCTCTGCTGTTGATACCTGGACCGATGCGGTGATAAGAAAGGGCATGAGGAAATTCATCCCCGCAACGACTAAGCTCATTATCGCACAACGTACAGCCTCCGTTGAGGATGCTGACAGAATACTGCTTATCGATAATGGCGAGATAACTGCAATCGGCACCCACAAGGAGCTCCTTGAGGGCAACGATATTTATAAGGAAATATACATCTCCCAGAACAGATCGGATAATTCCGAAGACAGGGATAAATACGAGACTCAAAAGGCGCCTGCTGCAAAAAGTGTGCACCTTCAGGAAGGAGGTGAGGCTTAATGGCACGCGGAGGAATGAAAAGAAGAGGGCCCGGCCTTAAGCCCGGCGAGAAGCTTAAGAAGGGAACGATAAAGCGGGTTATTAAAATGCTTTTCTCATTTTACCCTGTGCTGCTGCCCTTTGTACTCTTTCTGATACTTTTTTCTTCGGCGGTATCCTCGATTCCATCGATTTTCATGCAGAAAATCATGGCCGTAATAGAAGATGCCTACCTTGAGGGCGACTGGGAGAGCGTAAAGGCAGATATAATAAAACCTGCCCTTATACTTGCGGGACTCTATATATTATCAACAGCGGCAAATACTGCTTATAATCAGCTTATGGCCATAATTACGCAGGGCTCTCTTGATAAGGTGCGCCGCAGCATGTTCGATAAGATGCAGACGCTTCCGATAAGCTATTTTGACAGCAATAATACAGGCGATATCATGAGCCATTATACAAATGACACAGATGCCTTAAGGCAGATGATATCCCAAAGCCTTCCGAATGTCCTTAACACGGTGGTCACTGTGATTACGATCTTCGGAATCATGACCTACTACAGCGTTTGGATGATGCTTGTTGTGGTGGGCGGTGTACTTCTTATGAGTGTTGCCACCAAGAAGATAGGCGGCGGCAGTGCCAGGTTCTTTGTAAAGCAGCAGGAGGCACTTGGCAAAACAGAGGGTTACATTGAGGAGATTATAAGCGGGCAGAAGGTTGTTAAGGTATTTAACCACGAAACGATCACGAAGCAGGAGTTTGATGCGCTTAATGATGAACTCTATGCAGTATCCAATAAGGCCAATGTTTATTCCAATATTTTGGGGCCTATCCTTAACAACATGGGCAACATCCTATACGTTATCGTGGCGGTTTTCGGCGGCATACTGCTTATTTTCGGTGCTAAGAATCTAAGCCTTTCGGGAATGGCGCTTTCAGTAAGCATTGTTGTACCCTTCCTTAACATGACCAAGCAGTTTTCCGGAAGCATAGGGCAGATATCACACCAGATAACCTCCATTGTATCGGGACTTGCGGGCGCTCAGAGAATATTCGAGCTGATCGATACCGAAAAAGAAGTCGATGAGGGCTATGTTAAGCTTGTAAACATAAGAGAAGTAAACGGAGAGATCATCGAGTCTGAGACAAAGACCGGAATGTGGGCATGGAAGCATCCTCATCAGGCCGACGGCAGCATTACCTATACACGTCTTGCTGGCGATGTTGTGCTTGACATGGTTGATTTTTCCTATGTGCCCGATAAGCAGATACTCTATGACATAAGCCTTTATGCAAAACCCGGCCAGAAGGTTGCTTTCGTGGGCGCAACCGGCGCAGGCAAGACGACAATAACAAACCTTCTTAACAGATTTTATGATATTGCCGATGGGAAAATCAGATACGACGGGATCAATATCAATAAGATCTGCAAAGACGACCTGCGGCATGCAGTGGGAATGGTGCTTCAGGATACGAATCTTTTTGCGGGTACTGTTATGGAAAATATACGCTTCGGACGTCTTGATGCAACAGATGAAGAGTGTATAGAGGCGGCAAAGCTTGCCGGAGCTCATGATTTTATCTCTCATCTTGCAGATGGCTATAATACCGGACTTTCCGCAAATGCGGCCAATCTGTCACAGGGACAGAGGCAGCTTCTTTCGATTGCAAGGGTTGCGGTATCTAATCCTCCGGTTATGATCCTGGATGAAGCTACATCCTCGATCGATACAAGAACGGAGCAGATAGTGCAAAGGGGTATGGACGCTCTTATGAAGGGCAGGACGACCTTTGTTATTGCACACCGCTTATCGACAGTAAGAAATGCAAATGTAATAATAGTACTTGACCACGGACACATTATAGAGCGCGGTACGCATGAGGAACTTCTTGAGATGAAGGGACAGTATTACCAGCTGTATACCGGTGCCTTCGAACTTGAGTGATGCCAAAGATTCTTAAAATGCCTTTTGGAGGATAGAAATTGTACCCCTTATTATTACTGCTTTTTTTTGGAATATTGCTCGCCTTTGCCCTTGATAAGAAGATAGAAGACACTGTTTTTATGTATGTTTTCGGCTTTCTTATATGTCTTTTTATGCTTGCCCTTATCAAAAAGCCGCACCATGCCTTTGAAGCGTCACTGGTATATTTTGCGGCAACCTGGGGCTTTTATGCATTTAAAAAGAGACGATTTCTGCCGTCTTTATCTGACATTAAGGCTAAGTTTACTCCACTTTCCGTAGGGCTTATGTGCTATTTTGCCGTTCTTGTGCTCATGTGGATAGCTTATGGCGGACACGTTGTAAATAACTGGGATGATTTTCACTTCAATGCGACCTTCGCACGGGATATGTATACCTACGGCGGCATGCCGACGGGCTGGAAGGCTGCAACGGGCTATAAATCCTACAAGCCCTTTATGCAGATGTTCTATAACTGGGGTTTTCAGGCTACAGGCGGCTACAGCGAGCCGCTTATGTTCCGTTATAAGAGCTTCCTTATATACACTGCCTGCCTGCCATTATTCGCCCTTACGGACAAAGTCAGGGGGCGGATCCGCCAAATAAGCATAGCGGTTATGGCGGTTGTACTTCCTTATGCTTTTATGTTCGAACTTGTGGACAGCCTGTCTATGGATGGCCTTATGGGACTTTTATGCGCCTATAGTCTTGTTGCGATAGTATTTAACAAGGAGCATGATGCATTTTCCTATGCTAAGATTGCCATCGCCCTTATATCACTAACCCTTGTAAAATCAAGTGCCGTGATGTTTACCGCAATCTGCTTTGCCGTATGGTTTTTCGTGGAATTATTTGCCGTCCTTGATGCGAAAAAGGCAGGCAATAAGGAAGAGTTTACCCATTTTCGCAATGTGAAAATCATGATTTTTACAGGTATTGGCGTCCTTACAGGAGGCTTCTGGATCGCCTGGAAGATATTCTGCGATGTTAACGGCAACGTGACTTTCCTTAATAATATTCTCGATACCCATCTTGATAACAATACAGGACTTCCCTGGTTTGGTAAAGATACGATAATAAACGGAATAAAGCAGCTCTTTACCCTTAAGATGAATTTAGGTGAGCACGGTCTTACATTTATGACGGTTGTACTTTTAGTGCTGGTGGTGTGTGTCTTTTTGATCCGCTCCGACAGCTTCCCTAAGGTATACCACTATATTTATTTTGTGCTTCTGGCTGCGATAATTCCCTATGTGGCGGTGCTTTTATACACATACATCTATGTGTTCTTTGAGTACGAAGCGATTGCCCTTGCAAGCTATGACAGATATCTTGGAACCTATGCGCTTGCTCTTTTGTATTTTGCCTTTTACCACATTTCCTATACGGAAAATAAGCTTAAGTGGACGCCGGCGGTGCTGACGCTTATCATTGTGGCTACCCTTAATTATCCCCGACTTCACGAGGGGCTTATCCCGAGCGTGTATGAAGAAGAAATGGCTGAGACGATTGCGGACCGTATGGAAGCAGAAGAAGAGATGGCAGAGGTTATGCCCGAAAATGCCGGTGCCGAGATCACGCTGATTGTCTCTAATGAAAATCAGACAATTTACGGCCGCGGCCTTGATCTTGCAGCACTTCCGCTCGTTGCCAATGAGGTTGTTATAAAGACACTTGATACAAGCATTGATGATGAGATTGAGCAGCGTCTTGCAAACGATCATGTTAAGTATGTCTATTTCTGCAGGAAGATAACATATGATGACATAAAGTCCTGTGACAGGCTTCTTGATGAGGGAAAGGTTGCGCCGGGGACGATGTATCAGTATAATGAAACTACCGGAATATTAGAAAGAGTGGTAGATTAATGGAACTTAAAAAAGGACTTACGGTTGTCATGCCCTGTCTTAATGAAGAAAAGACAGTTGGCATATGCATAAAAAAAGCCTTTGGCTTCATGAAGGAATACGGAATAGACGGTGAGGTTATAATTGCCGATAACGGCAGTACGGATGATTCCGCAAAGATTGCCGCAGAGCTTGGAGCAAGAGTCGTGCCTATAAAGGATAAGGGCTACGGCTGTGCGCTGCGCGGCGGAATAGAAGCAGCGGAATACGAATATGTTGTTATGGGTGATGCGGATGACAGCTATGATTTTAGCGCCCTTCATGGTTTTATCGATAAACTTAACGAGGGCTATGAGCTGGTGATGGGCAACCGATTCGCAGGAGGAATAGAAAAAGGCGCCATGTCCTTTTCACATCAGTACATAGGCAATCCCTTCTTATCCGGCCTCGGGCGGATACTCTTTAAGACTAAAATAGGTGATTTTCACTGTGGCTTAAGGGCCTTTAGGAAAGAAGCGATACTGCGCCTTAAATTATGCACAACGGGTATGGAATTTGCTTCTGAGATGGTGGTAAAGGCAGTGCTTTTTAAGCTTAAGGTATCGGAGATTCCATGCAAGCTTTATCCGGACGGCAGGGACAGGCCGCCTCATCTGCGCTCGATACCCGATGGCCTGAGGCATCTTGAATTTTTGCTTATATACAGTCCTAAGTGGCTGTTTGCTTATCCGGGACTTCTGCTTACGCTTTTGGGACTCATATTTACGGTTGTGATTTTCTTCCATCCTATTCAGATAGGACATGTGGAGTTTGAAGTCACCACCATGTTCTACAGTGCAATGGTGATGTTTGTAGGCGTTATGATGCTTCAGTTTGCCACCTTTACCTGCATTTTTGCCGAGAGGGTAGGGCAGTTTCCGCCAAGCACCTCCATGGCTCATAAGGTTACAAAGTTCCTTAATAAGGCTGGCTACTTATTATCGGTCATTACGATGCTTATAGGCCTTATAGGTGTTATTTATACGCTTTGCGCCTGGGGCGATACCGGCTTTGGCCATCTTAGCGATACCTCGGTATGCAGGACGGCGATATTGTTCGGTTCGATACTGGCACTGGGATTTCAGTTCCTTCTGTTTACCGTATTTACCCAGGTGCTTCAGATGGGAACGTCTAAGAAATGAGACGGGAGATCGGACACAGACTTAAGTTAAAAGATTCGCACCGCTGTGCGAATCTTTTCTTATATTTATTTTTGTACTGTAATTTTGCGAGTATATGTGCTACAATGGACAAGTGTGCTCTACTTGCGGACACACATATCTCAATTTAGAGACGATTCTTTACTTAATCATTGCAGGGCATTTGCTGCGAATATCGGCATGAGCACTTGCGAGGTAAGAATTGTAATCTCAAATAAACGGAGGAATATGGAATGAAAAAGATTTTAAGTTTGTTACTCGTTTCGGCTATGACTTTATCCCTTGTAGGATGCGGCGGATCAGCTTCAAATGAGAAAGTTGTTAAGATTGGTGTATTTGAACCCCAGTCCGGTGACAACGGTGCCGGCGGCAAGCAGGAAGTTCTCGGCATGCAGTACGCAAATACTCTTACACCTACCGTTACGGTTGGCGGCGAAGAGTACAAGGTAGAACTTGTATATGCGGATAATGCATCTTCAAACGACAAGGCTCCCACGGCTGCACAGACACTTATCTCAAACGGTGTATCCGTAGTGCTTGGCTCCTATGGCTCAGGCGTTTCAATCGCAGCAGGCGACACCTTCTCATCTTCAAAGGTTGCTGCAATCGGTGTTACCTGTACTAACCCTCAGGTTACCGCAGACTGTGATGTATATTACAGAATATGCTTCCTCGATCCTTTCCAGGGTACAGTTCTTGCCAACTATGCCAAGAATGAACTCGGCGCAGCAAAGGCATATTGCTTAGCTAAGCAGGGCGATGATTACTCAGGCGGTCTGTGCAATTACTTCATCGAAGCTTTTGGTAAAGACAACTGTGTATATGAGCAGTTCCCTGAAGGAACTTCAGACTACTCAACATATATCACAAATGCTCAGAACCAGGGATGCGATGTATTCTTCAGCCCCGTTTCAACAGAAGCAGCAGCACAGATTATCGCAAAGGCATCAGACCAGAGCCTTGGAATGCCTATTCTTGCAGGCGATACATGGGATTCAAACGTTATCCTTGAGGCAGCAAACGGAACAGATCTTGAGATCTGTGTAACAACCTTCTATCAGGAAGGCGCAGATGCCGATTTCGATGCAGGTATCAAGAAGTGGATGGAAAGCGATTCAACAGCACTTGCAAACAACGGCGGCAACACAGAGCTTGCAGCTGTAACGGCAATGGGTTATGACGCATATTATGTAGCACTTGAGGCAATTAAGAACGCAGGCTCAACAGATGCAGCTGCAGTTCTTGAAGCTCTTCCTTCTACAACCTATGAAGGCGTTACAGGCGCGATCGCATTTGATGCAACAGGCGATGCACTTCGCGACAGCGCTTTCGTTAAGAAATGCAACACAACAACAGGTGTTTGGGATTTTGTAACGGTTGCAACAGTTGAGTAATTTCGAGGCAGGAATGCGTCGGTATTCTTAAACTTTAAGAATAATGGGTGCGCAGGGCATATTTTTGTCCTGCGCATTTCAGGGTATCGGTATGAGCACTTATGGACCGTACTTTGGTCCATATCACTTTTTGACCGTTCGTACACTTACCCTGGAATAGGATTCTACAATAATTTTAAGAAAGAAGGTTCTATATGGATGGTTTACAAACCGTTCTCCCCTATGTCATCTCCGGCATATCGGTAGGAGGACAGTACGCACTTATCGCAATCGGCTACACGATGGTCTACGGTATTCTGCGTCTTATCAACTTTGCGCATGGTGATGTATTTATGGTTGCCGGTCTTATGATGGTATATCTTGCGGCATCTCTCCCGCTTACCGTTGCAATCCCCATAATGATCGTCTCAACGGTTGTTCTGGGCTTTGTCATCGAGAGAGTAGCTTATAAGCCTCTGCGCTCTGCACCGCGTATGTCGGTTATGATATCCGCAATCGGTGTCAGCTACCTGCTTCAGAATTTGGCCCTTTATGTTACGGGCGGTCTTAATAAGAATTATCCTTCAATACCCTGGATATCTGATTCAGTCAATGTTCTGGGAATGGATACCACAAGGGTCACGGTCATTACGCCGTTCTTAACGCTTGCCCTTGTATTTATTCTTGTGTGGTTTATCAATCATACCAAGATCGGAATGGCAATGCGTGCCGTATCTAAGGATTTTGAGACTGCAACACTTATGGGTATAAGGATCAACAGCGTTATATCCGCGACTTTTATTATAGGTACTTTCCTTGCGGCAATCGCATCGCTTTTATTCTTCACCAATTATCCCGGTGTTGTTCCCACATCAGGCGGAATGCCGGGACTTAAGGCCTTCGTTGCAGCGGTATTCGGTGGTATCGGTTCGATTCCCGGTGCTGTTATCGGAGCTTTTATCATAGGTATCTGCGAGTCCGTTATTAAAGGCCTTGATACAATTTTGGTTACCCACGGCGTAATTGCCGAGCAGATTGGCTTTGCAACATTTTCAGATGCATTTACGTTTGTACTTCTCATTATCGTCCTTGTATTTAAACCTACGGGACTCTTTGGCGAGAAGACTACGGATAAACTGTAAGGGAGGTTTCGATAATGAATAATGACATGAAATCTCAGAGAAAATCATTAATATCCATTATTGCCATTCTTATATGGCTTATTGTGGTATTTTTGCTTGATCAGTTTATCAAACCTTCGGATACCTTAGGGATGCTTCTTGTAGTATTGCAGAAGGGCTCTGTATATGCGCTTGCTGCTGTATCCATGAACTTACTTAACGGTTTTACCGGATTATTTTCATTGGGCCATGCGGGCTTTATGCTTATAGGTGCGTACACCTATGCGATTTTCACCATACCTGATGAAGCAAGGGAAACGGTATTCCAGTATTATGATCCTGCGATCAAATTCTCAATCCCGGAGCAGTTATCCCTTATAATGGGACCCTTCGGTACGGCCTTAGGTGTTACTGTTGCAGTTCTTCTTGCGGGGATCGTGGCTGCTGTATTTGCTTATCTTATAGGACTTCCGGTACTGCGCCTTAAGAGCGACTACCTGGCAATAGCGACGTTGGGCTTTGCCGAGATCATCCGTGCCGTATTCCAGTGGGCTAAGTTAGGACCTGTTACGAATGGTTCGAACCTTCTTAAGAGCTTTGAGAGAACAAGTACATTTGCAGTGGGCAATATATCCTTATCAACCTTTGTGCCTGTTCTTATTGCCACAATATGTATAGCAATAATCGTGCTTCTTGTGAATTCCACTTACGGACGCGCGTTTATGGCCATCCGCGATGATGAGGTTGCAGCCGAAGCCATGGGCATAAATCTCGCAAAGCATAAGATGATGTCGTTTTGCATAAGCTGTTTCTTTGCGGGAATATCAGGTGCTGCAATGGCAATGGTATTATCAATAGCGCAGGCTTCAAACTTCAAGGTTGCCATGACCTATGAGATACTTCTTATGGTAGTGCTCGGCGGAATTGGTTCCATATCGGGTTCGGTTATAGGCGCAGGTTTATTTATCGCGGCTTCTGAGTGGTGGCTGCGTGGTCTTGATTCGGGTTCGTTCCTGGGCATAAATGCACCAAATGTATTCAGAAACGGTTTCAGACTTGTTGTATTCTCCGTAATAATAATGGTGGTAGTGCTTTTCTTCAGAAAAGGCATCATGGGGGATAAAGAGCTTCCCGAGGTGATTGATAACTTAAAGGCAAAGCACCTTGTCAAAAAGGCAGCAGCAGGAAATAAGGCTTTGGGCGAAGCTGAGGTCTTTGGGGAGGTTGCAGTATCTGAAGACGATAAAAAGGATATAGGCGAGCAGATACTTACAAGTGTATTTGACGGCAAGGAGGGTGAATAAAATGGCTATCAAAAAAACAGTCCTTGGCGTTGGTAATATAACAATGCAGTTTGGCGGCGTGGTGGCAGTTGACAATCTGTCAATGGAAGTAAATGAAGGCGAGATAGTAGCGCTTATCGGGCCTAATGGTGCCGGCAAGACAACGGCATTTAATGTTATTACAGGTGTATATGCGCCTACAAACGGAACGGTTTCCTTTAATGGGCATAAGATAATAGAGAATTATCCGCAGGGCAAGATGAAGAAGCAGTACATGGGCAAAAATGCCGGAATGTACAATAAGGTGATGGCACCCACACCTGATGTTATTACCAAAATGGGAATGGCGCGTACCTTCCAGAATATAAGACTGTGGAAGAGCCGCTCTGTTTTTGATAATGTCCTTATTGCAAAGCACTGCAGAGTGACTCACAATTTCTTAAGCGCAATAATACGTTCCAACAAAAAGGAAGAAGCGGAACACAGGGCTGAAGTCAGTGAACTTCTTAAAAAGGTTGATCTTTATGATGTTAAGGATGAACTTGCAACAAGCCTTCCTTACGGAATGCAGCGCCGGCTTGAGATTGCCCGCGCACTTGCAACAAACCCCTCGCTCCTCTTGCTTGATGAGCCGGCAGCAGGCATGAATCCCCGCGAGACCGAGGAACTTACTCAGTTTATTGCAAAGATTCGCAAGGAGATGAATATTACGATTCTTCTTATAGAGCATCACATGGATCTCGTTATGGATATATCCGACAGAATTTATGTGCTTGATTTTGGCAAGCTTATTGCTCAGGGTACACCTGAAGAGATTCAGAACAATCAGAAGGTTATAGATGCATATCTGGGGGTAGACGAAGATGCTTAGAATAGAAGATTTACATGTAAGTTATGGCGGCATTAAGGCACTTTCGGGAATCTCAATGGATGTGCCGGACGGCAAGATAGTAACACTTATCGGTGCAAATGGCGCCGGTAAGTCAACAACACTGCGTACAATAGCAGGCCTTGTTAAGGCTGATAGCGGCAGTGTGTTATGGAATGATGAAGAGCTTTTGGGCAAGTCCGTTGATAAGGTTATTGCAACGGGAATATCAATGTCTCCTGAAGGCAGAAGAGTATTTACGGATCTTACGGTTCTTGAGAATCTTAAGATCGGTGCTTATCTTCGTAAGGATAAGGCCGGAATCGAAGAGGATATCAGAAAGGTGTATAATTTGTTTCCAAGGCTTGAGGAGCGCTCCTGGCAGCATGCGGGAACCTTATCGGGTGGTGAGCAGCAGATGCTGGCTGTAGGCCGTGCCCTTATGGCAAAGCCTAAGCTCCTTATGCTTGATGAGCCATCTTTGGGCTTAGCACCCCTTGTGGTACAGGATATATTCTCCATAATACGCAAGATAAATGAGACAGGCGTGACGGTTCTTCTTATAGAGCAGAATGCAAATATGGCTCTTAAGACAGCTGATATTGCATATGTTATGAAGAACGGTGTCATCGTCCAGAGCGGAACAGGTGAGGAGCTTCTTGAGGATGAAGGCATCAAGGAGGCTTTCTTAGGTAAGAAAGCATAATTACGGAAGAGGGTCCACTTCCTTTACAGAGAAGAATTTTAGGTTTAACGGGGCAGCGAAAGCTGTCCCGTTTTGCGTGTGAATAATTTGTGAAATTAGCACTCACCTGTTGACAGTGCTAACAATTAGTGTTATACCTACAAATGTAACAAGGAAAAATAATAATACAATAAGGAGGGCAGGCCATGAACATACAAAAATTCACACAGAAATCGATAGATGCAATAAATAATACGGAAAAAGCTGCAGTGGACTTCGGCAATCAGGAACTTAAAGAAATTCATCTCCTGTACGCTCTTGTTAATCAGGAGGACGGACTTATTCCAAAGCTTGTAGAGAAGATGGAAATAAATCTTCCTCATTTTACCAATAACATTGAGGCTCACATAGGAAGGCTTCCCAAGGTATCAGGGGGATCTTTAAGGATGAGCGAGAAACTTAATAAGGTCTTGATCACTGCCGAGGATGAAGCTAAGGCAATGGGAGATGCTTATGTATCGGTTGAACATCTTGTTCTTTCAATCCTTAAATACCCGGATGATGATATAAAATCCCTCATGTCCGAGTACGGCCTTACAAGGGAACGCTTTCTTAAGGCTCTTGCAGGCGTAAGAGGCAATCAGACGGTTACCTCCGATAATCCCGAGGATACCTACGATACGCTTGAGAAATACGGCCAGGATCTTGTTGAGCGGGCAAAAGCCCAAAAGCTTGACCCTGTTATCGGGCGTGATAGTGAGATAAGAAACATAATCCGCATCCTCTCCCGCAAGACTAAGAATAATCCGGTGCTTATCGGCGAGCCGGGCGTTGGCAAAACAGCTGTTGTGGAAGGTCTGGCACAGCGTATAGTAAGGGGCGATGTGCCGGAGGGCCTTAAGGATAAGACAATTTTCGCTCTTGATATGGGTGCCCTTGTCGCAGGTGCCAAATACAGGGGCGAATTCGAAGAGCGCTTAAAGGCCGTGCTTGAAGATGTTAAGGCCTCCGATGGGAAAATCATTCTTTTTATAGATGAACTCCATACCATAGTGGGCGCAGGCAAAACTGACGGTGCTCTTGACGCAGGCAATATGCTAAAGCCCATGCTGGCTCGGGGCGAACTTCACTGCATCGGCGCAACTACGCTTGATGAGTACAGACAGTATATAGAAAAGGATGCGGCCTTAGAAAGACGTTTTCAGCCGGTTACGGTAGATGAGCCGACGGTAGAGGATACGGTATCAATCCTAAGAGGCCTTAAAGAGAGATATGAAGTGTACCATGGGGTGAAAATCATGGACACGGCACTTGTATCAGCCGCAACACTTTCCGACAGATATATTTCAGACCGTTTTCTCCCGGATAAGGCCATTGACCTGGTGGATGAAGCGTGTGCGCTTATAAAGACAGAGCTTGACTCAATGCCTACGGAACTTGATGAACTTAACCGTAAGAAAATGCAGCTTGAAATAGAGGAGGCTGCACTTAAAAAAGAAACCGACCAGTTAAGTCAATCACGTCTTGAAGCCTTAAGGTCGGAACTGTCAGAAGTAAAAGAAAACTTTACCAATCAGATGGCAAAGTGGGAAAATGAGAAGGCTGCAGTTGAGAAGGTCTCGAAGATCAGGGAAGAAATAGAAGAAATCAATGCCCAGATCCAGATTGCGCAGAGGAAGGGCGATTATGAAAAGGCAGGAGAATTATCATATGGAAAGCTTCCGGCGCTTAAGTCAGAACTTGAAAAGCTTGAAGAAGAGAATAAAGAAAGAGAATTGACTCTTGTGCACGAATGCGTCTCAGATGAAGAAATTGCAAGAATAGTAAGCCGCTGGACGGGAATCCCCGTTGCCAAGCTTACTGAGGGCGAGAGAAGTAAAATCCTCCACCTTGATGATGAACTTCATAAGCGCGTTATAGGACAGGATGAGGGTGTTAAGAAGGTAACAGAGGCGATACTGCGCTCTAAAGCGGGCATTAAGGATCCTTCTAAACCAATCGGGTCATTCCTTTTCTTAGGACCTACGGGCGTTGGCAAGACAGAACTTGCAAAAGCTCTTGCGGCAAGTCTTTTTGATGATGAAGGCAATATGGTCAGGATCGATATGAGCGAGTATATGGAGAAATATTCCGTATCACGCCTTATCGGAGCACCTCCGGGATATGTAGGATATGACGAGGGCGGACAATTGACCGAAGCAGTCAGAAGAAAACCCTATTCAGTCGTCCTGTTTGATGAGGTGGAAAAGGCACACCCGGATGTATTTAATGTTCTTCTGCAGGTCCTTGATGACGGGCGTATAACGGACTCACAGGGACGGACGGTTGATTTTAAGAATACGATTCTTATCATGACCAGTAATATCGGCGCCCAGTACCTTCTTGAGGGTATAGATGATGACGGTAATATAGAAGATGAAGCAGCTGATGCGGTTTTTGCAGAACTTAAAAAGCATTTTAGGCCGGAATTTTTAAACAGGCTTGATGAGACGATACTCTTTAAGCCCCTTACCAAGGATGATATCGGCAGTATCATGGATCTTCTTATTGCGGATATTAACAGGCGCCTTTTAGATAAGGAACTTACAGTTGAGGTAACGGATGAGGCAAAGGATTATATAATAGAAAATGCTTATGATCCCGTGTACGGCGCGCGGCCTCTTAGAAGATATATCCAGAGGACAGTGGAGACCCTGGCTGCAAAACGCATCCTGCAAGGCAATATAAAAGAGGGAGATAAGATTGTGATAGGACTTAGGGACGGAAATCTTGATGTGATGCGCACGGACTTGCCGGATTAAGATAATTAAGTGATTTCATCTGAAACGCAAGCAAAATTAGTGTCAGATGAAATCACAACCCGCGTAGAATGGATGTAAGCCTTTACATTATCATGATTGATAAAAATCCAAAAAAATAATATAAAAAAACTTGACAGAGCAGATTCTTTATGAGTATAATACTTAAGCGCGCTGGAAAGCGTTCTGGGATCTTAGCTCAGCTGGGAGAGCATCTGCCTTACAAGCAGAGGGTCACAGGTTCGAGCCCTGTAGGTCCCATTTTTCATGTACTTATGCCTGCACATGAGCGCCGTAATCGGCAATGTGGCGCCCTAAAGGATGCGCACGGATTTGCGGGCAGGTCATGATTTGGCGAGATGGCTCAACTGGCTAGAGCGTCCGGTTCATACCCGGGAGGTTGTGAGTTCAAGTCTCACTCTCGCTACTTGTAAGCAAACCCCGAAAACCTTGAAAAATCAATGGTTTCGGGGTTTTTTATTTACAAAAGATATCAAATATCGTATGATTATGATATGCTGTTTGGGGTGTACCTGCAGCAATTAAGGAGGAGAGATAAATATATGAGCATTACTATTGATATAAAAGGGCGTATAACGGCGGACAATGCTGCAGAATATAAGAATATGTTTGACGAAAAGCTTGCCGGAATCGCAGCAGAGGAGCTTAAAGAATCTGAAATTATATTAAATGCCGATAAGCTTGAATATATTTCCAGTGCAGGCTTAAGAGTCCTTATGGGTATTGCTAAAAAGGTCGGAAGTGTAAGCATTATTGATGCGTCACCGGAGGTCTGTGATATCTTTGCCATAACAGGCTTTGACAGCATGATTAAGATAACAAGGAAGCTTAGGACGCTTAGCACGGAAAATCTTGAACTTATAGGGATAGGCGCCACCTCCAAGGTCTACAGGATTGACGGCGATACGGTAGTTAAAGTATATAATTCTGATTTTCCCTTAGGGAGAATAAAAGAGGAGCAGCAGCTTAACAAAACGGCACTGCATTATGATATTCCTGCGATGATAGCTTTTGACATCGTAAAGGTTGGGGAATGCTACGGTACAGTGTATGAACTTATCGGCGGGACCACTTTATCAAAGCTTATGGCGGATAATCCGGATAAGGAAGACGAATACTGCAGACTTTTTGCGGATTTCCTTAAAAAAGCCCATGCGGCCTCTGTTCCTGATAAGACTGTACCTTCTAAGAAGAAGCAGTTTTATGATACTGTTGAAGAACTTGAAAAGTGCGGATATTATACCCGCGCTACAGCTGAGGCGTTTAAAGGTCTTATATATTTTATTCCGGATGCCAATACCTTTTTGCATGGCGACTGCCATCCGGGCAATGTGATGCTTGACGAAGGCGGACTGTCCTTTATCGATATGTTATGCATGGCAAAGGGGAATCCTGTGTTTGATATAGCTGCGGTATGCTGGTATCGTGTGGCACCGAAGGTGCTTACCAAGGATCAGCTTGAGAGCATAATAGGTATTCAGGAGGAGCGCCTTGAGGGAATATGGCGTAAGTTCCTTAAGTATTATTTTGAAACTGAGGATGATACTGTGATAGATAGGCTTGATAAGCAGTTTATGGCCTTAGAGTGCTTCAATTTATCTACGCTTCATTATATTGTTCCGGGCCTGTTTACCAAGGAAACAGAAGAATGGCTCATTAATGAAGGCTTAAGGGCAGCTGATTATGACTGGAGTGAATTTTAAAATGCGTGTGGGAATGGGTTATGATGTACACAGGCTTGCAGAAGGCAGAGATCTTATTGTGGGAGGCGTGAAAATCCCCTTTGAAAAGGGTCTTTTGGGACATTCGGATGCGGATGTCCTTTTGCATGCAATAATGGATGCACTGCTGGGCGCGGCAGCCCTTGGCGATATAGGCAAACATTTTCCGGATACTGATCCTGCCTATAAAGGGATTTCGAGCCTTGCGCTTCTTAAAAAGGTATCGGAACTTATAAGTGAGAGAGGCTTCATAATCAATAACATTGACGCGACAATTATCGCCCAGCGGCCCAAGATGCGGCCTTATATAGATGAGATGACTGCAAATGTTGCCGCAACTCTTGCAATAGAAGAAAATCAGATAAATATTAAGGCAACGACAGAGGAAGGACTTGGCTTTACCGGAAACGGTGAGGGAATATCTTCCCAGGCAATATGTTCTCTTGTTTCACCTGAAGATTATGAAGGTGCTATGAGCGCTTCCTGTGTCATGGCATCAGATAAATGCGATGGATGCGCAGGAATCTGCAGATGAATATGCTGATGTGACAATGCAGGTTTGCGCCGGATACGCTGGAGGCGTATTTAAAATATGGGTTTTATAAATAATATTAAAAAGGAAATAGAGATAGTCAGGGAAAGAGACCCGGCAATACACAGCAATATGGAGGTCTTCTTATATCCGAGCTTTAAGGTGATGCTGCATTACCGCATGGCTCATAGGCTGTATACAAAAGGCCATTATTTCTGGGCCAGATTCATATCCCAAAGAGCTGCACGCAAGACAGGAATAGAGATACACCCGGGAGCACAGATAGGCGAAGGCTTTTTCATCGATCATGGCAATGGGGTTATTATAGGTGAGACAACGATTATCGGCAATAATGTTACCCTTTATCAGGGAGTGACTTTGGGCGGTACAGGGAAAGAGACCGGTAAGCGCCATCCTACGATAGAAGATAATGTCATGATATCGGCAGGCGCTAAGGTGCTCGGCTCCTTTACGATAGGGGCCAATTCCAAGATCGGAGCCGGGTCTGTCGTCTTAGAAGAGGTTCCGCCTAATTCCACTGTTGTGGGCGTGCCGGGACGTGTTGTAAAAAGGGAAAATGTTGCGATTCCAAGGGAGACGCTTAATCAGACAGACCTCCCGGATCCCGTGCTTGAAGATATAAGAGAACTCCGGAGGCAGAATAAGAAGCTTGCAAAGCAGGTGAAAAAGCTTAAAAGGGCACTTGATCAAAAACTGTAGAATAAATCTCGGGAAATTAAATGAAGTGCAAATATATCCAAGAAAGGTAGTTGACATAACATCATGAAGCTTTATAATTCATTAACTAAAAATGTAGAAGAATTCGTACCCAATGAAGAGGGAAAGGTTGCAATGTATACCTGCGGCCCGACAGTATATCATTTCGCCCACATCGGCAACTTAAGGAGCTACCTTATGGAAGATGTGCTCGAAAAACTCTTAAGGTACTCCGGGTACGATGTGAAAAGAGTTATGAACATAACGGATGTAGGACATTTATCCTCAGATGCCGATACAGGCGAGGATAAGATGCTAAAGGGCGCAAAGCGTGAGCATAAAACAGTTATGGAAATAGCACAGTTTTATACTGATGCGTTTTTTTCGGATTGCGCCAAACTTAATATAAAGACTCCGGATGTTGTGGAGCCCGCCACAAACTGCATAGACGAGTTTATCCATATGATAGAGGTACTGCTTGAGAAGGGCTATGCTTATAAGGCAGGCGAGAATGTATATTTTGATACTTCAAAGCTTAAGAATTATTATGTATTCGGCAACCAGAACGAAGAAGAGCTTATGGTGGGTGTAAGGGATGATGTATCTGAAGACACCAATAAGCGCAATAAGAATGATTTTGTACTCTGGTTTACGAAGAGCAAATTCGAAGATCAGGCGCTTAAATGGGACAGCCCCTGGGGCGTTGGATATCCCGGCTGGCACATAGAGTGTTCTTCCATTTCGATAAAACATCTTGGAGAATATATGGACATACATTGCGGCGGTGTTGATAATATGTTCCCGCACCATACCAATGAGATTGCCCAGTCTGAGTCATATTTAGGCCATAAATGGTGCAATTACTGGTTCCATGTTCATCATCTTAATGATGAAACCGGCAAGATGAGTAAGTCTAAGGGTGATTTTCTGACTGTTTCACTCCTTGAAGAGAAGGGCTATGATCCTATCGTATACAGGATGTTTGCGCTGCAGTCGCATTACAGAAAGCCCCTTGTATTTTCTTATGAGGCACTTGATCAGGCAAGCGATACCTATAAAAAACTTAAGAGACGTATAGCTGCAATAAAGGCTGAAGGAGATGCCGATAAGGAGGCAGTAAAGGCATGGCATGATAAATTTGCCAAAGCCGTAGGGGCAGATGTTAACACGGCGATGGGCCTTACGCTTTTATACGATGTACTTAAGGACGATTGCAGCGGGGCGACCAAGAGGGCTGTTATTGAAGACTTTGATTATGTACTCGGACTTAATCTTCTTAAAGAGGATGCACCTTCTAAGGAGACGGCGGCTGATGATGAACTTACGGCATATATTGAGAAGATGATTGAAGAGAGGGCTGCGGCCAAGAAAGAGAAGAATTTTGCAAGAGCTGATGAAATAAGAAATGAACTTGCCGCAAAGGGAATCATAATAAAGGATACAAGAGAAGGCGTTATCTGGGAGTTGTCATAAAATAAGAGGAGCTGCAGGATGCCGTAAAGGTAAAAGGCATATTAGGGAATTATCATTATGGAAGATTTGATAAGGGAATATTTTGACCTGCCGCAGGGAAGTCTTAAGCAATATTCGCCCCTGACACTTGCTTATATAGGGGACAGCATATATGCACTTGTTGTTAAGACAGTGATTGTTGAAAAAGGCAACTGCCCGGCTAACGTACTCCATAAGGCTACGGTAAAGTACGTAAGCGCTGCGGCGCAAGCAAATATCGCGCGTTATTTAATGGAAAATAACCTGCTTAACGATACTGAAAGCGACATTTTGCGCCGGGGGCGCAATGCAAAATCACCCTCCACAGCAAAGAACGCATCTGTTATTGATTACAGAATGGCAACAGGTCTTGAAGCTCTTGTAGGGTATTTATATCTTGACGGGCAGCAGGAGAGAATGCTTGAAATAATCAAAAAAGGCATGGAGCATATTGAAGAAAACAATTAAGCTTTATGAGAGATAATGCAATAAAATACACACGTTATTAAAGGAATCATAAAATCATGAATCAGCCGGACGAATATACAATCGAAGGAAGAAATGCCGTAATAGAAGCTTTTCGCGCGGGTAAGCCAATCGATAAGCTTTTTATTCTCGACGGATGTCAGGATGGCCCGATATCCACAATAAAGAGGGAAGCTAAAAAGAGCGATGCCATAATAAAATTTGTGGATAAAGAACGGCTTGATGCAATGAGCACAACAGGACATCATCAGGGAGTAATAGCCCAGTGCGCGGCTTATGAGTATGCTGATATTGATGATATTTTGGAAAATGCATCTTCAAAGGGTGAAGATCCTTTTATTATTTTCCTTGATAATATAGAAGATCCTCATAATTTGGGCGCGATAATAAGGACGGCCAATCTTGCGGGTGCCCACGGGGTGGTTATCCCTAAAAACAGGGCAGTCGGTCTTACTGCTACCGTTGCAAGAACAAGCGCCGGGGCTCTTAACTATACTCCGGTGGCTAAGGTTGTAAATATCGCAAAAACCATAGAGGCCCTTAAAGAGAAGGGAATCTGGTTTGCCTGCGCTGATATGGATGGCGAAGTCATGTACAAACAGAACCTTACCGGCCCGATAGGAATTGTAATAGGCAATGAAGGAGAAGGCGTATCGCGTCTTGTTAAAGAAAAATGTGATTATATCTGCTCCATACCGATGAAGGGCAATATAGATTCCCTGAATGCTTCCGTTGCAGCGGGAGTTCTTATGTATGAAGTGGTAAGGCAGAGGATTGGATAGAGTGAAACCGGATTACGATAACCTGTCAGATGAAGAACTTATTACGCTGCTGCGTGACGGCGAAGAGCAGGTAACAGATTATCTTATGGATAAATATAAGAGCCTTGTCCGCCAGAAAGCCAGATCCATGTATATTCTCGGTGCTGATAATGAGGACTTGATCCAGGAAGGCATGATAGGACTCTTTAAGGCTGTAAGAGATTATGATGCAGGAAGGGATGCCAGCTTTTCCACCTTTGCCAATCTGTGTGTACTGCGTCAGATGTATACGGCAATAGAGGCAAGCAATCGCAAGAAGCATATGCCACTTAACAGCTATATTTCCATATATGCCATTAAGGACGGAGATGATGGCAGCGAACCTGTTATTTTCGAGGCTCTTTCGTCTCTTACCGAGAATAATCCCGAGGAACTGTTCGTAAATGAAGATAATGCAAAACGCCTTCTTGAGTCAATTTCAGAAAGCCTTTCCCCCTTTGAGCAGCAGGTGCTTAATCTGCGCCTTACGGGTATGGGTTATGTTGAGATTGCAAGAGTACTGGGTAAAGACGAGAAATCCACAGACAATGCTCTGCTTAGGATAAAAACAAAGGTAAAAAGGATATTAAATGAATAGGATTAAGATTGCCTTTTGCGATTTCTGGGATGTTTTCGATCCTGAAAATAATTTCATAACAGATGCTCTTAAAAAGAACTTCGATGTGGAAATATCGGCAGAGCCCGATTTCGTGTTCTGTTCGACCTTCGGAAGAAGCCATCTTAAATATTCCTGTGCGAAGATTTATTATACGGGAGAGAATCTTATTCCTGATTTTAATCTGGTGGATTATGGTCTGGGGTTTCAGGATATTGATTTTTATGACAGGTATTTGCGCCTTCCGCATTATGTTTTATACCCGGAAGACTGCGCCCTTGCACTGACAAAACACCTGTTATCTGACGAGGAGATCACAGGGCATGATAAGTTCTGCAATTACGTGATTTCGAATGCCTTATCAGACCCTGCAAGGGATGAAATGATAGACCTTTTAAACAGCTATAAGGCTGTGGATTCGGGCGGGCGGTATCATAATAATGTGGGCGGCCCCGTTAAGGATAAAATCGGATTCCAGAAGAAATATAAGTTCACAATGGCCTTTGAGAATACAGGCACAAGAGGCTATACCACGGAGAAAATCATTCAGGCCTTTGCATCCTCTACAATCCCCATATATTGGGGGAATCCTGATATAGCAGATGAATTTAATCCAAAAGCATTTATTAACTGCCATGATTTTGATTCCTTTGAGGAGGTGCTAAAGGAGGTAAAACGGATAGATAATGATGATGCGGCCTACAGGGCGATGGTAAGGGAGCCTGTATTTACAAAGGATAGCTTAGGACGTAAATTCTTAGAGGCGGATTACCTGTCTGATTATCTGCATAAGATATGTTCCCAGGAACCGGAAAAAGCAATTCGCAGAAACAGGGTATATCAGGGAGCCTATTATGAGGAAGAGGCACGTTTTCATGAGAAAACGGATGCCCTTTTAAAGCTTCCCAGGCGTTTTATACGTATGATGAAGAACCGCATAAGCATTGTTAAGCGAAAATAAAAGAAAGCAAAACGAGAGCAAAAGAGAGCAGCGTACGATTACGTACCTGCTCTCTTTTACTGGGTTTTTAAGTGCTGACAACGGGAATCGAACCCATGACCTCCGCACTACCAATGCGGTGCGCTACCTACTGTGCCATGTCAGCATCTTTAATATATTAGCATGGTGATTATTTGATGTCAACAATGTTATTTAAGTAGCGGGCGTTATTCGAATAGCCGGCTCGGCGTATAATGTTATTCGAATAGCCGGTGCGCCGGGGAAACCATTGCTTTGTGCAATGTGCACTAAAAACAATTTTTGTTTTTGTATTTGCATTTGTCCTATTACTATGCTAACATCACATTCGCACACACTCATATGTATTTTCGCATCTGTGCATATCGCGCATATCGCGCAATGATCAATTTTTGAAACAGAATATCTTGGAAGAGAATATTAGAACGGGACAGTTATTTTGGGTATTGATTTTCCATTTAGGTGCTTTGTTTTGCCAAGACCGCCCATTTCCCTGCTGGTAGGCCGTAAGAAGGGTGCAGACATTATAATTGCCGATGAGCATATATCTGCAGAACACCTTACCATTACCTTAGGCTATGACTGCTTTGGAAGGGACATAAGGATAAATATTTCGGTCTTAGGGCGAAACGGAGTATATGTCAACAATGAATTTGCAGATAAGGATACTTGTCAGCCGCTGCGAGAGGGCAGCATAATACGCTGTTGCAGGGTTATTCTGTGCATAAGCCGTTATCATATTTTTATTGCGGATGAGAATGAAATATATGATTATGGCAAGAAGTCCGCCATTAATAAGTGCATGTACCGGTGCTCGTTTGTTGAGGTGGATCCTTTTGAGCTTTTAAAAAGCGTGAAGATGGACAATACAATTTACTCCTTATTTAAGCCGGTGCCGCGGAGCACTCCTGATATTGACTATTCGCCGATTGAGTTAGAAGCACCGCCGTCACGTAAGAACCCAGAGAAGCAATCGATAATTCTTGCGGCGGGGCCGGCTCTTACGATGGCAATTCCGATACTTCTTGGTGCCGGCAAAAAAATAATGATAATTTCGGGCATTATTGCAGCGCTTTGGGCGGCCCTTAACGTAATGGCAAGACGCAAAAAGAACCGCAAGGAGGAAAAGCTGCGCCGCAGCGCCTACAGCCGGTATGCCGCCGAGTGTGAGGAAGTGATAGATGGCCGCATAAGAAATATAAGAAATGCACTTATGACGATGTATCCGGATACTAAGGAGTACCTTAAGGGCGGCGGGAATCCGCATCTTTTGTGGAACCGGGATTCAAAAGAGCCTGATTATGGGTGCCTTCGCTTAGGAGTCGGCGAGGAGGATATGCCGGTTGAGATTAAGGTTCCTAAGGATAAATTCACGGTAATTGAAGATTCCTTAACAAAGCTTCCTAATGAGATTAAGAATAAATATGTTAAGATCCACGATGTTCCGGTATGCGTTGATATATTCTCGGATGGGCCGTTTGCGCTAATTGATGGGGAAGAGGAGGACAGGAATGAAATATTAAGAGCATTGATTTTTAAACTCTGCGCGGCCTATAAGCCTGGGGAACTTAAAATAGCAATACTTATGGAGAACTTTTGCGATGCATATGAATATGCCTTTTTGCCGCATACCTGGCAGGGCAGTGAATCCTATATAGCAGTGGCAAAGGATAATTTTATAAGGGTATGCGAACTTATAGAGAAAGCTGATAATGAGAAAATCATCATATTTTTGGATGATATCTCATATTTTATCCGCCTTAATGAAAGAGCCGGCGATGTAATTGTTTATTCGGCTGCAAGCTTTAATGATATTCCGCCGGGAATAATGACTGTGATGCTGCATGATGCGGCTTTTGAGGGGCTGCTTTTTATGGGAGCAATGAGGAGGGGCCGCCGGGAATTTACTTTTGACCGAATAAGTCAAGAGAAATTCGCGCCATATATAATAAAAATCAGTTCATTTTTTTCGCATGTCTATTCCGGCAAAAAGCCTGTTCCGGATGAGGTTCTGCTTACTGAACTTATAGGCAATGATAACTTAAACAGTGATGCTGTCATTGCCGCATGGGATTTATCTTCTAAAAGCCGCTCGCTTTCGGCACCTTTGGGGAAGGCTAAAGATGATGAGGTAATTTACCTTGATGCCGATGAGAGAGGATGCGGTCCGCACGGACTTATTGCAGGTACTACCGGAAGCGGTAAGAGTGAGCTTTTGCAGACACTTATATTATCTTTAGCATATTACTATCCGCCCTGGCGCATTTCCTTTTTCTTAATTGACTATAAGGGTGGCGGAATGGCGAATATGTTTGCCGATCTTCCCCATCTTGCGGGGAGCATATCGAACCTGTCGGGAGCAGTCAGCGAGCGTGCCATGGTGTCGATAAAAAGTGAGAATATTTTGCGCCAGCGCATGTTTGCGGAGCATAAGGTCAATAATATACATGATTACGAAGCACTTTACGAAAAGGGTGAAGCAGCAGAGCCGCTTCCTCATATATTCATAATAATAGATGAATTTGCGGAGCTTAAAAAGGAAGAGCCTGAATTCATGCAGCAGCTTATTTCCGTTGCGCAGGTGGGGAGATCGCTTGGAGTACATTTAATACTTTCGACCCAGAAGCCTGCGGGGTGTGTTGATGATAAGATATGGAGCAATTCGCGATTCAGGATATGCCTTAAGGTAAGAGACAAGGCGGATTCAATGGACATGCTGCATACAAAGGATGCCGCATATATAACAAATGTTGGAAGAGCATATCTGCAGGTCGGCAATGATGAAATATATACGCAGTTTCAGTGCGCCTATACAATGGCTCCGGTAACAAAAAAGAGCGAGGAGAGCGTTTTTACCATATTTGATGAAAATTTTATAAGAACAGGATGGGAGGCTTTAGGGTGCGCTGCCAAAGATCCGGGCAATATAAGACATAAGGATATTGATAACGAAAATATCCCTACGCAGATGCAGCTTATTAAGGAACTTATAAAAGAGGCCGCAGATAAAAGCAAAAAGCCCGGAATGCACAGGCTCTGGCTTAATGAGCTGCCCCCTCTTTTGCCGCCGGGGCCCTTTGGTAAGTCCTGCATAGAAAATCGGGCTTCGGGAATTCCCATTGGAATATATGACGATCCGGCCCGCCAGCTTCAAAAAGAAGTCTTTTATGCACCTGCCTTATGGGGCAATACGATGCTTATAGGACTGCCCGGAAGCGGCAAGAGTACGCTCCTTTTGCGCATACTTTTAGGTATGATTGTAACATCTGATACAGCAGATACGGGGCTATATATAATTGACTGCGGGGGCAGGAGATTATCGCCCTTTGCAAAAAGCCGCCTTTGCGGCGGTTATATATCCTTTGAAGAAGGGGAGCAGATTCCCAAGCTTATAGGCTTTATAAAAGAAGAGGCTGCAGTAAGAAGACTTATGGCGGGACAATCATGCGATGCTGCCGATAAAAGGCCGGATATTCTTGTTGTCATAGATAATTTCGGAAGCATGTTAAGTCTTGCAAATGATGATATTGTCGCTGACATAATCGAGGTTATAAGAGACGGCGGCGGGCTTGGAATAAGATTTTTAATAAGCGCAAATATGGCTGCGGCTGGGGAACTTCCGGTCAAGCTGGCTGCTCTTTTTGACAGTGCGATTGCTTTATCCCAAAGGGATAAATATGCTTATTCCGGCATTTTCGCGCTCCCGCCCTCATCTATACCGGCAATAGATCCGATTCCCGGCCGGGGACTTATAAGGATTGAAAAGCAGGTATATGCTTTTCAGGCGTATATACCAATTAATGATAAGGAGGAAAAATGGAAGGATTTAATAGCAGACTTAGCAGAAGATGCAAACAGCCGCATGAGCGGAAAATGCAGAATGTACCCGTTTATTCCAAAGGATCCCCGCTTTACTGACTTTGCGGCGCAGTGCGCCGCATCTTATAACAAAGAAGAGATACCTGCATCCTGTATTCCCATAGGCTACGAATCGGAAAGCGGACATATCTATTCTCTTCCCCTATCAGGACTTGGCACCGTGCTTATAATAGGGCGGCGCAGGAGCGGACGCAAAACGACGCTTAGGGTCATTGAGAAGATGGCACTCTTAAGAGGCATCAGAACATTTCACTTTACAACCTTTCGCGAATTATCCGAAATCTTAAAAAATAATGATTCGGGCATTGCATTGTGCGAATGCCTTAAGGAAGCTTTTTCGGAATTCTACGAGAATTCCTATGATAAGGCACTTGAAGAGGAACTTAGCCGGTATGTATCGGACATGGCTTATGAGGAAGAAAATACTCCGGTTAAAATCATATTCGTCATGGATATAAAGGACAGAAGCAGATTTTTGGGAAGGCGACTTTTCTCGGCCCTGCTTGAGCATCCTTATGTGATTGCCCTCGGCGGGGTGGTGAGTGAATATTCATATTTTGATTTTGGCAATGTGCCGTTTTCACAAGCCTCGAAGAGAAAATCACCCGGCAGGGGGGATGTGGCGTTTTATGATGAAGAAATATTTTCGGGAGGTGTGGTTATTCCACGTTTGGAATAAGGTTATGAAAATAGTCAGATTGATGATCCCGTATATGGAAACGGGCTATATGATGCATCTTGATGAGAAATGCCGGATCGGAATGATAGGTAAGCTGATATATCATGTAAGAAGCGGTAAATTTCTTCCTTCCGGCTGGACTGTTAAAATGTCCGGAATAGAAAGCGGGGATACACTTATTATGCTTATGGGAGGTGCAGATGATGGTAACAGTGAAGGCAGATTACGTGGAAATGATCAATGACGCAGATGCATTTTGCAAGCTTGCGGGAAGATTGTATATGGAAATATCACGTCTTAAGTATGTTCTTAAGGATGTTGATATCTTCTGGGAAGGCATGGCCAATGCGGAATTTCATATAACGCTTGATGCTGATTTTCTCACCATGGAGACGCTGTGCCTTAAGATTAAGTATGCAGGAGAGCTCCTTAAGATGGCAGTTTATGAGTATGTGCAGATTGAGAATGCGCTTAGGGATATGATTGGAGGGATATGAGATTGAAATCGAAAGAAGAAATAGAGATAGAATTTGCAAAGGCTTACATGCAGGCCCAGTCGATAGAGGAGGTTGCCGATACTCTTGTAGGTCTTGCCAACACGATAAACACCAGGGATCTTGCGGCTTTTGAGAGGTCCTGGAAGGGAGAAAATGCAACAATTCTTTCAATGAAAGGGAGGGATATATCAAAGGAAATTTATGAAACGGCACAGGATCTGATACGTGTCGCGGTAAGTATCAAATCTTCGGCGGAAATAATTTACAAGGCGGAAAAGGCTGCCGTGCTCATGGCCTGCAGCTGATATCGGGGCTTAGCCCCAAATCCTA